>Ga0126342_10000044_pt1:50000-63640 | contig 63640 bp, 54 predicted proteins | sample Cyp1metagenome_FD_92528 | JGI IMG/M metagenome (GOLD analysis project Ga0126342, IMG submission 92528) | Coral microbial communities from Lord Howe Island, Old Settlement Bay, Australia - Cyphastrea 1 metagenome | ecosystem: Host-associated > Invertebrates > Cnidaria > Coral ...
TGTATATATATATATGTGTGTGTGTGTATGTGTGTGTGTACAGCACGTTACAGCACATATCCCACCAGTTTCCTCCATTTGGGTTAACAAATCCCGGTTTTTTGGTTGATAATTGTTATTGCCCCTATGGACCCATGGTACCTGTTTGATCCAGGCGTTTACAGGAGCTAGATGGGCATTCGGTGGAAGCTGAGAGTAACTTCGAGATCTTGCGCGCACAAAGGGCTCAGGCCCGTAAGGGCTTTAAGCAATTCAAGGACGGCGATTTGCTGCTGCAGCTGGCGGAGTTTTTGAATGGGATATAGGTTAGTCTGAAATTGTGGTACCCCGCAATTCCAATGGATTATGATCATGTTCCCCTTTAAAACCGCCATTTCGGGGTATCCCCTATTTTCAGACATGACAAACCCATATTTTAATGGGGTGTTGACATCATCGGTTCAGGTCAGTATTGGGCATACGAAAGCCCTGGAGATGAACATCCATAATTTACTAGGGTGCCTGATTTCTGATTCTGTTTGTTCAAGGTTTGTATTTTTAAGCTATTTGACAACATTGGTTCATTATTTCATGTTTAATTCATGCACCAAACCATATCAGACCTATAAACCTACCTGTGCCCGAGCCATGCCTTTCAGTTGTGTTTTTTTCTCCTCCGAAGCTACGCTAGAAACACATGGTCACGCTGGGAAGACAACAGACGACACATGGCTATAGTAACCTTTAGTATTTATCAATCCACATTCAAGGTATATAGTTCTAGTATATTTTGAGACATTCCCGAAGTGCAAAGGGTTGGATTTTTTTCCTGGGCGCCAGCCCTCCTAAGCCATCCTTGGGTCTACATTGCTCACCCGGCGCTTTCCAACGTTCGGCTTCTTCAACGGAGCTTGTTTTGCTTTGCCTATTATTTTTTTTGTTGTTCAGATATTGCGGCGAGCATGAGTAGCATGTTGACTCATTCGATCCATCACCAAAATCAAATCACTATATAGTTATATTCAAATCCCTGCCCCCCCAAAACCAAAATAGCTTGGGTTTATGGATGTTCATTCCCCCCAGTGGTGGTATTTTGTAGCTAATTTGATCCTTCCTGCAACGGGTCCTTCAGGATATTCGTGAGAACGAAGGTGTGGATGAAGACGATCCTTTGAATAGCACCTGGTCAGCATGGACGCTTAAGCTCCCCAATGGTTCCCCCCCAAGAGTAGAACCTAAGAAGGGTTGATGGGGGTTTAATGACTTCTTACAAAGGCTTTATTTGGTAGGTGGTATCAATTGTAGTTCTTCCTCCCCCTCCCTATTATTTCATAGACCAATCAAGGACCCTAAGTCATGAACAGATCCTATACTTAACCAGTCAACCAAGGGTTCCAGTTGTAAACATGTCTTGAAAGCCAAGCCACTTCTGAGTGGTGAAGCATCAGCGCCAGACTGAGCTTCAGAATGCTTGACTTACCATTTGTTTTCAAGTAAATGGTGCATGATTTTGTTTTATTCCAATTTTATTCCACAATTTCATAGATTCAAGGATTTGTGGATAAATTACATTTATAAATTATCCAATTCTTGATTTCACAGATTCAATTTATTACATCCCAAGGATTTGTGTCTCATATATCACATCCCGGGGATGTCTGTGGTTGGACCCGCGGACCCGAACTTGTGCCTTCGTCTAAGTACGATGAGTATCATCTCAGAACTATAACAACTATAATATCATCCAAATATATGCAACAACTACAGGAACTACTGGTATGTTTGGTGGGCACATTTCAGTTGGTAACATTTGAATTTACGTTCTTGGTGGCCGGTGGCCATGCCCTCTTTTATTTTACATATAGCTAAGGAAAATGGCCCAGTTGAATCGATGGTTGACTGGTTCGCCTCTTGTTTCCATGGCGATTTTCCATGACAAACTGTTGGTCAGTACCGGAGGGTAAGTGTAAGTTTATGCAAGTTCCCAAATCACATCACTTTGGTTATTAGAATTATTCATTATTTCCCATTCATTGATATGTTTCCTACAAAGACTAGTTATGCATATACCATTACACATGAGTTACATAAATTACATAATCAGTTTAGTTTTAGATCCCATTCATTGAAATTCTCCCTATGTATTAGCTATATCCCATAAATTCATGCCCGCGTTGCCTTTAAAGGGCCCACATGCACCTCCTATCGCAGGCATCGACGACGGCATCCGCCTGGAGCCGTTCAACATGCGCCGCGAGATGCGCGAAGGACACTTCGACGAGAGCGGCTTCTACGTCCTCAACAAGGTGAAGATGGGATCGTCCCGGATCATCCCGGTGGATCGTAAGTGGCTTATCCATATGAAGCCATAATATGTATATAGCCATAATATATATATATATATATATTATAAATGGTTCATTTATATATATATTATATGTGTATAATCACATGGAATCCAGGGATATTCCATTCAGGGCGATGTGACCATCCTATTTAGGAAGTGGTTAGGGTTTGGCTAAAGAAACACTTCAAAATGGAAGAAGGAAGACTAGTTACTAAGCGGGGTGATTCTCCAAGTAGGCCGGGGTGGAGTGCTGGATTCTCCAAGTAGGCCGGGGTGGAGTGCTGGTGAAATGGATGGTGAAATTGGATGGTTAATGGACAATGATGATGGTTAATCATGGTACAATGGTGGTTTGAAGAAATGTTGGTAACTATTCTTCTCATGGCTAAATCATGTTGAAATGATGATGGTTTATAGTGGTGAAGAATGGCGAAATACTGGATTCGGATAGTGGTTGATGATTAATGGTTTTTTCATGAAGGAAAATTGTTATAATAATTGTTCAAAATATATATTATATAATATATATATATATATAATATAAATTTGTGTTTATATTTAAATTTGTTAATACAGTAATGGTTGAATAATAGTTGATAACGGTTGAGTACCGGTGTGGAATGGACACCCCCCAGTTGTTGGGCATCTAGTGCTGCCAAATTAGAATGGTTGAGTTGCCCAGCTATCATACAGTACATAGGGTATCCACCACCTATATCAGCGATTTTGAGCAGTTGGTTTGTCTCTGAGACTGAGAAAATCGAAGATATCAATGCAAGATAGTACAAGTACCCGTTGCCATAGCATCTTATGATGCAATATAATTCACACTTATAACATGTGGATAAGTCCATGGTTGCATCAAGTGTATGGACGTGAGAGTTCCGCCTTCGATATCCTTCGATGAACCACTGCATCGGAGAGCAACATGGACGATTGAAACTGATATGAAATGAACATGCGACTTTGGGGAGCCTTTGGGGAGCCTTTGGGGGAAAGATGTTGTGGCCATCGAAGAGACTGTGGAGAAGTATGTTAAAGTATTGTTGATGATTGAAGGAGTGATCTGGACCTTGACTATGGTGCCTTTGGAGCACATCTACATGCAATGGCACCCAAGGTTTTTGACTGGATGGTGTTTTTTCTTTTTGATCAATAATATAGTGTCGTTCAGTTTCAATTGGTATGAGGATCCATGGATTTACTTCACCCAGAGAATGGCCGTAGGAAAATGCACCCGTGATGCAACACCTCTGCAGGACGAAGAAAAGAAGGTCACGGATGCATGGCAACTTGGTGGCAGGTTGGAGGTGGTCGGAGGCCATCAGATTTGCAAAATCGCCTGTCTTTTATATTGTTCAACCCATGGCCCATATCCATAACATTCCATAACCATCCATAACCATCCATAACCCCAGGAATATGATTAAACATCTATTTTTTTCCGACTTTCCAAGAAATCGATGCAGAAATTCGAGCCTCTAGCTGCGACACACGTTGGTTTATGTTCACTCAGCAACTCTGAATATTAGTGTCAACCTCAGACGGGCGCTCCAATACTTCTCTTATCTTCTTTTTCAACCAGCTAAATCAAACTGTACCAAGGCCGAATTTCCTGTGTAGATGATTATATTTGATTATTACCCACACATTTCCCACAAGAAACCTCAACAGTTCATAAATGTTCGTAACATTTCCATATCCACAGCCGCTTTTCATGACATGTCATGACCCCCATCCAGTCGTATCCCATGACCTCAGGTTGGACACGGTGGACCAGGCGGAGCGCACGGCCACCTTCATGGCGGCGGAGAAGCAGAACCAGGCCTCGACCAAGGCGCAGAGCACCATCTCGGCGATGGCCAAAAATCTGGGGCCCGACTCGGAGGGCGAGGACGAAGAGGTGTGGGAAGATGGATGATGGGAAGAGTTGGAGAAATCTGAGCTGGGGAAATAGCTGGGGGAGATGATGGGGAAATCAGGTCTGGTTTTTTGAAGTGAGATTGGAGAAATGACTATAGTACTATAGATACTATTGCAACGGAAGATGTGAATCCATTGCAAATCGCTTTGGGGTTGACACATGGAAGCGAGATGGTGAGATGGTGAAACCTAAGGGATTTCAGCAGAATGTTTGAAATAAGCCGATATCATATCAATCCCCGAGGATTTCTACAAGTCTCTGACGATACCCGCTGTTGGACTTTGCAGCATTGACAGGACAAAGATGACAAGGACGAGGAGGACGAAGAGGAGAAGAAAAAGGCAGAAGAGGCGGCAAAGGCCCAAGAAGAGGAGCAGGAGAAAGACAAAGAAGCAGAAGAAAGCAGCATCATCACCATGTTGGAGGAGCTCGTTTCCTTTTGGCTGAATTGGGGTTGCGAATGTTTTTTGGGGGAGTCTGACCGCCTGACCTATTTGTAACTGTTTGGAAACAATTTAATACTTTTTTGTTTGTGAATGTGAGGTGACTTGCTACATCCATATGCATGTGCTATGGTCAGAAAAATGGTGGGATCCCCTGATAGTGGGAAGACCACACCCCATGCCTTCAGTATGGGCTGTAAAGTTCCACATGTCGGACCAAAGCACTGGCCGCCGGATCCAGACTGTTTCTTTCAGGGCCCCTATCCCTATATAGGTCGGCTTGGATTGGAATCATTATTTTGTGAAATAATGTGAATCTTGGAAACAGAGGGAGAGAGAGAGAGAGAGCCTCTAGACTCCAGCTATAGCAAAGAGGCTCAATGAAACTCACACCAACTGTGCTTGGATGATTTATTGAATTCCTTACATTGACCCCTCAGAAAACCACCCACTCACACACAGGATAGATACTGTAATGAAAGATAGTGGAATGGCATTGGTCCATGTATGTGATATATACAGTACACATCAGCACCATGGATGTTACTTACATGGGCTGTGTATTAGTTAAATGGTGGGTAGCTGTGCAACCTATGAAACATACAGGTGATATTCCCCTGGTAAGGTGCTGCGAGAATATTTGCCTGAAACTCTGAAACCCAGACAGCATCTATATCTTTGATGGTTGACCCCCATTGTGTTGTGTCTAAACCTCCAAAATAAGGGTCTTTGGCAGTCTTTGGGGTTATTTAGATAGATAGATAGGTAGGCAGGTAGGTAGATAGACAGACAGACAGACAGATAGACAGATAGCCAGATAGACAGATGAACATCCATAAATCCCAGTGATTTTGATGTGAACAGTTTCACAATTTTCGGGGTTTGATCAATCCATCCATTGGTACTGCCCAGGTTTCCTTCCTGCAGCCCCTAGAGACTCCAGCCATGGCCCTGTCTCGTGTGCGCCGCGGCACGCAGCCCAAGACAGAGCCGGCGCTGAAGACCCGCGCGCGGCTGCGGCAGAACCGTGCCGAAGTGGCACGAGTTGCGGTCACAGCGCAGGAGTTGTGGGCCGGTTCTTTGTGGATTTCATGGCGAGAATGATGGGAATTCATGAGTTGACCAGCAAGAAGGGTGCTTGATCACGTTTGATGTTGTTTTGACTATAGCAGTGGTGAATTTTTTATATCAAAAAAATGCAGATGCAACATGGGATGCCTTCTGGTAGTTATGTCAGTTTTCTATGGAGAATCAAGATGTTGACTAGGAACATCATCGAACTAAACGCACAAATTTCCATAGCTATGTCAAACAACCAGAGGGTACTGATAGGAATTCATAAATTTACCAAAGAAATGAACATTTTTGCGCGGCATTGTAGGTTCTAACTTCTGTGGTTTTTGGTAGTATGACACCCCGTCGGATGCTCCTTGCCCTAGAGTGATATAAACCGGTAATGGAGTCTATTTTCCTGTCAATCAAGCACTTGATTTCTTATGTCCATGTGTTTGATTACCAAAAGAGTGCCCACTGGATTATGCCACGATTACATAGTTTATATACCATTGATGGCCCCATTTTGGAGGCTATATATATATATAGTACCATTAATCTTGAAATGGATTCTTAATGTACGGTATCTGACCATATCCCGATTTTGTGGCCCCACTGGTACCAGGAGACCGACGCGGATCGCAAACCCAAGAGGAAGAAATTAAATGAGTGGGGTGTCTATGAGGACGGCTCCTGAGAACAGACATCGATTATAGCTGTTTTTTGAGATGTTATAACCATCCAATCGAAGACTTCGAAGATGAAGTTTTCGAAGATGGGAGTTGAAACAACACGCAAGGTGGTGCCCGAGTTGTAAACTTGGCAAACATTAGCCATTTAGGTGACTAGCTGTGGCCATTTTCAATCAGCATATCACCTTATTCCAGTAGCACCTGGAGGTTTCGGGTCTTCCACCTGGATGAGTTCTCCAGACCACATACGTTTGCAGAATGGATGCAACTCACAGTTCGGACAACTGACTAAATATAGACGTGGATCATTGAACGCTGAAACAACACATGACATATTAATGTATAAAACCTATTAGCAGGTAGTAAGTAATAACATTGTCTCCATAGAAATTGAGGTATACCAGGTATTGGCAGTTCCCAAACGAACTCATTCATTTTTGCCAAGCTTTGCTCCAGGAAGGTGCTGAAAAGGAAGCAGCAGCGCCAAGATCGATCCTGATGGAGGAGTCCCAACCACCGCCCACTTGTGTTTGTTATGGGCTCAACTATCAATAAGCCACTGGTTGCTAAATGTTTGATATCAGTGTGGTTGATCATTGTTCTTTTGTATGCCCTATTCACATCTATTCACCTTCTCGCTTTGTGTCGGCGAACACTTGGTCATACACCAACCATCGATTTCAAGTTGGTATGTCGATTCATTTTCTGGATCATGAATCAACCATAAAACTGAGGTGCCTAATTTTCATGGATTTCCGTCCAAGTGATTCTCACGAGATTATTGACATGATTGTGGATTGTTTTGGGAGTTGAAACCACACATGAGATCTTGAACTGTTTTCTATACTTATATTATATTGAAACGTGCAAATGTATGTGCGCATGTAAATATATAGATAATATGATGTACATATGTATATATATATATAATATGTTGTATATAATTATTCATATATACGAACAGCACGGACATATGTTATATTTATTATGTTACACACATATACATTATTTATACATATAGATATATGTATTGATCAATCGATGGCTACAGATATATAAATCACCTCCCCAACGGCCTCAGCAGCTTCAGCCGCTGCAGCAACCCCACAGGAAGGGACCTCACCCCCCGCCACCGTGGATACCGTGGACACAACGACAGCGGCCGCTCCTGCCACAACGACCGCCCCAAGCAGCGAGACGGTCAATACGGCACCTGTAGTTGCGGCCGGAGAAACATGGCGTTGTTGGGGGATGCTTTGGGGATGAATCGTGGGTTTCAATACTGGCAGAAAAAAACAAGTTACAAGTGGATTTCACCATCAACAATGGTAATTTAAACTTAAACACTATCACCAGGATCCATGGAAGATTTTAAGTATCGACCACTATCAACAAGGGCATAAGTTAACTGAGAAAATTAACAGGGCCGTTCACTACTATACAATATTATTGATAAAAGTATATTTGTCTAAGTTGGGATTCTTCTAGCAACACATTTCTTGCAGGTTGTCTATGGGCTAAGAGTCGTGCCACTTCATCCCAATATGATTTGCAGATTGTTACAGGCTAACCCCCCTAGACCACCCCCGCCCAAATAAATAAATTTTTAAATAACATGGAAATAATAATGAAATATGAACATAAACCTTGAAATAACATGGACAGATAAGAATAACCTGGAAAACAACTTTAATTACAGAATACAGGCATGATACTGTAGATTGGGGGAAAAACACTTGAGGGTTATTCTTTGGCAGTGTGTCAGCCAGCAGGCTCCTCACAGTTGACATTTTTTCTTATACATGCACCGTAGACAAAACAATGTGTGCAAATATGCACATGCTCAAGTATATGTGCCTGAATCAACCCAGGAAAATTCCCCATGTATAGATTTCCCACCTCTCTAAACCTTCATTTTGGGGAAGTCCCCCATTTTCTTCATATGGAAGTTTCCTAAAATGGGGGTATCCAGGCATCATCCATTTCTAGATCGGATTTTCCACTATAAACCATCCAGCTATTGGGGATCCCCCATGGAAACCTCCATATGACCATTAATATCCCATTAAATGCCATTAAATAACCATTAAATAACAATTAAATAAAAATGAAATAACAATTAAATAACAATTTTGCCTCGTTTCCCTCGTGCTAAGGACGAGGTCAACAGTGCGGAACCGGAGTTGGCCAAGGCCGAGGCGGCGCGCGCGGCCGCAACGGCGGCAGTGAAGGCCGAACAGCCGCTTGGATGATCAGCGGAAACTCCGGGTGGATAGTAGCTGTAGTTGTTTCTTCTAAACATTGAGAAATAGAAAGAGAGAGAACTATTGTAAAACAATGTATAATATATATATATATACACAGTCAGTAATTAATTAATTATCACACACACACACACACACCCCTATATATAGATATATGCACGCGTATTTATACCAACGCCACGAGGGATAAAAACACAAATCAGGATACCAAAGACGAGCTTTGATATATGGTACAGTAAGCAAATGTGTAACTAATGAAATCCCTTAACTCTTAAATGTATTCGGTTCCGACCCAGTTACTATAAACATGTAGAATGGGCCGTAAACCATCCAGGTTTACTCAATGACTTACCATGAGCGGGCCATTGCATCGAGCACAGCCCCCAAAAAATGTTTGTTATTGGGTTTCATTCCAAACATTGTGAAAACTTCTCCTCAAACCATGTTGTTGGATTAGCAAATTTTCTTGGAGCGGAAACTGCCATGACAATGTGTGGAGGTCTTATATGTTGATTCTTGTACCAGGAGGGGTTGTTATTTTTATTTTTATTGTTTTTAACCTCTGGTAAACTAACATAACTATGGAAAATCACCATTTTGAATTGGTAAATCAACTATAAATGGCAATTGTCAATAGCTATGTTAGATTACCAGAGGGTAATATTTATATCACCATCCTCGGCTTTTGATTGGTTGAAACCATTTTTTGGCGGATGTTATACCTCGGTGTGCATCACAGGTATCGGTTCAAGTGGGTAATAAACCATCATGAACAATCCAGTTCGAGTGGAATATTTAGAGTCATAATTGTATCGGTTCTATATTTTAATATGGGTTTCACACCACTTGCATCCACTTGCTAACCCAGGGTTTCAAACTGATTACATCCATTTATTGGATTTGAAACCATGTAGTTGGGATCCACATCGAATTAGTATAATCTACATGTTATTTTCCAATTATGTTCTGTTGGCATGCTTGATTGTAGTGTTTCCAACAGGCAACAAATAATGTTCCGTTGGTTATAGTGTTATACGTGCGCAGTGTGTATATATATACACACACTATTCGGATGTGCTTCCATGTTAAGTGGAATATTCCGTTGTAACTGGACAATATGGATACCGTGTTTGTTCGTTTTACATGAGTGATATACCCGATTTCGGTGGTAGCCCAGTTATAAGTTGGTCCGTTAGTTGACCTATATGCTCCCCTCCCCTGCTCAGGTTGCAGGCGGCTGAGCGCGCCAAGGAACAGGCTCAGAGCAGTAGTGTCACGTCGCCACAAGCGGTGGCCGATGCCTGGCAAGGTGTGTTTTGGGTCACGGTGAGAGATGAACATGGGAACTTTGACCATGAACAAACCTGGAATTTTCTCGGAACTTGTGGGATTTTAATGGGATTTCATGGAAAAATCGTGATTTCAGCGACTGAATCATGAATCATCAAGGTAGGGAAACAAGCAAACAGACAGACCAACTTCCGTACTAAACCTAGCTGTTGACACCATGTAGGAACTGAAAAACACACTGGACAGTGAAGTTGCGACTTAACCATTCAAAGCTGATCATCTTTATTTTTATATATATATATATGATGATGATGATTGATGGATACGCCGGGAAGTGGCAAGGTTTAGTCCAAACTCACTAGACTATCAGCAATTCTTGTCTTGTGCTTTGGATGTTTACGGGACCATCATTTGATTTTGATAGCATGATCATGAGATTCATTTGATCCTAATTTCAACATTATGGATTAACCCAGTGGCCAGAAGCCTTAATGGAGGACCGTGTGGCCGTGGCATTACAGTGCACATAAGACAGTAATTAGATGCAGTTCCAAGCCACTACCGCTAGTCCAGATGGCATTAACAGTTGACGTGATATCCATCGTTTAGTATCCTAGCTTTGGGGTTGAACATGGACACTGTATACATCATGATGTGATGATTGAATAGAAACCCTATATCATCTATATCCGATGGTTGAATCCACATTGTTAGTTTTTGTTGGTTACATCTACATTGGTCTTGGTCAGCTTACGTTAATTTGACTTATTTCTTGGTTAAACATAGTTAAACATTGTTAAATCCACATTGTTTCATGGCAAAACTGCCATGTTTGATGGCTACTTCCACATTTTTGTTGGTCAAATTATATAAGTCCACAATATGTTTGGTGAAACCGACATCTATATACATCTTTCTTGGTTAAATCCACATGTTTTCATAGCTAAAACACCATGTTTGATTCATTGGTCTTCACCCAGGAAGCTGCTGCCCGGGCGGCAGAGGATGAACGGGCGGCAGCTGAGGCGGCCAAGGCCTTCGCTGCGGAAATGCTGCGCGGCAAAAGTCGTCGGGAGCGTGGCGATCTGGAGCTGTGGAATTGACCATGTTCATGGGATATTGAGGGAAAATGTGGATAGAATGGGAAAAAGAGGAATACAATGGGATATAATGGGATATAATGGGATTTCAACCATTGACAATGGGGATATTGGAAAAAAGGAATATCATGGGATATAGTGGGAAAACATAGAAACAAACATGTGGACAAAACCATGGGTAAAGATAGGAAAGTGATTGACAAATGGTGGGTATGATAGTTAGATAGCTTACAGATGTTTAAAAAGTTTACAGGAGGCTGCCCTTTGGTAATCATCGTGGGAACTGTGAACATCCAATCGCAATGGAGGTTTTCTTGTGAAAGCCAATGCGGGATGTTCCATTGCCATGTTTGATAACCAGAGGGTACTGGGATTTACCCTCTGATAAACTAACATAGCTATTGAAAATGGACATAGAAATAGTGGATTTTCCCATGAAAAATGGTGATTTTCCATAGCTATGTTAGTTTACCAGAGGGTAATGAGGATATAAAATAGTAAGGAATGAGGATAGTCATTAGCAGTTGTAAGAGACCCATTCCCAGCTGCCACCCTGCCACCCATCCTACAGAAAATTGATATCTCATCATTGATGCCACAGTTCCCAACCGCTGGATGTGTGGAGAAACATCACACCTAATCAGATTGTAAAGTCCAAATTAAGCCGGAGCTTTGCGCCATGTTCATTGCTTATCGGCCCATGTTTGCTGCTTCAAATCCCACTAAAGTCGCTTATTCCGATTTCCCAGCTATGCCAATTTGCACAAGGTGGTGCCCCTCCCCAATTAATTATGTTTGCTAGTTTATATATATATATATGTATATGTATATTTATATATATATATATACATAATTGCTTTAAAAAAAATCACAAAAGCCAGCAGTTAACCTACTTAGCTTCGCCAACTTAGCTAACCTAACTAAGTGGCGTCACATAGGTGTGTATGAGAATGAGGTACACTTCCAAAATGACATTTTGAATAAACAAAATGATGATAAACCACCAGCTTTAGGGATACCATATTTGCAGACCAAGCCCCATTTGCACCATGGGGACACCGTTTCCGCGCTCAGGAAGATGTCGCGCAACATTGCGCGGGCGCTGGTGCCGGAGCAGGGGCCGGAAGCGGCGGCCATTGTGAATTTGAACTCAGAGGAGACCAGCGCCTTGGAGGATCATCGGGCTCCTTCACCCAGGGCACCCAGGGGCCAAGCCACTTGGAGGACTTAAAAAATAGCAGGATGACCAGCCACTTACGAAGTCTGATGATACTGAAAGTGATGAAGTTATAACAAAAACAAGGATTTATGGCGCTAGAACAGTGGTTCTGAGCAAACAAGGAAGTAGCGGGAGAATTGCAGCTGGATGGGGGTTGAAACAGCACAGCTTTTCTTCTCTTCAACCAATAGAAATTGGGGATTGAACCCACAATACCGGGGACTACTGCAACAAGGGAAACAACAAATTATATGATAAACTGATAAACATTGACAAACCAAATTAGGGATGAACCGTAAAGATGATCAACAACAGTGAGATGTGGATTTCACTGGCAGAAACCAGAAGTCACAGTCACCTCAAATCACCTTTAGTCTCAGCAGTTAGTGGGAAACCAAGAGTAGCTTCAATTAGGTTTGGGATTCAATTTGTTCCAAACCATCCGTGGGGATTGACAGAGGATTGGTGCTGGAAGTAATCAGTCATGCCAACGCGAAGATGTATAGGTTGTCCAAGCCATGTTCTGGTGACCATATTCAAAGCCGCGATTCAAGTGATTTCTGGTACATTTGTCAGTCTTTTGAAAACTATACGAGTTTGTTTCCAGGAAACATGTCTTCTCTTGCAATCTGAGAGGAAAACGGAAATATCAATTCCACCAGGGCATTTGCAATTTGTAGGCTTAAGATTAGCCATGTGAGATTGGTAGAGGGTAACTGGTACCATGGGCCTCGCCCTATGGGCAAAATCAAGGTTTTTCGTCGAAAACCTTGTTTTTTACTTTGTAACCTGTAGTTTGAGGGGCTCGTCAAATGCACTGCAAAAACCAGGTTTTTGAGCAATCCCAGGCCGCTACGAACTTCAAAACAGAAATTGTGTTGACTGGCGCAACACTGGAACCTAGTACCATGTGGGGCATGTTTGTATCAGTTCTGCGTTCTTAAACAGCATGGCCACATTTTCATACATTTTCCTCTTTTCATCCACGTGATGTTTCAAAGAAACAACTTCAGATGACAGGAGCAGGCATTAAGAGAGACATTCGCGGCCTAGGATTGTTGCACCCTCAAGGAAAACCATATAAGAGAAACAAATCCACCCCCATGCATATCCCTGCCAATTGCATTTCCTTTTTTTGTTCACTGTTCCCGCACATGTTCAAAATGATTCCATTCTTGGGATGATGTCGCCGGGCTGTCGTTAAACTTGAAAACAAAGGCCTAAAATAGATTGCAAAACCATGTTCCTGAAGTGTGGCTATGGTGCTCGGTTGGCCACCATAAGAGAGATATTGTGTGTTGGCTTTCTGTAGCGTGAGCTTGTCATGCA
>Ga0126342_10000045_pt1 | contig 63490 bp, 51 predicted proteins | sample Cyp1metagenome_FD_92528 | JGI IMG/M metagenome (GOLD analysis project Ga0126342, IMG submission 92528) | Coral microbial communities from Lord Howe Island, Old Settlement Bay, Australia - Cyphastrea 1 metagenome | ecosystem: Host-associated > Invertebrates > Cnidaria > Coral ...
ATTTTTGGTGTTTTTCGGGGCCCGGCGTCCGAGGGTCGGCGGTTGGGGGCGCGCCTCACCTTAGAGCTCTAGTCGCTCTGGGACGCTCGTAGGGCAAGCCACTCGTGGGGAGCCGGCGGAGCCGAATTTCCCGTTTCACTGGTTGTGAACATCCCCAATATTTTTGGTAAGTAGGTTCATAACCCCCAAACTAATCATCAACCAACCAGAATTTAGCAGTCATATCCATTTATATCCCCATATGATTCATGGTTAAAGCAGGTTAAAACCATGAAATGACGAACTCATCAACCAGGGGTGTCGCCTCGTAAGTGCGACTCTTAAGGGCTCCGCTGTCTCAGAGACACTTGTTGCCTGAAGATGGGGTTTTGGGAGGTTACCATAGGATATGATCTAGGATATATAGGATATATAGGATATATGGTGTGAGTAGATTATTAATCTCACACTATAGTGTGCACATATATATATATTATACCTAAGATATTGCATTTTATAATAATTTTGTGATGATATCAATGAGATATTACTGTGATCGGGGGAATATTTGAAAACTATTTTGATATTGGGGGTCAATTACTACAATGATCAAAATATCAGTCCAAAGAGCTAAATCAAAGAGTGACAATAAACACACTGTATTTATTGTAGCAATAATCAATCCATGTTTTTGCATGTTTTTGTATTCTTTCACGTCCCGACCTAAACACTCAGACTCGCCCTTCAAATAGCTGGCTTAACCTCCGGTAATCAAACATGGTCAATGGAAGACCCACCATTTAGTTCGATGATTTTCCCATTCAAATCGCCATTTAGTTCGATGATTTTCTAAGCCATCCGCGTTTGATCACACCGGCTTCGACGGACACCCAAAATTCTTCTTCCCAGCCTTTGATGGATTTACCACCGCCAGGAAAGAGGATGCATCCTGGACGAAGTGGATGGATGTTCCCAGCATTCATAGGGAAATCACCTGGCCATACAAACCGTAGCTATGTTAGATTCTGAAGAGGGTAATGAATGGTAAATCCCAAGCCTCTTGGAAGCTCCATGGATCACTTTTCACTTATACTTCCTAGTTTTTTTTTGGGGGGCTTTGTCAACCTCGAGGTTTCAGATAGGTGGATCAGGCAGCTCCGTTTGCCCATATCATCGCTCCGTTAAACTCTTAGGAAGATGAAATCCATAGAGCAGTTTCAACAACATTTACCCTCTGGTAAACCTGCAAAAAACTATGGAAAATCACAATTTTTCATGGGTAAATCCACTATAAATGGCCATGTTCAATAGCAAACTGTTAGTTTACCAGAGGCTACATTACGTCAGAATCGGTCAGACTTCCCCAACAGTCCAACAAACTGGTTGGTGGTTTTTCGCTTACCCCTCTGAAAAATCATGGAGTTCGTCAACTGGGACGATGAAATTCCCTATATGATGGGAAAGTCATTTCTAACTAATTCCATGGTTCCAGTCACCACCAGATATATATTTATATCATATACCCATAGGTGCTATAAACCATATTATTCCCATGGATGTTCCAGTCACCAACCAACAGGACCTCTTCCAGATCGTGGTAGAGCTCGATGCCCCAGGACGCCTTGGGATCATAGCGAAGAAAATCGGAATTTTCCCAAGCAGTTTTAAGAGGTAAATCATTTTCATCAACATTTTCATCAACTAAATGTTGGTGATCTTCTGGGGAAAATATTTTGATACCCTGCAAGATTTTGACCGCGATACGAGAGCTGGTGATAGAAATAACGACAAAGCAACAAAGGTGATATCGGCTGAAATATGGTACTTGAGTACGCTAAAATGAGGTGGTTTCGGAGTGCTTCCACTTACTAGCCATTGACATATTTTTTCGGTTGGTCCTTATAAGGTCGCGTAATGCATATTCTTTCCCTGCACGGGAAGAAGAAAAACGATCTATGGTAGGTCCAATGATTGATCAAAAAAACCATACCCAATCATACCCAATCTTGGATGGGTCCCTGCACAATGAGGTGTAGCTGCTTAGTCAATATTCACCTCAATTGAAATCTGGTTGGTGGTTTCAACCTACCCCTCTGAAAAATCATGGAGTTCGTCAAATGGGACTATTGTTCCCAATATATGGAAAGTCATAAAACTCATGTTCCAGTCACCACCAACCAGATATATATTTATATAATCATATACTGAGGTGCTATAAACCATATTATTCCCATGGATGTTCTAGTCACCACCAACCAGAAATTGACTTTGCCATGTGGTAAAAACCAGCATCCCCCAGGACTCAGCATGGGGAATCCGGCCTCAGCAACCTGGCGTGAAAGCTGGGTCTGATGGTCTCTATGGATGGCTTTTCTTGGGAACATCTAGGGTTTGGTCACCATGGTTTTTATCACATTATTCCAGGGGTGTCCGAAGTACGTTTTCTTTCATCATCCAATGTTGGGACTAGAAGATTCATGGTGAAACATGCGAACATCTTGAGAGAGTTGTGGCTTTAAATTTAGTGGTTTAGAACACCATGTTCCCAATTTTCAAATTGCCCTTGGAAAAATACCCAAAATCAGAGTCATTTTCGGTGAATCCCAAGTGATGGACAGCAGCTGCAAACCCTCCCCAAGGAGTCACCCAACCCATTGAAAAGTGGGATTTTTTGTGGGAGAACCATCGAACTGAAGCTCATTTTCAACATTTTCAACATCTCAAACTGGAGGAGATGTCAAGTTCCAATTTTTCACACCATCGGACCATCGAACGATCAGCGCAACTTTCGCAACCACCGTCCGATCCGATCGCCGCAGCCACCGCGACTTTTCAGCGAGATCGGTGGATGACGCATTGTCCATAGAGAAGAGACACCAGGATGGTGCTAGCCGTGGCCTCACGAGTCGCTGGATGGTGAGCCTGGAGAAAGCCCATGGGATTTCAAAAAAGGGGATTACATGGATAAATGTATATGTGTGTCTGGCACATGCGTATATATATATATACACATATGTCCATATATATATATATATACATACACAGTATATATATATAATAGTATATATAATAGTATATATATATGATCATAATTTCCATAAATACACGCAGTGAATTGGGGTGCCGGCGGCCCCATTTTTTTGGGAATTGAAAGCATCCGTTTTGGAGATTTCCTCATCATTGAGCGATTTGAAATCCATCATTGATGGCGATTTGGATTGATGGCCATCGCAGTCAGTCACTGGTATAGCCCTTCATGGCTTGCTTTGAAAGAAAACAGTGGTCAACGACATCATCTCTCTTGCTTGAAACCATCAAACCTCCAACGACTAAGAAGAACCCCAACAAATCTCGCAAAAACAAAAAAAAAACACCACCAAAGGTCCCATCAAAAACCATGAGCCATGGCTCTTTCATGGGGATTCCCATTCAAAACAAGGCAAAAACACCAACCCTTCAACGACTCCCCGGGGAGTTTCCGGCGTGCCGGCAGCTTGACGGCCCAGGAGAAGACGAAGTCTTCGCCCAGCCGCAGCAGGGTGGCACGCCTTTTTAGGCATGGATCCATGATTTTTTATGGTGTGTTATGGGATGTTAATGATTATGATATGGGATTTCATAGGATCCATTATGGTATGTTGATGATTTTTTTCAAATTTCATCCCCATATTTCACAATTTTCTTATGGTTGGGAGTAAAAAACCATCAATTTATCTGGCTGGTTTCATGCTATGGTATGTTATGATCTGGGATGTTAATGACTATGGGATTATCACCATAGGATGCTAATGATTATGGGATTATCACCGAAGGGTTGAAGCAATTCTTTGATCCACCATTGTTGATGGTATATTTCCCATGCTATGGTGATATCATTGTAGTTTTGCTAATAGTTGTAATGGCATGTTGATGTTTTTTTACAAATCTCCTCCCCATATTTCACATTTTTTATGGCTAAAAATTCTCAGACAGCTGAAGCCGCTTCAGACGGCTTACCGAAGCATCGGGTGCTTCAGCCAACCCGCGATTGGCCAAGCGGTGGATCTGGAGAAATACCAAGCAAATCAGGGAATCAGTTCGCAAACATGTAGCCTCTGATAAATTAACAGTTTGCTATATTTCAAATGGCCCATAGAAAGTTTGTTGATTTCCCAACAAAAAAGCTAGTGATTTTCCAGTTCGCAAAGTGTAAACGTTTACCAAGCCGGGTAGCTCGGGTGCGTCCCAAGGGAGCTTCATCTTTCGATCCAGAAATCCCTGGCTGAAAATCTTGGGGATACCTTTTTAAGCTGTTCAAAAAAAGGGAGATTGGTATATCTTATCCATGATATAACCAACAACCATTGTGATTGTTGGTTATATCCAACAATATCCCGGTAGATATTTCCAATTTATGAAAATGATATCCACAATATATATATATATATACATATCCCCAATTTATCCCCATTACATCCCTATTAAATCCATTAAAAAACCGGGACATTTCCCGAAAAAATCCATTCAACCGTCGATCGCCGGTGCCTTCGTTGCAGGTCCTGCGGTGAGGCCAACTGCCAGCTGGCTGCAAGGTGATGAGCGCGGCTGTACCACACCTGTCATCCCATGTTTGTGGGGAATTTTCCATGAAATTATGGATTTAACAATCTATATGATATATATATATATATGATATAATATATATATGATATATATATGATATATATATATATATATATGATATATATGATATGTATGATATATATGATATATATATATATATGATATATATATTATATATATATATATATGATATATATGATATGTATGATATATATGATATATATATATATATATATCTATGTATATATATAGATGAGGATGAAAAACCCTGACTTCGAAAATTTAACATTGTTGGGGAATTGGGGCATTCCGGGATTTTCCACCATCCCATCGACATGAATTTCCGGCGATTTCCCAACCTCCGATGGCTATTGGGATTCTCCCATGACTTAGGTTAGCCATTTATAGTACATAAATGACTTAGGCTATCCACTATGTACATGAATTAAAATGGTATTTCTAGTGGATAATCATTTACACCCCATTTATGGCTGGGATTTTCCCATTGAAAATGGGATTGCAGATGAAGATTGATGGATTGATGGGGACGATTCATGGGGATGTTGAACATCGATGGCCCATGGTGAAAATAGCTCCTGCGGAGCGAAATCTTGAGCTACTTTGGATCCCCCCAAAAAATCCCAATCTAAGGTATCCAAAGCAAGATTTCTGGTGAAATTCGAGTTGCGAATCCAGCAATCTTGGACAAATCTGCCCGAAGGCCTTTGAAGCTTGGTAGGTTTCCACCAGGTTTGGCACCAACCACTCATAGACCTGCCAACGAGAAGTCAAGAAAACATGAAAAACATAGTGGGGTGTAGACTCAATAATTGTCAGCAATCATGGGGAACGGAGTCAGCAAGTAGTGGGATGCCATTTCTGGGAGATGCCCCCATGATCACCAATCTGCAACATTATGAATTATAACATGCCTAATATAGTCCCATATGTCTGCATCTTGTGTGCTTCCAACCAGTTCTATCCTAATTGAACCGGCGATTGTTGATTCTTCCAAAAGATGTCCCTTGTGCATTCCAGTTGATTATCATTTCGTTGAATTCAACTGATGTTTAAACCACAATGTTGTCACGATCTTTGATGGTAAAATGCCAATTATCGAATCAATATTCACTCCTTGTTAACAAATCCCATTATCGTTGGGTTTCTATCCCCATCATATGCCCCATAATAGTTGATGAAACCCAATTCTTGCTGGTGATAATCCATTACAGTCGCATACAATATCATTGTACTTCCATTGTTATCACATGACATGTCCGCATCGTTGGTAGTATCCACTAATGATAGCAAATTATTTTTTAGCGTACACCCATCAAACATATAATATATTTTCCAATATAATCTCTATATATAGTTTATATCCCATTAATTCCATGTATACATATATACCATTATAGAATTAACATCCATAGTTTCCATACTGCTATATCATCCCTGTATATCCCCATTGTAGTCAATATCCCATGAGATATCCCATGATACCCCTTATATCCTGGATTCAGAAAGCTGCTTGGAGCCAGTCACGCATTCTGATCTGCGATAAAATCATGGAAATGGTCTCCATGATATACAGAGATAATAAGCTGATGATAAGATTGATAGTAATGTTAATAATGATACTATCGTCAATAATGACAATAAGATCAATCATATTAACAAACAACATAGAACGAATGTTACTAATATGAAACATTAGTTACTATTATGTGATCAATAGTTATGTGATTAACACAACAAGTAACATTTTCACAACCACGGATTACAATCACCATCATGAAACAGAAGATCCCGACCGCCTGCCCGATGGCAAACAGCCCAGCGATGCCCAGGAAGATCCAACGAGAATCCCCGGTTTGACCGTAGATGCGTTGCAAGTTGGATGAGTTCCTCACAGTGCTGGGAACCAATGGGAAAAAACACCCTGCGAGATGAGAAAATGCAGAGAAAATGCTGAGAAAAGGTGAAAGCGAAGAAAAATGACGAGAAACATGGTGGAAATACGCAGCAAACATGATGAGAAATGGTGGTCGGAAATGCTGGGAAATGGTGGTTAGATGGTCATGACGGGGACATGCCGTGAATCGGAAAACCGAAAAAAATGCTGAGAAAAATAGGACCATCCCAATATCCCATTGTCCAATTGATCCCACCACCCATTGATCCAGATATTTGTGATGTAAAAATATCCCAAATCCTTTGTGAATCTCCCAATATCTTGGTAAAAATCCCATTTTAGTGATGCAAAAACCCAATACCCTATGGGTAAAATTCCCCATATTCCAAGCCGTTAAATGAATTGATGATCCAGATATTTGATGATATTGGATATAACTTATATATCTATAGGAATGATACACCCTATGATATCTGGTTGGTGTTTTTTTGGTCGCTAGATCTTCCACTGACAGCAGATTGCCACTGCTTATATCATCAGCTCAAGACACAAATAGCCGTCGATGAGGTGACCTGAGATGAACCAGGTGGCGATCTGCTGGAGATCCACAAGAAAGACATTTGGAACTGGTTGACATTAATATATCCAGAAAAACAATCATTTTATACCATGAACATAGTTATATCCATATATATATATATTATGAATAATAATAAATAATTAATAATACTATAATATAATAAAACATAATATATACCCCAAAAGCCCACGAACATGAAGGTTTTCTCCACCCAGCGGTTTCACAAAATGGTTACGCCCAGGGACACCAGAGTGGACAGATGTGGTTCCAACCGATACAAAAGCTGTGCAGAAGAGGTGAATGTGCCTGAGCCCCGCAGATGCCCAGGGAGTGGAATCGCTGTGTTATAAAATTTAATGAGATTTCATGGGGGGTTATGTGATTTTTATTATGATGAATGGGATGAATGGGATTTAACCAACTAAAATGGAGATACACTCTGGTAATTTCACATATGGAAAATCACCATAGAAATCAGCAATTTTCATAGGTAAATCATCTATAAATGGGCCATTTTCAATAACTATGTTGAATGACCGGAGGGTACCTCCTACATCTAGTAGGCTTTTTGGTAGATATCTCAAACTCGTTTTCATGGAGGAACAAATCAACATAGCCATAGCGGGGGGGCACCACCATCTAACATTCGTTGTGGCTATCGAAATCTCTAGGTTTATGAAGATAATCTATGATAATCTGCAATGAAACCCTCATAAACATACATTTTCACTGGTTTAACAAAGAAACTTGGGACATATCTACCAATATTGACCATCACTTATAGTACATCTCAATCCCAAAGTAGACTACTCGGGCCCATCGGTTGGCATGGAACCCGAAGAATCGTTGACACCGGCGTTCATACCTCACATTCAGGGTACATCCTAGGCTGGTATGTGCTTAATAACCTTGGTCTAGCTTCCCTTATAAAGGGGACAAAACCACCATTCAATTAGCAACTGAACCACTTATTGGGTCCCACACATCCAAATATCACAGAGCTTTTCTCCCAACTCATGGGGGTTGACTTCACTATGGCCTCCGTCAACAGTTCTAAGCATTAGACCATGGATCATTTTCAGTCGATGTACCTCTAAAACATGGTGATTCTCATCAATAATCATCACTAATCATCAATAATTCACAACTTTTTTCATCAATAAGATAACACTGATAATAGAATGATCATATGAATGACAGTAGTTAAACAACAGCAGTGATCTCCCCTATGATCATCTTGATCCATGGCCCAGGGACGATAAAGGGCAGGAGGTCTTTCGGCGCTCCACCCCCGTAGATGTTGGACACCACGAAAAATCCAAAGTAGACCTCAATGAAAAACCACGTTGTGTGTTGGGGATATGTATATATATATATATATTTGCACACACACATATATAGATACGATAATATATATATATACACCATATATATATACACCATATATATATATATATACACCATATATATATATACACGATATATTCTATATATATACACACCATATATATATATATACACGATATATTCTATATATATACACCATATATATATATACACGATATATTCTATATATTAATCTATACCAATCATATCTAAGGAGATGCATCATTTCATCTCATTTTAGCATCTCATTGGACTAGGAAGATGGCAGAACACCGTGGATTTGATCAACGATAGTAGGGCTCCAGAATTTTCCATGGAGATCGGTTTAAAAGTACCATGAAAACTTGGACAAAATTAAACTGTCAAACATCATTGTATTAGAAATAACCATCATTTACATCCATTTGTCATCATGTATCCAGAAAAAACTGGTAAACATGGCGGCTTGTCACTCTTTTTCATCAACCAACCTGTGAAAAAAACAGCATGTGCAGGCCAATTTTTTTTGAGAACTTTGCTTCCGAGCAATCAGTGGTTGATCCTGCTGCGTCATGAATGTGGGATGGAAACAAAAGGCGTTCGAAAGCACCAACCAGTCACATTCCCAAAATCCCAAATATTTTGGTGCATCACCCATATGTACTTATCAAAAAATTTTGCACTCCTTCTTAACTTACCGCCCTTTTTCTATAGGTGATATTCCACATATACAGCAACTGGGTTATCTCATCTACACCGGTTGCCAGGTCGCAAAACAGGATGCAGTGAAGGACCTGTGGCTTGACGTCTTGGAATTATCAATTCGCATGTGATGGTTACCCTCTGGTGAACTGTCACATAACTATGGAAAAATCCACCATTTTTAGTGGGAAAACCATGGGAAAACCATGGGAAAATGGTGATTTATATGGAAAATCACCCATTTTTAATGGGTAATTCCACTATTTCGACTGGGCCATGTTCAATAGCTTTTTGTATGTTTACCAAGAGGGTACAACTAGGTGATACCATGGTACAAACCTGGCTGTTTATGTAGCTTGGTTGCTCCGGAGCTTTGTGGATCCTGGGATCCCTGAAATTTGGGGATGCCAAAAACTATGGTCACTACTTGAGGCTTAAAATCATCCCAAAATCAGGATGCACAACATTGAAACCATTCATCAACCTAGGCACCTAGCCCAAATGAGAAGTGTTCAAAAGCCTCTTTCATTCCATTATGGAATGGTTGACAAAAGAATGGGATTCCCAGTTCATGGGTTATGATGCTTCCCAATGTATCTGAGTAAGTAGAAAGTTCATAACCCCCGAACTAATCATCAACCAACGTAAAGATATCATATTGTTGCTTATAAATCCCACTAGATCGATTTATCTCCCCATTATAAGAATAACTTCAATAAGATACCGAGGTTGAACGCAGCTGAAATGACCAAGCCACAAAGTGTGAGTACAGCTGATCCAGTGAGAACTATCCGTGGACAAATCAAAAGTGCTGAAGTGAAACCTTGGCTGCGGCCATGGATGGAACAAAACGGGAAAGATTATAGAACCATTTCCATGGATTTTTCCATGAAACATGTCTTATATATTTCCATGGAAACCAAGGGAAAATTCTTCCTCAACATATGTTGATTTTCCCATGGTTTTTTGAAGCCGAGGTGCTGGATGCAATAGGATCCAGCATCCCCAATGACTTAGATAATCACTAATAGTGACCATTTAAAATTAGGTGGTATAAATATGAATACAGTTAAACAAATATGAATCCTTATAACCATATGAAAGGAATTTATTTGATTCAGGGCTGATTGAATTTGACTTGGGGTTAGAATTCAAATTTGCAGTCATGATTTTAGATACTGTAAGGTTTGTTATATATCCAAGTTTTCCTTCGTACTAAATGCCAGCGAGATGTATTTGTATCCTGATCCGTTCTGGTTTCCCGGAATAAGACTTCTGGAGTCCCGTGTGTTTTCAAAATCGCCCGTTGCATAGTATTTACTATGACGGTCCAATAGGTTCCAGTAGTATATCCATCCAGACTATCCCTGAACGTTTTCAAATTCATATTTGTCATTACTTCCCTATGTCAGACTTTATTTCCTTGCTCGTTCATCAGATTTTATTATATGGGTCCCCCTGTTAAGGATTCCACCCCCTCGTTTTGGATTTTGTTCCCTCCTTACGTCTTTAAACCCCCAACACTTATACAGGCGGCACAGGCCCACCCACAAAATATGCAAACTGATGACATCAGTTTTAATATGTTTTAATTTAAGGTTAACCCATTAGGATAGAAAATTACGTATTCATACTTCTGCGCGTTCAGCGCAATGCAAAATTATTGGGAAAAATCATCTGTTCAACCCGTGGAAGATCCTCAGATTTGATCCCTTTTTTGTAGCATAAATGGATCCCGATGGTTGCCACTGGATGGATTCCCTGCTGGTTGGATCCAGGTAGATAAGCGATTAAGATTTCGTTAGTCATTGATCGTGCGCCTCTGAATCCCATGTTGTATTTGGCACTGGGTTTCATGATTCCTTCCAATTCTTTTGGTTTGGTGTTGGAAAGAATGCTGCACACCATATATCAGTTTCAATGCACGTGCAAAACTAAAGAACATTCAAATAAAGCATCTTCGGAGTCGTCGCATTTATAGAACTGTATGCTATGGTATGAGAGTAACGATGCCATCAAATACATATATATATATATATATATGCATGCATGTATATATTTCCGATTCCCTTGGTCGTGGAGTTAGATGCCAAAAAGTAACTTATCTGCAACTTATCTAAGAAAAATGAAGTAGTTAACATTCAAATATACTCAAATGTAATGGCTCCTTGCCAAACAATCTGCATACATATGGATCCACCTAAATAAATCAAATTCCAGACACCCACTTTCAATCGCAAAACCTTGTGAATAAATATGAAAATAAATGAACATGGATACCATATGAATATTTATGACCATTCATTTGAAAATGGTTGGTTTCTCAACCATCACGATTGGCCACACTTCACCGAGCTGCGCGTGGATCACAGTACACCAGCTGGTGAAGTACGACATGGGCTTCCACAAGCAAATGGAGACCTGAGATTTTGCGGACGGGAACGACGGGAACTATGTTTTGTTTCTTCGAAAAATAGATTTTGAATGATTTTGGGATAATCTGATCTGTTGGTTGACAGGAACCTGCAAATGTCCGGTTTCAAATAGCTGTTTTCCAAACTTGATGACCCCAAATCCACGAACCGTTCAGTTCTTCGACGCCCTGAGCCAGGTGCCAACACGATGAGCAAATTCACGTGAAAGACGCCCTCAGAGCGTCCGCGCTGACCCATTTTTTTCACTGGCATGATTTCGTAGTAAAAAAAACCTTCGGGTTCCATTTGACGAAACTATCGATGGCTTGAAATAACCAACTAGAAACTAGATTGATCATCAACCCAGAACTCTAAAAGCCAACACTTTGATGCCACTTCGGTCGGTCGTTCCTCTAGGGGTTACGTGCTTTTCCTGCTGGGACAATGCCGATTGATAGAGATAATCCATGTTTCAAACCCCACATTTTAGCGTGGAATGTAATATCTGGACAATCCTCAAATATCCTGAAGTGAGAACATTTATTCGACACACATACACACACATTAAATATATACTAAACATATGTAATATGCACATGTACGTTCATGTACGTGTAAATGGGGTTGAAATCCGAGCCATGGTGGTGACTATGGCAGTGGTTTACCACACCACACACAATGACCCGTAAGAATGGTTACCCTCCAGTAAACTAACAGTTTGCTATGGAAAATGAACCATTGATACCATAGATTTAGCTGTTAAGATAGTGATTTTCCAGTTCGCAAACTGTTAGTTTACCAGAGGGTAACATAATCACATCCATCAATATTCATCTGATGGATAAAGTTCATAAAATCTCATAAACATCCCACAAACATCACATACAATTCCATGAAAATCCGTAAAATCCCCTAAACATTTATATCCATCAAAACCCATGGACAATTCCATAAAATCCCATAGAAATCCCATAGAATTCCCGAAATCCCTTGTTTTTTTTTTCGGCAAATCTTCCAACTGGAAGCTCTGCCAAGCTTCGGCGCGCAAAATTAGGGCCACCGTCTCTGTGTCGAGCTCAAAGAACTGTGCCAAGGATACGCAGAACAGGGAGGCCTTTCCGCGCGGCAATGACATGGTCTTGATACAGGGTATTTCAGATGCCATATGAATTTTAACCCTAGAAATTTAAGCATATGAGCTAAATTCATTTTTCATATGCTAGATATCAATATCTACATGAAAAAGGACATGCCATAGATATTTCACGAGATTTGATGTTTGTCTTAAAATGAGGGGATACCCCCCCAGGTATGGCAATTTTAAAGGAGAACATGATGACAATCCACACATATATAATATAATATATATAATATAATATAATATCATATCATATAATATAAAATAACATAATATAATATAATATCATATAATATAATATATGTAAATAATATATGTATATATATACGATATAATATATGTATAATATATATATATATATACACACTATACATAACTATACATATATACATATAATAATATATATATATATGTATATATATCTGTTTGTATATCAAATGCGTACATAGAATATACATCAAATACATATGTATGTATATATATAAAAATATACTAGCCAGATTCTGGTCCATTCAATGCATCAATTAAAGATTGCGTAAACACACGACATAAGAACAAGCCTGGTGATCCTAAGTGCCCGGTGGATTAACCCATCTAATCCAATGGATCAATGGCTTATAACATGCTATAACTGGTTGGTGGATGACCTACCCCTCTGACAAATATGAAAGTCAGTTGGGATCATTATTCCCAATATATGGAAAAGTAAAAAATGTTCCAAACCACAAACCAGATAAGAATGGTTCTTAATCCCTTCCCCCGTTCATATGAAAAACAGCCCCGTTCAACGAAAACCCATGGTCAAAAAGGTCGGGAATTTCCACATTCCATTGGGAAACAGCTCCCTCGCGGCTGATTTCGTCATGTTTCCGGGCCCCCTGTCATGGCCCTGGGGCACTCCATGGAACCAACAGTTGATGGTTTCCATTCTTTGCTTAAAAGTCCCAAGTTTTCATGGTGAAACCATGGTTAAAAACTCATCGATGCATCTATGGAGGTGTCCGAAAATGGAGCTACCCCAATAGCCGGATGGGTTTATTTCATGACCCCTATTTTAAAATGGATGATTTGGGGTACCCTCCATGACAAAACGGAAACCTCCATCTCTCTCCATCTCCGCACCCGTTGGAACCCGGTTGAACCCGGTTTCCGCGGCCCAGCGGCTGCGGTGACAGCTGTAGCTAAGAGCACACCAATGCCACGGCTTTCCATGTTGGTGCCGAAAAAGGTGAGCAAGAAGGTCAGGGGGTAAAAACATCCTGCGAAGATAACCAGGATGCGATGAGTAAAGAACCACTGGTTGGTGGTTTTAACCATCTTGAAAAATATTAGTCAATGGGAAGAATTACCCCATATATTTTATGGAAAAATAAAAAATGTTCCAAACCACCACATTTTTTCCACATTTTTCGGTCTGTCGAAACGTTCCAAACCACCAACCAGATCATGTATCTCATTATGGTTGGTTTGTGATGGGGAATCCCATGAATGGATTGCAATCCCCAGATATTGGGTAATTAAGAAACCCCTCCCTCCAATCATCTGGGCAGATTATCATGATTCACTAGCCTGAAATGTTGGGTCATTTTGGGATGATTCCTCTCAATCGAACCATGATTCCAGGGTTCGGGAGAACAGGGTTCGGTCGTTATAATTTGCCCAGATGTACGTATAATATACACTGGTATAGGCGCGTCCCACTGGAAAACGCATGGTGATGCTTGTAGGGAGATACTGCCAGTGCTATACACATATGAAACGAATAAGGAAGAGGGAGGAAAAGGGGACTTGATATCCAGGTTCGTTTACAGGCATCCTGCCGGGAGGGCAAATACGAGGTTCCGGCAGAGGTTTAAACTTTCATCTCTGCCTAATTGGTGGTTTCAACCCCTCTGAAAAATATTAGTCAGTTGGGATGGTTGTTCCCAATATATGGAAACATAAAATTCATGTTCCAAACCACCAACCAGCTACACATATAGTATCAACCAATTGACAATGACTCTTATCAAGGGCATGACCGGTCAGCTTCCGGCGGAAGCCATGGCCCATGGAAGTAGATGACCAGGATTACGAACGCTGTGTGTATCAAGGGGATACGATCCCCGGACTATCGCTCTGCCAGATCGTTTTTCAGTGTTTCGCCCTGTTCGCAAGTGTTGAAGGCATCCTGTGCCATTCAACTTTGCCAAGTTTGGCAGCCCTTTTCGCATCAATTTGAGACTATCATATATGGGCATGGCACGGCTGAATGTTGCTTTGATTCGCGATGAGCGAATGCGAAGGAATGCGAAGATGGAGTGTCATCAGCTCCACGCTGGCATTGCTGGCTGCTGTGACTGGTAAAAACTCGACTTCGACTCGCCGACGTTTTGGTTGGCGACATCCCTACTGTTTCATTTATCTCGTATTCAATTTCAGTTCGCTCAAACCGGTGGTTTGTTTGGCAGGTTGCATCCAAATTTCATATCGATATCTAAACTTTTCTAGATACAGTTTTTGCAACAACAAACACTGATTGGGTATGTATTTGGTCTTTTATCCTGTTCTTCTTACTGAAACTTGTACCTATTTGGGCTACGAATCCTTGTTATTCTAAGCTAAGTCCTCATTCTTGCTCACTAAATCTCCAACTTCAGGTACGAGTCATGGGGTAGCAACACGCCCCAATTTTCTCTTTTCTATTACCCCCTGGTAAACCAACATAGCCATAGAAAATCACCATTTTGAATAGGCAAATCAGCTATAAATGACCATGTTCAATAGCTATTTTGACATAACCAGAGGGTAAATCATCTTCCCTCATGGTTGCTATCCGCATTTTCACCACCATTGCCCCACTTGGCAACGATTTTCTTCACAAAGCTTCCAGGCCTCCATTTGGCGTAGATAATGTTAGTTCGGTAGATGGTAAATCACAAGATATCCACATTGAACCAAATAAAACCACCATGAAACCACCATTAAACTCACATAAAACCACCATGAAATTCCATTAAACACCATAAACCCACCATAAAATCCCACTAAACCCCATCAAAAAAACATCGGCTTTTTACATCCTACGCATGGCGAAAAATCCCCCCTTTCAACATCGGCCGGAGTTTCGCCTGGGACTGCCAGAATTGCCATGGCCAAGCGCCGATTCCGCTCAGCAATGATAGATAGATATGGATATGGTACTTGTATATTATAATAACAATAATAATAACAATAATAATAATAGTAATGATATATATATATATGTATATGTATATGTATATGTATATGTATAATCCAATGTGGTTCAACTATACATCAATATGATATATATATATGAGGGTCAGCGGGGTTATCCATAGATTAACCACTATAATCACCATTAACTATAGCTGGTTGGTGGATTGAACCCCTCTGAAAAATATGAGTCAGTTGGGATGATGACATTCCTAATATAGATAATGATAGATAGAATATGACAGATAGAATATACCTGTATGTATAATGGTAGATAGATGATAGATAGATAGATAATATATATATATATGTATATATATATGAATCTATAGTTATTTCAGAAGAATAACATTACAAATGTTTTAGATGTTTTAGAGGTTGCTTGTGGATACTGATAGGAAGGCTTCTATATCGTAGCTATACTATATTTGATTCAGCAGAGTAAATTTCGGGATTCAACTATCGCACACATTTTTCATATACCCTGTGGTAATTTAACATAGCTATGGAAAATCACCATTTTTAATGGGAAAATCCACTATGTCTATGGCCATTTTCAATAGCTACGTTAAATTACCAGAGGGTAAAGTCAGCGACCACATGTGCCATAGATACCATTGACCTGTTGGATGATTCTCCGCCATGTTCATGACATCAGAGCCACAGAGCCACTGTCCATGTAGAGGTATCATCACACCCCAATATCTATGCCAATAAGGTTACCCTCTGGTTATGTCAAACATAGCTATTGAAAATCGCCATAAAAATAGTGGATTTTCCCATTAATAGCATGGTGGATCTTTCCAGTTCGCTATGTTAAATTACCAGAGGATATATGGTTGCTATGGCAACAACGTGACCTATAAAGGCATCACACCTCGCTTTTGCTATCGCAACAGCTATGCAAACAGTGTTGCTTTCACCACAACTATGAATAAATGGGTAGTCACTGCGACTATGGCAGCAAACTGCGAACAACTACATCATTTAGACACAGCGCCAACTCTTTGCTGTTATACGTTTTGAACTAATATCCTATTTATTCATGATTTGGTTTATCTGATCCAGTATTCCTTGTGGTATATAATTGTATAATTGCAAAAACCCATACCCCCTGATTAACCACGTAACTGAATCATCCATTCTCGTGATGCCCATTAATCAGCGAGAGAATCTTCATGAATCAACGAAGCATTATTTTTGCAAATCCAATATTTGAATATATTTTATGGTTTATACTAGTCGCCCACTTGGATGTTGCATGTAAAGAGGGAATAACCCGAGACATCTCAGAGATCAAAACCCAATTGCATGGCTAGTCGGCTAGATACCAAAGCCTCAAAAGGAAAACAAGCGGTGGAGTACATATTCCTGGGTAAATTATAATATTTCACTAACCTGAATTAAGGCCATTTGGGGATGATTTCCCTTATAAACCATGATTCCAGTGAGGTCGCAGTGAGGTCGTTATAATTTACTGTAGAGTATATACGATCTGTATAATATACCCATACCCTATGACCATCTATGACCATCTATGACCATCTATGACCATCTATGACCTATAATTACCATTAATTCTGTCATATTCCGCCTTTTTTACAGCTAGTCTTGCTCCACCAACCACTCCACTGTGCAAAAATCATGCCAGGAGCCACAATCGCTAAGGTCAAGGGGAAACATGCCTGGAGACCAATGGTGAAGTGGCGAGTTGTTGACAGGGTGAAGTTAGGGTATGTCAGCCATGGAACATTCCATGGGGAGATCAATGGACATGTAGATGTCAGAAAGCCACAGAAAATGCAATGCGCCTTAAAAAAATATTGGTATGTTCAAAAAACAGCAGCAGAACTTGAGTACAACATGCACCATTTGTAGAGGCTTAGGGAGTCTACGCAACGTGTTCCCATTTCCATTCAGCGCTCCGCGCGCCTTCATCAGTCGTGGCAGCCTGGGGATGGTGGGTTTTTCTTTGGCCTAGCAATAACTGGTGGTTCTGGATGGAAGTTCTACTTTTCCATGTGGTATTTAATGGTGATTAGTGGTTAATAATGGTGGTTAATAATGGTGATTCATGGATGACTGTGGGTAAAAGTGGCTGCCATGTTTACCACTCAAAGCTTCCCGGGGGCCTTGATTCATCCCTTGAGGTGCACCATGTTCTGGGACGGGGACTTCCCAGATAGAAATTAGATATATTTACTGGTTGGTGGTTCATAGAATTGGATGATGGGAAAATTTACAGGAAAGCCCTATATTTGATGGTAAAAACCATGGTTTCCTGTAGATTTTCCCTTAAACCAATCCATTGAGTGGTTGACCTACCCCTCTGAAAAATGATGGAGTGAAAGTCAGTTGGGATTATTATTCCCAATATATATATATGGAAAAATAAAAAAAGTTCCAAACCACCAACCAGTTTAGATAACATACCAAAAAAGCCTGAAATTTTCAAACTGAATCCTTCCAAGCAGCTCGTTCAGAAATGAAAACGACGTTCAATGACGTAGTTAGTAGTAAGGTCCTATGGGCAGCAAATGAGAAAGGCAGTGCAAGGGAACTGCTTTTCAGATTTCAACCAGCCAGCCTATCAGAGAATTTCAGCCAATCCCCAATAGTTGTTGCTTTTCAAACAGCCTTTGTTCCTAATCATCATGGGTTCAGCAGTTGAATTTCAGCTGCACAGCAACGAACATGTGTACATCGACATCAAAATAGATAAAACAATAAATAACAATAATAACCACAATAATATTAATAAATATATAACTAAAACAGTAATCAGGAGACTAGAAACTATGATACTGCTGATGATGACGGCGACGACGACGACAACGACGATGGCAATGACACTCATAGTGATGGTGGCAATAACACAGCTCCTCCTTCTCATCCTGATTCTCATCCTGATTCTCATGAATTTGTTTTGGCCACCCTTCCAACGGTAGCCCCCTCCGGGTCCTGAATCAGGACTCTGATAAAACGGCGTAGTAAAGAACAAATCGGAGGAGTGTAGAGCGTGATTCGCTGATGTCAGCTGCGGGAGAAATGGACATGACATCAGAATGGCCCAACCTGGGAAACGATTCAATTCCACAGAATTTGAAGCCCCCCTGTCTTGTTGGAATCATTTGGGATGTGCTTGCTGCGAGCACGGATAAAGATGATCAAGTCCCATGGTTGGATCAGTGAATCGACAACCCATGGTATTTGGTGTGCTGTCGATCGCCATATTTTCTGCGCCTCATTTCACCAAAAAAAGATGCCCAGTTTGGTCATGTTCCACCAATTCTTTTCCATAGCTTGGCAACGTCTCGGAATTCTCAAACTTTACGACTTTTTTTTTTGGAAACAGGTTCCCTTGCGAAAGATCATATGTGGCAAGGTCAGCCAATGATCCATATATAGGGACCCTATGGCTGATTGGGGTTTCTTATGGGATCTTATGGGAGTGGTTTGCGAGTAGTTTGGCAGTAGTATGGGAATAGGGGTTCCATCAGCCAGGGGGTCACCATAAATTCAAAGTGAAGTCCCTATCATTTGCGAATAGAATTATCAGTCCGCTCGCTTGCTTTTCCTTGCTCGACCCCTTCAGCGAAACCTGTGGGAGCCGTGAAACGCTGAAATTGTGGCGGTGTTCGAAAGTCGTGGATCTACTCAGATAGAGAATGACATGGCCGAAAACTTTAACCAACAAACGTGGGGGATAGGCGCCAATATCGACTACAAACAAGAAGCTATAACAACTCCTAAACATATTTTAGTGTGTAACTTTGTGTAATTTCTATTGTTTGCGCTAACGGCAATCACCATTTGTGGCGAGTTCCTTGCCGCTAGAAATCCAGAAGGTATCTGAAGATATCTCAAGTACCAACTTAACCGAGGAGTGGTCTCCAATTCCTACCATTTACAAACTGCTTCTCAACGAAGTCTAGCTTGATTTTTAAACAGGAATACAATCATCTAAGGATATTTTAGATTCCTTTAGTTTATTTTCCGGAATCGCATTCGATCGATTCAATCAGTTGCCAGTGCTGTCGACACGTATCTTTCAGAACGCCGGCATTTTACTGCCTTTGGCAGCCCAAAAAAGTGCCTCTTTCAACACGGTCACCATGGGGCCACTCACCGCATCATCATCTTCACGAACTCCTAATCGAACGTCTGGATCAGTGGGTGACTTGAGTTTAGCTTAGCAATCATGACAATACATTCACTATTTTTTTTTAAACATGTAGCTGTTGATATTCAACAATCGTCGGGATCATTTTTGACTAGCTATCTCCCACTGCACCGACCTCTTGGAGAGCTGATGTGTCACCAGATCACCCAGTGGATCAGAAGCCCGGTACCGTCAAAAATCCGTCACCAAAATAGCGACAGTACTGCTGGGGACATTGGAAAATCACAGGATTTCACAACTGACTTCACTTCACCTCGATATGTCGACATTCCCATCGAAAGGAAAGGTTCATCCCCCATCCCATATGTCCAACCGGCGGTTTCCATGGACAGACCTTGTAGGTGAGCTGTTCCGTGTCGCCATCTTCGAACTTGGCTTCCTCGAACATCATCTCCAACTCCTCCGAAGCAGGTGATACCGGTGATACCCTCCAGAATTGACTTTTTAGACCATGAAACACATATAAAAAAGCAACAAATTCATCAAAGATGGCGATCTGGGCCCACGAGACAATCAGGCTTTTTCACGAGACCAGCCGGTGACCTCATGAATCACCTTTCTTGAGGGGAACACCAGCATCTGGTCGACATAATTTCAACAGATCCAAGGATTTTTCAGAATTTTTCCCAAAGAAGTAGTGTGGTAAAGGCAAAAATTCATGGTCACTACCATCCCCAAGTCATGGCTTTAAGGACTCACCGGTGTTAAAACTCCATGGGACCCCATGGCACGGTGGCCTCGGCGGTGAAGTCCTTTGAAAGAGACTGCATTTGCCTTGGGAGATGGGGACCCGTGGCGGACCCGTAGCGCGATGTGATGTGATGATTGATGATGGCTATGGTTTCGAGATTCTCCAAAATGCCGCAATCTGTTGGCAAGATACCCTCTGGCTATTTGACACCATGGAAAATCCACCATTGATAGATGATAAACATTGACAAACATGATGATCTACCGATGTACCGATGAATTTTAGGCGGATTTTCCACTTCGCAAACCAGAGGCTTTTAGGGGCAAACCCTCATCGTTCCGCCAAGCTCTAGGGTGTTTACACCCTCCATGAGCCGATAGAAAAAACACCACAGGAGCATTTGGAATATCTATATATGAATATGGGTATGGATCAATACCTATTAAGACAATTTTTAGGGGGATGAACATCCATTTACCAGCTATTTTGATGTTCACTAGTGGAACAAGGTTTTGACACACTGCCATATGAAAAAGAGAACCATTAAACTAGATATATTATGATATATTTAAAATGCTGAAATTCAGCACGAAACGCTTGGCCAACTGGCCAAAGAGGAGCTCAGTTCCCGACTTCACAAAGTCGTCCTTCTGGATTTTGCCTTCTTTCCCCTGCAAGCGCTGTGAGAAACCGCGGCGTCTTTGAGGCTGACAATCATGTGATGTCATGGAATTTAGTGGTAATCGATGTGTAGAATGAGATTTCACCAATACAGATAACTAACCATCGCTTCAAAGCTGATTTCATGGGATTTAGTCAAGAAACAAAACATGATTTAATGGAGTTTAATGGAGTTTAGTCGTGATGTACCGGAGTTTAATGGTGATTTTTATGGATCAACGGATACATCACCTCCGCCATGAACAGCATGGCTTTTTTGGCTGAACTCCGATGGTCGGATGATTTGCCGGGCCTATTGTCATTTGGTGACTTTCCATCGCGTTTACCGTGAGTTTACTATGTTTACTGGGAGGGAAATCCACTATGGAAGCTCTTCCAAGTTTCCAGTGATCTGAAACCCAGATTTTCTGTCGTCCTTTGAGATTGGAATGACAAGGTGATGCACTCAATGAGGCAATCTTGATCTCGAATTCAGAATCCAACTTACCATCGAACCTGAAAATGGCGGGTATGACTATAGGAATGTGACCTGTACAGACTTCATCAGCTCGACTTATGAGTATCCTACTTTTTTCCTGGCCATCAATGCGCCGTTGCATCATTTGCGACATTCATTGATGCCAGTGAAACTCTTTGGTGCTATCTCCGCGGATTGGACTTGCCATATCCAATGGCATGTTTGGCATACCTAATTTCACCATGGAGGCCTATGAATTGACCGAGGGAATCTGTTCTGAATGGCGCCGAAAACGCGCGAACGGAGATAGACTCTTTCGGAGGCTCCCCAAATGCTACACTGCGACGGTCCCGCTTTGGAATCGCAGGGTTCTTTCAGAAGATCTAAGCTAAAAATGGCCAGCGCGGGATGCATTTGCCCACTATGATCGGGGCCGTGCCGGTTGTTTGGAGGTTGTCAGAACTTGGGGGCCTTGCACGCGTCTTCCATGTTTGGGCACAGACCAATATACTATCCATTTCGATTGGACATTTCAATTGGAAAATAGCCTATGGATGTTTCAAGTGGAAAATCATCGAACTAGTCAGCGATTTTCCAGCCCACATTGGATTACCAGAGGAGGGACCAATTTTGTTGGTGACACCCCTTGTTTAGTGGATGTTTTTTCAACCAAGAATGCTTCGATTGGGCGACTCTGCATCAGCGCGGCTGCAGCTGGCCGTCGAATTAGGAAAGCAGGACGGACATCCGGTGTCTCAAACCAAGAAATATCCCATGGGCTTTGGGAAAACTAGTTGGTGGTTTCCAATACGGGGCATGTAAGCAAGGATTTTGGGGAATAACAATATATATATATATATATATTATATATATATATATCATATATCATCCAAATGTGTCAATCCGCAAGAAGACTCGGAAGAGATACACTTATCCCTTTCTTGATGTCTGCTGACGACTGGAAGTCATAGCATCACCAATGGATCACCCAATCATCCAAAGACCTTACGAAACATCCACGAATCCACGATCTTTGTGCCAGATAAATTCGAAATACCCAGAAAACCCAAGAAAAGTTCAACACATCCAATCAACATCAACCATAAAACGAGGTTTTTTACCATGGTTTTTCAGCCTTTTTTTCTCCGGGTCATCGGATGGTCCGTCCCAACGGCAGAGACGAGGAGAGCCCCGAGCTGGAACGACTCTTGGCACTGGGAAAGACGTTCCAAAAACCTCGGTGGACGGATTTCCCATGGCGAAATCATTAAGGGATACCAACAGTTAGTTATGGGATATCAACAGGTGAAATCATTAGTTCTGATGGGATATCATTAGTTACTACTAGTTTCTTGATTTATTGATCTTATGAGATGTAATCAAGAAAACACATATGTTGATGTAGTGGATCCTCATTACACTGGTAATAATGAGATGTAAAGGGATTTAATGGTATTTCTATGTTAGTTCACAGGAGGGCAAATTATGATATTTTGATAATGTTTGTGTATACATGATGCAAATACATGGCTTCTAGCGCATATCAGAGAATTCAGATGGTAGTACATTTCTGATAATGATTGGAATGTGTATACATATCTCGTTGTTTTATTTTACACATCTGTAGACACAGGACTAATAGTCTACGTGGCGGAGAACGAGCTGGCACTGTGGATACGTCCAAGGATTCAAGGAATTGGACATGATAAAGAACAAAAAAACCAATGAAAACTCATCATCATCTACAAACTTTGTCTAAATCCCCCCAAAAATCTCTACAAATCTCCATTGACCCATTAAACATATCCAAAATGGTGGATCTTTCCAGTTCGTAAACTGTAAACGTTTAACGCCACGGCACGGAGCGTCTCATCCCCCGCGCCAGTGACCACGGTCTGTCCATCGGGGGAGATGGCCAGGTAGAGCACCCGGTAGGTGTGACCCGTCAGCGTGGCCACCTTCGTCATGGACCTGGCTTTCGACGGCGTTTCTGGCGTTTCTGGCGTCAAATTGCGTCGATCTGGTCAGTGGGTGATATTTTTATATCCACTGTCTGAGTTTCAGAAGACGCAATGAAATTCATATCATCAATATTAGATCCCGAAATCCCAAAAATCCCAAAATTCACATGGATATTCCGAATATTCCCATCGAGGCACGGGTACTTCCAGAGGATGATCCTGGGCAGCTGGACGTTGAAAAAAGAAAATGACCTGGGAAAGATATAACTTTAATGTTAACAAGATTCGTTTTCAACAAAAAACAATTTCTTGTTAATATCCAAATAAGTTGAACTACGTACCACAATATCAATATTATTGTTAAACATTTGTTGAAATATCTTGTTAACATCAATATTATAATATTCTTATTTTCCCAGAATAAGTTGAAATATCTTGTGAAAAGAAGTTAAGCTTTTTAACAATCAATCTCCAAAAATTGGACGCTTTAAAATTCATCCAGGTCTCATTGGGGCGTTCTTTCTTTGATTGGTGATTGTCAATAGAATCAAAAAATCAATGGGCGGGATATTTCAGAACTATCTCATTTTTTGACTATTCGCTACTGTAGAAATTTTAGATTATCAATGTGGTCCCTATATCAAATACCTATTACATAATCAATCAGGTCCAATAATTGGGGGCTTTGAAATTAATCCGGTCCAACAAACAGGTCCAAAATTACTTGCGATGTTAGAAATAGTGAGATATTTAAAAAAGCACTATCTCAAATAATTTTAATCCACTTTTCATTCCCACTTTCTTTTTCATGGTCATGCCTTTGTTGCCATTCAAGTGGGAACATGATATTAGCGGCTGCTCCATTTGATACCTATGACCCATCACACACACTGAAATATCCTGAAATATTAACCGCCCATTACATCTGGGCAAATGGTTGGTTTGTGATGGGGAATCCATCAAAAATGGATTACCATCCCCAGATATTGGGTAATTAAGAAACCCCTCCCTCCAATCATCTGGGCAAATGATCATAATTCACTAACCTGAAATGTTGGGCCATTTTGGGATTCCCCACAATCTAAACATTAATTCCAGGCCTCGGTCGAATATGAACCCCCAAATAAAAATTGTACCTCGCCACAGGATGGGGCTTCCCAGTTATAAGTTGGTTTATAAACATTATTCTCTCCATTAACTATAAGGAAACCACTGAAATCAACCATTTTTCATGGTTATAATGGTTATAATGGTTGGTTTATAAACATGATAAACATTATCTACCATAAACCAAGGACATTTTCCAGGTGACCCCAGTCATCTCCAAGCAGCTGATTGAGCGAATATCCATGTGTACTCACCTTAGTCGACGTCTGGAGATAGTGGAGCCCCTAAAGAGTTGGAGAAGCAAACTCCAGGACACAACTCTGGTCGCCGACCCTAGATATCGATTTCTTTGGTTAAATCATGTTAAATCCGAATTTTATGGACATGAAAATCATCCCCAAAGCTTTTTTTTGGCTCAGCCAAGCGACGATTTCGTTGAGATTTTTGGACCAGACCAGATTACAGACCTGCGACCCCGTGTCGATGGACGAGAGATGCATGTTGTTCACGGTGTTCCAAAAGCGGATATGCCTGGCGACCGAAACGACCGAAAGGGGCTAAAAGGTGGAGATCTTTTGGGTGAACTCGGCTTTTTTCTTAGGCGATATCTGTGTGGATATGAATCGTCATAGCTAAATGTATATATATACCCTCTGGTAAACTAACATAACTATGGAAAATCACCATTTTTAATGGGAAAATCCACTATAAATGGCCATTTTAAATAGCTATGTTAAATTACCAGAGGGTATCTATGTGGATATCTCCATATGTGCAAGAAATTTTCACGAACCTCACTAGACTTGGGCATGGAGGCTTGCATGTACGATCCGCCGCCCCATCTTTGGCCAAAACCAGGTGCCTCGCTACCAGCATTTTACCACATTTTTATGGATTCACTTTGCCATCTTATCATTACAATCATTAGAACCCAACAAAAACCATTCATATCCCATCTCCTGCCTGTCAGCAGTGCCACCTCCGGATGCCAACCTCAGTTGTCTGGCCTCCGGAATGTTGATTTCATGGCTAAACCATCACCTCAGCACCTAACCATCCTGAATGATAGTACTTCACTAACCTGAAGTAAGGCTTCTTCTGGGATACCCTCTGGGAAACTGTCACATATGGAGAATCACCATGCTATTAACGGGAAAACTCACTATGTCTATGGCCATTTTCAATAGCTATGTTTGACATAACCAGAGGGTAATTCCCCACAATCTAACCATGATTCCAGGGCTCGGTCTGGAATCCTTCCTCACCATCGCAGCCCAGCAACAAGCCATGCTGATGGGGCGACCATGCAATTGCCTGCGCCATGGGAGAATGAGAATCGGAGAGATCTGTGCGAAGCATGGCATTTTCTTGGCTGGTTAGATCTGATTCGTCTGTTTTACTAGTGGCAACCAACATATCCAAGATCTGCTTCCATATTCTCGCATACCGTGCAAAACTTTAGATGATTCTTGGCTGGTGCGTGTATATTTTCCCATTGCACTGGCAGCAAAAAAAACGACCCATTGACCTACCCAACGACTCAGAAATCAGTACGTGCTGAGACCACAACATTCAGCTACCAATTTCTTGACCATCCAACACCAACCTGAACTGGAAATAAGTGCAATCTCTTTTGCTTCTGAGTTCGTTTTCCCCATCACCATGGCAACGACTATTCCCTCCGGTAATTCGACACCACTATGGAACATGCACTATTTACCTAGATGATCCATACCTCTGAAAATGGTGATGTTCCACTTCGCAGCCTGTTAGTACATTACCAGAGGTATCACAATGTCACAATATGATTTCCCATTCAATTCCGTGAAATCATTATCGCCATTCTTGATTCTTAAAATCTACAAATCATCTACCATCTGGTTATTTAACAATATTTAACACAGCCATGGAAAATCACCATTTTCAATGGGTAAGCCATCTATAAATGGGCCATGGCTTCCATGACTATGTTAAATAACCAGAGGTACAACCGGGCCATGTTCACTCAACACCAGCACCAGCCCAACCAGGATCCCCGACCTTCACAGCGGCTTGGTGTTGAGTGAACTTCAGCACAGGCTCAGTGGACTTCAACGACCAAATGCAGAGCTTGTTGTCGTTGCCACCTGGCGAAAAAAACGGGATCCGGATGGGGATGAGCAACGACCATGGGGATGGTAAACAGGCCTCATAAAAAATGATGATGTTATAAATCGGATGGCATGATGTTATGTTTATGTTATCAATACTGATATCTGCATTACTGGTATTATTGTTGTGATTATTAATCTGATGATGATGATGATGTTGATGATGTTGAGGATAATGATGATGTTGGTAGTGTCATAAATCATCCAAACATATTTTGATGAGAAACTGAAAAAATTGAGGATGGTTTGTGATATTGCTTTACCAGCATTAAGCCATATAATCCTTTTCCCCTACTCAACCATGGTTTCTGGAGGCTATTGAATATCAGGGCTCTCTAGCTGGGGCCATACATATAATATACATATGGATATACATATACATATTTATCTATATCTACATCTATATTTATACCTATATATGGCTCCCAATTCTATCTACCCATCCCAGCATCCCACCCTCCAACCTGAAGCCAGCTGCTGTTCATCGAAGGACCACTTCAAACCACAGACTTCTTGCCGGTGGCCGTGGAGCTTACCTCGGACGGAACAAACAAATTGGCTGCAGCTCACCCTGGTTTGGTTTCCAGAGTCATGGGGGTATCCAAAATGGATGGTTTATTTCATGGAGAATCCATCTATAAATGGACGATTTGAGGGTACCCCTATGGGTTGGAAACCACCATTTCTCAGGCGTGAAAACATCAAGTTCTTCACATGCAGACGATGAAGAGATGATGCCTTTCATGATGATTAGAGTCTATATAATTATATAATCTGGGCAATTGATAATCATTTGCTAAGCTAATCATATATATATAAATAAATACACGTATATCTATAATATATATATATATAATAATTATTTGTATATCTATAATATACATATATATATATATATCTATATCTTTCATAACGCACTTTCTTGGGATCATTCCCCATCGAATCATGAATCCACTGAGGTCAGCTTCATACGCCAAGCAGCTCATGAAAGGTGCGGGCTGCCGCACGTCCCGGTGCAAGATATGATGATCTCTGCTTCCGGTGGACAGGACATATCCTCGAGCTGCAACTGGTGAGCAACTGAAAGTCACTTGGGATTGCTATGAAATCATAGATATTGTTGACAATATGAATTACTGGATCTGTTATCATTGGTGAATCATATTGTACAACTACCATTTCTTGGAGAACCGCCAGCCCACTGTAGAGGCCATCCCACTCCGTTCCACTCCGTTCCACTCCGTTCATCCCTTGGGAAAAAATGGCTGGGCAAAGCAGAAAGCCACCACATATATATGTTTTTTTTCTGCATATGTATATATATATATATATATGTGTACATGCATAAATACATGGTTTCAAGGATTGTGTGCATGTTCTCTTTTAATTTCTTGACCATGAATATTTTCGGTGTTTCGGTGATTCCCAAAACTGCATCTGCCATGCACAGAATGCTTGGAGCAGCTTCAACTGCCATTGACTCATATGGCAATCCCATTTTTCAGTGCTGTTTAGCCCTTACTCATAATGTGGGAAACCCTGGTTACCATAAACAAACAACTACCATGACTGGCGATGGTAAACATCTCACCCATATTTTTTTTGACCATTTACGGTAAAACTAGGGTTGGTTTACTATTGAATTGCTTTACCAACATTGGGTTTACCACAATCCCATCCCGCTAATATCAAACACCCCCGACATTTTATCCCAATTGTGCGTAGATCCCCTATGGGCTATTTAACCATGACAGTATTACAACCATGATTCCATTACTATCCCATGATTATCCATGACATATTCCATTAGCAGCAGTATCCCATGACAAAAAATCACACTAAAGAAAACCCATGATGTTCACCAAGCCATTTGGAACCAACAGAACCATTATAGTGATAAACACATATCAACACAATTTTCCATTATACGTCATTGATCCCAACTACCCATTAACTCAGTACTATTCTCCTGAAACACCATATGGAGAAAGTCCGTTTTGTCATGCGGAAAACAACCGTGGTTGTCAGACAGTATTTTTTTTTGAAAAATACACGATATAATATATGTATATACATAATATGGTATATCAATTGAAAACATTGAACATATTAATGGTATTAAACACCATACAATGGATACTATACACCATATAATACAACATCCATCAGATATCTTCATGTTTACATAATAAACCATCTATTGGGGATTTTGGGGATTGATCTATTCCACTATATCAAGCTGGGTAAATTATAATATTTCACTAACCTGAATTAAGGCCATTTGGGGATGATTTCCCTTATAAACCATGATTCCAGTGAGGGAGAACAGTGAGGTCGTTATAATTTACCCAGCTCAATGGATATACCACATACAAACATCCGGTGGCATTTTCCGGTCAACCAGCGATGAACCCTTCGGTTCCGAGGGGCCATTCCAGGCCATGGTGCCCACGCGGCCCAGGTGTCCCGTCATGGTGCGCAACTTCCGACACTGACCTGAAATTTTGAGGCGCCTCGTGGGGGGGGGGAAACAGGGGACATGCTGAGAATTGGTTGTGGAAATCCGTGGAATTGGATGCTGATGCTTTTTGAGCCGGTTTTTGGGAGACTTTGGCAGGAGAGTTTGCAGGATCGTTGCCCTGGGTGGATCCAATCAACTTCACCAACTTCAAGAAATTCGAAGAAAGACTGCTTGATCAGATCCATTTATCGTAATTTATCGTAATTTATGGGGAAACCCATGAACCCAGCTCCAATGCGCAACGACAAGTGACTACTGTCCCAGATCTGCACCTGGCGAACGTGGCGAACGTGGCGAAGCCAATGACTTGTATGATTTAAATATATTAAAGCTAGGACTATTTATTGTCATAGGCCATAGGCAATTTAAATATACCTTGTTCCATTTGCTTATTTGATTAAGCTAGGATTTACATATCTGAAATCTTTAGTTCCTGTAGGTTCCGTTACTCATTTTATATGAACTTAAATGATTTTCCCATTTGAATACCCATGGGGAATGTTGCAGCGCCTGCCATGGTTGATTAGAAGTGGGTAATCAAAGCCATCACAACCATAAAACGGCAATGATTATAGTCAAACACATCCTTAACAAATAAAACAACTAAAGTTTCTAAAGTTACTTGAGTTAAATATGATCACTATTATCCATTAGTGACACTATATAGAACCATAATTCTGAATAAATTACATAGCATTAAACACCATATAAAAACCCATGTGAATTCCCTTTGAATCTTAATCCTTCATTATCATCTCTATTAAACCATATATATATATATTAAAAAAAACATATGTAAAAACCACAAAAAACCCTAGCATTCCATCATTATTCCATTACTATTCCATATTATTACATTGTGAGTAAAACACATAATGCACCATTCCCCAAATCACAATTTTTATAAGTGGTATGGCTACCATTCGGGTGGTTTATGGCATTGTTGTTCCCACATAAAACAAGTTCACCATCTCCAACCATATAAGTTAAACCATATGTAGAACCTTTTAACCCTATATAAAACTATGTTAAAGACTATATTAAACACTATTTTTTCAACCCATGATCAAACCATCACTATATATATATAACACCATATAATGGTAGCCTCTTAATTGTACCATATACACACAATGTGGGGCCCCCTAGATAGCTAAGTTGGTTTATAAATCCAATGAATATGGTTTATGGTACTTATAGCTATAGTTAATGGGGGTTATAAACCAAATTATAACTAGCGGGCCCCACATTGACACATTGTACCCATATATACCCTCTGGTTATTTAACATAGCTATGGAAAATGGTCCATTTATAGATTATTTATGACGATCTACCTATTAAAAATTGTGATTTCCCAGTTCGCTACGTCAAATAACGACAGGGTACATAACATGGTATAATGGTAGTTAACTTGGTTTACTACTGTTTAATATGGATAATAATGGATAATATATACATATAGAGTTTATATAAAACACCATATCACAGCCTAGAAAGCCCTATATAAAACCCTATAAACCCTATATAAAAACCATATAAACACAAAAAAATTCTATATAAAACCCTAAAAACCCTATATAAAAATCATATAAACACTATAAAACCATATAAAACCCTAAAAACCCTATATAAAAATCACATACACACTATAAAACCCTATATAAAACCTTATAAAACCCTATAAACCCTATATATTTAAACACTATAAAAGCCTATATAAAAGGCCTATAAAGCCTATATTAAACCCAACCCCCCCGCCTCGCCCTTGTTGGTGCCCACTGCCAGATGCGCGCCCCGCTGTGTCCAGCTCACCGCCGTGACGCTGTCCTCGGGGCCCAGGTCGCAGAGCTTCGTGACGCGCGACGTGGCGGCGCTCCAAAGGTAGACGCAGTTGCCCAGACCCACCTGGGATGGGAAAACCATGGGAAAAACCATGGGAAAAACCATGGGAAAAACCATGGGAAAAACCAAGAAATGGAAGTTTTTGGATGGAAACTGGTAGCAGTTGGTGAAGCCACCAACTAAAGGTGAAAACATGTGGGAAACTGATGGGAACATGCAAAAAACCATGGGACAATGAGTTATAAATGGAGGGTTTAAGAGGGGAAGTGATTAAAACCATGGGAAATCCCCCAAACCGTAAGAAATCTCCAATAAATGGAAGGTTTATTGGAAAACACAATCTGTAAATAGTGGTTTGAATGGAAAACAATGGCAATAACCAGAGTTCAGGATGGTTTTATGTGGTTCCATATGGTTACAGAGGGATAAACTTAGGATAATATTGGATAATAAGAATAGATAATAATAGATCAGAATAGATAATAATAGAATAGATAAGAATAGATAATAATAGATAATAATCACACTAGATAATAATAGATAATAAATAAGAATACTACATCCTCAATAAGCCTGCAGCTATCCGCCCAGCCGGATCTTCGGATCATCCTTGAGCTGAGGCTGAAAAATCCACCATCCGTGGATCCAAGTAGATAGCCGGCCTGGTAATAAAAAACGATGGAAAACCATCACTTTTCATGGGAAAATCAACTATTTCTATGGTGATTTAATGGGATGTAATGGGATTTAGCCTCTGGTAAACTAACAGTTTGCTATTGAAATGGTCCATTTAGTTCGTTGATTTTCCTATTAAAGATGGTGGATCTTTCCAGTTCGCAAACTGTAAACGTTTACCAGGCCGGGTAAATGGGGAAACAAATTGTGAGGTTTATGGTAGATATATCTGCAAGTCAACTGGAGGATGGAGGACGGAGGTGTTTATCATCGGAAAAGGGATGTGGGGAGAGGTGCAAGACTGTCCATGGAAATCCATGAGAGCCCCCCAATATGCTTGGCAATTCTCTTACATTAACAGACAATAACAGACATTAACAGACATTAGTGGTGGTTTGTTGGGAACAATCTCCCCCTTGTTCGTTGATCAACAGTGATGGTGGTTGGGTTCCCAATCTCCCCTTCGTTGCGGTTGCAAGCGAGTCTCCGAGACCACATTGCCTGGAGACCAATCCACCAGATTCCTCAGGATTTTCCATATCTTCGACCACGAAAATTTTTCCGGGCGATTCTCAGATGGAAACCTGGAAATCGAATTTGGGACATCACATAGGTCCGGTCCATCAATGGCCATTTCAGGATCCTAAAATTGGAGGTACCTACCGTATGTAAGGCCGAAAAATAAGGCCTAAATTTCAGGGAATATACACCCAAAATATGGCCAGAAATATGGTACGTTTACGTAGCTCCATCTGTTGGATCCTGGAGATCTCCCATTGAATCCATGGCGCTATCCATCCCTGGTGAAAGCATGAGAAAGCCACGAATCTTTGCAGTGAAAAATCTCCGATGATTGCTGAAGTACTAGATCAACATAGATAATCTTTGATTGTAGGTTATACTGTCCGATCTTATCTATAGAATTATTATATAGATAATATTCAATGGATTGGTTTAAGGGAAAATTTACAGGAAAACCCCATACTTAATGGGAAAATCTATGGTTTCCTGTAAATTTTCCCTTAAACCAATCCATTGAAATATTGGAGAACATGTATCTTGTCAGTAGAATTTCCCTATTTTTCCAACTTCCAGCCGTGCTGATGTTACCGGCCTCCCCTGGATCTGTCGAAAACTTGGGGTTATACTAAACCACACAGAAACCACCATTTACACATATAGACCATCATTGATGATGGAACCATCATATCGTTGTTTTATCTATAATATACACAGTGTATGTATATATAATATATATATAATATATATAATATATAATATATATATATAATATAATATATATATATATATACACATAATATATATATATATATATATATATATACACATAATATATATATATATATACATAATATATATATATATGTACATAATATATACATCTATCTATATCTTTGTATATCTATGTGTATATATATATATATTGAGTCCAATATATATATATATATAAGTAACTATAGATATATAATATACAGTATATATATATTATACACATAATATATATATATATCTATCATATATAGATATATTATACACATAGAATCACCCAATTTGGCTTGTTGGCCCAAGCTTGATGGCCATGCGTCAGGTAGAAGTCATCCTGCAACTGTGGCGCATCCAACACCTGGCAGTAAAGAAGGATGGCAGTGCAGTCGGAGCTTCAGAAGTGGAAGTCTCATGGTCATGGGGGACTTTTAATGGTGATTTTTAGTGGGGATTAATGGTGATTAATGGTGATTTTTAGTGGGGATTAATGGGGATTAATGAGGATTAATGGGGATTAATGGGGATTTAATGGGGATTAATGGAGATTAATGGGGATTAATGGAGATTAATGGGGGTTTAATGGGATTTCATAGGGATTTCATAGGGATTTAATGGTGACTTCATGTGGAAAAGAAACAATAGTCACAAAACCGTCGATGTGATTCCAAAATCAGAAAGATCCGAAAACTCATCATTTTTTAAAGCTCATGATCATCTACAAATCCCCATATTTTCAGTAAATTCACGGGGGGTAAAACAACGCTATGTTACCATCCATGACTGGGAATGGTAACCATACCAGCTATATATTTATGGTGATGACTCGGGGATGGTAAACATGACATTGTTTTAACCACATGAAAGGGATTTCATGGGCTTTCATGGAATTTAATGAATCTGGAATTATACATCAATTTGAAAATCAGAATCCCGCCAGATGGTTCCACACTCCAGCTTTTCACCACGGCACAAGTGGATTTGTTTGACCATTTAGGGGAACACATCCCCAAATTTCAGTTTACGGTTTAGCATTCTTGTCCCTATTACACTGGCAATCTCTGGAAAAAATCCCATCAGATCCAAAATGAACAAGTACGGCTCGAAAGAACAACACCTCTGAAGCTCAGCGCAAAAATCTCTCTGGAAACACTCCCATGATAAACCTCAGCTGTCTTTCCCAAGGCGTAGGCTACACAAATGGTCTTTTGTCGATTGGAATCTTTGGTTTGGCCAATATGGGGATGGGCCGTGCCATTTATGGGGTCATTTTTTCCATTACACACACATCCATATTTACCAGCTATTTGATGTGAACAACTACAAGGCACCAGGCTTTTCACCTTCATATACTAGCACCTTCTAGCCATGAACATACAGAATTTTCCTTTTTTTGCTTAAAATCTCAGCTCAATGTGGGTATATACCCCAATTTCATAAACTATCCCCAAGTCATCACCAAATTTTTTTCATGGGTGGTATCTTTAAAAATCTCCAGTCATGGTAGTTGTTTATGGCAGCGCCAGGCCCTCCCTGCGCGCCTTGAAGGGCGCCTTGTTGATCTTCCGTGGTGCCTTCCGCGGCTCATTGGGAGTGCAGCTCTGGAACGACACGGGGGACAAGCTGAAGGCATCCTCCTGGGCCGAAAGGTGGGGTGAAAATCTTTGCAACACCCCAAAAAAAGGTGGAAAGGGGGCTGCAAAAGAGTAAAATGCTGGGTCAATTTAGACTTTGAAGTCATTTGAAGTCATTTGAAGTCATTTGAAGTCATTTCTATACTTAGATCCTACTGGCTGTAATCAACCTATCAGCACAACCAGCCATAACACTCTTAAAAAAATGTCAACAAAACATGGAAGCTTCGAAGTGTAGTTCCATAGACACCTTTGTCAGGGGGATTGGCAGGGCTCCATTTTTTGGGTCTCTGTCGGGTCCTGATTTGTCTGCGGACTGCTCTTGTATCTGAAGAGACTCTTGCTGTCAGGTGTTTTGAAGCCTTTCCTGATCTGCAAGCGGTGCAGCTCGATTGCGAAGTACGCTCTGGCTAATGTGGGAATCAAACGCTGCTAGATAGCTCTAGACCCTTTGCGCGTTACCATGAATATCTATTGGTTCTACCTCCATGAAAACCATGGGGTGAAAAAATGCACTTCACATCAGGCTCTCAAAAAGATAGATTCGTCCAACACAAGGGAACTTTCCAAATCACTTGCAATCTATGCCGGCAAATGATGCAAATGGAATAGTTCAGTTTGAAGTATGGATATCTAAGTTATGTAAAAGTGGTTCACAATGGGTACTATCTATATAATTTTCAATGGATTGGTTTCAGGGGAAATTTGCGAGGAAACAGCCAAGGACCTATATTTGGTGGTTAAAAAAAGACATGGTTTCCTGTAGATTTTCCCTTAAACCCATCCATTGATGGTTGAATCACAATTCCAATGGCTAAGTCCTCCAAATGTATTTGATAAATCATGTTCAATCACAATTTCTAGCGCATCGCTATAAATCTTGTCAGTTTGAAGATCTTATGTGCGACCACCAGAAAAGCTCCATCAAATCGCTGTTTCATCCCTTTCCACTCGAAGATGTCAAAGATTGGCGATCTATCCACATTTCCCAACAGTCAAAGCACATTTCACCCCAGTTGGGGATGGGTCAAAACCCTGGTACCTAGTGAACCCCAAGTCATAGCTGGGATTTATGGATGTTCATCCCACTATAGCAATGTATCTATAGGTATTGATCCATAGCCAGTTCTGCTGAAAAGCCCATCTTTTTTCCCACCCGATGCACCACTGTCCAAGGCGAAGGGCTCACCTTTCTCTTCGCGGATCCCCAGCATCTCGGATCTTAAAAGCTGCGTGTAGGCGCTGTTCTCGTTCTGTTCAGCCGCCTGGGCGTCCGATGGGCCATTGAAACCATATGGGATATGAAAAATGGTTGTAATGATAGGATAAGAATGAGATATTCATGGATTTTTGGGATATATACATGGGATAATCGTTACATATATCAGTGGTTGTAATGAGATATTCATGGATTTTTGGGATATAAACGTGGGATACCCTCTGGTAAACTGTCACATAACTATGGAAAGATCCACCATTTTCAATGGCTAAATTCATGATTTCGACTGGGCCATTTTCAATAGCAAACTGTTAGTCATTACCAGGCCGGGTAATCGTTACATATATCAGTGGTTGTAATGAGATATTCATGGGATCATCATGGATTTGTCCTCCATGGCGCCATGGCTGGAACATTCACCAGTTGACTTCTCAGGCCATGGCAATGACCATGGCGTGTTGGTCGTGAAATCGTCATCCCACTGTTTGGACTTTCAAATATCAACCTGGTTGGTGGTTTCAACCTGAACTTTGAAATATCAACTAAAACTTACCTGGTTGGTGATATAAATTAACTATCCCTCTGAAAATTATGATGGAGTGAAAGTCAGTTGGGATAAAATGACATTCCCAATATACGGACACATCAAATTCATGTTCCAGTCACCACCAACCAGCAACTAAAACTTACCCTCTGGTTATTTAACCCTTTGCTATGATTTTTGCAAGGGCCCGTTTCGTGCAAGGATTTTTGACGATTTACCTATTGAACATGGTTATTTTCCATAGCTGCCTGATGCAGCTGGATGGACAGCGAAAAACACTGCTAGAAATTCATCCAGTAAAAAATGTCATAATGTCCCCAATTCTTGAGTGTTAACTCCCAGTGTTCACTTCTAGTTTTTTGAGTGTTAACTGCCAGTGTTCACTTCTAGTTTTCCAAGTTAACTCCCATTTTTTCAGTGAACCCTTCTTTTTTCATGCTTCATGTTCCATTTCTGTGAGGACTTTCACAAATTCCGGCGACAGATTCATCAGCTCAACATGGCTCAACCAGCGATGCAGGGCGACGGCCAAGGCTCGGGTTGACCTGAACTCTCGGAGAGCAACGCAAATCCTGACATCCGGATGGGTGATGTGGGGAAAAACCATGGTGATGGGTGATAATTGATAGTTATTGATAGTTATTGATAGTTATTGATAGTCTCAAATATATGGAAAGACATAGAATTCATGTTCCAGTCACCACCAACCAAATAAATCACTGTTAATCCCTAGAAAACCCTTAGAAAATCCCTATAAACCATATTATTCCCATGGATAATATTCCCATTTATAGCCACTGAAACTTGGGCACCTTTTCCATTTCGCTCACTTTGCTGGTTTCAACACCTTCAAGATGCCCAGTTTGCAGCTGGGATTCGGCTCTCCAACTCCGGCTCTCGGTTGGGAATAAATCGATCCATTTGTTCCTGGGAAAAACAGCAGGAATGACCAGAACCAATGGAATCTGACCCAACATGACCTGATTGTGGTGATGAATGATGTGAGAATGAACATTTCAGACTGAGTGGTTCATGTTCTGTGCTAAACGCACTTTGAGAAGATCTTTCAGAATGTTTTTTTTTGCATGCACCATGTTTGGACAAGCTCATATCAACGATTCATTGATTCAATACCTGTTCTTCATGGTTTTTCATCCATGGTTTTCATGGTTGTTCACAACCCATGTTTTGGATGCAACAAAATCTGGTTGGTGGTTGAGCCAACCCCTCTGAAAAAATATGAGTTCGTCAGTTGGGATGATTTTCCATTCCCAACTGAATGGAAAGTCATTCAAAATTCCATGGTTCCAGTCAGCACCAACCAGAAATGGATATATTATAGTTATAACCACTAAACCTCATTATGACATCTTTTTCAGAAATGGATGGTGAATTCATCGTCTCTGATGGAAACATGAAATTCTCACCGACCAGAAATCCTGTTCTTCACTCATGTTTTGGATGCTCACAAATCATGGTTTTTAACCAGATTAACCACCATTAACCACCATTAACCACCATTAACCACTACTATCCACCATGGTTTTTGATGGTGAAATATCCATCTTTTTGACATCACCATTGGTATTTTTTGAAGCCTCCAGGTGACCAAGAGAATCGCCGGGGAACGTCCCTGGACTCCGACATCTCTCGGTCCTGCCTTGGGCGACGAATCTGGTGGACTGGGGGAGTCTCCAAATTTGGTGCCCAAATTTGGGATGGATTTCAGGGAACATCCCAGAAACCATGGCTAAAAGATGATGGTCAAACAGCATGAACTACTATGTCAACCCTGGATTAATCAACCCCGTTTACCTTTGTTTAATTGGGGGGATACCATAAAAAAGTATCATATGAAATGACTATTCGGGGAGCATCCCCCTAATTAATAAACCGTTTTTTTATAGGTTAGGATAATATATATGATAATTATTATTATATATAAATACATCAATTTTTCATAAACCATTATAATAATATAAATGGATATAGTTTTTTTCCTCGATTTTCCCATCATCCAATCCTACGAGTCAATCCTTGAGGAATCTTGGCCAGAGAAATGTTGATTTTTTGGGTTCATTAAAGTGATCTCCAATGATGGTTTAAGCACGAACGATGGTAATTGAACCAGTGAGAATGGAGAGCTGGATGTGTCTAAACATGCAGCATACCTCCTATGAACTTTTTTTTAAAAGTTTCCTTAATAGGGAAACGCTGATCAATCAACAAACTTCGGGGTACCTTTTACTGTTGTAGTAATAGTGTAGAGGAGTACACTGTCACCCCATAATCCCCGGTCAGATCTAGAATATCTTATCACCAAGTGATACAACAGGTTGGGTGCCATAAAGTACCGAATCCTTTACAGCACCAAAGGTTTCTGTCCGCAAGCCATTGGAGAGAGCTCCGTTGAGTATTTTCGTTGTCTCTCCGGAGATGGAGTTTGGGGCTCAACGTTGGGAAGGGGTTGAGTAAACCACACACGATTCAACAACCAAGCGTGATAATTCACAAGCGTGAAACAAACAAATTGGCTTCTAAACTATCATCATGATCATCATCACCACCATCATCATCTACATATGGAAAGGTCTTTGTGAGCTTGTTACCAGCCAGAAAATTCGGCATGCGTATTGCGCTCATGCGGAAGCCCATCTGATTTTCGGTAAAGTTGGGTTATCTTGTTGGGCCCCATCCATTCTCAACACACTCCAACAATGAAAACCCAGCTCCAGGCGTAGGCACCAGGGCTCAGTACTGGGTGCATAGTCATATGCTTCATCCATGAGGGCTGAAAAAAAGTCGGACCGCCAGGCTTGGGGAACTATGGGATGGCTGAAATGGCTGGGGTGAGTGTTGCTGATTTCAAGGACAGTTCTATGATCTGCTGCACACAAAGAAGTCAATGCTTTCTGGGTGATTTTATGTAAGGATCAAGTGAGTCACAAACAACAAAAACAAGACTGATGTGGCTAGGATTGGCTCTTGCTTTCACAATGTACCTCCTTGCTTGCAAAGGAAAGCTCAGAAATACTGTAATGTCGGCCCGGCAAAGTTCATGTCCCACTTAAGGTTGTGCTGCTGAGGCTAGCAAATCTGAAGGCTTTTTATTTTCTGTTTTTCCATGGATTCCAGGCAGTCAGAACAGGGTGTTTCTCACTTTTAAAAAATGCTTCCATTTGTTTTCCATTTTGTAACACGTGTCCAGCTTGAACCGAAGTTTCGCAGTTTCAGCATCCCCATCAGCGAACATGCTCAACTAACCTCGGGTATGGAGTTTTAGGATTCAAACATGATTCAACGATGTGGGCGCTTCCCTCAAATCGGGCTACCCCGTATATTTTCATCGTCATCAGACTATTTTAGTATTGAAACCCATGGTGGGGTACCCTCTGGTAATTTAACATAGCTATGGAAAGATCCACCATTTTTAATGGGAAAATCCACTATTTCCATGGACATTTTCAATAGCTTCGTTAAATTACCATAGGAACCCCCCATCATTTTTCGGGCTCGGGTTGTCCCGACAAGACTATCTCGACAACCTTAGGTATCCCCAAATGATTGGATGATATAGTACTTGGGTATAATATATATATATAATTATATATATATAGGCCCATAGTTACTGTTAATATATTCAGGTATGATATAGTACTATTCCAATATGTTAGGATAATATCGTGATTACCAGATGATTGAATACCCTAATATAGTAGTGAAGATTCCTTATGACTAGATGTTATACCAGTTTTTGAGTGCGACCCCACACAATTTATTATCGGAAACGTCCTGGGGATTGGAACTTTTTAAACTTGAAACCAAATAAACTAAGAACCTGATCTGTCAGGGTCTAAGTATCAACCCAATCCTCATCTTCTTAGCTTGCCCATATTTATGGCAATTCGCGAAAAGGACACTAAACTCAGTAAACCACACCAAAATGTCAGGAAAAGTCCCCCGAAATTAAGATTGCTGGTTTACTGTCCCAAAATTGACAGCCGATCATATTGATACCCAAATTTTTTTAGTTGTTCCCCAGGACAGTAAACATATGTAAACATCATTCAAAATTCACAGCCGATCCCCCTATTGATTGCCGATCACCATCGCTACCTCAGGGGATCCCCCAGGATCCCCATCCTTGTCAAAGAATTCGAAGGCGAAGCGATGCTGCTCATCTGGTTTCACCACCTCGCCGGGGCGCCGTGTTCGTGTTTTGTTTAGCACCTTTTAAGCAACCGTTTTTAGGAAGATAGAAGCATCAAATCTTACGGAAACAAAACCATCCATCTATATATAAGTGTTTATATATTTATATATATATATATCTTAACAAAAGTAACACTAAAGGTACATTATTTAACATTAATCAACATCAAATCTGTATTTTTTAGGGATGACATTGGTGACTCTGCATCAAGGCAAAACCACATCACGTGTTTCACTGCGGTTTTATCATCAGCATGCAGTGCAACAGAAACCCGTCCTCCATTTGCACATCGATGTTTCTTCGTTTCCTGCTAAAAACTCCCAACCAACGGTCATGGCTCCATCTCCCCGGTGTCATCCAATTCTTCACTGCGGCAGGTCCCCTGGGCCCCCCTGGGGCCCCCAGGCATTTTTGGACATCAAAAAGAGGAATTCCGGCCACTCGATCATCCCGGACCTTGGCGGTGCCAATCATCCAAGGATCATCGTCTGTGCAATATGTGAGGGTTTCCAGTTTATTGAAAATGGAAAATCCCAATCTAAAATAGATGATGACTGAAAGTACCCCCCATGACAAAACGGAAACCTCCATATGACGTTTGTATAAATGATGGGATGCAAGCAACCAAGATCTTTTTACACCTGTCCACTGTTGTCGGTCTGTTGCCGCAAATGGTGGGACCATGTGGCATGTGGGGTGGCTGAAGGTATTTAAAGTAATGGTGGGACAAGGGCAATCAAAAAAATGACAAGGGCATTTACAATCCATAAATAGTAAATATATCAAAATAAGTAAACAATTAATAGATTGTAATAATGGATAATAATAATTTACTAATTGCATATTAATATCAGTAAACATCAATGTTTAAGCGACTGGTCTCTGTGCTTTCTCGCATTTTTGACCAATTTTGCCGCCCAAGTCCTCATGCAACACCTGGCCGTCTGAGGATTTTCATTAATCATCCCTTCAACCAAGTAGGTTCCACCTTAAATAGTATAGGTATGTATAAATAGGATACCAGTTTTTAAAGCATCTCATCGAATATTTGTATATACCATCTGGTTATGACTAACATAGCCATGGAAAATCCCAACCATAAATGGAGGTTTCGTTCGCTGGGAAAATCATCTATTTCTATGGGCCATTTCCATGGCTATGTTAAATAACCAGAGGTTAGTTAACTGGTTAGTAAATATAGCCCATTTATAGATGATTTTCCCAGCTAGAAACCTCCATTTATAAGTTTTTTCCATGGCTATGTTAGTCATAACCAGAGGGTTATAACATGTCATCTCTGGAGATCCCCAGAGAGCTGCTGAAATTTGAGGCCCCAAACCCATCCGCATCGACTTCGTCGATCATCCGCCGGACTTCCGACTCGGAGGGCCTTGGAATTCTCGGGCACACCACCTTTGGTGGTCAAAAGATGGGGTAATGGATGGATCATGGATGAACTTTGGGGTTAAGGGATATCAAGATTCATATACATATGTATATATATATATATATTATATCAATAATTATTATCGTAATGGATTTATTTTTGGCTAATGGATATTAATGGGATGATGTCGGGATATTCTTTTTGGATTTAACCCTGTGATTGAATGAGTAATGCACTGACTGCTAAACCCTGCCGTATCACCGGAAAAGAAGGAACCAACAGGGTATTTTGAATGGCTCCAATATCATTGTTATTAATACCATTAGATTGGATAACAATATCATTGGTATGTGGGTACTTCTAATCCATTGGGATAACAATTAGCTATTCTAATCCAATATCGTTCTCCATTGGCAATTTCTAGTACCGGATTAAACAATCCACATAAAATCCGGGTCATTTTGACGTACCATACCCGTCCTGAAGTACTCATGGTCGGGCCCCATGGCTCCTTCTACTTGGGGCGCGTCCGACGTAAAGGATCCGCGGAAAAATGCCGATATTATACCCCACTTACACATGGGTTATGGGTAAAAGCGACTTCACGGAATTGGCGAAGTCCGAACCATGCAGGATTGTCGCTGGGTTTCTGTGCATCCCGAGAACGCTCTTATTGTCGTGCCGAAATTGTGCCGCAGCACCCATCCAAGTCCACAGATGGGTCAAAGCATTCCACCCACCGAGCCCTCTCAGCATGGAAGCCAGAAGACTTGACGTGGACAACAAAAACAACCACAGGGTTTGGCAACTTTTTCAGGGTTCGCATGTTTAGATGTCTGAAGTCTTACTGCAGCTACCAGAAACATTTTGCTTTACAACCAACCAAATATCGGGCTTTAAGTCCCAAACGTCATGATCTCAGCCATAAAAGAAGATCGAGCTAGGGTTCCAGAGAATTTGTAGCAAGATGTGCCATTTACTCTTGGTGATTCTTTCATTTTGGATGCTTGAATCGCGCAAAATGAATACCCTCTCGTAAACTAATGTAGCTATTGAACATGACCATTTATAGTCAGTTTTCCCATTAAAAATGGTGATTTTCCATTGCTATGTTAGTTTACCAGAGGATAACTAAATAGTTTTCTGACACTAAAATCGCCATCCTGGAGACCATTGGGTCGTGATCGCGTTCTCAGAGTCCGACGCCAGTCCCACAGAACGCAAGACAAAGTTCAATTCCTGTGACTTCGGCGCAGGGAGACACAAAAAAGAACTGGGAGACGCAAAGGGAAAATAGGATCTATTATGATCCATTGTGGATCCTATTATATTTTATTGGATATATATATATCCAATATATCACTATATTTATGATCTATCTATATTGAATCTATATTGGATATATGATCATAAATGTTGGGGATATCCTATGATCATAATCCAACTGCGGATCCAAACATGGACGACTGCACCAAGTTTGTGGATCCAATGCCCTAAAATGGGAGCCAGCTAGCTCATATCTGCCCCAAAAAATTCATGAACATCCTCATATTTCATGGGTCATTAAATGTCCCCATTGAACATCACCCAACCATTAGGTATATGGTCTATAATGGCTACTATAAGGTGATGTCCAATATACCCAAAATGGGACAGTTACCAACCCCTGTATTTCATGGGACCAAAATCATGTGAAATCCGTCACATTCCCAGTTTTCTTGGGTCGAAAAGGGCACCTCCGCATCTAAAGAACCGCTGCCGTCTTCATCGAAGAGGTTGAAGACCTGGGCGCGCCATAGTTGCCATCTTCGATGGTGGGTCGACATCCCATTGATTCGAAACTTTTGTTGTTAATGCCGAATGACAAGTATACATATGCCGAATGCCGAAGGCGCTTGAGATTTTTCGTTTGGTGAAAAAAACTTTGTCTGTGTGGTGCGCTTGTGCTGGCTGGAAACGGCAGTCTGAGTGCTTCCCCGCAAATCCTTTTCACACCTGGACCTTCAAATCCTTTTCACAAAGAGCTTGTATAATAGTCTGCTTGGTGGTTGACCTACCCCTCTGAAAAATGATGGAGTTCGTCAGTTGGGATGATGACATTCCCAATACTATATGGAAAAATATACAAAAAATGTTCCAAACCACCAATCAGTAATCTTAAACATGGAAATGGACCATTTTCCCTTCAAAAAGGAGTTTTTTTTTCCACACTGAAAACTGGAGATTTTGCCATGTTTGACGCTCGCCAGCACCAGCTCTAAGATTGATCGAGAAACTGACAGGTATCGTCTCTGCTCTGTTATAATCACACAACGGGGGTATGTGAAAAAACCGTTGTGACCAATGAAAAGTTACGACCATCAACAAGAGTTTCTGCTGAAAAACAAGCCGCAGCGATACCACCATCAGCAAACTGGAGTGAACTCGGCATCTTTCACTGTTTGGTCATGGCTCATGCCTCACATTCCACTGAAATCACAATTTTTGCTGCCTCACATTCCACTGCCTCACATTCCACCATGCTAAAATCTTGTTAACTATGTTAAATCCAAATGTTGTGATAAACCCCTTTAAAATCCCGTTTACTCCCCATCTTTGCCGTGAAACTCCCATGAAATTGGCTCATAAAATCATATGAACCATGAGAACAAAACCCATGGAAATCACCATTTTCCACCATTTTTCCCATGATTTCCCCCATTTTTCACCATTTTCACGGTGTGTTTTCCCCATTTTTCCCATGTCCCAAGTGAGCCGAGCCAGCCATCTGTGGGATCCCGGCATCCCTGAGCTCCGCCAGACGTTCCTCGGTGAAGTTGCTCTCAAGGCCTTCGTCGCCACTATACCTGAGAAAAAAGGGGTAATCATCATGGATTCATGGTATATGGCGAAATCATGCATAGTATCATAGAATTGGATGATGGGAAAATTTTAACCGGAAACCCCGTCATATTTGATGGTAATTTTACCATGGGTTTCCGGTGTAGATTTTCCCAACAAAACCAATCCATTGATAGTAGTAATACCCTCTGGTTATGACTAACAGTTCGCCATGTTTTTTCGATGGCCCATAGAAATAGATGGTTTACCGTTCTTAATAGCATGGTGGATCTTTCCATGGCTATGTTAAATAACCAGATGGTATATACTATACCACTAGTGGTATTCATGGTATAATATGAGTCAGGTATAGATATACCATTATACCATACTATACCACTATCCCGATTCTCGCCACTATACCAGGATTCATGGTGGGAGTAATCATATTTAGTGGCAGATGGGAATACGGTGGATGGTTGCGAAATCCTGCAGCACCAAACGGATGGTTGAAACCAAGACAAATAATGGGATAAACCACCTATCAACTGGTGCAGGATGGCTGGTTGGTGGTATACCTACCCCTCTGAAAAATGATGGAGTTCGTCAGTTAGGATGATGAAACTCCCTTTTTATACGGAAAAATATGCCAAATGTTCCAGTCACCACCAACCAGATGGTAATACTGGGAATATTTGAATGAAAGGTGATTATCCATAAAAACTGTACTGCTTGTTGTCATCAACCTGCCGAAAAGCAGAATGGTCAGCTGAAACATGGACCGCTGCTATTTGAATGGGATATAGGATCCATCAATGGGTAGCCAATGTTGGAGGTTGTTTTTCGGAAAGTTGCCAACAAATGGCTTTGTCCAACAACAAATATGAAAAATATAGCCTACCAACCACGTATAAGTACTAACAAAACCCCATTTATAGAATGTATAATCCCATAGAAATAACCAGTTATAACTGGTAGCCATGGCCATAACTGCATGCATTTCTTCACGCAACGCGGTCTCCCAGAGTTTCAACCCAGTGCTCAGGTCATGGATTTGCCGCCAGGTCATGGTATGTCCACGCCGGGAGGCCCGGCAAAGGGATCATAATGCTACCCACTGGTAAACTAACAGTTTGCCAACTGGAAAGATCCACTATTTTTAGTGGGTAAATCCACTATGACTCTATGGCTAATTTTTGAAATTCTGGTTTTTTGGGTAAACTCACAGAGGGGCTTCGTTTTTTTTTGCGACGGTAACAGGTTTTTTTTGCGACGGGGAATTCCAGAGGGTTTATTGCGACGGTTCAGAGGGGTTTTTGAAGGTTGCTACTGTTTGAAAAAAAACCTTGTTACTGTCGCAAAAAAAAACCATCCCCAGAGAAAGAGATACTCAGGCTAGTAACGTCTTCAAGTGTCTGTGGTTGAATGATGTAATCCACATCATTCCTGGTACGCTTCACAGGTAGCCATTGTCCTTGGATACATGCTAAACACAAGGCGATTACTGTACCTCTGTGTTAAAACGTTCCTGATAAGAACAAGTTTCTCATCTTATCGGATAACCGAAAAAGTTCTAAGACTTCATCTTCTAACCGGTTTTCCAGCTAGGCGGGACCTGTTTAAGCGGATCATCTGATCTCTCAGTCACCCGTTTTGCAGATTCCTCCGCGGCCTTCAAATATCTGTCGATCGCTCGCATTGATGTCTCTTCCGCTTGAAGGTGAGATTCTAGCCAAACCCTTACAAGTTCAACAGATCGATAGTCTTCGACTTTCGAAGGTGTCTCATTCATCATGTGTTTGGCATATGCTTCGATGAGAGAATAGCAAACTCGATTGCGATTCAAATGGACATTTTCTGCCAGCATCACAACTTCGCTCAGAACTTGCCTACTCTCAGTCGAAACTTCCTTCATCATGTCATCTGACAGTGAAGTTTTCCTCCTTTCTTCACGAATAGCTTCCATGGTTTGAGCCCATTCTTCGCAAATTTTGTATTCATCTGTGAGAATCTCCGTTCCCGAAGGCGCGCCGGTCAATTGGGACACCCAGCTCAGCTCGGGAGAATACTCATCTATTAGCGCGTTCTGAACGAATCGAACCTTGTGTTGCGTAGACCCGGGTTCGAGCAGAACTCGAGCTCCCTGTGTCAGAGGACTTTCAGATCTCAAAGATCCTGAGGACTTTCCCTCCGTTTTCGTATCAATGGACATTCACCTTTTCCAATTTTCACAGCTTCGTAGTAGAATCTTGAGCTAGAAACCGTTTCCTGAATTAAGGCAATTTGGGGATGGTTTCCCTTATTAACCATGATTCCAGTGAGATCGCAGTGAGGTCGTGATGAAATTTACCCATATACATATATATATATATGGTTGGTGGTTTTAACCATTATTAACCACCATTAACCACCATTAACCATCAATTATAATTTACCCATATAATTGATGGTTAATGGTGGTTAATGGTGGTTAATGATATTCTCATGGTGGTATTAATATGATATATATATATCTATATCAATATTAATGGATTATCAATAAATATATCATAATTATCATAATATATATATCCCCATGATATTCTCAATATCTCTCAGTCTTGGGATAGCCTCCAGCACCGTGGCACCGTGGCAGGAAAATCCACACCTTCTTTTTAGTCCCAGGATTCCCACGTTCCAAAGGCTATCCGAGGATTTATGGATTTATTTTTTTTTTAACCAAAACATATATACACTATATATATCTATATATCATCTATATATGATATATATATATATATATCATATATATGATATATATGATATATATAGGGTCTATGTTTTTTTCTTCATGTATCCATATGATGACCTTCTATGGGATTTTCCGATGATCTGCTGTTGTTCTTTTGGTGGATTTCCCCAGGATCTCATTCTCCAAGGCCAGTTTTTCCCAGTTTTTCCCAAGGGACTGCGACATCAGGAAGAGGAACTCAGGCCATTCCAAGACCCCGTTCTGAGTGAGGTCTGCCTAGGGAGGGCCCCGACTTGATGGGGGGGCTGCGGATTCACCCTGGGGAATTCATCGATTTTTTTCGCAACAATGGCCATGCAACAGGAACCAGAGGAACCGATTTGATTGGAGGTACCGATTCCATTTTTTGAAGGCCGAAAAATGTTAGGCCTAAATTTCAGGGAATATCCCCAGAAAATATGGCCAACCATATGGTACGTTTACGTACCTCCATTAAACCGGATCCTAAAATTCCCATTGAAACATGAGGGGAATAGGATTTTAACCATGGTGGATCTTGTGGCGAATGCGGATAGTTTCAACACACTTGAACCATGCCTACAAATAAGCGGTTTGGGAGGTGGTCATGAGTGAATTCACACTGGAATTCCCTGCTGTTCACTCCATTTCATAGCTACGCCTATCATTATTCGATCTTGTTGGTTGCACAAAACATTTTCAAACCAGCCTTTTCTCAGTATTCTCTGAATCATCACCATCATCATCATCATCATCATCATCAGAATCAGAATAATAATCATAACAGTAATAACAGATAATAACAGCAACATAATAACAATAAAATACCAATAATCACAATAATAACAACACTAATAAAAACAACAATAACAATATATAATACTAAAAACATTAACTGCATTAACAATAAATAATAGTAATCATAACAATCATCCTCATCAACTGCATTGTGTTGTTGTGTTGTTGCTCTGGTCATGGTGGTATATCCGTGTTGCAGCAGTTTACTACCCAGGCTTCCCCAACCCAAGTCATTTGATAAAACAAATATGGAACATCCCCAGCCAAAACATCCATGCTACCGTTCGACCATCAAGGCTTCACACATCATTTCTCAAAACATCCCATAGCATATTGATACTTGCACCAATGATGGTCAAGTTTCAATCGGGGTATTTCGAACTCAGCAGCCTACAATCATGGAAAAAACTAATCAGTGTATCCATCTCGATCACCCTCTCATAGAACTGGATGATGGGACAATTTTAACCGGAAAACCCGTCATATTTGATGGTAATTTTACCATGGTTTCCGGTTAAGATTTTCCCAACAAAACCAATCCATTGACCCTCACGGGTTGGTTGCTGTGTTGGTGCCTTAACGAACTTTTCATGAAGCTCCTTTGAGTTCAACCTGAGCACGGCGAGCACGCCATGTTGAGGTCTTTGGGGGAACACAGGGGATTTAGCAGAGCCAAAGTCACATGGATGTGGGTCAAAATGGAAGACCTAGGGGACCACAGATGTTAGTCTAGTTTAGTATTTACCATCCAACTATCGAGGTACCTAATTTTGACCCAAAGTCACATCATTTCACACTTCTTAAAGGAGAATATAGCATACCTGGTCGGTGGTATACCTACCCCTCTGAAAAATATGAAAGTCAGTTGGGATGATGAAATTCCCACTCTATGGAAAAATAAACAATGTTCCAAACCACCAACCAGATAATGTGGTAAAGTCAACAATAAATCAGCCCCAAGATCATCATTTTTATGGGTCATGGTAGGTTTATGGCAGCCAGTACCACATGAATTCCATTGATACGTCCATTGATCCCCTGAGATTCTCGATCTGGGGCGCCAACTTCATTCCGATCATCTGAAAGGCCAAACCAAGTTCGGGCTGGCGACGCATGGGGCGATGAATGGCGAAGAGGCAAAGATTGTGATGTGGCCTCGATTTGAAAATAGGAACTCAGCAACCAAAATATGGAGATTTGAGGAACTTTTAGGGTTGGGATGTGAATGACCTACTGGTTGGTGGTTGAGCCAACCCCTCTGAAAAATATGAAAGTCAATTGGGATGATTATTCCCAATATATGGAAACATATAAAATGTTCCAAACCACCAACCAGCCTAATATTCTGGAGGATTTTTGAGCACCCGACTAGGTGTCAAGATCCTTAGAGCTTCCTCCATCCATGGTTACCAACTGCAAACTTGAGAAGAGGACGTCTTTCACCAAAGATCAAGATGTTACCATCATGTAAACAACCGTGGTCAACACGCATTTTCCATCATTTTCCCATTTACCCTCTGGTTATTTGACATAGCCATCGAAAGATCCACCATGCTATTAATAGGTAAACCATTTTGAATGGGCCATCTATACCATGGCTATGTTAATTATAACCAGAGGGTACCCCCTACTAACCACCGTATTTTGCCATCACCAAAGCTCGCTTGGTTCACCCTTGCTGCTAGCCCTGCCCGAAGCTGTCCAGCCTCTTCAATGAGTCCACTACCATCTGCGTCAATGGCCTCGAAACACCTGGAGTTTGGACCCAAATTCGATGGGATGTGATGGGATGTAGCTCTCATTCGAAAATCTTATCGAAAATCATTTTGGACTACCCAAATTTTCGACGGGATGTAGCTGTTCATTGAAAATCCGAGTGAACATTTCCTCAGCTGTTTCGATCCTCCATTGTTGGGTGAAAACCAGTGGATTTCTGGACATCTGGAGCTGCAGATCTTTCCGTGGAGGCTTCAAAGGAAGATGTCTGAAATTTTTGGGGACCCCCAAAATCTAGTGGTTAATCATCATTTTCCCGCAAAAATTGACACAAATTGAGGGTATAACATGGTATAAGCACCATTTTCAGACCCCAAATATCCCCAAATTCACTTTTAGACTTTGTCACGAATGATTCATCACTAGGCGAAGCCAACTTCATGGCAACCATACACCATGCGTATGAGCCATGGTCAAAAGCATGGTACATGGAACATGGGGGTCATCCAACTGCCATCCAAATATCATGACCATCTCCCAGGGTCTAATCCGACAATCCTCTGATGTTTTTGGCAGAAAGGATCACGATTATGAGGATTTCCCAGCCATGTTTGATTAGAGGGGAACCTCAAAGCTACAGGATGGGGCCCAGTTATGTGAATGTTGGTTTATACACCATGAAAAAACCTCCATTAACTAGTTTACTAGCTTGTTATATCTACCATAAACCACAGAAATCAGCCACTAATAAGGCAACTTAGCTGGCTTTTCCGGCCCCCAAAGGAGGCCACCCGCGAATTCGCATGACATCGGCAGGAGGAATCGTCACCTGCAAGCAGGCTGGTTTTCTGGGTCACCAAAAGGAGGTGATGCAACGGCTATTTCAGTCGACAAATCTGAGTTTTTCCATAAATTTTACAAGTTTCCCCAGGATATCCCCAGAATACACATTTCATCACCAAGTACTACAAGCTGAAGAAAAAAACCGAAGGTAGCCAAGGGCATCTTCAAGATCTGCCGCCACAAGGATTTGAGCAACCAAACCGGTGTCAAATTCCCCGTTCACATCCCATCTTTAGATGACTTTCGAATAAGTGGCGGGTTTGAAAGCCAAGTGCAACTGGTTGATGGTATACCTACCCCGAAAAATATGACTGACTCAGTTGGGCTTATGACATTCCCAACTGAATGGAAAGTCATGAAAAATCCATGGTTCCAGTCAGCACCAACCAGATAAATCACTGTTAATCCCCAGAAAATCACCAGAAAATCCCCAGAAAATCCCTAGAAAATCTCTAGAAAATCCCTAGAAAATCCCTAGAAAATCCCTAGAAAATCACTAGAAAATCCCTACTATAAACCATATTATTCCCATATTAACCACTATTAACCACCTGTTCCACACCACCAACCAGGTACTCAGTACCGGGTGCAGTTGCTCTCCGCATGTTTTGGTGGTGAAATCTCTGCATTCCGGATTAACCCGAACATGCAAACACCGATTCTGGACCTCCTTTCAAGTAGTCAAGCATCTCCAAACATAGCATTTAACATCATTTAATGTACTTTCAACATCATCTAACACCATTTAAGATATCATTTAACATCATTTAAGATAGCATCTAACATCATTTTCCCATCGTTTCACCATGGTTTTCCCCCAGTTTCTGTCCAATTTTCCATGAGTTTTCTCTTCGGCCTTCTTCTTGGGGACTTGAGACTTGACCTGCGCCGCCCGTCTCATGGCCATCTTTAAGGCTTAAGGATAGAAACGATGATGGTTTGACGATAGAAACAATGATCTGGGTAAATTATCATATTTCACTAAGCTGAATTCTTGGGCCAGTGAGGTAATAATAGTTAATGATAGATAGTGATAGATGATACTAGATAATAATAGATGATAATAGATAATAATAGATGATAATAGTTGATAAAACTATAAGTTATCATCAACTCTCATCAACTCTGTAATGATTGATCTTCATTATCAACGATTTGTGATGATGAGCTTAAAACACTACAATATATAATATTATAAACTATAATAGATTATAACAAGTATAAAACTACATCATTATCAACTATTTTCAACTCTCATAAAACTATTATAGATTATAATAGTTGATCTTCAGAAAATCACCTATCATCCAAACTATAGTTATAAATTTATTTTTCAGGATAGTTGACAATGAACAGAGTTGACACAAACTATAATGATGATGGTTAATAATGAAGATGAGTAATATACATAATGGTCCATAGACTATGTGCACAATGTTCATTCTCAAACGATGGGGATTCGATGAGATTGATGAATATAAAGGGTACCCTCTGGTTATGTCAAAATAGCTATGGAACATTGCCCATTTAGTTCGTTGATTTGCCGAACTTCAAGGGCCGGTGATTTTCAATAACTGTTTTGACATAACCAAAGGGTAGCTTCATGATACATAGATTGGGGAGTGAACAGTGGCCTTGGGGAAATCAGGAACGGGGATTGGTGGTGAAACCAGGACTTGAAGACGAAGCCAGCACCACATTCCACCCTCCTTGTTTTGTGATGATGCTTCAAACATAGAAATATCCAGCATCGAAACAGTATGTCTGCTGCAAAAGAAACATCGATTTCTAAGTAATTGCCAGCATCGAAGTATACCAAATTGGCAATAGTTTGATGATTTTTCCAGCTATAACCTTCCAGATTGGGGATTTTCCAGTCATGGCAATGATTGCTGAAGGCTATTTCGTTTCATTGAGGGACTCTGGTTTTTGAGGTCGCCCCATCATTCTGGCTGAAGTTATAACCATTCACAGCCCTCAAAATAGCTATCATACAAGGTGGTGCCCCATAGTTAGCTAAGTTGGTGAACATAACTCCAATGCACTATGGTTTATGGTAGATATATCTATAGTTAATGAATTTTATAAACCAACAAACATCACTGGGGGGGCACCATAGGTCATAGGGTCATTTTGGGATGATTGCCCTGTAGCTTCACCATCATTCCAGTGATGTCCATGTATACCATTATAGTTTATCACTATCATCATATGATAGTTTATACCATATAGTATATATCTATTATAGATCATAATAACTATACCATCTATGATGATTTATACCATAAAAACTACATCATTATCACCGATCATCAAACAGAATCAAGCTTTGCTAACCATCCCCAATAGAGTTTTTTTTTGAAATTGGCTATACCGTATACCCCTGGGACGTTGTTAAAGTCCTGGATTTCCGCGGTTATTTTTTTGGGATGGGTACTATGGCACTATGGTTTTACCTTCTCTTATGATCAGATCCATAATCATAATGGTTGATGATCATCATTAGTTGATGATCATCATTAGTTGATGATCCATGATGATGACATAATTGGTTTTGCTATGATAATGTTAAAAAATGGAAAATACCATATGAAAAGAATAATGTTCCAGTTCATAACTTATTGGTAATTATCAGTTCTCATATTGAAATAGCATAATTTCCATAATCATAACTTCATCAAAGTGCTAAAAACCGGAACAATTTTCACGAATTACCATCCTGCCTTAAACATGTCCACAACTAATTTATCAATTTTAACTATTTGGTATTCCTCCAGATCTGCCCAACACCGGAGCTCAAGCCACCTTGGTCTTTTTGAGTCTTCGGCGTAGATTTAGGGCATGGAGATAGATCATCCTGCAGGGATCGATCAGTGGAGTTTCGATGGCAATGGGGAACATCCATGTCATCATCATGGATCATCAACTAATGATGATCACCAACCATGATGATTATGGATCTGATCATATGAGAATAATAAGGTCTAAAAGCATTTTGTACTTCAAACATTTCTTCGATTTCTTCAACTTTCCCAAAATAAGACATTGGCTTTTATACTTAACCCAACTGTTCCACAATAGGAACGGATAGTTTACACCACTGAAAACGACCTACTCTCACGTTTTTTTTTTGCCTGGACAGCAAAAATAAGTGACCCTCCGCCAAAAAACTGGGCTACCGCACTCATCTTTCTCGCCCCACTCTTCTTCCACCTGGCGAGTCCCCGCAGGTCACATCTCATCAATATAGCCATGGGTCGAAAATCATGGTACCCTGCTGTTCACACTAAAATAGCTGCGAAACATGGATGTTCAGCCCCCCTGCGTATGGGATTTCATAGGTTTTGACACACTCCCATATAATTACCTTCAACAGATTGAATGACTAAAGTTGCAAGAGTTCCTAAAGTGCTCAAACAGGTTCCCAGTGATGACAAATCAAAAGTATTCAACGGGGGGTTTCCATAAATGGGGGTACGCCAATGGCCAATAGCTGGTTTATAATGAAAACTCCGAAAATAACATGGATGAGAACTAGGGGTAGCCTCATGACTTAGGAAACCTCGCATCACCATGAATTCTGATCAATATGGGTAAATTATCATATTTCACTAACCTGAATTCTAACCATGATGAACCAGGGCTCGGGAGAACAGGCTTCGGTCGTTCCTGAGTCGTTTCACCGGGAGAGCCTGCTCCAGTAGCTCTCGACCGCCCCAAATGGCCACAGTTTCGAGGGCAGCCGGGTCCTCGCGCACCATGCGGTTCAGGGCCTCCGGCGGGAACATCTACAGGAAGCCGATAGAATAGGATAACCATGAGATGGTAAGAATAGTAACCCAACAGGAGGGAAACCTACAGGAACATCAATAGGGAAACCACCATTTCGATTGGGGTAATAGGATAATCATGAGATATTCATGAATTTATCCTCCAATTTTTTTTACACTTTGCGAACTGGAACATGTCCCATTGTGGTGATTTTCCAGTTCGCAAACTGTTAGAATGGGACCCTGGGAGCATTTTTGCCGAAGGGCCGGCTAGATCTACTCACTGACCGACCATCGAGGCGAATCTATCTATCGGCCCATGAAAAAAGAAGTGAATTTCAGCTACAAAAAGGCTATCTATCCCCATCTGCAAAGAAAATACCAGGACCAAACCTGGTGGGTTGAAAAAACCAGAAAAAATGCACAGAAAGAAACTGCTGAAAAAAGCCCACCAGATCATCGGTCAGCCATTACATCCCAAGGATGGTCAGCTCCACCCATGTTCGTTTCTGAACGATCATTTCATGGATTTCGGAATTCCGAGTGCAGGAAAAAAACCAGATGGTCATTGGTTCAAACTTCTGTTAAAAGCCATTCGTTCTACTGTGATCCAGGAGCTCCCCCCCAGAGGTCTTGGAGTTCTACTCATCACAATATGGAGGTTTCCATCATGTGGGCACCCAATAGCTGGATGGTTGGAAAGATGGACCATCCGAACATCAAATGGATGACGACTGGGGGTACCCCCATCTCAGGAAACCGCCATATAGGGATAATGATCAGCATGGAAGTTTCAAAGATAGGTAGCAGCTATAGGTACGTATGATATCCATATTCTGTAACCCTTTCACATGCTTAACCCCATGATTTTTTGGGTACCGACCCAGCGCCACTTTTCTGTACAGAAAGGCAGGCGTCTGCGCGTCTGCGCGGAGTGGTGCCAAACGGCTGGACTGCCAGCTGCAGATTGATACCCTGGGGTAAAGATAGCCCAAAAAATGTGGAAAACTTATGGTTTCCTTGGAACAACGAACTGGAAATGGTGGCTTTTCGTATGTTTGGAGGGTAAACCAGGGAAAATGGTGGTTCAACCAGCAACCATATGCTGCAAGATGGTGGTTTAAGCATGAGAATTGGGTTAAATCATGTTGAATACCAATAATGGAGGATGATGAAAGGGATGCGATGTCATGGAGTTATGGAAAGGGATTGTCCGTAAATTTATGGAGATTATCACTTTTATAATGGGAATAATGGGGATTCACGATCAACAAGGGGATACACCAAGTACTTGGGTTTGTCTGAACATGGAGGATGCCACACTTTCTGGCTATTTTCATTATTTCTTTTTGAATCGGACCATAAATTATGGTCAACCATTATTTTGGTTGTTTATTTCCCGTATTTTTGCTGACAAACTCACATCTCACATAACATGACAAATCATTTGCAACAACAGTGATATAATATCAACTGCAAATGGGATGCAAAAGGCTTCAAACCTGGAGCAGAATTTCAGGATAGGTGCATGGCGACTCGCAGCAGCTTTCAATTTCAGGTGCTACTTTAAGAACATCTTGGATATTTCTCGGATGATACCCTCTGGTAAACTAACATAACTATCGAACATCACCATGCTATTAATGGGGAAATCAACTATAAATGGGATTTTTCAATAGCAAACTGTTAGTTTACCAGAGGGTATTGATCATACAGGACATAAACTGCACTTTCCAACAGCAACCCCCTCAGAGTTACCCAGTTACCCCGAGCCATGCCATGGATCTCTTCATTTTTGGGTCCCGCTCCACCGGATCACTGGGATCACTGTACCCGTGGAATAAACCAACTGGGATGAAGGCGCTGAACATATGGCACTGTGTCAAAACCAATGTAACGTACCCCTTTTTTGTTCACATCAAGTCATAGCTGGGTTAAAATGGATGTGAATAACCCATTAAAAATATGCTATTTTCATAGGTATTGATCCATAGCCATATCTTGAGTAGCTGACCTTTCTGACCGCTGGCAACACATAAAGAGAAGCACTGATATTCGGTGGTTTCATCCCGAAGATCTTCGGGGATCATCCCAGGGTTGAAACCATGTACCACACACTTATTCTTAATTTTCTACCGGCCCCCCAAAAAATATAGAAACAGATACAATGTGGGGCCCCCCAGTTATAAGTTAGAATATAAAACCCCCATGAACTATTGTTATTTGTGTATCAAAAACCATAGTGACATTGGAGGTATGTGAGCCCCAACTTAGCGATTTCGTTCACCAAGCCGCCGTATTTTACCATTGACCCGGCCTGGCAAACCTACAAAAAAACGATGGAAAATCAATGAAGCTCACAATTTTTAATGGGTAAATCAACGAACTAAATGGACATCACCCTTTTTAATGGGTAAATCAACTATTTCGACTGGGCAATTTTCAATAGCAAACTGTTAGCTTACCAGAGGGTACCATTCACCAAACCATGTACACTAACTATTCAAACCATTCACCTTCATCCCAATGCAGTTGGCGAAAGTTTCGCGCAGCTGGAAAAACATCTGTACAGCTGGATCCCAGGAAAATGGATTTTCAAATGGTGGATAAAAACCTCAGTTATGACAAGTTTTCAACATAAGGAAACTGATGAAACTGGATGGAATGGAGTACCATCTGGTTCTGACTAACATAGCCATGCTATTAATAGGTAAACCATCTATTTCTATGGCCCATTTCCCATGGCTATGTTAAATAACCAGAGGGTAGCTTATTTTCAAACAAACCCATGGAGATGACTATGAGCCACCATCTCTTGGGTTTTTTTGGGGTTATCAACCATCAACCCCTACACCTTGGGCTTAACAAAGCCCACTAGATTGGAGGTACCCAAGGGGGTCTCCATGAAGTGCAGGATTTCAAGTCTACCATCAAAAGTTTGAAACGTTGGGTAATCCATGAAGATTTTATGAAAATTCTGAGGAGCTCAGAGATACTTGCTAGGTCCAGCTTTTGCTAGTAACAATGTGGACGCTTTGGGAAGACATTTGGCTTGTTTGGCCAGTGTTTTCGAAAGAATTCCATCCGCAAGGGTGGAGTTATGGTGATGGGCATTGGATAGCACCCAGGTTCATACTTCTACAGTATCTACATGATGGTTTCCTCAGCAAAAGTGCTGGTAGCCAATGTCCTTCACTTTATGTAAATGGTCAGTTAAACGTGGTGGTTTACTCTTAGAGAATGGGGACTTTTTCAGCGATGAAAACTGCATTGTATATTTTTGCAGCGTTGAGTCATTAAACACACACCCGTTTTACGAAACGGTGCCTGCACGGGATGAAATCGCATATACCCTTTGGTTATGACTGTTGCAGTTCGCCATGGAAAGATCCACCATGCTATTAAGAACGGTAAACCATCTATTTCTATGGGCCATCGAAAAACCATGGCGAACTGTTCAATAACCAGAGGGTATTTGGGACCATAGAATGGGGCTGTTCATCAGGGGAAGTCCAACAAAGGCACCTCTGGAAATCCGGAAGGTTGACGACTTGGTCCCTTGGGGGTGTAGCTGCCCAAGGGTACACAGCATGCCATGGCTGGTTGGTGGTTTTTCGTCCTAACCCCTCTGAAAAATGATGGAGTTATTAGTCAATGGGAAGGACGACATCCCATATATGAAATGGACAATAAAAAATGTTCCAAACCACCAACCAGATGATAATCTGATATGAGCCTCATGCAATCCCGTAACATGGGCGGCTCATCTTATCCATGTCACATTAATGTCACATGGGCTGATCTCGTTGCACCAATATCATTCGGACAATATCACCATCAATACACACAGAGAAACATTAATACATTGTACATACTTACATATACATACAAATACACTGATTGATGAATCAGACTTAGCCGCTAAGCCTCAAGGCACCAATTCTTGTAGCACCTGGGGTCCGTGATTCGACATGCTTAGGTCTTTGCGTTGCTTGATGGCACAGCTACGGCACGGAAGGTGAACAAATGTATCAATTCTTGCCTGAAAACTGTTGAGCAGTTGGGAACTTGAATGGTTACCATATAGTGTGTATAATAACCATATTATCATAGTATACTAATAAGTAACTTCGGGATGTTTCAACACTTTTCAACGCCATAAAAAATTGTAAGCCACGGCAGCCACGGTTGTTGAACAATTTCAGGGGCGACTCATCCCCGGTATCTCTGCCATCGCATAGCGGTGCCATCAAGATGTGATGAGCCCGTCCTGGATCACCGGGCACGGTGGGAAAACGTTGGATGTCCAACGACGTCGGTCCTTTCGGTCCCACAGTCTCCTGATTTCTCGGAGCACCTGTGGATCCCCGAAAATCCATCGGCCCGGCCGCGACTGTTTCGTGGCCGACCGGCCAACGCATCTGTGAAGTGACGGAAAAAAAACATCGCTTGAAGACAAAGTGACCGCCATGAGTCTGGGTCAAAGTCGCGGACTACTGATAAAAATCAGCGAACTGTTCGTCATTAGCACTCAAATTGGTGGTTGTATTATGTTACACCATTCTTGTCAATTTCCTGCCTTTAGCACCTTCCAGTACAGGACAAATGATACATGGATTACTTCTGAATATCGCCTGTAGTATCTTGCCTTAAATCCCACACAACTATGTTCAATCGCAACTTGTGATCCCTCGGAATGAAGTTCCCATGACAACTGGTGAATTTTTGTCGGTTTAGCCACTGATGGAAGAAACCGAGCGTTTGGGGGAGTTACAAGGGTCGCTTCATCCTAACCATCATTTACCCTCTGGTAAACTGTCACATAACTGTGGAAAATCACCATGCTATTAATGGGTAAATCAACGAACTAAATGGCCAGTTTCAATAGCTGTTTGTATGTTTACCAGAGGGTCATTTACTGAGCTTGCCCTCAAATTTGGTCACAACCAAAAGATGGATCGCACCAGCTGCATGATCACACCGTCCACTCCTCGCACGCGACCGGCGAGCGTTTTTTTTTTGGTGGGCCCTGGTCAACATACCACCCATAGAACTAATGGTGATTATGGGCTTGCCAGATATACATGAAAATTATAGATCTGTATACTTGAACTCCTAGAAAAGCATGGTAAATCACTAGATCGTCCCAACAAGGTGCGCAAGTCCACTATCCCCGTGGTAGGCGAAATCCAGGCCCTCCATCAACATGCCATTGATATCCATTTATAATAGGTAATAACTATCAGATATCCATTGATAATCCACATTTATAATAGGTAATAACTTATAACTATCAACATGCCATTGATAGCCAGTGTTTTAGTGATAATCTTTGGCTGTCCACATTGTGTAATTGACAGTTTTGCAATCAGGCCCTAAAGCCCACTGATCCTCACCTCTGTTTCGGAGTCCTCAGCACGCTCAAGGACAATGCCACGGTCGAGGGCTGGAGGGCAAACTGCTACAAAAACTACCCGGCCTGGTAAACCTACAAACAACTATGGAAAATCATTTTTAGTGGGAAAATCCACTATGACTCTATGGCCATTTTCAATAGCAAACTGTTAAATTACCAGAGGGTACAAAACCCACGGGAAAATTATGGTTCCCTCTAGATTTTCTCTTCGACCCATTCGATGAATGAAACCAAACAACAAGCCAACATGAGGAACATTTCCAAAAAATAGGATACAGGATGATACAGGACATTTCCCAGTGAATGATTCAATCTTTTTCGACGGACCTCCAGAGCTTGTTGTTGTCCAGTCTGATCAGGCCTGCCATTTTAGAGACACCAGATTCAACCGCTCATTGCTTCTTAGCAAAAAACTTCGTCAACTCACGGTGCCCCAATTCTTGCCACACTACAACATGGGAGCCCATCCGCATTTTCACAGAAACCCACATATCGAATGGTTGGTTATTACAGTTATAGATACTCTTACATCCCCATATGCTTGGTTTTATAGTCGCGTTTTTGTTCAACACCCCAGTGAAATCTGACAAGTCTCCATCCCATCTGGGTTTCTAAAAACCCATCCATGTTTGTTGGTAAAAACTGACAAAAATGGTAGAAAAACACCCAAAAATGGTATATTGATACCCCAAGCATTAGTTTTTTTTGGTCAAGAAAGGGTATGAAGATGTATGGAGTATTCATTCTTGGTAAAATCCCAGATTACCCAAAGCCATGAATTCTTGCCGCGGTGCTTGGCATTTCTCGCTGCTATGTGAAGTCCTGGATCTGCACGATGATACAGCCGTATGGGTAAATAGAGAGGTATAGTCCATTCTGGAGTAGATAAAGTATGATAACATGTGATGAAATATATGATGAATATGAACAGTTCAAAAACTCCTCACAAGATCTCAAAGAGATCTTCGAACATCCCATATTCTTCAGGATAAAATGACGGGTAAATCCCGATCCAATGCTATCCATGTGACCAACTTTTCGCTTGGAACAAGCCTGTGACCAACAGCAGAATTGGGGTCGTCCCCCCTAATCCTCAGCAAATTAGACACTCCCGGGATTGATGATCATCCCCATGGTGAAAACCAATCCAACTTGATCATGTCATAGCTGTGCTCAATTTTTTGAGGCTATGGACCAGGTAGAAATAAGCAACGAAATGGATGTCACAGCTCAAAAATTGGGGTACCAATGGACCATAGAACCCCTATGTTTCAAAATCGGGGTAGCCACGACAATGTCTGGTCCGCCACACATTTTGTAACCCCAAAAAGATTGAACAGTTATTGACTGGTTGGTGGTTGAGCCACCCCTCTGAAAAATATGAGTTAGTCAGTTGGGATGATGACATTCCCAATGTATGGAAAAATGAAAAATGTTCCAAACCAGCAACCAGATAATGTGGTAAAGTCAACAATAAATCAGCCCCAAGATCATCATTCTTATGGGTCACATAAGTGATTGCATTTTCTATCTTTTTGGGGGTTACTCGCCATTGCTTCACGACATCACTCACGCTAAATGAGGACATCGGTCATGAATCTCAAAAGTCAGGGTGACTCTGGGAATGCCGTGGCATACATCAAAGTGCACTGCTTGTTCAAGACAGTGCGGATACTGCGCATCTCTACTGGCCTTCCTTGAAAGCCGGGAGGCTCGTCCATGTAATGCTGCCACCAGCTTCATAGAGACGCTCCGTCTTCATCGCCTGCGCAGCACGAGAGTTGTGCCACACCTCTTTGAAGCCTGTCATCCGCTTGGCAGGCGCCTTGGTATCTCTGGAAGGACATCTCTCACCTGGGATGAGCTGCTTGCATCGCTCTACCCTCCGGATGCGAGCACCTTTCCGGCAGCATAGCGTAAATAGGCGTGAAAATCAAGGTACCAACCAGTCGTTCTGACTTGCGAAGGGACACAAAGCCAGCTGTAGATAGATCTGTATGCCCCAGTGGTACAGTACACCAGAAAACTGCATGGGTTTGTGTCAAAATAGGGGAACTACAAAATAGCCGTTTGCATGGGTCAGGGCGACATTATTTGAGACAAACCAAAATGGGATATCGTGGGTCAGTAAGGGTTCCTCGAGATATAAGTCAGTTTACGTTCACCCATCCAGTAGATCTATCCATTATTTCTCACACTTAATCTAATTCGAAGGTGGGACCCCCAGTTCTGTCTGTTGGTTTACAAACCACATTAACTATAGATCTACATTTATAAGTTGGCTTACAAACCAAATTAACTGTATATCTATCTATCTATCTATCTCTATCTCCATCTCTATCTCCATCTCCATCTCCATCTCCGTCTCCATCTCCATCTCCATCTCCCTCTCCATCTCTATCTCTATCTCTATCTCTAAATCTATCTATCTACCTACCTACCTATCTATCTATCTATCTATCTAATTATCTATCTAATTATCTATCTAATTATCTATCTAATTATCTATCTATCTATATCTATCTATATCTATCTATATCTATCTATATCTATCTATCTATCTATATCTATCTATATCTATCTATCTATATCTATCTATCTATATCTATCTATCTATCTATATCTATCTATATCTATATCTATCTATATCTATCTATCTATATCTATCTATCTATATCTATCTATATCTATCTATCTATATCTATCTATCTATATCTATCTATCTATATCTATCTATCTATATCTATCTATCTATATCTATATATCTATATCTATCTATATCTATCTATATCTATCTATATCTATCTATCTATCTATATCTATCTATCTATATCTATCTATATCTATCTATCTCTATCTATCTCTATCTATCTCTATCTATCTCTATCTATCTCTATCTATCTCTATCTATCTCTA
>Ga0126342_10000046_pt1 | contig 63251 bp, 48 predicted proteins | sample Cyp1metagenome_FD_92528 | JGI IMG/M metagenome (GOLD analysis project Ga0126342, IMG submission 92528) | Coral microbial communities from Lord Howe Island, Old Settlement Bay, Australia - Cyphastrea 1 metagenome | ecosystem: Host-associated > Invertebrates > Cnidaria > Coral ...
ATATATATAATATATATAATATATATATATATAATATATATATATATAATATATATATATATATATATATATATATATCATATATGTATATATCATATATATTATATATATCAAATATATCATATATATATATGATATATACATATATGATATATATATACCATATATATCAGATATATATATATATCGATAATATATATATAATATTTACATATCATACTTATATATCATACATATAAATATATATCATATATATATATCATATATATATATATAGATATAAATATATCATTTATATACACATCATATATACATCATATATATATATATATCATATAGATATATATATATATATGATATATATATATGATTACACATTATATCCCCTAGTATATCCCAATTATATAAATCTCTCATTGGCTGGTTCAACTAGTTCATTTCCAATATATACCACTAACTGGGTTGACCCCCAAGTAACATAGATTATCAAGTATCACCATGGTTTGCATAGGCATGATTGTACTACACAGGATTTACCCATTGATTAAAGAGGGTTACTGCATTTGTTCCAACATCCAATTGCTATGTTTTTCGCCATCTGGATAGGCATTAGCGACCTCAAAAGGCCAGTCCCCAGCCCCAAAGCTGATGCTAGTCTTTAGTGGGATCTAAACCAACTAAAGATATCTAAAGATCAACTTATACTGGTATCAAATCCAAAAAGAGCGTCTAAAGTGTGATATCTATCAAAGTTTTAGGCAACAAAATGCATGTCTATTCCATCAATGATAGTTTTAAACAGCTCCACCGGTGGGTTTCCTAGTAACATGGCAATGTACCTAGAAACGAACGCATGATCAGCAAACATGCAACCAACAGTCCACCCAGAAAAACAGCGGTCCCGCATATGTTGTTGCTCAGATTCAGTATGCCAAAAAATACCGTCCTACACCCAGATTTGTTGGTCGATCTCCCCATTTCATCCCATTTCTATGGATTCTGTGGGTCCAACATATTTCAACCCATCTTTAACCCATGTTTTTCGTGGGTTTTCCCATCCATGGCAGGGTGCAGTGGCAAACGACTGTTGGGCTCCACTTGGCAGAGGCTCAGCACGAAGGGCTTCCAGAAACCTCCAGCGACCAACGCATGTGGAAACGATGGTGGACATCCATCCGTATCCCAGGAGAATGAAATAAGTCAATTAGTTTAATTTACTCCAATGATCATTATAGTAAATGGTGGTTAATGATGGTTGATGATAGTAATTTGACCACCATTATTAACCACCAGTAATCCGTAAGAAGCACTCAACTCTGGATTAACAAACCCCTAAGCTGTTTAATTGGGATGGTACTGTTAAAAAGTATTAGATGAGATGACTATTGGAGTAGTACCCCCTCATTCATAAACCATGGTTTATTAATCCTGATTGACATTAAGTCAATTGATTTGGTAATTTTCCTATGATCCCATGAGTATTGTAGATGGTTTATCCTACTATAATCCCCATGAGAATTTCACGTGTGTCATAGGAATCCCAAGGAAATGTTACAATGCACAAATTGAAACTTAAGCTTCCATTTTCGTTCCCAAGTTGTTCTTTAAGGTTTTGAACACATGTGTGTATATATATATATATGCGTGTGTGTGTGTGTGCATCACTTTTCAGAGAAAATTATAATATATAAACGTATGTTCCAGTAGCGCGCGCACGAGGCGGGTCGGAAGTTGCCTTAGGGTTGTACTATAAGACCTTTCTCATCTGTAGAACTTGCATGCGCCGTGCGCCAGCCAGGCCCGTGCGCGCGTGCTTTGTGCGAACCTGTTGCACTGCTGCTATCCAAGAACATGACCTGAGCGCGACCCCGGTGCAATGCAACGCCAAGCGAACACTTTCTTCACACATCACGCTGCACTCTTCACAGCCCGCACTTCATACTTCACACCTGCACTTCGCACTCCACGCTTCATCTCATCTCAAATCACGTGAGCTCTTCTCACCTCATTTCACCTCATCTCAGCTCTTCTCATCTCTTTCCATCTCTTCTCACATGTCATCTAAGTAAGTTCTTCTCAACTGTTTTCATCTCATCCGAGCACTGATCAACCTTTCTCATCTCCTCAAAGTTCTTTCACGGAAAAATACAAGGTTTCGTGCTCCGGCTTCCTCCCCAACCCAAGTCCCATGCAACATTCATGCAGCCATTACAATGTGTTTTGCAGCAGCACGTGCACATTCATTCCACCACTTCTCTTAGTCACCACTTCCCTCAGTCACCATCCTTCAACACCACCCTTCGTCATCACCCTTCGTCATCACTTCCCTCAAGCACCACCCTTCGTTGCCTTCTTTTATGTGATGTATTGTGATATGATGTACTGTTGTGTGATGTAAAGTCTCACAATTATATTTGTCCGTAACTCGGAAGATTGCTTCCCAACTTCCTTTGAATAAATCATAGTAAGCTCAGGGATAACCATTATCAACTTAGTAGTGATTTACTATAATCAATCTATTTGGGGGATGACTGTGTATGTGTATATGCACATGTGTATGTATATATATATAGGCTAGACATAAACATGTATCAAATAACTATATATATACATATATATATATATACATACACAAAATGGAATGGCGATGTATATGCGTGTATAACTATATATATACACATATACATTTTGGTGACCACATGTGGGGATCTCGCAACCAAAACAGCCATCTTTTGAAGGCTCCCCTCACTGATTACTGATAATTGACCAGGATGTTCATCCGAGCACAGCAATCCGTAAGAAGGTGTACCAGGAATTTACTCCAATGATCATTATAGTCAATGCTGGTTAATGATGGTTGATTATAGTAATTTAACCACCATTATTAACCACCAGTAATCCGTAAGAAGCACTCAATCCTGGATCAACAAACCCCAAACGGCTGTTTTTCATTGGGGGAGTAACATTTAACATCAATTTAACATCATTTAACTGTCAGATTATCACTATTTCGGGAGTACCCTCCGTAATTAGCCATGGTTTAGTCTCCGGGGTTGACAAATGCCATCTTCCCCAGGGCGTTTTGCGCCTGCATCTTCGGGCCAGCACACACGCTTTTGCTGCAAACCTCGAGGTGAGACTGTAATTTATCCAAGGTCTCCCCATTGATATTGGAAGATCATGGGAATATCATGGGAATATCCATGCGTCCATGGAAGATCCACATATCTGAAAATATGAATGTACAGGATTTATTGATCTAGCACATCCGGGATTAACGAGCAACAATTGTTCTTGAACATCACAAACTCCCAGGCCTTCAAATTAAAATATTTGAAGGCCAAAATGACAGGCTGTTCCAATGGGAAAAACATCGTTGATGCCCGTTGTCTTGGAGTTTCAAGACGATAAAGATCATTCTGATTGGTTACATCAAATCCGCACCTTTTTGCCCCAGTCTCTGATGCTTGGAATGTCTTGTTCATATTACGAGACCCAGTACATTCCCTCTGAGAAGAAAGATGGCAATGTGAAATCCCCCTTTCTACATTCCATTCCTATTCAAAGTTGAGGTTTTCCATGGTTTTCCATTGCCATGTCCAATTGCCGGAGGATATCCCATCCATTCCCATCCTGAACTGCCATTAGCCGTCCCCAAACCCGGCATCACTGGGCCTTTCTTTCCAAGACTGACAATCCTTGGCTCCGGGCGCCTTTGAAGACTCCACAGGGATCACACAAAACTAGGGTCAACATCTGGCAGTGTGTCAAAACCTTGTACCCCTGGTGAACATCAAAATAGCTGGTAAATGGATGTTCATCCCACTAAAAACGGTATTAATAGGTATTGATCCATACCCATCTGACAAAAATGAAAAAATCGATCTTTCTGGGACCATCTTTGGAGAAATCTTGAGGAATGAACACCCATGAGCCGAACACAGAACTCGGTGCCTCCTACCAGGTTCGTGACACCAATCCACCCATGGTGAAACAGTGGTTGACCATCCCTCCAAACAAGATGTGCTTATTGAAAGCTTCACCAGCCACCAGCGCCAACGAATTGCCAGGTCACTCAAAGGGATCACTGGTCCTTGGTTGGGAACATGATGGGAATATCTGGGCACTTGGGAATTGGGATAATCAACCTATATGCTGCGATAAAGAACACGACATATTTCAATCACTCATCACCCAAGTGGGCTGCCAATCAACTTCTACTCTAGTGCCTGGGATCGAAACTGACAATTCCTGTGGACATGCAGGTATTCGTGAACCAGAATCATGAGCTCAGAAATACCGCTACTATCACTTCAAGTGGCCCCATTTTCATGGATCTGTCACAACTTCATAAAAGTCCTTTTTCATCCTTTTTCTACATGTATGAACCAACAAAACCCTGAAAGTGAACGCCTCCGAAAACCACATAGTTCCCCTGTGAAATATCACCTATCAGCCTATCAGCCTATCATAGGTCTTTCCGCATCGCACTGGACGGTTGGACACACCCAGGGCTCCGCTGAGCTCCGCTGAGCTCCGCTGAGCTCCGCTGAGCTCCGCACTCCCAGGGCGTGTCGCTGGTCATCAGCTCAAAGACCAGGATGCCCAGGGACCACCAGTCCACCGCCTGCGCCGTGGTGGTCGTGGCGAATGGTGAAGTTCGGGATATCAAACGGAAAATCACGGGAAAGACATAGGAAAACCATGGGTTTTTATATGGGAAATCCCCGAACTAAATGCTGGTTGGTGGTATACCTACCCCTCTGAAAAATATGAGTTCGTCAGTTGGGATGATGACATTCCCAATATATGAAAAAAGAAATGTTCCGAACCACCAACCAGCTAGATTTTAAGATAGCAAAAATGATTTTGTCCAACAGACAATACGGAACTGTTCATTGATTAAGCAAGGAAAAGTTGGGAAATCATCGGTATTTAGATAGGTATTGTGATGTTGTGTCATTTCGCGAGGGTGAAGCTAGGTACCCTGCTGATCCATGGTCAACAATCTCTTGGTGTCTTGGGATCTGTATTTGCAGAAATTGTAAAGATTCCCGAAACAGGGAAGAGAACTTGTCTGGATATGTTGCAATGTGCAACAATATAACAAACATCGGAATTCTTAGTCGCACTTTTTGGGCCTGATCCCCGCCATTTTAAAGACCCTCACCTTCAAATGAAGCCGTATGGCTTCAGGGATGCTGAAAAAAGACCAGTGCGTCAAACACCTGTCATCTTTGTGCCATCTTTACACTCCAGATGCTGGTGACGCGCTGGTGGCGAAACTGTTCTTCCATGAAATCTCAATGTCCAAACATATTCCAAGAAAGTTTCAAGTATTGAAATATTGGGAAATTTATTGGGCAAAATCCCCATTCAAAGAAAGCCATTCCCCAAATTCCAAGGTATTTAATCCGAATTCGGGACCACACCAGGCAGGGCTCACTTGAAGAAACACCAGCAGCCACCAGGCCATCTCCCCCATGACTCAGCGCCTTGGTGTAGCCTTCCATGTCTCCCAACTCAGGCGCCAGGTAGTCAGGAGTTCCACCTCGGGGCCGGTCGTGAGGGATGCTAAGCTGGCAATGGACAATGTGCGATTCGTATTGGATTGTTCTATGAAATGAGATCTATTAGCTGAACTAAACAATCTAAACATGGGGTATGTAATGTTTCATTTTGTTTCGTTGCCAGGTTTGTTTACTGGAGGTTAACCCCTCTGGCCAAAGTGATACCATGTGATACCCACACTAGCCAGATGGCATGTGGATTGCTCAGTCAGTTGTGCAAATTGCATCCCAGCCCTCCGCAGCTGCAGTGAAGGCGCAAGTTTTGCCCATGGGTCAGTGATGCAGCAGCAGGAACGTGCAGATCTGCTCCCCACATCATTAAAATAGAACAGTCCACTGTCAGGACCGTCAACATCCGCTCAGGATGAAAGGCGTTGTGCCCTGCATCCTAGCGGCCTTAGCGCATGAAAACCGACAATCCGTTGTTCGTGGTGCTGAACTTCCTAGTATCAACCTGAAACACACAAATGCGTTTGACCGGAACAGAACTAAGACCAGCTTCCTTAAAGCACCAGAGGCGGCGATTGTCTTCCGTGTGCCACTTGCCTTTCCACTGGAAAACTCTGATGGTTGGAATGTCAAGAGCACGGAGAACGCCCCTCTTCAGCTTTTCCATGGTATCACGGACACTTCGCCCACATGTGAAGCGATTGGCGATGCTGTCCTGGATGAAATGAATCTGCGCTGGACTCATCTCTGCGCCACTCAAGAGTGGGCTGGTGATGGTTGAGGCAGTTGAGAGCAAGCTGATAGAGGATTGAAACATGGAGTCCTTGTGAATATTCAGGATCTCCAAGGAATCCCGGTCCGGAAATGTGCCCGGTCTCTCCACTTCGATCACCAGCATTTCATAGACCAAGGTCTTCCCACGCTTCCCAAGTTGCCGTGCTTTGCACTCCCGGTCTTCGGATAGGGAGATCTGATCTGCAGATTCACCCACAATGCAGAAATTGATCTTGGCAGAACAATGATAGAAAACATAGCAATGTGGCGCAAAAAGGGAATGGCAGGCACGGCAAGCAATCTCCTTGTAGCAGAGCTGCTCATTAGGACGGAACTTTCCAAGACCCATCTGGCAGATTGGGGCACCTTTCTCGTGGGAGATACAGCCAGCATTTGGACAAAGGCCTAGGTAGTTCACACCATGATCCAGCACCCAGCACCTTGGCGGATCGACAACTTTCTCAGTCTGAATTGTGCTTTGATCTCGGACGTCTGGAGCACGAAAATTTACGGGCCGGTTCATTGCTCAGAGAGTTCGGCACGATCGAAGGCCGAAGGGGCCGTGGGAAGGAAACGGTTTGAATTTTGTACAATGTGCTAAATGGATCTAAATGGTGCAGTGGATCATTGGATGGTGTCTGGATGTGGATCATGTAGAGATTTTGAAGAATCAGACATCAAAATTGGAAAATTGTGCCTAAAGGGCAAGGACAACTATTGCCCAAAATTGAAATCTCCTTACCTTAGTCTTTCTGTGGTCTTTTGGAATGCAACGTCGTTCTCGAGCCCAAAGGTCCTCCAACATACCCTTTCATATAAGTTTGCCAACTCCAGCAGCCAGCACGCACGACTTGAAGGTGCTTGCTGGCTATGTACCAATTTGTCCTGCATGGTTTGAACTGCATCAATCAATATAATCTATCAATCAAATCAAACCAAATCAAACATAATCTAGATATGTAAATATGTATATGATTGTATATATAATATGTATATGATTGTATATGTATATATCCATGTACGTGTCCAAGCCATCAAGTCCTTTGGCTTCCCAGACCGCTTGCGGGTCAGACAGTGCGTCACAGAACTACGCAGGTCACAGTGACAAACGCAACTGGCACAGTGATTGCTCGTGCAGCTGCATCCCTCTTTTCCTTCCACCCAGCATCGATGGGTACTGATTTATACAGCAATGAACTGGACAAATCTGTCAATCTGCTGCAATATCAACCAAGGAAGAATGCAATTTAACTCTGTTCACTTCTGTCTGGATGCGAGACACAGGCCTGGCCAAATCCTAGCGCATTACTATGGACGTTCCTCCGTTTCTGGTGGTAAACTTCCGAGGATCAGCTCGGCTTCTTTCAATGCGTTTGACAGGAACAGAACTTAGACCTGCCGCTCTGAAGCACCAAAGGCGACGGTTGTCTTCCGTGTGCCACCGGATTTCAGAAACATCAAGACCTTTCTGTAGCTCCTGCATAGTTTTACGAACGCTTCGGCCACATTGGAAACGATTTCCTATACTATCTTGAATGTAGAAGATTTCGCAGGGGTTCATCTCAGTATCTGCTTCAGTCTTCATTCTTTTGGTGGGAGAGTAAAGTTGGTTTCCCGGTTCCAGCGCAAGCTCAACGAAGGCTCATGATTTGTGCTACAGCTCCCTCTAGTGTGTCGCGAACCTCCAAGGAATCCCGGTTCGGAAATGTAATGTACCTGGTCGCTCCACTTCGATCACCAGCATTTCGTAGTTGACTCTCTCCCCACGTTGCCCAAGTTGCCGTGCTGTGCTCTTCCGGTCTTCAGATAGTGAGATCTGATCTGTAGATTCGCCCGCAATGCAGAAATTGATCTTGGCGCAACGGAAAAAAATATATATAGCAATCCGGCTCAAAAAGGGAATCACACTCAGGGCAGATCATTTCATTGTGCGTTGTTCATTTGGACGGAATTTTCCAAAACCCATCTGGCAGATTGTGTAGCCTCTATCATTGGATGTACATTCGGGGTTCGAACAAATGCCTTCATAGTTGACCGTGCATTGATCGCGCACATTTGGAGCAGAAGAAATCTGAACGGGGTCGTTTCATTGCTACGTCCGTGTTGCACTCCACCGGCGGACGGCTCTGGCTTTGGAAACAGAAGTCTAGTGGATCAATCTAGTGGATCATGTTCAAAAGGATGCAGGTCCTTTGCTAAAAAATTGACAGAAAACTGCAGGGCGATGCCTCCGCTGAATGGTTTCTCATTATTCCTGCAAACATGACAATTCATTGCAATGTACGAAGAAAATGGCGTGTCATGGCGTGTTGTTCTGGAGCCAGGCATGACATCCCCCAGGAAATTGCACACCAACAAGCACCATGTTGTTTTGCACATTTTTGCAAACCGCAATATCGAAGAATGACAGTAATGCCGTGCTCCAAAATCACCAGAAAACAAAAACAGAGATGCATAAATGTAGATTCTCCGGTGTTGTGCCATTGCAAAATTGCAATACTTACGAATTCATTGAACCTTGACGGCAAGTTCTCACTCTCAGATTTGTACCACTCCAGGCTCCCCGGCAAAAGGTATGGGCCCGCCCCAAGGCAAATTTCGCAAGTCCAAAGTCGCAGATCTTCGCATAGCCTGCGGCAATTGATGCTGGCAATTGCAACACCTGAGCTGCTAAGAAATACTTGCCAAAAGAAGGGCTGATACATCAATTTTTCAGGTAACTATTTCTTAGGTAACTATTGTAACAATTGCAACACCTGCTAATAAATAGTGAACGTTTTTTTCAAGTCAGATCAGGTCGAACAAAAATGATCAATTGATGCTGGGAACAGAGGGGGCGTCTGAGGTAACATCATTTTTCATTACCGGCTGACCGGCTGATGTTTACATTGCCCATGATCATTGCCTCATGGAGGACCTTTAGCAGGGGGTCTTTCAAGCACCCTCCACAACGCAAAGTATGTGCTTCCAGCCTCTGTAGCACGCTGTCAATCTATGCGTATATAACGTATATATGTTTAAGAAAAAACTTGCAACACCATGAAAGTCATGAAGATAATATTCAATATCCTTGCCCAAAAGGTTCAATCAAATGTTGACACCAGATTGGCAATTCAGCGTCTGATTGCAGGGAGTAGGTCCAAAAAGGAATAAAACCCCTTTGAACAGAACACCCCCGGATGATCAAAGCAAATTTCCTAATCTGGGGTCAACAGTGCACGCATTGGATCAGCTTTTCTAGCCTGTAGCTAAGCCATAGGGTAGCTGTATCTTTCAAAATAATAGGCAACCGTTCAATCCTGCTTGCATCTGCTTGCTCTTCTCTCTTGAGTGCCTAGGACACCTGTTTCTCAACCAGGCCAAGATACAACACCACTTATCCTCCATCGGTATCCATTTGTATCCATTTGCGAAGACCCACTAAACCTAGAATCCATAAGGATTGTAAAAGATGCAACATCTTCAGTATCTCATGTTTATTCATGTTTCTTCCAAGGGTAGTGGTGTCCACTCACCAATCCTTCATCCTTTGGAACCCAAGCCTTTGGAATCCAAAATCAGATTCTCGGGCTTCAGGTCTCGGTACAGGATATGCCTGGCGACAAAGCTGGATACAGCAGGTCGCAGGCGCTGAGTTTTCACTCATTGGCTGAAAAATACCAAGGAATACCAAGGGAATGGGGGAATCAACCCTTGCTTTCCCACTACAATGTATCACTTTGCATGGGTGCACGGTACAAAAAATGAGCCAATATTCCCTGAGATGAAAAGCACACTCATTGGGTACTCCTTCAAATTCCCAGGAGTTTGCGGCGAGACGATACGAAGCGGCTAGTTGCTCTTTAAAGATACGGACAAAGCAAAGAAACTCTTCAGTGCTTTCGGTGCCAGAAATTCAGTACTCAGTTCTTGTTCCAGTCTCAGTCTTTACAAACATGTCATCAAACCATGCGGTCAAAAAAGCGTGCAGCATTCTGCTGGGAGCACGTAGATATGTTGCAACACGTCTGCAAATCCCCCGTTTTTCATGTCTCGTTCGGCAAAGAAACCAATGCATTTGAGGTCTTTTGGAACCTCTTCATCTCTGACTTAGCTGGTGCTGCCAAACAAATCACAAAAAGTCTGTTCGGATAAATTCAATACATCATCTGGTTGGTGGTTTCAACCATCTTGAAAAATATGAACGTCAATGGGAAGGATTATCCCCAGCATATTATGGAAAATAAATTTCATGTTTGAAACCACCAATCAGTCATGGTATCATCATGGTACAGCCCTGCCAAAAACAAGACTCAACTGCTCAGCCAGGCGCCCACGAGGCGCCTGGTGTGCAAATGTTCCAGGCCCCTGGCCTCAGGTCATGCAGGTCATGGGGGAGAGCCAGCTCCATGGAAACCCAGTGGGAAGTTGCACCTTTTTATTGTGTCCCGAAGATGGGAGTAGCCCCCAACAAAGGAGGTTGTTGAGCTAGGCTTGACATTGCAAGAGTTTGAGAAACATTGAGAAACTGCTTTGTTGGTTTCTTGCTAAATTATTGCTTCATCTTCGTTCGTGTTGCTTCTATTCCCTATCTTGCTGCATACTCAGGAATTTCAACCTGGTTGCATGATGTTAGATTCATATATCTAAAGTCCTCCAGCCAAATCTCTGGTCTCTTCACCAATTTGGGCTGTTTCTTGGCCAACCCTTTCGGGGCCCAAAACTCGAAAGCCTCTCATCCCCTCCACCTCCCTGAGACTCCAGCTGTACAAGCTACATGAAACCGGACCAATTCGTTCTTGCCTTAGCACCGACACTTCGAAGAGGTCGGTAGGGCGGTAGGGCGGTAGGGCAGTCTAGCCCCACTGCTTTTTATGTATAGTTAATATATTATAGATAGATAGATAGATAGATAGATAGATAGATCGATGGATGGATGGATGGATGGATGGATAGATAGATAGATAGATAGATAGTGTGGGTCGGATTTTAAGACCCAGCTGAAACCACAGATGTTGATCACTATTAATCATTCGAAGAAAACTATCTCGTTTTGGGGGTACTATCACGTGCTACTTCCATATGTATTATTCCCTATGGTACCTACTTCACACAGCTCCTGCCAGAAATTTCACCTGACCCCTCAAATCATCTCATTTGCAGCTCAGAAAAGGCACGTTCCAGGGCATCCCATTTGTTTGGGGTGACATGCTGTACCCTGCCTTCATGCTGAATCCAGCCTTCATTCCTCATCACTTGGGATACGCAGCTGATCATCTCATGTAGGATTCATGGCTGAGTTCAACGTAGGGGGGTGCCTGACATTTGAGACAACCCAAATGAGTTTCATATCCAGTTTTACCACTGAAATGATGGTTAAATCACCCTTTCTACTGATAAACTCCCAAGCTTTTCTGCCGGGTGCTCTCTGGCAGAGGCTCCAGACCCCAGAGCAGCTTCTCCGAATAGATGTCCCGCAACTCGCCTCCCAGCACCTGGCTGGGTGTGAAAAATTGGGGGTTGCCTCTTTTCATGTTTGACCAATAAAAATGGCCCCAATGGGGGTTACCCGTTTTGGATCTTTTGGTGTAATTGCCGTTTCTACACCCAAGTTGGCGTGGTAGTCCATTGATCATCATTTGCCCATTGGGATCAATTTGTGTGTGGAAATCATGCGGCTTACACCCCGTATGCCGTATTTTCATCAACCAGTGGGAAAGGACATCAAGCAGTGGCTCGACTTGCGATGGAAATCCTGTTCAGCATCCAAGTGAAGTTTCGATAATCTTGGTAATTAATTACTCTGCTTGCATTTGGATGCATTTGGGGGTTTTGCTGTCATTCCCAGCACTAGAAAACCTAATTACCTAATTGGCAGTGTCATGTCATTCCCAATGAAGATTCCCAATGAAGCAACTATCACATCTAGATTGCACATCCCATTTTCCAAAATTATATGTAAACTCAATGTAACTCTCCTCCTCTGTACTGCTTCTATCTATGTCTATTCCCTTTTTTTCCAATTTCTTTCCGGCATTTTGGTGAATCTCGCCATCTTTCAATGATGATTTCACCAACGTCATGCCCGCAGCAAAGAAATCCTGCGCCAAGTGGCAGCTTCCATGAGAAATTCGATGCTGGAACTCCTCATTTTTGGGATGCTGTCGCTTCACCCGGGGGGGATGAACCCTGAAAAAGTCAGGTTTTGCTAACCTGGGCAAAGGATGGCAAAGGGGGGTGCTCCCCAGTGATGTTATTGTTTGATTATGATTCATTTATGTTCACCATACACCCAACAGTTAAGCTTTCTACTGATAAATCACCCAACTTTCCAACGAGTTAGGTTTAGTATGCCATACACCCAACAGTTAAGCTACGGGACTAAAGCAACATAGCGAAGGATTGGGGGTCCCACCTTGTAGCAGCAGCTGGGATGATATACTACTGTGACAGATGTGAATGGCAGCTGGGTTAAAGCCTCGTGTTGCAGTGACGGAAGGACACTTTTCCAAGTATCATGTTGAAGATGATTTAAGAGTCTAAGTGGCTTGCAACCCTTGGAAAAATCCGAGATACTCAGATCTTGCACCACAATTCACACACCATTTGGCAAACCTCGGAATAACTCTGAGTACACCCCCGAGATCACACGTGCAATCCAACAATTCCATTTTTGTTGGCATTTAATGTTCACTACTTGGGGTTACAGGATCAACAACGGCAGCTACAGAGGTACGTCACACTCCGAGTTCGATGTCCCAGTTTGGTAATGCAACCAAGCTGTGGAATCTTGGACTCAAGAATTCTAACCAAACTGAGTGCTGAGTGGACTTTATACGCATTTATAATCTATCTACTTACAGGGAACCTACCTACTTTGAACTTCAAGATCCTTCAACAAGTATCTGTATAAAGTATATAGAACGGTTGCATACCCACTAGTGATGTAGCCACTGATATCCATTCAAATCCATATATCACCACCAATTCACAGCATGCAGTGATAGGGATGGATGCTGCCTGCCCCACAGTCACAGACTTCCCCGTGTGGCAAGACAGCTCGCCACACTGCCGAGCGACAAGTTGTAGAACGCAGCGCCACGCACGAGGAAATTGCTGTCCGTCATCCTCCGGCACAATGACACAATGAGACTCTCAACCCGTTGGATAGATAAAATATGAAAGTCAGGTGGGAGTCAGTGGTTTCAACCTGTTGGGGATATCCGTGTAGGATGGAAAACAAGTTTGATATTTAAAGCCATCAAACAGGCGACATGAAGACCGCGAATCCCCGTAAACTAAGCCGCAAAAAATAGTAAATAGAAATTGAAAATAAGTAAGCATAAGCATAAGTAAGTAAATCAATCAAGATGCGGCAATATTATATATACATATATATATATAACCATACACAAGACGAGTAGTAAAGAAAACCCTGGAACACAGCCGGTCTCAAATTCGCAGTCAAGGAGTACAGGGGATGGCTCTCGCAGTGCCCGTACCACGGGGCCAAAATGTCATTTATTTTTCAACATGGCTGTCCCTTAAGAGCCCAGTAGCCAGTCCACGCACGTACAGAAAGGATATGATAATGGGCTTGTCTCAGAATGGCAGGTATTATACATTATTATACATTATGAAATACCGGTATACCCCACATCTGCCGTATATCAAACCATCGTTAAACGATGACCATCTCGGTGTCCTCATGACGTTCTTCTCATTGAGCACACATTTCTGGCTCTCCGACGCATCCTGGGCCCAGAATCCCAGGCCATCCAAGAAACCACACAATCACAACGGGGTGATGTAGTGAAAATCTTCCCTGCAAAGCAACGGGGTTCCATAGGTTCTTGTTTTCCAAGTTGAGAAGTTTCAGCAATCACATGTTGCCTATAAGGTCACCATTGGATAGACTTCATATCATGTCTGAACCATACGTAATATGTTTTAAGTAAAAGCGCGATGAAAAGAAAAAAAATACCTCGAGAAAACTCATGACAGTTTGGAAGCAATGGAGAGCAATCAAAGAGTAGAAGGACTCATCCTACAGACTATCCAGAAAAATGCTGAGAACGCTCTTGAGCTTTGAAGGCTCCTAGCGTCTCAATCCTGAATGGATCAAAGATATTGTTTGAATCCTTGGAACATATAAGAACCATATACACCCTCTGGTAAACTAAGATAACTATGGAAAGATTCACCATTTTCTTGCTGGGTAAATCCACTATTTCTATGGTGATTTTCAATAGCTATTTAACAAATAACCAGAGGCTATGCTGGAAAATCACCATTTTTAGTAGGTAAACCATCTATTTCTATGGGCCATCTATACCATGGCTATGTTGACATAACCGGAATGTAGAACCATATATAACTATGGAAAATCACCATTTTCTGGGTAAATCCAGTATAAATGGTGATTTTCAATAGCTTTTTGACGACATAACCAGAGGCTATGCACTCTGGGCCCAAGGTATGTCTTGCTGCTGAGCTCTCCGGCGATCTGTGACTTGTCCAAGGACTTCAGAGCAAAGAGCGTATGCGTAGGCACATGCCTCAGCAGCAATGGCCGAAGATGGCCGAAGCCTGGATCACAAACGAGGCGTGGTCAAAAGCCTGGTACCCTAGAATGGTTAGTATATTATAGATTACTATAGAATGGTTAGTATAATTTCCGAACCAATCATTATATCCACTAGAATATCCCGAAAAATAACCCTACAATTCCCTATATATTTGATGATATCCCTACAGGATGGGGCCCCCCAGTGATGTGAACGTTGGTTTATAAACCATGAAATAACCCCCATGAAAACTAGTTCGCTATATCATGTTATATCTACCATAAACCCAATCGATTTCAGCCACTTTTTTCAGGCAACAGAACGCTATCGCTCGACTGGGGGCCCCATCCTGTTTTTCAATGGGTAAATCACCATTTATAATGGAAAATCACCATGTTCAATGGGTAAATCACCTATAAATGGCCATTTTCAATAGCAAACTGTTAGTTTACCAGAGGGTATACCATCATATATCCCATTAAATCCCATTAAATCTCATTAAATCCCAAAACATGGTAAGTTTTGACCCATCCCCAGGGCCCCAAAAGGGGCCCCAAAAAGGGCCCCGGGCTCCACCAAATTCACGGCGCCAAACGCACCGGCGCCCAAGCGTTTCATGACGACCAGATCGGAACGTCTGCGGGATGGATTTGGTCAACGTCAACGTGGGTCAAAGCCATAGGAAGACACCGTTTTTGTCATTAATAGTGTCATTATGTCATTCATGATAGTGTCATTATGTCATTCATGATAGTGTCATTAATAGTACTTATAATACACTAAGTGTCATTAAGATACTATAGTGTGATTATATCATTGGTGATAATGAGATACTGATAGTATACCTTATGTCACTAATGATATAATCACATGAAAAAAGTGTCTTACTATAGTATCTTATGTCACTAATAGTATTTATAATACACTAAGTGTCATTGAGATACTATAGTAGGATGTGAGTCATTAATAGTAATTATAGTTGTGGCATTACTGTGGGTCATCCCATGCTTACCACACAGTAATTACTAGTAGGATGGAATTGTCGGAAAAGAAAAATAGTCAAAGCAGCAACCAGATAACCAGTAACAGTCCTGAAATTTGATTATATTATACTATACTATATTATATTATATTATATAATATTATATTATATAATATTATATTATATTATATTATATATATAGAGTTATATATGTGTATATATATAGAATTATATATACGTATATATATATATATAGTTAGTTTATATGTTCTACATTCTAGTGTTGAAAATTGACTGGGAGATGATATAGTGACATAGTGAGTTTACCTCCGCTGAATTCAGATGGTTAATCTGGCTGGACGGAAAATTCTACGGGAACCCCTCGGCAAATCTGATGGGTAAAATGGGATGCTCCCAGCTGGATATGACTCAGAAACCACCTGGATGCAGTTTTTTCTTCAGATGAAGGAATCCTTGTTCAACAAAGTGATGTTCAAGTTGGGAGAGAAAAAACGCAATTGGAGTCTCTCCTTTAAGCTGTACTCCAGGTGACACGGGTCTCGGGTTGAGGGTCATTTAGATATGCAGGGTCACTTTTGATGGGGGTTGAGTGTCCCACGACTGCCCAAGGGAAGGTTCATGGCTGGATATGATCTGGCTATGGCTGGAAGGATAGGCCTATTTCTGTGTGAATTTTGTGGCAGACCCAACATGACATCGATTTTCTTGGCGGAGGGAGTTCCGGATTTCCGATGCTTGCAATGGATGATTTACAATTTGGGAAATGTTTCAACCCCTCAACGACACGAGTTTCAGGTATATGTCTTTTGCAAAAAAAAAACTACAGAATCCTACTCATGTGAGGTCTGAAATGTTGACCCGCGGCCAATAAAAATCACCACTGTAAATCCACAAAAGTAGTCCCAATGATAATCAAATATCACTAGGGAATCCCGACAGTCCATGATTTTCCCCATGGTCATTTTTTGGCTGAAAAAATCCATGGGAGAATCACCCAAAATCTCCAGAAATCCTCCCCGTAAAAGGCGCACCTATAGGACGTGGTCCCTTGCTTTTTCCAAATGCTCGGGCCTTGGTCAAATCGAAACCAGGCTGTGATCTGTCGTCCCTGAGGACGCCCATCGAAACTTCAAGTGAGTTCAACCTGTTGAACAAACGATCACAAAATCTTCCCATCACCACCCTTGCACCACTAGCTGCACCACTAGCTGAGCATTCCGAACGGTCTTCTCCCCACATCCTCAGAGCAAAAATGCAGGCTACAAGGACCCTGCTGCCAGTGTCTCTTGCTGTATGTTCAACAGGGATCTCTGCCAATCCCCCGAAACCATATAATCTGTTATGGATCATAGAAACATGGACCAAAATTCCAAGAAAAAGCTCGCAACAGTTAGGTGATCAACGTCCGCGAAACGAGCTTTTCACGGCTGGGTGGTCTTGAGGGAGGCGGTTGCCTGACTGAATCTTCCATTGAAGATATAAAATCCAGATATATTCAGATTATGGTAAATAAGTTGTCAATATCTGGAAAACACATACCCCATTATGTCAAATGTGATATATTATATTATCGCCATTAGCAGAAATAAAGAACCATGGACACGGGGCAACCCAGTGGATCTGCCGCGGCGCTGTTTCACGCCCAGGAAGACTTCCTAGCAGCGGGGACCAGCACCACTGCGTTCGAAAGGGTTACCAGGGGTGCCTAGGATAAACCGGATATGACTCGGATGAAATATGGAGGTTTATGGAGGTTTCCTAAGTCATGCAGGTACCCCAAATCATCCAAGTCATTCGACCAAAATTTACTGTTGAAAGCCATAGATTTAGGGATCCCCCATGAAAGAAGAAAGCCAGAAAGCCCCAATAATTAATGTTCTCCCGTCAATGTGGAGACTCAACGGGATGGAATGGGACCACCATGAATGTAGATCATGTCTGAAATGGGGGATAAAAACCACCAATTTCCATGTGCTTTGTCTATGCTAACTGCAGGGCAGTTGGAATTCTCCCACCACTCGGTGATTTTTGGTACTGCTGATTGACATTGATTGATCACTTCCGAGACGCACATCCGAAAAGGGAAGACATTGGAAGGCACATTCTGATGGTGAGGAAGTTCAGTATTGCGATGTATGAAGTCATCCCACTTTGTTGTACCCACTTTGATGCAACCCACCCATGTTGGCATTTCTCCTCTGATTTTGTTGATATCTTGCTAGGTTTCTGAATTTGCATCGCGGTGTACCTGCATCTTTCCTGGTTGTGATCTCCCAATTTATCTGGGTAAAATACCCTCTTTCACACACCTGAAACAACCGGTTTGAAGGTGACTTCCCCTCATAACCCCCACTCATGCGGCTTGCAAGTGAAGTTTCAATTTGCCAAGGTCTGGATATTCCATCCATATATAACTGGGTTGTTTCAAGTGCTTATGACCCACTTACTAACTGAGCAATGTTCAAAACTCTGTCATGCTATTATACTGTTAGTTCAAAGAAATGTCCAGTTCACGCGTGATGATGATCCACAAGATATAAAGGGTAGTATACCCCCGAACAGATCATTCGTCAGCTATATTCAGTTATATCCTGATATTATACTGTATTATCATGATTCAAATCACTCTGAAATGATCATGACGAGAGAAAATCCACCAAGAGTTGATTTATAAACCTCATTAACTAATATTAACTATATATATCTGGAGTTATATCATGTTATATCCACCATAAATCCATGCGTAAGCATAGTTACAACATGTTATAACAAGTCACCATCAACCCACGGGGCTCACGCAGCTCAACCCCTCCTTGCTCAGCACCAGCACCGTGCTCTTGGCAGCAGTGCCTGGGAGCTGGGGCGGAAACCATGGTGAAACCAGGGAAATCTCACAGAATTCCCATGGTAAAAACCCCATGGGAATCTGCAGAATCTGCAGAATTTTTTAGAGCCTTTCTGGGTTGAAATCAATCCATCAAATACTTGACCCAGTCTTTAAATCTTTATATATATATATACATTCATATCAATGGACATGGTTGAATCTGGAATCCGACAATCATCTAAATCTTCAAATGTCGGATTCAACCCCATTAGATTATTAGATGCTGAACAAGGTCCACAGGGTCCATCCCCAAAAAGCCCCTCCACTTCCCCAAAATTCACCTATCAAACCACCAAGAAAAGATTAAGGACTGAGTTTTCAACCCCTCTGGCAAAGTCTAGCATAGTAACCCGCTGTTTTTGTGGGTGAAACACATATTTTTCTCCACGGTTTCCTCCGCGAACATTCTGAGAAAAGAAATCATCAAATTTGTTGAACCCCCTATGTTTGACTTGAAGTTTTGAACCTATGTGGTGAACCCCCTATGTTCAACATACCCTCTGGTAATTTAACATAGCTATTGAAAATGGCCATTTATAGTGGATTTACCTATTGAAAATGGTGGTTTACCATAGTTATGTTAAGTTTACCAGAGGGCAACCCGTTTTTTTGGTGGGTTCTGCCTATCCCATAATCTCCTTGTTCATCCATGCCAGGGCCCATGACGGACGGTGGCCGTTCGAGGCGTGTCGTTCAACAAGGCCTCGGCTCGCTGCTCGAGCTGTGCCGCGCCGTCGCTGGAAATGCAGATGGCTTAAACATTGGGATGTTGTCTACTGGCCATATGTGGGTTTCCAGAAATGGGGATACCCCAAGCTCGCTGGATGGTTTATAGTGGAAAATCCAATGAAAGAATGGATGATGACTGGGGTACCCCCATTTCAGGAAATGCCCATATGTTTAACGGTAAAGTACAAATGTTTAAGTCAATTTAACAGTGATGGTGTCTACCATTGGTTATCCTAATGTGAATGGTAAACTGGCTGTGTCATATATTTGACATGGGTATGATATATCGTCTATAAGTTTTTTTGGGATTTTTAGTGGGAATGTACCTTAAACATTCCACTAAAATAGAAGTTGGTAAATTCCACTAAAATAATAGTAAAATGTGTCTATATAGTTTCTATCATGTAAAATGTTGGTATCACAGATCGCTTTTGTGGTTCATCTGACCAATATCCGCCAAATGCAACCACTAAAATGAGCATGACAGACCCTGCAATAGGTAACAACAGTGACCACTAAGTGGAAGCCGCTGAGAATGATTTGTACTGCTCAATGGGACAGTTGAATCACTGGGTGTTGTTTCTGTCGGCAAAACTGTTGCAGGAAGACATCGAGTTTTACTATGTTGTACTTTAAGATTGCCATATGTAGTTATAATATATTAAAACTGGTAACTATCTCAATGTAGGGCCACAGTGATTATCTTTATGAATATAGAAGTATATATATATATATATGTATGTATGTATATAATGGTTAACATCTCTTAGATACAAGTACCCACCAAATTTAAATTAATGTCAAACAATGGGCCCAAATATTAGATGCTCCCCCTTTTTTCGTCCGTTCGATGGCGACAGCTCCAATGTCACGGGCGATAGCGATGATGGGAATCAAGTCAACTAAGCATAGCCTCTGGTTATGTCGTTAAATAGCTATTGAAAAGCACCATAGAAATCGTGGATTTATCCAGAAAATGGTGATTTTCCATGGTTATATATGGTTCTACCATCTGGTTATGACTAACATAGCCATGGTATAGATGGCCCATAGAAATAGATGGTTTACCTATTTAAAATGGGTGGATTTTCCATGGCAAACTGTTAGTCATAACCAGATGGTAAAATAGTCAACTAAAATAAGATTGATGCTAAATTGGATTCGATGTCCCCTAATTTAGGGGAAGCGTATCCTATTTTCGCACAACCCCCTTTTTGGTGTCTGGCGTCGTTGGGCTTACATCTACTCAACTGTCCATCTAAGGTTGACCCGATTTTTCAAAAACGTCCTCTACTTCCTCTTTGATTCATTGTTTTTTATCATCTTCCCAGAGTGGATCATGTAGTTTAGTGATATGAGAATTTCTGCGAGTACCATTGGAGGATAAAAACATATAAAAAGCCATGGGGTTTTAGTATTTCCAGTCTGTAGCCAACAACTTCTCATAAGTTTGGTGATACCCTCTGGTAATTTAACATAACTATGGAAAATCACCATGTTTAATGGGAAAATCCACTATTTCTATGACCATTTTCAATAGCTTTTTGTATGTTTACCAGAGGGTAACTTAGGTCTCAGGGCTGTGTAGTTAGTTCTACATGATCAATCCCATTGGCGCCTGTTCGCCGAAATGGGGATGAAGCCCATGGTTCGCATCCTGGCACCGCACCGACGTCACTGCAATGGAGGAAATAGCACAGGCAACCCCCAAAAAGATAGAAGTTGGTGAACTGCATAACCCATCATAAGCCTCAAGAAAGATAGAAAAAAATAGAAAAAAGAAAATCCTGCCACTAAAAAAAATAGTGGCAAATCCGTCTTTTTGGCCGGTGCTAGGAGGGAACATCTACAGGAACGCTGTCCAACAAAACTCTGATATTCTGACAAGTGAGCATGTTCCAAAACCGCTGATGTGGTTTGGTTCTACTGATTGGGGGCTTGGTCGGAACCCCATCCTGCCACGTTGCTAAATCTAGGGAAAACGAAAACAAAGATGCAACCTTTTCACATTAGGTGCTACATGCCCAATGTACCCACTGAAAAAGTCTATCCCGCAATATGTTTTTTCACAGCTTGCCACAAAGAAACATCATCCATTCGCAGGTCCCACGGGTCAAGATGAATGATGAAACATCATCCCTGCTATCGTTTGCCAAGAATTGAGTGCCCAAACACTGACTGATGTCGAGTACCTTCACAGAAAGGCACTTTCTCCATCACAGATTGCTGGATCGTTACAAACACGTCTTTTTGTTACGGCATTACCCAGGATGTCCAAGGTCCCGCACAGCATGATATTCACCGACCGGTTTGTTGTCCACGCTGATATGAAGACCTCATGGGAAAAACCCACCGAAAAAAATGTCGATCATTTTCCTGGGAAACTGCGATTCGTGGGAACCCCAATGGATGTTGCAGTTCACTGTTCGGAAATTCGAAATGGACCCCATGACGGGTCAAATCTTTGTCTACATTTTCTCCAAAAAAGAGTTGTAGAATCATCTTAGCTGGATAGAAAATCTCGTTTTCCGGAGACTTTTTCCATGAGCCAACAGATGAAATGCCATGAAATGCACTGAATCACTGGAGGACTCCTGGGTGCGCCCCACTTCCTTCGAGCAAAACGTAAAACTCTGAAGCCACCTGGGCTCCAGTGGAAGTCTCGGCCATTTTTTCGCGGCCAGTTTCATGGAGGATTTTGGGTGCCAGTTCAGTCACAAAAACCGGTGACAAAAAATGGGAAGTTCATGTGTTTTCACCCACAAAAATGATGGATTTCATGATGATTTCATGGGTTTCTGGTGGATCTGATCTAATTCATTGTAACGGGAATGCAGGAATGGTGTGGTGGGTTGAGAATGGGATATAAGGGATAGCCCATGGGGTTTCCTGAAATGGGGGACCGCGAAATTCAACCAACATTGCAGCCAGTTTGATAGGTAATAACCAAATTAAACCCGAGTTGTATATGGAAGATGCCCGCGATGTGGGACCCAGGTATGTTTGTTGGTTTATGTTACCCCATATAACTATAGATATCCATCATAAATCGAATCGTAAGCCAACTTATAAACCGCCGTGTCCATGGTTTAAGGCCCCTTCCTGTCGTGCTCAACAAATTCAGTACCAATGGGTCTACACTTTTATTGTCGTCTTTAGTTTCAACCATCCAAGTCGGGGGTTAATAATTTGGAGGTACAGCAAATCACCAACAATGAATAAGAATAAAGATTGCAATATATTGCAATGATAATAGCATACTACGATGATTATATTGTATATGCTATTGTTGCTGATATCAGTATACTAGGATTGTTATTGCAATGATAATAGTATGTGTATATATATATATATATGTCTATACAGGACATTGTTTTGTTCCAAGTTAATCCAAATATGTATGTATATATATATGCATATGATATATATATATATAGGATTGAAACCTTTGGATTTTTTTCGAAATCACAGTTGTTTGAGACTTTCCTGGATCCAGTCGTATTGTTCCCCCACAAGTCACCCAATCAGGGAAGCTTTTGGTAGCTCGGAACCCCCAGGTCAGCTAGAAAGACAGGCTTTTGTGGGCTCCCAAGTGTTTTTACAGCGTTTCCCCACAGCATATTACAGAACTTGTCCGACAGTACTTTGGAGGAATTAAACCTGATTACCTTGGTTCCACAGCTGCAAAGAATGATGAACACCAGCTTAGTGATAGAGTGTCCGACTTTGTAAGTAGATTCAGTATGTAATGAGCCACTATATCACATGATATCACTGCTCAGTTTCAACCTTCATCCGCTGAGACAACCCCATCGTTTTCTTCTTTGGATCCCCAAGTCTGGTTCCCCGGGCCTCTCCCTGCGTGACGATGGTCTCGCCAGCCTGTGATGCTTCGGGGGCCGGGAGCTGACCTGGGTTTTGGGTCGAAAAAAATGGGATTTGATCTCCGACCAATCGACAAGTGAGAACGTGAGAACTAACGTACATTGTTACATTGTCATTACCCCGGAAGTGAATTGACCAGGGATGCTTGTCGGGATACTAGTAGCCCAAAAGCGGATTTAAAAAAAAGAAAAAAAGACAGCAAAAAGAGGGGGAGAGACCCCCCGAGAAGTAATGCTGCTTAAAACTGGAAAGTTCCAGGATCTGTAACAGGGACATCACAGCGATTAGTTCTGTAGCTGCTTGTAATGCCAAATGGTGAACCCTTTCATGACAATGTGAGAACATCAAACCACCATCCTCGAAGCGTACTACAGAGTCTATCATGCTTAAAACATGGTTAGAACCAGATGTTTCCAGGTGAAAGCCTCAGTTTTCGATTCAAAGCTACCATTCACCAAGATTAAAAACCTACACCCTTCTTCGCACCTCAAACTTCACCTCCACCAAACTGGAGGCGATCTTGCTGCGTTCGTAGGAAGAGAGAAACTCCAAGTCCGGGACGTTTTCCAATCTCAGCCCGTTTTGCATCTGGAGAATTTTCTGCTAAATTTCTGGGGGCCTTGAAGAAATTCCTGCGTTGGGTTGGTGAAATCTTTCTATTTGTGGTTCAATCCGTAGATGTGTTGGTGAAATTCCTAAGTTGCTCTTCAAAATCCTTTGCGAAAATCCCAGGTTTGTTTGTTTTCTATGGTTCATATATGTTCATATATGTTCATATATGTTCATATATGTTCATATATGTTCATATACGTTCATATACGTTCATATATGTTCATAATTATACTCTATCAAGTCACCATCATCTAACCAGCGTCTCAAGTCGTCTTTCATCTCCCAAAAAAGGCGTGAAATATGTGGTATTTCTTGGGAATAATGGGATTTGTTGTTGTTGTTGTTCATCACCTTTTTGGTTGAGTCCATCTTCAACCCAAAGCAATCAGATTTCAATCTGTTGTTCTTCCTCATTTGAAAAGCATTCCCCAAAACAAAATCCAAGCTATTCCAATTTCTCAAGTCTTGCTAAAGGCCCAAAAAAAATTGCTGCTGAAAACCCTGGCGCTGTCTGGGATCCCCAGCATCTTGGCCCAAGAGTCAAACTTGGTCTGAAGTCGCGCCTGACCCCAGGATTTTTGTCGCGCCTGGAACATATAATTACATGCCATATCTGTATGTACATATATATATATATATGGTAATGTTGGTATGTCGGTAATGTACGGTAATATCTAAATATAGGTCATATACAGGCCATACATAAGGCATTAGAAGCCATGAGAAGCCACTCACTGGGATGCACATCCGCTGGTAGGTTACCAACCCACAGGAGTGCCCCTCCCCAGTGATGTTTTTGGATCCCCATCTGATATATCCACCAGAAACATCACTTGGCTTAGTGAAACCCGAGTGTTTTTACCTCGCGACCCAACTTGCCATGAATCAACTATCAATCCGAAAATTTCTCTGCAAAATCCCCATGGATGGCTTAAGTCCCAATCTTTTGATCGTTAAATCCACATTCTTGATGGTTAAAATCCACATGTTTCATGGCTCAACACCCATTTTTCTTGCTTCAAATCTACATTCTTGATGGTTAAAAGATGTTAACTCCCCATGTTTCATCATAGCGCCTTCGTCACCTCTTGGAGGTCGGATGCACTCAGGGACCATAAGGCGCAGGGCCTCCAATGACTCACCGTGAAAAAGGGACGACGACTTCTGGGGGGTTTATGGGGGTTATATCACTGAAGTCAGGAGCTTTGCTATGGACTTATGATGACTTATTGGGGGTTTATGACCTTTTATGGGGTTTATATCATGTTATATCTATATTTAAAAAAAACTGCGAATGCTAAACTTACCAACCTAAAGCCTCTGGTAAACTTTTTAGTAACTATTGAACATCAGCATTTTATATCTAGGTCAACGAACCTTTCATGGCCATGTTCAATAGTTATTTTGTCATAACCAGAAAGGTTATTGAAAATAAGGTACCCCCAAATCCAATGGGTTATCATTACCCTCTGGTAATTTAACATAGCTATGGAAAATCACCATTTTTAATGGGAAAACTCACTATAATTGGGGTATTTTCCATAGTTATGTTAGTTTACCAGAGGGTATCTTTCCTACTGAAATTGCTATTTGGGGCTATACCCAATGTTCAGACGATGACTTGACCAACTGCGCCAACTGAAGATTCGAGTGCAAGGTATGAAAGGTTGGAAAAGACTTGTAAAATGGTTGTTTCCCTTGGTCATAATTTTCCCATCATAAAGATCACTGTTTGATAGTATCCCTAGTCAGACAAACCCATAGATACATATGGGGTCGGTGATTTGTCCTATTAATCCCCAGTATACAGTAAATATACCATAAAAATGGTGGCTATATCCCCATTCATCCCCATTCTATCTCCTTTGTATATCTTCGTATCCCTCTTCTTGCGATTTAAATTGACCATTTTCAAACAGGATTCACCGTCTCCCCCATCACTGCCCGAGTGGCTCTTTGGCTTTCACTGTGGCGGTACGTTTGCTGCGCATCAGCAAGGCCTCGACTGAAAGTATCGATTTTCTTACAGATTCCCCAAATAGTGGATGAATCAACGGGAAAATAAACCAATCATCTTTAGCAAATCCAGGTATGCAATACAGATAGATGCATTACATATATATATATATATGTGTGTGTGTATGTATATATATATGTGCGTATATATATATGTATATACACACTTGTATATGTATGTATATATATATGTGTATATGTGTATATGTGTAAATGTATATGTATATATTAGTATATGCATATACGTATATGTATATATGTAAATATGTATATATGTATATGTATATATGTATATATGTGTATATGTATATATGTGTATGTATATATATATGTATATATGTATATATGTATATATGTAAATCTGTATATATGTATATATGTATATATGTATATATGTATATATGTATATATGTATATATGTATATATTTTATATATGTATATATGTATATATGTATATATGTATATATTATATATGTATATATGTATATATGTATATATGTATATATGTATATATGCATACAATATGTATTAGTTTCTATGTATATAATATGTAAATATGTATTTAATACGTATATGCTATGTGTATAATATGTATAAAATGTGTATATGATATGTATATAATTTGTATATAGTATGTATATAATCTGCTTGTAATATGCATGTATTTAATATGTATATAATATGTATTTAATCTGTATATAAAATGTACATGTAAATGCATATGCATATGTATATGGATGTATATGTATATGTATATATGTATATGTCGGTGCATATGTATACGCACATGGATATGGATATGCATATGTATATGTATATGCATATGCATACGCATATGTATATGCATATGCATATGAATATGTATATGCATACGCATATGTATATGGATATGTATATGCATATGCATATGTATATGCATATGCATATGCATATGTATATGTATATGCATATGCATATGTATATGTATATGCATATGCATATGTATATGTATATGTATATGTATATATATATAGTTATTTAATGGTTTACGTTCTATCGTCCATAATCCTTGTATTGGATTCTTTCAAATGGCGTCAAATCTCCAGTCATGGGTTGATGGCCATCCAAACCGTCAAACAATCACCAGTTTTGACCACGGTTCATATAATATATATACGTATATAATTATAATATATATATATACTTAAAATATATATATATATGTCTATAATCTTGTGAAAACACTGGATAACTCCGAATTCCCATCAAATATACAATGGGTAATTAATGGGAAACATCATGCCTTGCGCTTGGGGTTGCGGGGTTGCCACTTTTCGGACCGTCAATATTTGAGGTGAAGTTTGAACTTTTACTTGAGGTCCACACCTGCATGTGTCTTGTAATTGTTCGGTGGTGCTTGGGCCATCACTGGCCCTCACCCCTGCCAAAAAGGGGCCCTGCTCAACATATTGGGATCCTTTTTGGGAACCCTGCAGACTTTTTAGATGCTGGGAGTCCTTAAAGCCATCAACATGGGGGTCCCCCATTCTTGACCCAGTCCAAGTTTGGCACGCTTGTTAGGCCGTTTTGATACATGTTGTGATTGTTGGGCGCATCCATGCTTTTCATGAAGTTCCACGTCTACAACTGAAGGCACTCAAATCCAAATCTTCTGCAGTGCACAGTTGACAGTTGACCTCAGAGTTGTTTTTCTGAAATTTTGCTGGTAAAGTAAAAAAAACTACCCTCCGGCAATCAAACATGGCAATGGATTTTTGCTCCCTTTTATAGATGATTTTCCCGCCTAGAATCCTCCATTTAGTTCGCCACATTATATGAGGGTTTTTATAAATGGAGGTACCCCAGTAGCTGGATGTCATGGAAAATCCATTTGTAAAGTACCCCCATTTTAGAAACCTATGTCATACCGCACGCCACGGCCGCAACGCCAAGGCGTCTCCACCACTTCTCCGAAGCTGGCGCCTGGGCCGAGCCTGGGCACCGCACAGACGACGGAAGATGTGGTTGTTGGCTTTCAATCCTCCTCCTCCTCATCATCATCATCATCATCATCCATCATCACCATCACCATCATCATCATCATGATCATCATCATCATCCATCATCACCATCATCATCATCATCAATCATCACCATCAATCATCATCATCATCATCATGATCATCATCATCATCATCATCCATCCATCCATCCATCCATCCATCCATCCATCCATCCATCCATCCATCCATCCATCCATCATCATCATCATCCATCATCACCATCATCAGCATCATCATCATCATCAATCATCACCATCAATCATCACCATCATCATCATCAGCAGCATCATCATCATCCATCATCACCATCATCATCATCATCCATCATCACCATCATCATCATCAATCATCACCATCAATCATCATCATCATCATGATCATCATCATCATCCATCATCATCATCATCATCATCCATCATCACCATCATCATCATCATCAATCATCACCATCAATCATCATCATCATCAGCAGCATCATCATCATCATCGTCATCATCATCACCATAATCGTCATCATCATCGTCATCATCACCATCATCATCATCAACATCATCATCCATCATCACCATCATCATCATCATCATCAATCATCACCATCAATCATCATCATTATCATCATCAGCATCATCATCACCATCATCATCATCATCATCATAATCATCATCATCATCATCATTATTATCATCATCATCATCATCATCATCATCCATCATCATCATCATCATCATCATCATCAGGATCGATGACTGGGTTCGTGTTGAATGAAAAACTACAGGAAAAGTCAGGCAACTCCGGATTTGACCGACCATGTTTAAGTTGTGCATCATGTTCGCTAAGTGGTAAATGACCATGGTTTATATTACCGTTGGAAAATTCCAGACCCTATGAAATGGCGCCTGAAAAACATCGCCAGCGCTGCCAGCTGATCCCAATAGATCCCGAAGTGGGATCTAAACCATGGCACATGTCTGGCGATTGGAGGTATCAAGCCTCTAAAATTGGAGGTTGATTATTGCTTCTCCCACAGTACTTGGATGTGCATCCCGCTTAGCAAGTGGTTAGTACTCACATTGTTATATATATATATATATATGTATATATATATATACGGAATATCCCAACTATTCCCAACCTATAAATGGAGTCTATATTGTTTCTACATTGGGCAGCAGCAGCAGCAGCAGCAGCAGCAGCTAGTTGCTTTCTATGACTATAATACAAGCCGATATTGGGTTCCACTTCAAAGCGTTCATATTGCACTCATACGCACTAGAAACAGATGGTACATGTGCACTTAACCGTGGGAATCAGTGAAGTTTGGCCCTTGGTTTCCTTTTAAAAGAGCTTAAAACTCAAAGAATCAGGAGATGTTAATGCCAGCAAGCCCCATATATTCAGTGTAAGCTTTTTCATGTTGACAAATGTGTCAATATGTGTGTTTTCATGTTCTCTCTCTCTCTCTCTCTCTTTCTATCATATATATATATATACATATGTACTGTATATATATATATTCCGCCCCCGGCTTGCCCGGGGTACGATTTCTGTTATCACGTATGATCGTTATTTTCATATCACTTGAATTCATGCTGCACTGCTTAAAACTATAAATTATACTTGCTATAGGGGGGTACTCCTCCAATAGTCATAATCTGATACTTTTTTATGGTACTCTCCAAATTAAACAGCCGGGCTAGGGGTTTATTAATCCAGGGTTGACATTACTTGCTATATATTTATAGAACTACTTTTTTACGGGATAATGTCCTAGTCCTTTTCCGTGCCATCTGATGAAATCTGAGCACACCCGGCGTGCCACATGCCTGGCCACTGGAAAAATCAGCCACTGATTTGATGCTCTAATGGCAATCGAAAGATTCTAAAGTACTTGAAATAACCAACTATAACTGGCTGGTGGTATACCAACCCCTCTGAAAAATATGAGTTCGTCAGTTGGGATGATGACATTCCCAACTGAATGGAAAAAAAGTTCCAAACCACCAACCAGATAATCATTATATATCATGTTTTTTTTTAAGGTTGGATTACTATCCGGTGTCAAACGTGGCTGGGAAATCCTACATAGATGAGGGTCTTCATGGGAAAACACATGGAAAACACATGTGAAACTGCAAGATTATCCAGCACGCCATGTTTGATGACACCGGATAATCATCACAAGATGGAGGTTGAAGCAGCACTGGGGATTTTTTCAGCAGTGGAACCGGGGATATCCGGGGATCTGATATGGTTTTGGCTCAAAAGGGGGAGATACGGCAAAACAGCCGAAACCATGATGAATGGGAGATCTCCAGGATCCTAAAATAGAGGTACTGTACCATATTCTTGGCCATATTTTGGGGGTATATCCCCTTACATAGGCCTAAAAAATAGGCCTTATATATGGTAGGTACCTCCAATCAATCGGTTCCTGTTGCATGGCCATTGACATGATGAATTGACCCCGGGATGAAGTTTTCAGCTGAATGGTCAGTGATCCAGGAAAAACATCAAGACTAGGGTGATCTCCTAAGGAACGTGGTGATGATATTGGCTGGTGCTTGAAAGCCCAACAAATGAACTGGCAAGAATAAGGATATCTGGGGATACTAAGCAACAGATATGAATGTTACTTGAAAAACGTCTTGTCCTATAAGTATGTCGAGCAGAAATGGGAATTTCAAACTAACACACATTATCAGAAATGGGGATATATGTTCGTCAACAATAGTTGTTTGGTCGCCGGCTGAGCCACCGGTCTACCGTGGTCATCATCCCACTTGTATAGCGGATAAATAAACAATGAAACCGCCAATCAGTACAGTATAGTGGTGATTCTCAAAGCATTCAAAAATGCTGTTGAAAAACATATGTCTAAATTGTATATGTGCTAAATCCAATTTCATAAACCTCCAAAAAAAAATATGTAGACCCCTTTCATAAAGCCTGGCTTGGGATCGGATTGCAGGCCACCTTGCCATCCCTCACGATGGTGACGTTGCCCTTCTCCAAAATGTAAAACCTGAGAAACCGCGATGGGGCGGTTTGGATCTCAGAAAGCAACAATTTTGTGAATGTCATTGGCAAATGCAACAAAAACTCATCAATTGTATTTTTATACGCACCAAAAACGATTCGAAATTCAGTGTGTGTGTATGTATATATATATGTATATATGTAGAATATGAAATACATATCGCCAAATCCAGTTGGAAGTGGATCGCTTTCACCTCTGGTTGTCTAAACACATTTTTGGGGGTAATGGATCCATCGCTTTTGAAGTCGGGACACATGACGAGGGCCTGCCCTTCCGCTTGTTTCGCAAGTTCCAACCAAATCTTGACCAATACTCAACAACCACTTTTCACGGAAAGACAAAAAGTCTCCTGCATCTATGTTCCCTCGCAGATCAACCCCGGTTATCCCCATGTTTTCTGGTCTTATCCTTGCACTGATTGATCCAAATCGATCCAAATCGTTGTTCTTGTTGGTGACCTTCTTCGGTTTTGGCTAAAATCAACGCAGCTAACATCTGTGTGACTCAAATCCGCAAGATTCTGATTTGAAAGACAACAATGGTCCCACCATTGTACCTTTCTCCCAAAAAAAAATGATTTCATTACAATTTCTGTATATTCAGATATATTCAATGGATTGGTTTAAGGGAAAATCTACAGGAAAGCCCCATATTTAATGGGAAAATCTATGGTTTCCTGTAAATTTTCCCTTAAACCAATCCAATCAGATATATTCAACATCACTTCGAGTTTTTTCTTGGTTTTCACTCCAGCCTCCGACCACTTTTTACCTCGCCGCCGAGCCACAAATCCGCCTTGCTGTCCCCCTGCGTGACGATGTGGACCCCTGTGGCCACCTGGCACGGCGGGGCGGGCGCCCGGTGTTGATGGGGATTCAACCAAGGCTCCAAGGCTCCAATCCCACCAGAAATGGCGATGAAAAGCTCTGAAAATTGGGAAGCAAATCATAGAGATATTTGGAGAGCTTGGAAAAATGACATAGATATTTTGAAATCCAAATAGTTCTATGTCATACTTCTATGCAAATCAACAACTTACGAATATTTGGAGTATAAATACATGAGAACTTCCAAAAAAATCTATGAGAATGGTTGGGAAAAACATGATATTTGGATTATAACCCATCATCATAGTGGCAATATAGATTAACATAGTTGGGCTTGTCATGGGAACGTGTGGGAATATTACCTCACTTCTTCGTGGGGATTCAAAAGATGTTGGGGAGTGTAACCAGCAGAAAGGGAGGTAATGTGGGTAAAACAATGCCATTTGCACCATCCCCCAGTCATCACCAGAAATAGGTGGCATAAACAATTCCCAAACGGGTGGTTTATTATTGTTTTACCCACATTATTATGATGATTGTTGTGTATTAATTACGTCTCAAATTGTTACCGAAAATATGTCTAGCTATGACCCAAATACCCAATAAGTCTGTTGAGATTTGTCAAATACTAATAAACCATTGGATAATCCGTTTAAAAATGATAAATCAAAATATGGATAACTGTAGTCCCAATTCATTCCAAAAAGTTGGATCCTGGAGAGCATTAGAAATTAGAGGGAAGGATTCTTTCTTCGATGCGGAAAGAACCCAAAAACATCCATTTTGGATGCTCTGGATGGTTCATAGAAGTAGCAAGATTGTTACTCCTGGATGATTATAAAACCAGATGAATGAAACCAAGGGCCCCGATTCCTCCCCGCAAGGCTTGGTCCCAAGTTTTTTCAAAACGAAACGTCTTCGAAAAACGGCTGTCATTTGTCCACGTTGAGGTCTCAAAGACGAGGAAGATACCTTATGTCAAAACAGCTATTGAAAATGGCCATTTAAATCCATTTATAGTTGATTTACCTATGAAAAATGGTGATTTTCCATTGTTTTTTGTATGTTTACCAGAGGGTACTCAAAATAATCTCCCCAAATTGGGAGCTGAGAAAGTGATAATTCACCATCAAAAATACGTCTCTGACGAATATCAAATCACATTCAATGAGAAGAAGGACATTCAACTCATAGATGATGCTTGGTATACTCCCCATTAAACGACATAAAACCACCAATAACTCCACCCCATGAGCTGTTTTGTATAATATACATAATATGTATACATTATATATATAATGATAATATATATATATATATATGTTATAAGTGTATATATATATGATATATCATATATATATGTGATATATACCCATATTGTATATACACATATATATACACATATTATATAATTAGTTTTATATATACTGTATACAATGTATCTATCCCCATCCATCACCCAGGTTCCTGTCAGCTCACCTCATGGGAAACCGCCAGCTCCGCAATTTTCTCCAGGTCCTCATCTTAAAGCTTCCACAGAACGGATACCCTCTGGTAGACTAAGATAGCCATTGAACATGGCCCAGTTACTTCGTTGATATATATATATATACCTGAATATACCTATTGATTTTCCATAGCTATGTTAGTTTACCAGAGGTTATTCCAGTATATACTCTGTATATAACGTTATAGAACGTTATATAACTTATCTCATATGGATTCATATGGAAAGTTGCCCACTTGGCTCGGATGCTTCCCAAAACGGATTGACCATCCGTCGCTTAAAATCTCCCAAACCTCGGCACGGAAAACTCTGGATTTCAGACTGATGGCCGCCACCAACAAGTCTTCCAGTACCTGTTCACTTTTGTATGTTCCAATGGCCACACATCAGTTCCACTAAGCAACAATCTGACTGAGTAAGAATCTTATTCCCGATGTGAGGCAAGTTATTTGAGGCAAGTTTGTTGTTGAGTTGTTCCACTTGCGAGATTCCACTTGCTAACAGGGGTTCAGAACCGACTTGCCAACAAGGAGGTGTCTCCAATTTTGAAGCGCTAAAAAATCCTTGTTTTATCGTCAGGTTCCCCATGAAGGCCCTATTTTGACAAAGAAAAACAAGTGGAGTGAGCCACCCCAACTACTCACTTGGGAGTGCATCCCAGTAAGTAAGTGGATAGAAGTGGACAATAAACATATCTCAACCCAGTTTATCGTATCTCTAGCTGCAAGTAGGTTGTAGACATTATATCTATATATAATTCATATATACATAGAGATGCGTGTATGTATCTATATATATACATTAGAACCACATGTATGATGTATGCGATGTCCCCCCTTCTATGCGGACTATATATTTGGGGGAAAAAAACATCTTCGATACCGGGGATGCACCACGCACAAAAAGCACCCGTCGCGTCGCGTCGCAAAGCTGTCCTTGGTCGAGAAGTTCTCAAGCAAAGGCCTCGAAGCGGCCAAGGGTTACCGGGCCGTGGCCAAAAATGGGGTGTACTCCAATTGATTGCACTTGAAAAGGGCAAATGATAATGAACCACTGGATTTTAAGGGGGGCCTAAGGTTTTGGCAAACTTGGATATGTATTTGCATATCTATTTAACTTTACTGATACTTGTGTGTGTGTGTTGTTCAAATCTATTCCAACACGCGTATATATGTTGATAAGTTGTTGATATTTGAGGAATAAGATGGTCATATCTACAGGCCCAAACCGTGATATCTGGAGGCAACTGCGTTGCTAGGGTGAACTAGTCCAAGTTGTAACTACAGGCCCTGCTGCACCAAAAATATAAGAGGTTCCTGTCAGATTTCTCTTCAGAAAATTCATCTGGGTAGAAGCTTTGAGAAGACATTCCTTCCCAAAAGATCACGCAGAATGCAGGTTTTCTATTTCCAAAAGGCAATATATACCTGTTTACATTGTCAAGGCACATTTGTTTGGTGCTGTTTTCATGTTCTTTTCGGGGTAGGTCCCAACAACCTTGATGTTGGGAATCTTCTGTGCCATCTTTGAAAGCTGTCCCTTCCACCTAAGTGGCGCACCCGAGCTTTGGATTCTTCTGCATGGCTGTTACCTCGTCTGCGCACAAAAAAGGTACGGCGCAGAACCACTGTCTTCGGAGAAAAAGCTCGGGGTAAGCAAGTTGACAAGCACTTATAAGACTTACAGTACAGTAAGAATGGATATGGATCTTATGGATCCAAGAATTATCTGGACATGGGGTCTTTTGGTGGGTCACTTTTGGTGGACCCTGGGATCAAAATTTCTCTCGATGAACTGGGTCACCTGGGATCACCAAGGCACTGGGTCACCTGGATTCCTCGAAAAACTCTCTCCGGTGTCAAGGGGTGACTCCCTGGAAAATCCCCCAACCAGAAATGGGAGGTTTTGCCATGTTTATGGGTGGTATAAACCATCAAAATATATATCAAATGGGAGGTTTACAGCAAGGCAAATCATCAATGATGGACTTGAAAATTTTGCCACGATTGCCGCTCTGCTCTTTCCGCCACACTTCAATGATACGACCCGCTGAGCTTTCGCGCAATTCGATTCACCTGAGATGGTGACGACTGGATCGGGATTCTCATTGGATCTGATGGAAGTCCTGTAGTAACTCGCTTGTAGGCAACAGTAAGAAATACTGGTTGGTGGTATACCTACCCCTCTGAAAAATGATGGAGTTTGTCAGTTGGGATGATGATTATTCCCAATATATGGAAAAATAAATTTCATGTTCCAAACCACCAACCAGAATAGTATCTAAAAATCGCCCGATTGCACCTGTTCTGCGGTCAGGTTCTCTTTTGGACGCTCCAACTTGCTCACATGGGGCTGAATCGCCTGCTGTGCAATGGGGGGACGGCAATGGTTAGTGAATAGAGTATATATGATTATGCTACCTGCTACCTCATATCTGTAATATATAATATATTGGGACATCATAGAGTATCTGTCTAATTCATCTTACTTTTTCCTCACCAATCGGAACTGGTTTTCATAATCCTGGTGATCAAGGTAAAGTCCCCAATTTCTGGGTGATCCTGCTGGTAAATGTGCTATAGCTATGGTAACCAATTACTAAGTGAGATGATCTTCCAACTAGAGAGAGTCTAGAGAGATCGGATTCATCAAGTAGCCATGATTCATTGGAGATTGATTCATTCAAGGGAAAAGTTACGTTGGAAAACATGTTGGAATCACAACATCCAATTCTAGTATGGTTGATATTGGTCAGACATGGCCGTACCATCTTCTATCACAATGTGTTTGTTGGTTTAAAAGTTTATAAACGGTTCTTTCATCCAATTCTGACATGGCAGTGTGTCAAAACCTTGTACCCCTGGTGAACATCAAAATAGCTGGTAAATGGATGTTCATCCCCCTAAAAATGGCATTAATAGGTATTGATCCATACCCACATGCCTAAACCTTAATTCTTTTGGGGTTACTACTTAGTTTAGCGAGCGATGGCTGGCCAGTCCTCCAACAGATGAGTGTGCCATCTACAACCCGTGTCGCTTCATCAAGTCTGGGATTAATAAGTCAACGGATTGGTGACTGGTTGAAGGGAAAATTTACAGGGAAACCCATATTTAATGGGAAAATCGATGGTTTCCGGTTAAGATTTTCCCAACAAAACCAATCCATTGAATAAAGTTCATAATTCCGAAACCCTGACTACAAAACCCTATCACCTTACTAACCGGAAAACCCTGAGATCTTCACCCATCGGAGGAAGCTTGTTTCCAAACCCCCAGCTCCATAGCCCGGTCTATGGCACGCCGAGATCACCAGCGGTGCGAACAGCCCTGATAAATTGGTGTTTTTCCCTATCATTTTCACTTTATAGACTATAGACCTACTTTTTTTCACCTGAGTTCGGAGATTCTGAAGGAGAGAACATGTCATCAACTTCGCCAATTTTCTATGAAATGATCCGAATCGTTCCAGGATCCCGCCGATGTTCTTTCCCAGGATCCATTAGCCCCAAACAAACATGTTTGGTTTAAAAAAAAAACAGATTCAACATGGCTAGCCACACCAGCCCCAATCTTTGGTTCAATCACTGAATCACCATCTGCCTGAAATGCCCCATTGTTGGGTGCTGAACTCCGCATGTCTAGGATCAGCAGCTCACCATGACCCATTCCCCTATTCCTCACCTCGCGCTTCGGCAGCCGCAGTTTGTGTCGCAGGTCCATCTGGTCAAAGTCGTCGCGATCCTTCTATCGCGAGCACCCAACAGGAGGGCAAAAAAATGGTGAGTTCAACAGGAAAAATACGGTGATTTCACCGAGAGAAAAATTGGTGATTTCACCAAAACTTGGCCATCAAACCATGAAAAATGATGATTTGACCATCAAGTTGGGATTGAACCACAAAAAACGTGGGATTGGACATGATCAGAGCACAGAAAGTACGGACTCAACCACCAGAAATGAGGATGTAACATGATTTAATCACCAAAACTGGGAATTTATATAATCATGAAAAATTAGATTCAACCAGTGAAAACAAAAGAACTGCTCAAACAAAATGTTTAACCAGTAAGTAAAGTGAGAAATTGAACTACCACAAATTGGAGATTTAACCAGAAAGCCTGAGAGTTTTATTGCTTTGGGTTGGTCTGAAAATAGGGCATATCCCCATTTAATCTATTGCTCTTTTTAATAGGGGAAAATAATGATAGACCATATTTTGAGACAGCCTCAAATGAGCTTATGTCATAGAAGTTTGACCAACAAGAATGTGAATATAAATCACACGCTGCATCTCACTGCAAGAAACCTAAGTTTTTGCTGCGGATTTTGCTATGTTCATTCATCTTACAGAAGAATGTGAAGCTATGTTCATTCATCTTCACCTACCCAGGGAATTTGATTATGGGATATACATTTGAGAAAATAATCCTTCGAATAAAACTAAAGTTTGGGTTCCTTGGTAGCCCTGAAAGGAGCAAATGGTAGTAATTAAATGAGCTGAGAATTCATTTACAGCTTGCTCCAATCCTAAATGATGGGCGAGAGTATGCGCTTGTCCGAAAATGTGGTATACCCTCCAAAATCACCATTTTCAATAGAATGTCAAAAGTCATTCTAGAATCCATCAACTTGGGCTACCTTTTATGTTCACGCAAGAAAAAACATCAAAATCACTAGCTGGTTGGTGGTATACCTACCCCTCTTAAAAATGATGGAGTTCATCAGTTGGGATTATTATTCCCAATATATGGAAAGTCATAGAATTCCATGGTTCCAGTCACCATCAACCAGCCATAAATCCTCACCCCGAAAAACCTCGACACGGAGCCCCTTATGGCGATCTCTGGGATCTCCCCACCAGCATCAACACGCTGAGCCCCGGGGGCCCCGTGGTCGAGCGAGGCGTGGAATGCCTCGGGAGCTGGGGATGTTAGGATGGTTGTGATGGTTAATGATAGTTAGTGATGGTTAATGAACCATATATCTGAGCGGTTAATGATGGTTAATGATGGTCAATGATGGTTAATGATGGTTAATGATGGTTACCCTCTGGTAAACATACAAAAAACTATGGTAATAGGGGCACCGAGAATCCCAAGCCATAGTAGTTACCCTCTGGTAATTTAAGTGCCAGTTCGCGAACTGGAAAGATCCACCATTTTAGGTAAATCATCAAAAAACACCATTTTTAATGGATAAACCGATAAACCAACTATTTCAATGGGCCATTTTCAATAGCAAACTGTTTGTTTACCAGAGGGTAATCAAACCACCTAGCATCTCGGTTGTTGTTGCTGCTGTTGGCCACCGGGACCCAAAAGATCCTAATACGGTATGATTCTGGTGAGTTTTGTTGCTTCATCATTCCAGTTTATCCAGTTTTTGCGGTGGAAATGAAACCGCCAACCAGTTTCCAGGTTGATTCCAAGAAAAAATTACACTGCGGTAGACCCCAACTCTTCAGAGTGGAAGAGTAAAGTCTTTACCCTCCAGGCCCTCAAGTCTTGGTTTCGAACATCGTTTTCAATCGGGTAAAGCCCATGGTTCGTTTGGTTCCATCAGTGACGTCCCGGTTTTTTTGACCAAAATACCATTGACCATCATCCCTTTCCCCCATTCCCTACTAAGCACCAGTAAGATTCATTCCGTATCTTCAACCACTTGATGGCTCATCCCACTTAGTAAGTAGGTTATAACATGTTATAACCCCAGTTATAAGTGAATTAATTAACCCTACTTATCCCATTTATAACCAGGGTTATTACCTACTAAGTGGGATGAACCACCAACCAGCAACCACCGTTACATTTTTCAATGCCGCGTTGCATCGAGCCATTCGGAGAGCGGGGTGTCCGCGTCCTCAACGGCTGCGTTTTCTGGGTACAGAAAACCCATTTTCAGACACCCAATGTCTAAAAAACTGGGTTAAATCTCAATGATACCCCCATCGTTGTCAATGCAATTCAGCCAAAAAAAACAAAAAAAGGATGGTGCCCTCCAGTTATGTTTGTTGGTTTATAACCCCATCGAAATAGAATGATTTGCGTGAATCATACACCAACTTCTTACCCATCTGCGAAGCACGGTGGAATATAAAAACAGCAACATTTGCCACAAACCAGGTACCCTCTTGTAAACATACAAAAAGCTATTGAAAATGATCATTTATAGTGAGTTTTCCCATTGAAAATGGTGGATCTTTCCATCGTTTTTTGTAAACGTTTACCAGAGGGTAAATCTACCAGCACCATGGGTTGCAGATGGGTATGCCATGGATGCCATGGATCTCTCCGGCCGCTTTCACCGTGGCGTTCCGGGGCCTCCGGTAGGTCGTTTGGTCGGGGAATGTCAAAGATCTCTGAGATGTGTGGCTTTCATGGGATCTTCATGGGATTTAACCTGATTTAACCAAGAAAAATGGTGATTGAATGGGATTCAATGGGGTTTAATGGGAATGTAATTGGGAATTGAATGATATTGAATGCACATATATCTGATATGTGTGGGTCTTATGGTGATTTAACGGCATTTAATGGGATTTAAAAGGATTTATGAACGCTGGATGTTCATCTTTTCTATTCAGTCCATCAGTGCCCAATATCTTTCTATTGATTGGTTTAATAGCCTTCAATTAGCAAGTTCAGGTCCTCTAAAGGATTTGCCCTGGTTCAAAATGGTATCACCCTCCTCGAGAAACCAATGTAATTTCAAGCATCATGCGGAAATCATAGCGGATTAGTGAGAATTTCATGGGATGTATATCCAACCATGTGATATGGATATGGAAACCACAGATAGACTGGTCATTGTCGTTTGTATCAACCATTCAGTTTTTTGGGGTTACCCAATGACTTGACCCCTACACATATGCAGATACGGAGTTCAAATCATTTGGCTATCCTACATGTTTGGATGTGGATCGGTGAGGCATCATAAGTGGTTGAGAACAGATATACAACTGGGGTAAGGATCTCATGATATGGGTGACTAAAGCCAGGTACTAGATCCAAATGCACATCCAAGTACCCCTTAAAATGATGGGATATTGATCAACCATGTTTGACTCCCAACCAACATCAACCAAATAAGATTGGAATATGTATATATATATATATATGTATTACTATAGAATCCCGTTTCAAAAGACATGAACTTGGAACATGAAATAACTCCCAATGTGTTGCTCAAATTAGCCCATTGAGGTACCAAGAATATCCATGGGTTCTGGAGAAAAAACTTCCGAGGAATCCAGCCAGTCAGAGCTGAGAGCTTTGGGATGAGTCAGGATGTTTTTTGTTTTGGTGGATGTTATTCAATCATCCACCTTCAAAAAAGCATCAAAATTGTGTACCCTCTGGTTAACTAACATAGCTATTGAAAATGGCCATTTATAGTGGAATGTCCCATTAAAAAATGGTGATTTTCCATAGCTATGTTAAATTACCAGAGGGTAGATCCCATGAACATTGCTTGACAGCTATCCCATTCCCTGTTGCACAGTTGCACGGATAGAAGTCTACCACCATGGCCATGTCCGCAGCAGATCAAATTCATAGCCGCTGACAAAGAAGTGATGGAAAATACCAGATGTCAATCCCGGATTAACAAAGCCTTGATTCCTTACTTGCATGGGCAACCAGTCGTAGAAAATCATCTATACAAACCATGGCCAGTCTTACCCTACATGTTTCTTTAGCTGGTGTGTGTGTGTGTTCACCAGCTATAGTAAAACATGAACTATCATATGGTTGTAAAACTCCCGGTAGCTCCTAGGTTCCCCATTTAAGGAAGATGGATACTATACCTTAACCCCCGATTGCAGCTCCCTTCACCACCGGATAGTTGAAGTATATTAAAGTACCAATTACTAAGCTGTCTACCCGATATTGACCCAGAAATGATTCATTGTCCATTGCCGGCCATCCGAACCCCTTGAGTTGCCACACTTTTGAGATATCAGCGCTGCCTGTGATCTGAGGGTGGCATGCTACCCAATAAAATCCAATGGTTGTTCATCCTTTTCACCATTCAAATTCGTTGTTTGCGGAGTGTACCATCTGGTTATGACTAACAGTTAGCCATGGAAAGATTCACCCATGTTTAATAGGTAAACCATCTATAACTGGGCCATTTTCCATGGCTATGTTCAATAACCAGAGGGTATCTCCATTTTCAAACAAGCGGATATGGGTGTGTCTCAAGTCATGGGTGAACCTCAGAGAACCCTTCCACAGCAAAACAGGGGTTTTCGAAGAACACGATTCGAAAAAAATGCGAAGTTGCACCGGAAATCTGTAATTTACTAATTTGGCCATGGAAAATCTCCCATTTATAGAAAATCCCCGCACCCAGAAGGAAGTTTTAATGGGAAAAACATCTAGAAGCGGGAGAAATTCAAAAAAAAACATGGCCAGATTAAATCACCAGATTTTACAGTATCAAGCGATTGGATTTTTGATTGTCCTTGATTCAAGCTTAGATTTTTGCTAGGGAAATTTGGGAAGCGTCTACAACGGAGGGTGAAAGTTCGCTCTTAGTCTCCAGACGCATGGACACGGAAGTCGAATGGTACTTGGAATTTTGTTAGATTGGGTGTTTTTTGATGGGGCATTTATATATATATGTATTATTATATTTTATTATTATTATCATGTTATATTATACTATAGTATACTGTATTTTATTATATTATATTATAATCATATTATATTATATCATATCATATATCATATTATTATATTATATCATATTGTATTATATCATATTATAGTATATCATATTATATATTATACTTTACTATACTATATTATATATGGGGTATGTTTATCCTCCAGTAAACCAACATAGTAGATGGATGTCCGAACCGGAAACAGCCATATATTTCCATATGGGACTGAAACTTGGGAATTTACCCCAAAAATGGACATGTTCATGGGATAATATGGGATAATGATGAGTTTAATTATTTTCAGACAAAACCATCGTTCGTGACGTTCGTTTACCACGGGGTGAAACCTGTCCGGACGGCGCGCCTCCCCGAAGTAGTCCCCGGTCTTCAACACAGCAATGAGTTCCTGGTGGCACCGTCAGGAAAATTGCATAAAACAAGGTTAAAAAAAACGAAAATAACACCATGCAATGGCACAGTTTTCATAGCAAGGTATATGCGTTATCATCATCATCATCATCATCATCATCAACATCAGGATATATATATATATATACATATACATATATATATATACATATATATATAGATAATGGCATTGAACCAACCAAAAAATTAGAAAACCCGTGGTGTTGAAGCTGCAGATAGATTTTTTGGTCAACTTCATTTCCTCATTCACAACAAGTTCCAAGCCTGCTCTGTCAAAAGCATAGGTTTATCCTTAAACCAATTCTTGGAACGGAGAAATTCTGGATCTACGGGAAAATGAGCATATTTCACAAAACTGAAGTTGAAGTACTATGGCCTGTTTTAGGCTGCTTCTCTTAGAAACCATCAAAACCATGACTTTTTTGGGGCCTGGCCTGGCTAGTGTCAAGTTATGACGGGTGTGAGACAAAATGCTGTAGCCCATGGTACCATGTCATGGGAAACAATGACTGGTTGGTGGTTTCAACCTACTCTGAAAAATATGACTTTGTCAGTTGGGATGATGAAATTCCCAACTGAATGGAAAAATAAAATTCATGCTCCAAGCCACCAACCAGATGATGATCTAGTGGACTTGGGGATACCTTCCTTTCGGACAAAGCCATATTCTGTCTTGAAATGTGAGGTTCTTGTCGGTTGCACTGCGTCCACTATCGTATATTACTGTATGTAACGTGTCATGTCTTGTTCTGTTCATTCTCCAAGAAACACAGGTGTCTTGTGAGTCTTGTGTTCCCAAATTGTTTGCAGAATTGGTCCAAAAAACTTAAACTTATCTTGAACCCCCCAAAAATGCAGCTGTGAAAACCTGCCACAAAATCCTATGTTCCCAACGCCCTGCCACGACTCTTGGGAACCCAGGCCTCGTTTTCGTCCAGGACATGGGCCTGGTCCAGGTTTCCCATAGGGCTACCCCCAGTCATCCATTTCTATCTGGGATTTTCCATAAAATAAAAATCCATAGGGCTACCCCCAGTCATCCATTTCTATCTGGGATTTTCCATAAACCATCCATTGGGCGGTACCCCCATTCCAGGAAACCCCCATTTTTGATGTGGATCAAGGCGGAAACCGCCCAACTTTCGTGCACTTTGGCACGGAAGAGGGAAATCATATGGAAAGAATAGGGATCCTACAGAATGTGCTTACTTGGGTGAAACAAAAAGTTGGGATACACCATCCTGAGAATCACTTGGCTCTTCAGTGGTGCACCAATGGACCCAGCTATTTGGTAGTTTGAGGCCCTGGCTCATGGATTTTTTGAAGAAACTCTGCAATGACTTCGAACCATCTAGAGGATCACTCCGAAAAAAAATGAGAGTGGTCATTAATCACAGCTATACCATGTGATACCCTATCTATATCATGTTATTTACATGGAAGAATCCACTTAGAAAGATTTAGGATCACCAGGCTTCTCCTCACCCCTGACAAACCTCGCCCTCTTGGATCACGTAGAAGGCCTCGCAGCGGTGATGGAACCACAAGAAAAAATGGAGATGCATTGATTCAATGGATTGGTTTCCGGGAAAATCTACAGGAAACCATGGATTTCCCATGAAATATATGGAGGTTTCCTGTATTTTTTCCCTGAAACCAATCCATTGATTGAGAATACCAAACCGGTAATTGCCCTTAAGAAAGCTAAATAGAATCTGATATATAAGCACGAGAATGGTAATCGTAATAGTAACAATACTAGTAGTGATAATGATGATGATCAACATACTGGTAATCATGATATATATATATATATAATAATAATAATATATGATAATATAATAATAATAAGAATAATAATAATAATAATGATAATAATAATGATAATAATAATAACAATATGGCAATGATAGCATTAAGAAGAAGAATGGGGAATCATGTGGGGAACCCAATGCCATTCCATCACTACCATTTGGGAAGGGTATCAATCCCACCCATTTGTGATAAGATGGTATGTTATTGGGTTTACCACACTAACATATTTACTCTCCAGAGAATGACATAGACATAAAAAGAAAAAACATGTCCCCTGGAAAATGATCGGCAATTGGTATCAATTGGTAAGTTTTCCATATCTTAGGTAATCAAGAATTGGAATCTTGGACAATAAAAATCGGTTTTGATTTGCTTTTGAAATTTTGAACCAACAAATACCAGAGAATACTATATAATACGATATATTGATATAACTGACTTTGAAGTAGCAACAAAGATAGGAAGCATTCAACAAACATAGTGAGTTTCACCAAATCAGGGAACCTGGACTTAAACGGGGGTCTGATCAAGCGTCCCAGGGTCGGTTGGTTGAGATCTGAATTCTTTTGCTTCATCCTGAATCTTGATCCCTCAAATTATAATCTATGCGCTGAATAAATATAATTTCCTATATATATATACCATCATATATCATCATATATCATATATCATATATCATCATATAGATAGATATAGATATACATATAGATATAGATATAGATATATAGATATAGATATAGATATAGATATAGATATAGATATAGATATAGATATATCATCATATATAGATATATCATCATATATAGATATATCATCATATATAGATATAGATATATATAGATATAGATATATATATAGGAAATTATATATCTATTCATATTAATAGATGATATGTATTTATCATCATATCATCATTTAGATCATCCTATCCGACATCGCCTCGGCGGGATCGCCCTTCCTGAAGAGAACTTCACCTTTCAAAAACACCGCGGGTAAAAGAGACATGGTGGGGGAACGCGGAACGCAAATTAGAACGAAAAAATGTGGGATTTTCCCATAGAACATCTATATTTATACTATTTTATACTATATTTATCAAATTTTGAAGCTATCGAACATCCAGAAAGCTTCAGAATGTTGGATTGGACATCGAAAATCGATTTGTTTAAAGAAAAGCCATGGAAAATGTGGTTCTAAGTTCTAACCATTGGAAATCTTTAGATCTCAATTTCTTGAAATCAAGAAACGAAAATCGAAGAATCGCTCACCATGATCCTGGCCAACAACTTTGACCCATGCAGCCCTGCATGCGTGTACATGTATGTTCGTATCTGTAGATATATGTATATATGTACATGTCAATGCCAGTCAGTGCGTATGTGTATATTATATATATATATATATATTCCATTATATATACTTGTTACATCTTGTTACAAATATTATGTATAGAAATCTATCTAATTGGAATGTAGATCATGTGATCTACCCAAACATCATCGCCACGCAGTTTCTTTTCTTCCCTTAACTCACCTGGCTCGAACCTATCACTGTGAAATTTGGCGGCCAACAGGGGCCTCGGCTGCCGGGATATAGGCTCCAACATTTACCCACCAAAAATGGCCGAAATTAGTGGGATATAAGGGGATACAATGGAATAGTGTCAACCCCGGATTAATGATACTTAAATGGTACCCTCCCAATTAAAACAGCCAAGGGGTTTATTACTCCAGGGTTGACATTAACAATTAATAGGTTTAATTGGCTATGAGTGGATTTGGAATGGAATATCGATTGATACCCTTCAGTAATCAAACACGGCTAGCTGGGAAAACCACTTACCATTAACCATTTATAGATGATTGATTTTCCCATTAAAAAAAAACTATATTAAATTACCCATGAATTTGGTATTTTAACCGTTATAAACCCCATTATAAATCATATTATATTATTCATTCTACTATATCCAATAGTGACATTGGAGTTATAAACGCACCAACTTAGCCGTAGTATCCGGGGTCCCACCTAACGTATCCGGGGTCCCACCATTCTTCACCATTGGTTGAATCAAACCATCACCAACCAAATTCCATCCAGTTGAATCTAATCTACTAACTGTCGATTCTATTAGTAGATTATAGTGATCAGATTCGATTCTAATCTACTAACTGATAGTTGAATTTATAGTGAATCAGAGTAGTTTTATAGAATTTTATTGAATCGAATCTGATCACTCTAAAACTACTCTGATCGTCTGATCACTGTTTTCAACTCATCTGCTCATCTGCTAAAACAACCCATGGAAAAAGTCATGGTTGGTTAACCATTTATACCATCCATCTATACCATCTATAAAATCATCAAACCTACCCTCTGGTAATTTAACATAGCTATTTTTCAAATCACCATAGAAATAGTGAATTTTCCCATGGAAAATGGTGGATCTTTCCATAGTTTTTTGTTAGTCATTACCAGGCCGGCTATCAGCCAAATAATCATCAAACCATCTATAGATGGTTAACCATTGACCATTAACCATCTATAAATCTCATTAGATCCTATTAAATCCCATTAAACCACCATTTTCCTATGGTTTTCCTATGGTTTTCCTATGGCTTTAAAAAAGATGTGACTCAAAAACCATCGTCAAAGCCATCGTCAAAGCGGCAGCTCGCAGCGTTCCAGGCGCCGGAAGACCGGCACGCCGCTGAGCCAGGCCATCCCATCGGCCTTGGGCGCGTTCGACGAACGGATGGCGCCCGGTTTGAGGACCCCAAAAAATGGTGCCGTTGGAAGGAGGAAAAACCCAGGAAAACATGGGAAAAATGTGGAAAAATGATGAAAACTGCTGGTTTTATATGGTTTTATGGGAAGAGAATGGGAAATTCAACAGACATAAATTGGGAAATGAGAAGATGATGGGAACGTAGATGGCAAGTGTTGGGTCGATGGGAATATTTTAGATTTTGATGGGAAGATTTGATGCGACTCGAATGGGAATATAGATGAGATCATGAGAATATCATGGGAGTATCACGGGAAGAAAAACCGGATTTACCATGATTTACCCTCAGTGGATGGATCTTTGAAGATGCCAAGACTTGTTTTTTTTGGGTTACCCGGTTACCCTCCATCAAACATGGCTGAAACATCGGTCCATGGAGGTTTGTGGCTGGGAGAGTCAACGGACTGGGACGATGATCTACTGAAAAATGATGGAGTTCGTCAATGGGTTTCGGATGACATTCCATATATGAAATGGAAAATTATCCAAATCTTTGAAACCACCAACCAGGATACCCTCTGGTAATTTAACATAGCTATTGAAAATGGCCATTTATAGTGGATTTTCCCACTAAAAATGGTGATTTTCCATAGTTGTGTTAAATTACCAGAGGGTAGATTACTATGAAATATGATGAAATCCGAGGGAACAGAAAACGGCGATAGATCATAGATGATAGAAATCAATAGAAATCATACATCGGATGAGCTTTTTTCATAGAGTTTCATAGGTATCTACGAGATCACGCAATGATCTTTAGATAGGCAAAAGTAATGATCGTCTTAGATTCCCCGCCCAAAAATCTTGGCGAAATCCGGAGGAACAAAAAATGGCTGATCTCATAGTGCAGGTTGGGAACTTTAGGACCCAACAAATGGGGAGAAATCAATGGGCTACCCTCTGGTAAACTAACATAGCTATTGAAAATCACCATTTTGAATAGGTAAATCAACTATAAATGGTATATTTTCAATAGCTATGTTAAATTGCCAGAGGCTATCAGCCAAAAAATGAGAGTATGAACCATCACCAAACATCCCAGTGATTCCGATGGCAACATCCCACTGATTCCTGATCTTGGCAGGATGGAGCTAGGAGTGGCGAGATTGAAACAACCGGACCAAGGTATGCTGATTTTTTTTTGGGCAAGCTATTTTCAGACAACACATCAATCTGGTTGGTGGTTTCAACCCTCTGAAAAATATTAGTCAGTTGGAATTATTATTCCCAATATATGGAAAAATAAAAAATGTTCCAAACCACCAACCAGTCAATGAATCAAGCTGCGAAAACACTCCACATGTTCCACACTCCACATTTTTCGGACACGTTCTGAAACGATTCTGAAACGATGCTCTGAAAGTCGCCTTTTCTTCAGCGGTTTTCAGAGGCAGGTTGAAACATCCCCAAAGCGCTGCTTGGCAACTTTGAGATACTCTTGGTAACTTTAAATCATCTCTGATATACAGCTCCTCTCCCATGGTTGACCTACTGGGATTCTTGTACCCTATCATCAATCTAAGCATAGCATGTTGGGCTTGACACCAGTTGACCCACTGACTCCATCCAGGCTGGAAAATCACCAGCAACCAACAAGTGAAACATCGAAATGTCTGGTGATATTTCATTGCCATTGTTGTTCACCAGAGTGTTTTTGTGTAACCAATCATATCCAGAAAGACTGTCAGTAGCTTTCACAGACTTATATATATATACCCCGAAGTCCAGTTTTCATGATGTTTGGGTGCATTTTTGTCAATTTAGAGGGAAGAAAAATCCGGGAAAAAAAAACACATGTCCATGGCCAAAACATCGAAAAATCCCTGGGATTAAGTTCCAATCCTCAAGTTTTGCAGCATAATTTCTTGGCATAAAAAGTCGCCTTCCCTTCGCTCAAATCTCACTGGACGGCTGGCTTGGGCGGATCAGGCCTGCCGAATCAATCTTTCTCTGTATATAATATTATATTAGCCATTATTAACAGTATATTAACCATATAATAACCATATAATAACCATATAATAACCATATATCAACCATATATTAATCATTAATATTAACCATGTTTAATAGAACGTAAGGTGTGATAAATACATATACCTATACCTGTACATCTACATCGACATATACATGTATCAATCCATGTTCAGTCTCTTTATGCATGTGTGATCACATGTGCACGTCCTGTGATTGGGGCAAGAATCTTCTCACTTTCAGTTATCTCCTCCAAATGGTTGGACATCGCCCCGATTCTATAGAACCCCGTGAGGCATTTCCGAAACCTGGATGTTTACAGTGGCGACTTCTGAAACCGTTTGGTGCTGGCGGGAGAAGAGCGATGAGAAACTCCAAGATTACCCCCTAGAACACCGCAATCTAGATCTGACCAACCTCATCTGCAATGCAGCCAGCCGAAGAAAAAAGAAAACAAAGTTTCATTTGGTTCTAAACTATATATAAATTTGAGTCTTGTCATTTGCAAAGTTCCCAGGTCAGTACTGTGAAAACTGAGGTTGCCTTCAGTATTTTGCCATAAAATACGTTGGTGCAAAAAAAACTCATAAGATCAGTGAACTTTCATCAACCACCATTTGGAGGTTTCCTAAAATAGTATATCATCCAGTCGTAATCTATGACCATGCCTTAGTATTGAAACAACCATGGTGACTTGGGGATTTTTCCACTGTTAAATTCCCATCATCAAAATTATGAAATTAATCTAATAAAGCTTATAAACTATAGTTGCATAGAAACCAATGGGAAACATATAAACTATAAAACTTAAATGGTGCTGGTTTCAATAAACTATAAATCTCATACAAGAAACCAGCATTTGTTGCGTCTGCGTCTCGTTCAGAAAACCACCATTCGGCTGTCACAACACGTCTGCGGAGTCCTGAGATTCATCAGGATCTGCCCCAGCATCAGATGGACTTTTTCCAACTCCAGAGCCGCTTCCTGGGGAAACAAATACGGATGGCTACCCGGCCTGGTAAACATACAAAAAAACCTAGGGAAAATCACCATTGTATAGCAAAATCCATCAAAATCCACCATTTCGACTGGGCCATGGCCACAAGTTCGCAAACTGTTATATAGTCATTACCAGAGGCTATCGTTTTTCTGAAGTCTATGGTTTATGGGATATATATATAATCTATGGTTTATGGGATATATATATATATATAACTATAGTTCATGGATATTTTCCATGGGCTTTTTTTTATGGCGCAACTTGGCAAAAGTGAAAAAACGGGATTCCCAAGGGATGACTCATTTCTGAATGATACTTTTCGAGGGTGAATCTTAAGGTTAAACTGAAAAAAATGGTAAGTTACCCTCTGGTTAATGAAAATGATGTGAATACCATGAAAATGATGATCATTCACATAACCAGTGGGTTCCCAATAGCTATTTTGATGTGAATGATTACCCTCTGGTTATGTCAAAATAGCTATTGAAAATGGCCCAGTCGAAATAGTGGATTTTCCATAAAAAAATGGTGGATCTTTCCAGTTCGCTATGTTAGTTCGTTTACCAGAGGGTAATGAATATTGACCTTATTAAGATTAGCGAATGATCATGATATGCCCCCAGAATGACCTAAAGATTCTCCTTGAGGTTCCTGTTTTTTGATGGTCCAATGGTCCCTGTCACCCCTGATGAAGCCAACAACAAAACGCTGGGTAGAACTTCCAAAGAATTTGGATTTGGCTCATGTCATGTCAACTCATGTCATGTCAACTCATGTCAACCAAGAAGGACTAGACACTTTGCTAATTTCATATGAGTGCTACCCTCTGGTAAACATACAAAAAACTATGGAAAATCACCATTTTTGATGGGAAAGTCAACTATAAATGGGCATTTTCAATAGCTGTTTTTCATCACCTTTTTCATCAGGTCCTCGCTTTGCTAATCTGGGCATTGACATTTCGAGGAGATTCACCACAACGAGTGGCATGGCTTTTTCATGTTCGCGAGTTGAGGCGAATGTCTGGAATGTCTGGCTTTCTGGCGTTGATTCTCTCTGAAAGACGATGAAATATTCCAAACCCTTGTCATAAGGACGGGAACGCTCTCAAATTTCAGCCTGTGAAAAAGAAAAGGAGCAAAATTAGAAACTGTAGGATTCACCTCGAAAACGATCTTCCAATCATGGTATCAACGCTCTGTTCATGTTCGAAGCTGCCCAAAAGGTCGGCCCCCAAGAAACATCGATGGGTTCAGATTTGCCCAAAAATGTCCTTGGCTGTTGGTGGTCAATGTCAACCCCGCATCCCTAAACTCTGTTGATGATTTAGAATGACCTCAAAAATAGTGGAACAAAATCCTATCAAACTTGGTACCCACTACTAGTAAGCTGGTGGTTTTACATCATCTAATCCTGGGTTAGCAAATTAGGATTAGGTGAAAAAAAACATTAAGAAACATTTAAAAAAACCATTAACAAACCATTAACAAACCATTGATGATCTCATCCTCAGATTGTTTTCTGACTCTTCTCATCCTTTAAAAAAAAAGTCCAAACGTGCCTGGAAGGTGTGGTTCTCCGTGATCTCCTGTCGATCCCATAGATGGGACCGGCGCTGGTTAGATGTTTGCAAGGTTGCTCCCAACACCCCAAATACAAGGGGGGGGAACTTGGTAGATAAAGTGGTTAAATGACCAATTTCCCTCTCTTGTGGCTATAATTTACATAGAATGGATTGGGTTTGTGACAAAATTATCTTGCCAAAAATTGAAAGATCGGTCTGCGAATGGCTAAACGCCGACCAACGATGTTCGTTTCATCGGTCTGAAACCCAAAAAATTGTCAACCCGTGGATTTGGGAGAATTACTCCTTGTTCAAACAAACATGAATACTATCAACAAAAGTGTTGGGTTGTTTGGTTACCCATAATCAAAAATGATCGAGTGTTACATCATGTTACATCAACTCATCAAAATGAGGTAAACAAAAAGAAATAATTGTTCAATTTCTAGTACTATCAACCATCATCATGAATAGTAACATCTATAAGTCTATAAGTGTTAAATCCATATCACCAAAAAAGACTGGGAATGAAATCCAAAATATACATAAATAGTTTCCATGCCAATGTGTGTTTGTTTGGGATTTCATAAATATACATAAATGTACATAAATGTACATAAAATATCATTAAATCCAATCATAAGTGTTTGTTTGTTTGGTTACCCATCACTAGTTTCCACGCTTGCGAAGTTGGTTGTGCAGCCAGCCGCCTTAGCCGCCCTTTCCTGTTCCGAGAAGTTCTCCGGGTGCATCCAGCCGCGGCGCCAACCCGCCTGGGACGCGGGGGTACCCTGGGTTCAGTAGCTTCACTAGGGTTTATGCGGATTATGGGGGCTCTATGTGTATATATGTATACATAACTGGTGTGTGTGTGTGTCTATATATATATATATATGACGTATATATGTACGTATATATGTACGTATATGTACGTATGTACGTACGTATATGTATATGTATATGTATATGTATATGTATATGTCTATGTCTATGTCTATGTATATGTATATGTATATGTATATGTATATATATATATGTCATGTATATGTATATGTATATAGCTGGTGTGTATGCGTATATATATATATATATATATAGCTATAGGCAATGGGGTTGATAAATCAACTTAAAACGTGAGGGGCCCAGCTTGTGGCACTGATGGATAGGGGCCCACTGAGCCCAGCAGGAGCCAAAAAACATGTCCGGATCGCCAGTTTTTGCGAAGCCAAGATTAGTGTGGACAACACGACCATAAATGGGTTTGTCTGAAAATGTTGTGTACCCCTACACCCAATGGTTTTGCTGATCATTATCCCTATTAAATGGCTATAATTGGGGGTATACCCTATTTTCAGACAAACCCAAATATTCAGAAATACTGTGACCAATATGAAGGATTATCCCATATATTATGGAAAATAAAACATATTTGAAACGACCAACCAGTGATTTAGAGCTGGTATTCACAACTATTCAGAAATACTGTGGATGGTTGCGAAATCTTGCACCACCTTGGATGGTTGAACCCCTATAACTAATGGGATAAACCACCTATCAACTGGTGCAGGATTTCACAACCACCCACCGTATCAAACTTGATTTGCTGGGGCTTTGCTGATACATGCGTGCCCAATTTAATTTGTCATTGTCACCATTGATGTTGGATATGGCCATGCTTGGCTGCTACTCATCAACCAAAATATCATCAATGACGATAAGCACAATAATGCTACTCATCTATTTTAAATATATGTATATAACTCAAGTCATAAGTCATCAATGCTACTCATCTATAAAAAGTCTGTAGAATTGTCATGGTCCATGACCCCCCAAACTCCCTGCCTCTGTCCCTGCCATTCCCTGCCTCTGTCCAGTCCAGTTCTTCCAGGACGTTGAGATGTTCTTGCTCTGAGATCCGATGACTTTCCCTGATCCGGTGACATCGAGGTCTCCATGGTACCCCCTGTCATCCACCGATCCCTGGGGAAACCTCGATTTTTGTGGCCAGGCCACTGCTGTTTCACCGGAAAAACAGGGCCAAGTTTCTTGGGGTGGCAGCGATTTACGAAAGATGAATGGAAAATATATATATTTCGGATGGTGAATTCAAGTTGAAGTCATCAACAAGTATCATCTCAGGATTGGCCCCTGGGATCTAAGTCTTTTTCATTGGGGAAGGAGACCAACCAAGACCGTGTTGCCTGGAAAGCGCTGATCTATCCCCAAGGGGATGTGATTTTTACCCTGAAAAGAGATTCCGGATGTGGAAAAATATACCCGGTATAACCATCCCTTGAAAAAATCTGACATTGGAAGGAAACTACCCAAAAAATGAATAAAAATGACCGGATCCAGCTGTGGTTGATTGGTTGATGCCAAAAAAAAAAAGCTGTGCTTTTGAGCGATTCGATATCTTCCAATGAGTCAGCGCCCAATGCGTCGCACCTGTATTTGTTCAGGAGCCTTCTCTCAGATTCATCCACTTTTCCTGGCACGTCTGACTGGCAGCTGGTCACACCATGGGGCTGAACATATATCTGCAGGGTAAAAAACGGTTATACATGGGGCTAAAAGGTGGATATCAATGAGTATTACAATGTGATTGAATATGGTTGAATTCGGATTTTACTCCAACAAAAAGGGGTGTCTATTCGTGAAATGGGGCTTGGCTTCGTGATATAGTGTGTGTCTGAATTTGGGTCCCCCATGTGCTCCCATGGCATTTCATCCAACCCCCGAGCTGGTGAAAGCCCAGAGCTGCTGCAGAAAAAAGAGCTTTCGCGCACCATCGGCCAGAACTGCCATCATCAGCACCTTGTATAGCCGACCTCAATGGGGATCGACTGGGGTTCTAATGGATTTTTTTTAATAGGGATGTAATGGAGATGGAGATATGATGGGAATATATATATATATATATATATAATTATATATATTTGTAAGTACCCTCAGCCTATGAGCACTTTCATAGGGATTATATAATCATATATAATTATATATAATTATATATGATTATATATAATTATATATGATTATATATGATTATGTATATATATATATATATATGATTATGTATATATATATATATATATGTGTGGGATGATAATGTTGTTCATCACTGGATAGAATCGGGTACCCATAGAATCACCATATCAAGCCCAGGAATAGGGCTGAGAGATGCCACAGGTATTGCCATCAACAAAGGGACTTCTTAGCAAAAAACTGTGCTTCTGACCATCCACATACTTGGAGTTCAAACAGGAAAACATATGCATACGTGTATATACTTGCAGACAAGTATTTCTAGTATAGTCTATTAGGACATACGATATGTATCACAAGTTCTTCAAGACAGCCCAAAGAAAAAGGTTGCACCTTTTACCCCATCTAAGAATGATCAGCCGTTGGTGGCTGGATACCCTGTGCAAAAACCACATTTTTAGAGGTTTCACCAATCATCCCCATCATACCTCCATGAAGCATCCCCAAAATTTTCCCCTTTTGGGGATGGCTTTTAACGCCAAGTCTTGGACAGACCCCGTGCCGGGTCCCCAACTTCTCTGAGCAGGATTGTTGGTGGAGACATAGCTCACCATCTGTCAAGATTGGTTGGTTGACCGGCAAGTCTGTCCGGTGACTGACCAAAATGGAAAGTTCACCAAGAAAAATGGGATTTACCCTCTGGCTATTTAACATAGCCATGGAAAATGGCCCATTTATAGATGGTTTACCTATTAAAAATGGTGAATTTCCATGGCTATGTTAAATAACCAGAGGGTAAAATCTAAGATTCTTCAGGAACCAACCGAAGTAGGGAAAGCCGTCATCTTCCCTCGCAGTTTTCACCAGATTTGAAGGTCGGGATCATGTGTCACCACCCAAAAAAAATGGTGGTTCTATCCCGTTATTATATATATATGGGTAAATTATAATAATTCACTAGCCTGAATTAAGGCCATTTGGGGATGATTTCCCTTATTAACCATGATTCCCAGTGAGGTCGCAGTGAGGTCGTTATAATTTACCCAGATATATACATATATATATATATCCTCATAAAATGCTGATGATTTCCAAGTCTGGTTGTTTTGAAGGAACATAATGGGAATATATCTTCCAGTATTTCTCATATGGGCATGAGATGCAATGAGTCCAAACCCTGCTACCCTGTAGTTGGGACTCAAATAGCTGCGATTCATGGTACCTGTCATCCCCCTTTTTTTGCATAGGCGTTGATCCATGCCAATATTGCCTATTTACTTCAGGGATTTCCCAGCCATCTTTGATGACACCGGAGGGTTTTCAACCAATCGTCCATTCACATCCCATTAAAATCCCATTATGCCCCATGAATATGACATCAGTATCCCATGAATATTCCATTAATTTCCCAATAATATTCCATCAATGTTCTATTTATCTTCCATCTAAGTCCCCATGAAAATAGGCCATCAATATCAATGTTCCATCAATATCCCATGAATATTCTATTATATCCCTTTCATATTCCATTGATATTCAATTACATCCCATGAATATGATATCCCTTTCATAGTCCATTTATATATATATATCACCGATATCCCATTATCCCAAAGATTTCCTTAGACCCCATGAATATTCCAGTAATAATGTATATGTATATATATATGTATATGTATATATATATGTATATACCATTGATATTCTATTATGTTCCATGAATATCATATTCCATTCATAGTCCATTTGTATACAGTATATACCCTCTGGTTATTTAACGTGGCTATGAAAAATCACCATCTTTAATAGGTAAATCATCATCTTTATCATCTATAAATGGGCCATGTCCAATAGCTACGTTAAATAACCAGAGGGTATATACTGTATATAAATGGACTATGACTGGAATATGATATTCATGGAACATAATAGAATATCAATGGTATATATACATATATATATATATACATTATTACTGGAATATTCATGGGGTCTAAGTAAATCTTTGGGATAATGGGATATCAATGATATACATATATATATTATATATATATATATATAGATATAGATCATCGATCCCCCCATGGAGATCCCCATTTTCCGGGCTTCGTTGTGACGAAACCGTGACGAAACCACGACGCTTTCGGCCTCATGGAAGAGCAGCGAGACGATACTCGCCTGAATACTGGCGTCTTCCTGGAGCAAACGCGGGGGAATGCGTCCGGGCAAGCGATAGATAGCCAAGGGGGGTATATATATATATGTAACGTAACGTAATGTAATGTAATGTAATGTGATGTAATGTAATGTAATGTAATGTGATGTGATGTAATGCATGCATGCATGTATGTATGTATATATATATATATTTATTTACATATATACGCGCAAGGGCTTTGCCCCACCGTTGCAGCGTAGAGGGTTCCTTTTCCCAATCAAATGCTGTTGCAACTTTACATTCAATTGGGAAAATCAACAAAGGTATTAGGGAGTATTAGAATCCGGCCCCCGTTGAACTCTACATTCCATTGGGAAGATAAAAGTTTTAAGGAATATTTAAATCCCACCCCCGTTAAAATCTACAATCAATTAATGATGATGATGATGATGATGAGTTGCCCGTCGTCGTTGCGTTTCGGGGCAAAACCCAGGCAATTGCCGTATGTGTATATATATACATATATGTATACATATATATATAGAGAGAGAGATAAGATGTGATATTATGTATGTACATATATATATGTGGATAATATGGGATATTATATATATGGAGATATAATATATTATGTGATATGAGAGCTGGATAAAAATCTAAATGATATAGATATTAATGTAGATCTATAGATATGGATATGGATATGGATATGAATAAATAAATATATATATATATATGCATATAAAATGATATAAATATAATGTGGAAAAAGTGATCCAACAAGTGAAATTTGATGACACAAAATCAGCGGTCCGAAATTGGAAAATGTTTGATTCTGAATTCTACCCTTTGGTAAACATACAGTGAACTGGAAAATCACCATGTGAAACATAGGTAAATCAGCGAACTAAATGGCCATGTTCAATAGTTTCAATGGATTGGTTTAAGGGAAAATCTACAGGAAACCATGGATTTTACCATCAAATATAGGGTTTTCTATCAGTAAACCATGGATTTTACCATCAACCATGGATTTTACCATGGATTTTACCAGTAAATTTTCCCATCATCCAATTCTATGATAGTTATGGCGAACCAATTACCAGAGGCGAACCCATTCGGATCATCCCCCAACTGTCCCGGCCTTCATGATCTCCATCAAGTCCTTGTACTCCCACCTGATTTCGGGGCCGTGAACTGCTCCAATTTCCCCGTCTTTTCTAGGCTTGAAAGATGTTGAAAATCCACCAATCATATCATATATATATATATGACATGATATGATATGATATGATATGATATGACATGATATGATATGATATGACATGAATATGGATATGGATATGGATATAATATGATATTAATATGGATATGGATATGGATATGGATATAATATGATATGATATGGATATGGATACGGATATGGATATGGATATGATATGGATATGGATATGGATATGGATATGGATATGGATATGGATATTATGTGATATGGATATGGATATGGATATTATATGATATGGATATGGATATGGATATGGATATTATATGATATGGATATGGATATGGATATTATATGATATGGATATGGATATGGATATGGATATGATATGATATGATATAATATTATATGTATATACATATGTATACATATATATATACCCAAGTTAGATGGTTAAACCCCCGAAGCAGATTTGGTTCGGCCATGTGGACTTCCCATGAAGGTAATGATGAACTACGAAATTTTGGTGCCAAAATGGGGACTTTGCCTTCAGAATAGATGCGGAAATGACCAAATCCACACAGACCCCCCAAAAAAGTGGATTTTTCCAATGTTTGTCTGAAAATGGGGTACCCTAAGCCCAAAATCCACTAGTTAATTGTCAGGTTCCTTATTCAATGGGCATGTTGGAGTATACCCCACTTTTGGACCCCATCTTGCTGGGCAAAGTGACCTGATAGTTCTTGCCATGGGCCTCCTGTTTTACATAAAAATCCAATAGAATCATCTTCACTGCAAACCCCACGTTCGACCGCCACGCATATCTTTGACATGCTCAAATCCCTGCGTAGGGCTAGCGTTTTTTTGACTTCCAAAACCTAAAACCCTAAAAGCCTAAAAGCTGAATAAAAAACCTAAATTTTGAAAACCTAAAGTCAAAAAATTGCTGCGAAAAGGCCAGTGTTTTCATTCATCTGGTGACCAGATGTGACGTCCATCGCCTTCCACCAAGGCACTCCAAGTATTCCACCGGGCTCTCTGCAATCACATCCTTGGCAGCAGCAAAATCCTGGATGCTATGAACGAACTCAAAGAATATGTTGGTCAAGTTGGAAACTTGATCAATGAATATCAATGACCATAATCAAAATTACATAACCTACTGTAATGTTGATCATCAGGGAAAAAACCCGCCCCTTTTTGGGGGTCTTCAAAACATCCCTTGCTTCACTGCCGTGGCAAATACACCTGGACTGCTCCCAGAACGTGGAGCAGTCCACATTGCTGGACCGCTGAAATCATGGGCAGGTGACGGGAGCTGGGCTTCACCCGATTGGAAAACCCCAAAAACCCATCGTGAAAAGATCATGACTCTGGCGCCATTGGCACCCCAAAAAACCAACATGTAACAAGTTACCTCAAAATCCAAAAAACCAGGACTGCCAGGTCCAACTTTTGCTGTCATGATCCCTACAACTGTTCTGGTTTGAAACGAGCGCCAACATTCTCCAATACCTGGGAAAAACAATGGGGTCTACCGAGATATATACATAAATATATATATATATTACTAATTTATTTAAAAAAAAACACAAGCATTGATCCTGCTTAGGCTCAGAAACTGTCCTCGGTGGCAAACAAAAGCGTCGACCTACTCAACTTTTCCCAACCGAGATTCCCCAGTCATGATGGATTTCAGATTGGGAAAAAAGTCACAAATCACCGACGAAACAAACCCAGGTTTTACTTCACCAGGACGGAAAAGAATCATTTCCCACAATTATGGCCCGAAATACCAGTGATAAGTCAGTTATAACCCCATTTATGGAACGTATAACCCCATTTTTAACCATTTATAATTGATAAAGGGCCTTAGCTGCACTGGTCAAGTAGCACTGGGATAGTCTTGCTCCACCCTGGCGGGGTTCGAGATAGCAGTGCCATTCCTCAAGCTGATCACCGGGTGATCTGAGGACAATCCCTCCGCTGTAAAGTGCCCGAAATCCCCGGGGGGGGTACTACTGGGATGTGGACAATGCGGACATTACCCCATTGGTCTTCGCTGGTACCATCCGTGTTTATGAGGTGTTGCGGAAGATGTTCCCCAACATTCTGCGATTGACGTGACCCATATGTGGGTGCCATAGCAAAAGTCCTCTTGTGATTGATGGCCACTCCGCTTACCCATTAAAACGGTTAAGAAATAGATGAGTAAAAAACCACATGCGGCTGTACAAGCGTGGATACGTTCAAAGCTCTCGGTACTTGTTCCACTTAACAGTAGGAGTGGGAAGTAGCCATGGTGTTTGGATCCAGAAAAAAAACGGGATAATCCCAGACAAGGGGCCAAGTTTTAACAGGTTTATTTTGCACTTTTAAGAGGAAATTGACGTTAAAGTGGGAATCGTCACAGTTGTATCCGGGCTACATGAGTCCAGCAACTGTGGCCATGCTGAAGCAAAATCTGGAAATCTGGAAATGGAATTGGAACATCTACAGCAGGATAAGCAACATGATGGGTGTAAATGTGTAAATCTGGATTTATATGGACTTGTGGAACAAATGGAAATATATATATATATATGGGTAAATTATAATATTTCACTAACCTGAATAGTGCGGCCATTTGGGCATGATTTCCCTGAAATAAACCATGATTCCAGTGAGGGAGAACAGTGAGGTCGTTATAATTTACCCAGACATATGTATCAACGGGGAATCTTCTATTGAATGAAGATGACCACAGCATATGTGGCTAGACACCCATAAAGACCAAGTCCTTCCTGAGGAAAATTCATCCCTGCTAGATGTGTGTGTGAGTGTCAAAGGGCCAAGCGCTGTAAGATGTACCATATCCCACATATTGTGCATGAAATCCACGAATCTTTGTTGAGTAAAGAAAGAAACACTCACTTCTGCATACTGTGCGCATGGTGCATGTCTACGTGATTATGCACTCGTCCAGTCCCCAGCTATTTGAGGAACCTTGGCGCTTCGCGCACTTAAGTGGCTTTGCCAAGTTATACCACCCCAAAATACATAGAAAATCGAAGCCTGGAAATTATCTGGGCAAATTATAATAATTCACTAACATGAATAGTGCGGCCATTTGGGGATTATTCCCCTTATTAACAATGATTTCCAGTGGAAATTATGAAGCAAACATCATCCGTGACATCCTGCAATAATGTGTCTGTCTTTGCGGGGAATTTTGGCGGCTTCCTTGACATCTTGACCCCACTAGGATCTGTGGTTGATCCATCCCCCTTAGCATGTAAGTGGTCATTCATATATAACCCATGTCATCCCGTGTATATATATATATATACCATATATGTATATACCATTTATATATCATATATATATAACATATATATATATATACCATATATATATATACCAAAACTATATGCCATATATATATACTAAAAAAGATATATCTGCCATATATATATATATATATACCATTTATAAATATATAATGTATACACACCATATATATATATATATATATATACCAGAAATATATATATATACCAGAAATATATGCAATATGTATCTATACTCCATATACATATATATATATACCATAATTATATACCATATATATATATATATCATATATATATATATACCATATATATACCATAAATATACCATAAATATACCATATATATACCATATATATATATACATACATACCATATATATATACACCATATATATATATATACCATATATGTATACACCATATATATATACTATATTATACATATATATATACCAAAAATATATACCATATATATATATATACCAAAAATATATGCCATATATATATATTCGGTATATATATATACCATATATATATACACCATATATACCAAAATATATACCATATGTATATATATATATGGTATATATATATACACCTAATATATATACCATATGTATATATATATGTACCATATATATATACCAAAAATATATACTCGGTAAACTAACATAGATGTGGAAAAAAAACACCATTTTCAGGTGAACATTCATGGCTTCCAGCGCGCCAAGGAACACCACGGATCCATGGGAGCAGAGGCTTCGCAGCACCGGCGAGCTGCTGGGCTCATCACCCTGCGCCGCATCTTGGTGTTTTTTTGTTATTAATATCAGTGTGTGTGTGTGTCAATATAGATCAAACCATGTCTATATATATATATATGTATTATGTACTATAATATGAATCTGATAATGTGTTTGTACATTACGATATGGTTTAACACTATGTTTACATAAGATTGTAACATATATCTACTATGCGTACTTTTCTGGGCAAAAATGGGGGAGAGTGTCTTCACCCAAGAAATGAAGGTTCTAGGATTCTGAAAATTGAACCGGCATGAATCAGCAGAAATTTAACGGAGTATTTCGTAACAACTACCAAAATATACGGATGTTACTCGCAAAGATGATGGGAATCTGATGAAATTCAACAAAAGTGGTGATGGCTGGAATTGAACTAAACGGGCCCAAAAATCAAGGAGCAGTCGACTCCACCACCGGGCGGCCCCAGTTTTTCAACAAAGCAACAGAGCAAATCTTCCCAAATTGTCGAAAGTTTCAAAAGTTTCAAAATTACGCCAAATGGTATATATTTATATCCCCTTAAATGGTATAAATATATATATATATATACCATATCTAAATCCCCTTAAATGGTCCCTAAATGACTCCCGCGGTCGGTTGGATTTGCTCAACTGACCACTCCCAACTTAGTTTGGATCATCCCCATGAAAAGTCACGGCTTTATCAAGTTTACATGACATATTATTCCCATGTATGATCCTGTTGATCAAAGTTCATAAATGGCAACATGACTAAAAAAAAACTCACATCATACATGAAAAAAAATACTTGGAAAAACACTCACATTGATCCAGTTTAAAGTTCATAAATGGCAAAATACTTGGCAAAATACTCACATTTATCAACTTTTGTCTTGGCAAAATACCCTTCCGTTCATTTTTCCCATGGCCATAAAATGGGGAGATTCCCATTTTCGGTGCAAAAAAAGGCGTCAACTTGGTCCCGATGAGGTCACTAAAAATCGCCCAGAGACAGTGGCTCCCCATTCGTGGGCCCCATTTTATTTGGTTAATATACTGTTAATAATGGTTAATACCATGGTTATTATATGGTTAATGATGGTTAATGATGATTAATAGTAATGACTGGTTGGTGGTTGACCAACCCCTCTGAAAAATGATGGAGTA
>Ga0126342_10000047_pt1:0-57500 | contig 63177 bp, 52 predicted proteins | sample Cyp1metagenome_FD_92528 | JGI IMG/M metagenome (GOLD analysis project Ga0126342, IMG submission 92528) | Coral microbial communities from Lord Howe Island, Old Settlement Bay, Australia - Cyphastrea 1 metagenome | ecosystem: Host-associated > Invertebrates > Cnidaria > Coral ...
AAAATATAATCTAATCTAATATAATATACTATAACATCATATAATATAATATAATATAATGTAAATATAATATAATATAAATATAACACTAATATAATATAATATAAATATAAATATGATATAATATAAATATAATATGATATAATATAATATAAATAAAAATATGATATAATATAATATAAATACAAATATGATATAATATAAATATAATATGATATGATATAATATAAATATAATATGATATAATATACTATAATATGCTATAATATAACAAAATATAATATAATATAATAATGTGTATATATATAATATACATACTATATATATATATATACATGTATGTATATACATATATATCACCCGGAAACATGAACAACAACCACCTGATTTTCCTCTAAGAAAACTGAGGCGTGTTGTCGTACACTTGGCGGTTCAATGAGCAAAAGTTGGCGATTTGATTCAGAAAACTGCCAATATTTGGTGTCCAGACTGGGATCTCCCAATAAAAAGGAAGTTTAACATTTAAATTGGGATAAACTGGTATAGATACGAATATGAAATTGATTGAAATTGGGTAGCCCTATATCCACTGGTTCATCAGTGTCGCAGCCCTCAATTACCTGCGGATATGAAGATACCCGCCCTGCGCCGAGTGGCAGCAGCTAGCTGAACAGTACCATGGACGTGCAATCCTGAGATCCAGGGAGCTGCGGAGCTTACAGAATGTCAAACAAATCTGAAAGGCAACAAGCTGAGCAACTGGTCAATTTGAGCCTGAAACTTCAGGCATGCGAAAAGTTTAAGATCTAAACATCTGATCTTTGATCGGTTTCAAAGAGGCCATGGGTGAGTTTGCTGGGACGTTCTGCTAGTCTAACCGGGGAAAATCCACCATTTGTATTCATTTTCATATATATATATATATATACATATATATATATATAAACCTTTTTGTTTGTCTCTAAGGCGTTCACAACTGCCGACAATGCAGCGTAACAACATAGCTCTCCTCAAATCTACATAGTTGTAGAGTGTATGTAACTCATTACCTGTACATAGCATCACCCACTCATTTGGGTTTGCCTGATTTTTGTTCAATTGTCCCAGTGAAATGTATGGGGATGGGTCAAAACCCTGGTACCTAGTGAACCCCAAAATAGCTGATAAATGGATGTTCATCCCACTAAAAATGTATCTATAGGTATTGACCCATACCCGTATCATAAATTGCAGCAAAATCCCCTATCTTCAGATATAGCAAAATCTATCAACATCTATGATATCAAGTTGGTTGTGTTTTTCTACATTATCCTTTTTTCATATCCCCATAAAATGGAATACTGAATGCCACCATTGGTGCTGGTTTAAATCACCCCATCCCCATTGACCGATATTTCAACATATTTCAACTAGGATATGTCTCAAGAAGCCAACTAAGGTGAATTCCAATTCTCCGGATAAATTATATGAGACTTCACCGAGCTGAAATATGGCCATTGCGGCCATTGTCACCACTGTCACCGAGCGGCATCATTCCAGCGACTATCCCTCTGTGTCCGATGATATCTCTAATCAAATCTTCACCATCAAAAAACAAAACATCAAGAAACTATCTGGTTGGTGGTTTCAACCCACCCTCTGAAAAATATGAGTTCGTCAGTTGGGATGATGACATTCCCAACTGAATGGAAAGTCATTAAAAAATTGTTCCAAACCACCAATCAGCTATCAATGCCTGTTCCTATCACGTTAAATGACCAATTTTGGATGTGAAATCCCACGGTCCAAGCATCTGCGAGGACTCTTGTAGCTGGTCCTGGGGAGAAAACATGATGAATCAGCAGCAAAGTTGGAGGATTTCAGGATGAAACGATGAAAAAACTGGTGTTGGGTATAGACCTGAATCAAAAAATGGATTTTGTTGCAGTAAATGGATGTTTTTATGGATAGAAATGGAGAGAAGCCAGAGATTGGGATACTTGACCCTAGCCCGCGAGCCCGACAGCAGAGGCGGCCTAGGTGCGAAAAATTCCCGAGACCAGTGTCCACAAGTCACCATGGCTTTCAGTAGTCATGGATAATCAATCGGATAGTCATGGTCCAATTTTCATTTGGGGATACCACCATGTCATAGTTTTCTGAATTGTCATCACTCGATGATGATTTTGATCCATGACTTAGTCTTTCCATGAAGGCTACCCTCTGGTCAACAAACAGTTTGCTAGTGAACATGGCCCAGTCGAAATAGATATCATTTACCCATTTTCATAGCATGGTGGATCTTTCCATCGTTTTTTGTAGGTTTACCAGAGTGTAAGTCCTTAACATTTGGGGATCCCACCAGAGGACGCCCCGAAACTTTTCCGCTCCTGGGACCGCCTTGCGATCGATACTCGTGCACCAGGAGGTAGGTGTTGATCATCTCAGTACCCAGGCGGTGACATGGAAAACCCATGGAAAACCCATGGAAAACCCATGGAAAACTCCTAGGGTTGTTTGTTCTACAAAAAAAAACATCTGAGAATTGTGCGGATTTTTTTGATGTGAGAAAACAGTGATCCCATACCATGAATGTTCTTGGGGCCGCTTTTCACACCAAGCTACAACTTGCACCGTGCCACCAAATTGGCGCATCTCGTTTTGAATGTCTATCATTCACCCATGGTATGGGTATTGGTCATTGGTATGCTTCACTAAGCAACCAGGTAATTCCGGCAAAGGCCCACCCACCCCACTCTCAATATTGATGCATCCACAGACTGGCAAAGTGGTCATTGTATGGCTAACCGTGGACTCAGATATCCCCCAAACATTTGATTTTGACATGGCTTGTGTGTATTCCTTCATCAAAACAACTTGAACAAGTCCAACAAGTGATGAGACCCGTGGGAGATACGGTTACCATGACATAGCTATATATCCTTCAAAAATCTTAAAAAGTGGTAATAACTAACTAACATATAGCAACATAGCTATATAATCTATATACTTTCAACATAACTAAGACATAACATGGCTCCAATGTCACGGAAGAAATTGGCTCCAAGTCACACCTTTGCCCTTCATCTCGACTGAGCCACGTGACCTGGACGTACAACGGTCCAGCCGAAGATTTGGGTGTTGGGGTTAAATGAAGAACCACCAAAGAAGTGAAACATTGGAAAAAAACCTGGTTTTAACCAGTTAAAATAACATGTTTGGAAAACCAACTGGGTGTAATTTAACCACCATCATGAAACATGGGATGTAACCACCGAAGTTTGGTTTTAACCAGTAAGCACTGGACAATTGTGGGTTTACGAACCAGCCGACATTGGAACTCAACCATGACGACTTCTGCAGTGCTATGATTAGTAGCTTCCCAGAGGCTACTATGGAAATATGGCTATAGTAACCGAAAAAAAAAGAGAGAAACAAAGTGTTTCCAGGATAGTGTTTCCTGATAGTAGATTATTCTAACTTGGACGATTGGGGTTATAGTATGTTTATATGGAATAGTATTATGTTACACTATAGTCACTATAGATAACTAGAATATATTTAATACTATAGTATAATGCAGTCCCATAGAAAATTATTATATCTATAATATACTATATATATACTATAGTACAGTTTATAATATTCTATTAATGTATAGATATCTAGCATAGATTATTCTAACTTCCTCATAGTTCCAGGTTTCCAGCCTGTAGACAACTCCCACGGGCAGTTCTCGTCGCGTCTCTTCACCGAATTGCACTTCGTTGGGAAGGCCCTGCACGGCGCTGCACGATACCAAAAGTGCTGCGTGTTGCGGAAGACACACCCGAAAATGAACACAGTTGGATCATTTATATCCAATTCTAGTTACCTATACTATATATCTATACTATATTATATATATATGGCGACCATAAAGATCACAAAACAATGATCAATTGACGTCAATTGATATGATGATCGTCTCATGGGGCGATGTTTTGCGGATACGGGGTTTCTGAGTCCGTTTTTCTGATCAATCCACTCTGTTTTCTGATACGGAATTACCACTTAGAATCCAGGGGTTTAAAGTGCAATGATGTTCAATCCCATAGGATCCATGGTGCTGGTATATATATGCTAACATAACTGGGGTATATTGATGGGATCCATGTTACCATATATAGCATACATGGATCCTATGGAATGGTAAAGTCCAATTTTGCCCGTCTCTCAGTGGTGAAATCTAAACTGTTCTCTTGCTTCCACCGGATTCTACCAGTTCGAGGTGCTTATAGATACCTCTTTCAGCATAGGTGGGCGATGAGCATTGGATTCAAAGTACTGCCCCACCAAACTGGATGGTGTCAGAAACAAAATTCAACCAATTGTGCAGATCCATTGGAGCCTCAATGACTTGTGACATACCCTTTTCATGAGGAAATTTTCACACAGGAATCCCTATGTTTCATATGATACACATTCAATCACCAAAATCCCATTAAATCCATGGTGAACTCATCATTTCTCATGGTGAACATCCCCCAGTCGTCGTTGCCCCCGAAACCCGAACCCTTTGCCCACCTTCTGCATCATCCGCGCCGCGGTGTTCACCGTGTCGCCGAACAAGCGGAAGCGCGGCAGCTTGGCACCCACCACACCTGCGATCTCGGTCTTCATAAAAATGGTTAACTATGGTTAATTCGGTTAACTATGGTGAAGTATGGTTAACTATGGTTAATTATGGTTCACACTACAACTATGGTTAACTAGAACTGTAACTATGGTCTAGTATGACTGGTTATTATGGTTAATGGTGAACTGTAACTATATGGTTATAAGTATAACATACTATAACTATGGTTAATTGGGTTGATGACGGTGACAAATCCAACAAAACATAACTTCGGGGAAAAATAATTGTAGGTTTAAGAAATGCTACCATCACTTGGTCCATCGTGCAACCCGCTAGGATTTCAATCTTAGTTCCTCCGTATACTCAAATTTACTTATTCCCGAAAGATACAAGATATTCCCAAACATGGATCTAGATCAAAGACACGGATTTAACACATGAATACCACATGTAATCCTTTTTTTAGACCTAATATTCCTATTTCTCCGCGCGATGGAATTATAGGCTACTACCTATTGCTAAGAACAGTTCTTGTTGCTTATTCATTGCTCTTGACTTTTATCAAACATCCGATCATATCCCCGTAGAATTAGAATGATGCTATATCTTTGATCTACCCCCGGGGCAGTAACAGTGACTACAAGCCAGGGGCACAAAATGAGCACCAGCCAAATGCAGAAAATAGGGGTCTAATCTGGTGATATGATATGGATAGATCCTTATACCAAATCATACAATGAATCAAGTAGACACAATTGCATATCCGTAATAATAGTCTATATATTATACCAGCCACATTATGATAGAAAATAAGCAAGAATTCGTGGATTGAACCATCCAAATCATGGATTTTTGGTATAGGGATAGAAAAACATCATAAGTGGTATATCCAACTAAACCAACCATTCACCATGGTTTCCCATGGTTTTCCCATGGTTTTCCCCCGTTAAGGTCTCCCGTGTTCGTCTCGTCGCTTGGCGTTCCCTTGGCACCTGCAATCACCGGACCTGTATGGATGCCCATCTGAAAGACCACCTGGTCAGCCTTCAGCGAAAAAAAAACACGGAGGGGATGCCTTGAATTAAGAAATAATAGACAATTGTATAGAGATATATTGATATAATAGATATTATTGTACTATGATTAATAATTGTACTATTTAATATTATGGATTAGATAATTGTATAGAGATATATTGATATAATAGATAATTGATATAACAAATAATACATATATATAAATATTATTGATATGTAAATGACAATTATCATATATATATATATTCATATATCAATATCCCAATGTATTAGATAATTGTACTGTATATCTAATATAGACTAGATTGATGATCGATATACCTGGAGTTAATGTATAGGATTGAGTAGGATATCAATACCCCAATGATAGATGATTAGATAATCTTAGATATATAAAACTATATCAATCTACAATGGGTGCCTTGATGAATGAACGGATATCCTATCTTAATGTTGATGATAACTATAGTAGGATATTAATAGGATATTATTTTTGGATACATGCTAATTAAGATGTTTTTTGGAAATCAATATCCCGATAGATGATTATATACAACATTATACAACTATATCAATGTACAATGCTTGGGTGATTGGGTGAAAGAATCCTGTTCGGGATATAACTGTATAGTTGGTGAAAGATCCCAAATGCACCGTAAAATGAAGAATGGTTCGGGGTATTGAAATAGTCCCGATAAGTGATGTTGTGAACATAGAAAACACAGATCATTAAGAATGATTGGGATTGATTAGATGATCATGTTGTGAGAATAGTGAGTGTTTATGATTATACGATAATTTTGGTCATATCAATGATATATATATAATTATAGAATGATTGGAATATTATATTGGAATATTAGCAATGATTGGGATTAACATCATTATAGTGATACAAAATAATATAAACCCAAAGTGATGTACTCACTTTATCCTTACTGACCTTATAGTCACCATTATCTCATTTGGGTAGATAAGTTGCCCCAAATGGATAATGATAATGAAACTTGGACTTGGAGAATGTTCGTAGAGCAATGTCATGTCATGAAACACCAATCAAATAAATAACTGGTCTCAATCCCACCTATAGAAATGGTAAATTTGGGGATGGTGGATCCTATTGCTGTACTAACATTGATCATAATAATCCCCAACATTTTGATTTGGTAGGTAACATAGGTAAGGGTAATATGTAATCCTCTTGTACTCATCAAGCAGTTTTAGCAGCCACCAGTTGATTCTCAGGTGATGCTGTACCAATACCAATAGCATGACTGACAAACTATCCTGAAGCCTAGTACTGAGAAAACTTCTGCCCCCTCCTTGGCTAAGTCGTGGATTCCCTGCTGTACCCAGTGATCCCAAGATCCGAAACCGTTGGATCCGTTGGTTATCTCAGGATATTGACACTGGTGGGTGTCCTGGAACATCCTGTAACTGTTACTGGTTTAGCCTCTGGTTATGTCAACAGTTTGCTATTGAAAATGACGGAAATAGTGAATTTTCCCATGAAAAATGGTGATTTTCCACAGTTATCTTAGTTTAAGTTGACCCATCCACGGCCATGTTTTTTTTTCGACACGTTCAACTTTCGCAGCATCCCCAGCTGTGTTTAGTTCAGCAGCTGTGGTGAGGTTTCTGGAATAGTCCAACACGTCACCTGCCATCGAGGTACTTGAACAAAAACACCCTAAAACCCAAAACCATGTAGGATATTGATACATTATGAAATAATTATTGATATCAAAATCAGCAGAGCTAATGGTTAGGTGTTTACCCAATTCGTTCCTGTCACGTTCAATATCTTCCAATAAACATCAAATCACTCGTTTGGATCAACCCATTCAAGGATACAAAAAAGACAAAAAATTCGAAACCATCAACGAATCTCAGGGCGGGCCTTCCTCCAAACCTTTTTCCAGTCTTGTTTTTGCCAAAAAGGGCAACACTAATTTATACCATTAGTCCGTATAAATCATTGAATCCAGGATATGTATCCTCTTTATCCATGTAATATTATCCTATAATCAATTATCATTTATATGATCCTATTAATCCAATTTATCTGAATTATCCAAATAAATCATAAGCCATAGAACTTGGGATAACCCACTGATTTATACGGATCATTTCCACTAATCTATATCAACCATTTATTATGGAGTACTAATCCATATAAACTATATATATGGTCATATGGTTGGTGGTTTTTCGCCACCCCTCTGAAAAATATGCGAAAATCAGTTGGGATGATGAGTCCCAATATGTGGAAAGTCATAAAAAATGGTCCAAACCATATACCCATAGGATCCATGTATGGTATATATGGTAACATTTACCATCAATATACCCCCAATGTTAGCATATATACCATACATGGATCCTATGGAATAGATAAAATTAAATGAACCACATGCAATTTTCATCAAGATTTTGGGACTACCTGACACAAAACACCCAAATCTCGCACCTGCTAACTGAACCTCGGTCCGAATGATTTCATGGAAATGTTGTTAAGTCTCCGTTGGACATTGGAAATCGTAGCTTTTTGTGGGATATCTTGGGTACATTGGGATAATTCTTGGGATTATATATGATTATATTATATATATTATGGGGACACTGTATATAATCCGTACCATGATTGATATTCAGCATTGGGATATAGTTCAAGGGATTTCAACCTACGTCATGCTATGTTGAAAACGTGGGAATTGTCCAATCAGCGAATCAAAGTCATGGAATCTGGCAACAGACAGGATCAACAGTTCCAGGTTCCGATCAACACCAATCAACATCCCTGGTTTGATTTCCCATCCATGTGAAACGATGAAGAACCTTGACGTCTACCACGTCATGTGGCGCCATTGGAATCTGGTCCAACATCCTCCCTGTAAAAACCAGGTTTGTAGATCTTGAACCACAGAACTGTCTCGGCCGCTCCAGTTTCACCACTCTGAACATGGTGCATATCCCAATTGACGGCTATCATATTCCCTGGCGGAATTAGGGGGTTACCAATCTGTGAACAGACAAACCCATATCATCAACCCGCCATAAATTATAAATCAGCAATGACTATTCCCATATGTTTGATGGTCAAAACATGGTTTGTGAGTTGTGGTCATCTATTCCATAATGCCCATAATAGGACTCCTTTCCATAGGTATGTAAATCCCTACTAATGGACCGATAACCACCCTCCAATATAGGCAATTTGCCCAAGTATTGACCAATGCCTGGTAAATGGATCTTGATACCCCCAGATATTGTGTTACAGTAGTAGGTTTGACCCATGGCCACCTGTTTGATAACTAATCATAAACCCGTTCACAACTAATAAACCATATAGGGATGGGTCAAGAGTCGAGAGCTATTGGTTACCATTGGCTATGATGTGGATATGATTCCTATTTCAAATTTTAATTCCGGAAGCTATGAGCTTATTGCTCCTATTGGCCATTGGCTATCAAAGTATATAGCTTATCTTTTTTCTTCCAGCTGTCAATGGTTACCAGTAAACTAACGTAGCTATGGATCATGGCCTATTGTTTAGATGGTTTACCTATAAAAGATAGTGTTTGTTTAATAGCAAACTGTTAGTTTACCAGAGGGTATCTATTTTTCTATCATAGTTATCTATAGTTCTATTGCAGTCATCTATACTTCTGTGCTTATTGGTTATCTATATATATATATACTGGTTGGTGGTTTCAACCCCTCTGAAAAATATGAAAGTCAGATTGGATCATCATCCCAACTATTGGGGAAAATAAAATTCATGTTCCAAACCACCAACCACTTATTGTTGCGTTAAACAAAAATATACATGTCTTTGAGATTATGGAACTGTTGATGGAATTTCCCATGATATATATATATATATATATACCCATCATATCACCATGAAACGGTGGTTAAATCATCTCTATTTCATTGGCTATATATATATATAGATTGCTCCATATATATATAGATAGACTATATAGTTCTCATTTCTATATACAACCAATATATTTCTCTATATATATATAACCAATATCTTTATATATGTAATTTCATTGGTTCCATATATATATATATAATATTAATATGTATAGTTCTCATTGCTCATCGGAGGCGCCAGGCGCATCAGCGTGCGATGCCCTTGGCTCTCGTCCTCCAACTCAAAGGCCTGGTCCGACGGCACGATGCCCACGGCGCACATGTACTCCTGGGACGCACGCGGCACGCGGACGCGATGGGTGAAAGCCATGGGGTTCCCATGGGGATTTAACAGAAAAATCACCGGAAACAACCCAGGATCATCATAGGGATACCGGGATACCTATCAAATTTTATATATTTTATGGGATGTATCTCTAATATTATAATTCTGTATATATATATACGTAACACTTTGTTTATCTGGCGGTTGGAGCTGACCCCCATAGAAAAACATGTTCATGGTGGATCCTCATCGCAAATACCCATGTCCCATTTAGTTCCATGATTTGCGAAGCAAACATGGTGCATGTTTTTTGCCATAGCAAACTGTTACCCTCTGATAAACTAACATAGCTATGGAATATCACCATGTTTATTGGGAAAATCAACTATAAATGGCCATGTTCAATAGCTATGTTAAATTACCAGAGGGTAGTGATGGTAAAATTGGGTATCAAGATTTGAGTACTTGGCACACCTTGAGAGCTCTGTCCAAACACCATCCAACACAGCTGGTACAGTTGCTGGTGTGAATCATGTGCATTAAATTAATGCCTATAAAATGAACTGAGCAATTGAATATGGGACAATTAAAGGGTAACTATCCCAAAATAGCAAACTGTCATCTTTGTAAAATAAAGGCGAAATTTCTCCATCAGAGAAAGACCGCTGGAACTTTGGCTAAGCGGAAGCACCCCAGTTGCACTCCATGGGAGATGGACCCTCGGGAATTTACTGGTATATCGGTATATCATCAATGCGGAATGCACTGTCCATCATCGCCACTCATTCTATATCTTCCTTGATCAATTTTCTCGTCTACCCCATTAAAAATCATTAAAATGGTCAAGTCTCGACACGGGTATTTGTCAGTGAAAAAGTTACCACCTGGCAAAAATGGACCACGTTTTATTACTTTGTGATGCATTATCAATTCCAGTCGGAATATCGTCCAAATCATCTATTCCAGTGAAAATGATCAACAATCCATTCCCCACTCAAAATCCCGCGACCAATCATCAATTCCACTGAAAATCAATGAACATCCACTGATCAATCATACTCATGGTATCTTCCTCATTCAAACATATTAAAACATATCTCTTCCCAGTAAAAACCGCCCAAGGAGTTGCCGCTTTTCGTATCTCCACCACGGAAAAAACCACCCCGTCTCCTCGGCTACGGTCTCGATCTTCGTGACGTTGCGGCTGGAACAATAGGAGTCCAGGCGAGAAAAAATGCCTCGAGCAGTGGACTTTTCGTCACGCGAAAACGGCGACGAGAAATTTCGAAACATCAAGGACTGGAAAAAAACCGACACGAGGATCAAGGGACATGGGACTGGGATCTAGTGTGATTTAATATGATTTAATATAATCATTTATATAATGGGATTTACATAATCGAATCTAATGGGAAACATCTAAGATCCTGCTAAATCCCATCAAGAGAATCCAAGGACATGGTATGTAATGTGGATTCAATAAGAATATAAGGGGAAGCGTGATTTTAAGACTTAACCAACCTCAATATGCGAGGCACGAAGCCGTACAACATCACAGTGGTGGCTCACCATTTCGCATTACCCTCTGGTTATGTCAAAATAGCTATTGAAAATGGCGATTTATAGTGGATTTTCCCATTGAAAATTGTGATTTTCCATAGTTATGTAAACGTTTACCAGAGGGTACAGCGTGATATATAGAAGCAAACCCAAAGAGTATCTCCATTCATTTCACGATTTGTTGGTTTAACCAGTTGCTCACTGGGTCTCAAGTTTTCAATTTCATTCTCCCATTTTTTTTTGTCCAAGATCCCAACTTTTGTTGAATAACATCCGTTTTTGTCTTGATGATACAGTTATACCCTGAAGATGGTTTTTGTCTTGATACCCTGAACATAGCTATGGAAACAGCCCATTTATAGACCATTCATTTACCATCATTTACCTACAGGATGGGGCCCCAAGACAGCTAAATTGCCTTATATGTAGCTTAACTATGGTTTATGGTAGATACAACTATAGTTAATGGATGTTGGGCTTTATAAACCAATCATAACTGGGGGGCACCATCCTAAATATACTGAAAGTTGATGATTTTCCAGCATCGCCTAAGGTCGGCAGGGGTGAAGACCAAGTGACTGTTCAGTTTCTCCAAGAGATGCGACGGTGACAGCCTGCGATATCATCGCTCTGATCGTTGTCATCAGGATGAGTCGTGGCTTCTTTGAAGTTCTTTGACTCCTATGGATCCCAATATTTATAGGATGATTTATCCCCCAAATACCTTCAAATACCTTCCTTTGGTATTTGGGGGATCAATTTTCAGAGGTGGCCTCCCCATCCGGAGAATCGTTGGAGAATTACCATCCTCTGATCCTCTGGTTATGACATTCACAGTTTGCCATGGAAAGATCCACCATGGCTATTTTCATAGGTAAACCATCTATTTCGATTAGGGCCATCGAAAAACCATGGCGAACTGTTAGTCATAACCAGAGGGTATCCATTATCTTGCCATGTTAGATTTCCATGGGATCCAGCTTCGGCAATGGTGTAACTGAAATCAAGCAAAAAAAAAACAAGCAACGAACCACCCATCACTTAGCTTAACCAGCCTGTGTTTACCGCAGCTATCATATCCCCAGATTAGTTCACACATGTGAGGACATCATCTTCAGTCATTTTCTGGTGTGATGACATAAACCAAACATCTGTGTGCGTGCGTGTGTGCGTGTGTGTGTTTCTCCGTTTTTTACCTGCCAAATGGTTGAGGATTAGTTGATATCCTCATCTCAAAATGGTGTGACATTATATCATATTATCATGTAATGAAGAACCATTTGAACAACATTCATAGGAATTTATAGGGGATTTTGATATTAAAATCTCCATTTATATCTGCAGGAACAGCAGCCCCAATTTTGTACATCGGCGCCTTTGAATCATGTCGTCAAAGTCATTGATCCTTGGCAGGTGACAACCACAGATATAGTCTTGTGGTGATTTTCTTGTGTTGAGAAATGTATAGAAATGTGGATTTCCTACCAAAAAAGTCAGGCTGTTGTTGATTTCTTTTGGAAAACAACATCCCCTAATGAAGGGAAATAAACCAACATAAGTCCATGGGGTGGCAAAAGCATTCAGTTCTCCGCCAGCGAGTCTCTTGATGAAAAGGATGGAGGCTCGCTTCACACTCTCAGAGATGGTCTTTTCCGGACCTAGAAAGGCGCACGCCCAACTCACGAGAGACGAGATGACTCGACATCTCACTAAGCACTTAGTGACTTATTGCTTGGCCATATCTCTATGTAGTCAATGTAGTTGATACTTGGTGGCTCATCCCACTTAGGTAGGGTTAATCCACTTATAATTGGGGTTATAACCCATTTACTAAGTGGGATGAGCCACCAAGTATTACTTCAAGCATATGCTGCCCACCGCAGGTATTCATCCTCTCCACATCCAATCTCCGGCAATTTCATCCATCAGATTCAGTGCTTTTCCATCCACCAGCCCAGCATTTGGTTCCAGACTTTTCAAGATGCGCGTGACCATAAAGGATGGCAACATGAAGGTCAAGATCTGGAACATACCTTGACCGTGTCTGTCGAACACCCGCTTCCCGTGGAGTTGACCATGGCATGCCGAACAGCAGAAAAAATGCTGTGGATCGATCCAACTGTAACCAGAGAACGATGATGTGATGCATCAAAAAGGCTTAATTTTTCAAGATCAAACATGCAAAATTGATTAGTTCCTAGACAAATGCAAACGAACTAAAAAAAATCACTATTGAACGATGCTTCAACCTATCCACCCTCTTTTTGTGTCACCGAGTTTGAGGCCACAAATGTTCCACACCAAACCTCGTATACTTGGTTCAACCACACCCCAAATAACGGAAACCGCCATGTTTTCATGTTGGAATTGCATCAAAGCCATATATTTTTCAGTTCCATCCTTTTAGCCTTGGTCCGGTCCAACGTTCCCAGGTTTCCCCACTCTGGCTCGCTTTCTTCTGTCGCAGCGCCAGCACGAAACCTGGGCGGATTCTAGGAGGGCTTGTCCAGAAAATGGGCCCCAACATCCCGTAGATAATAACAATAATAATAATCATCATCATCATGGTGATGTTCACCATATGCTGAAAAGAATTGGGCTATATACTGTATCTCCCGTATTTTCCGAAAAGAAAACCATGACAAAACCGGTTTTGACTCGGGTCAGTTTAACTGATCAAAAGCAAATGCGGCCGTGCCACTCACTTGATCTGCCCGCTCCATGTACCATTTCCTGGGATGGGGTCAGTATCTGAGTGAACTCACAAAGTCTTTCAGTGTTTTTTCTTTGGATTCGTTATAATATCTATATAAAGTTATATATAAGTATATACTGTGTATACATAAATCACCTGTTTGGATATTATAAACAATCAATGATTCACATTTTGTTTGCAAGTGATATGTACAAACAGGCAACTTTGTTTGTACATATCACTTGCAAAAAAAGTGCCGTCTAATGATCAACTCGAAAATAATTCATGATGACGTACCCAGCTGGTTGCGCTTTTCTACTATATAATTGGAGCAATACAAGAATCCTTGGTAGACCAAGTAGAACAAGCCCATCTCTATCCATTTATGTACATGTAGTACATATGTATTCACAGTAATTATACATAATGACATGACTATCAAACATGTTCAAATGATTTTTCATTGGTTTATGATGGTTTATGATGGTTTATGATGGTTTATGTCTCTTACATATGCATATGCATAGACAATCATATGGGTCGACAAACACTTAGAACATCATTTGGAAAATGCTCCTCCAACATTTAATAGGGTAGATGTTCTAAGTGTGAAGTCGGGGAACCACACTTAGAACATTGCCCCAAAATCCACACTTAGAACATCAATTTGTACATGATGATGTTCTAAGTGTTTGTCCACTATACTAAAAGTAATGGAAAAAGGCTGGGTGAGTATAGGAATGTTTCAAACCAGTTATTTAAGCTTTGATGTGCGTAGAAAAGAATGTGTGGCACAAACCATATTTTCAGTGATGACTCCAGTGTCAAAAAAGAATACCAAAACCATTGCCGGAAAGACACTTAGAACATCAGACCACCTTTTCCCCTGTCAAAATGCATGTTTTATGTGTTGATTTTCTAAGTGAGGTGTTTCTTGATTTTTGATGTTCTAAGTGGTGCACTTAGAACATTCCCATCTTGATTTTTGTGATGTTCTAAGTGTATGTGTGTGGGGGGGTGTCGGCGCATTTGGAAAACGTTTGATGTTCTAAATATATGTCGACACATATAATAGGTAATAGAATAGAGAATTTACACAGGTAGTTTTACATTACATATATATATATATATCTATTATATACATTAGAGTTACTATATATTACATAGAGAATTTCTTCAACATAACCGCGACCGAAACAGCCCAAATGAATCACTCCGCTGTCCTGTGTCGTGCTGCTTCATTGACCAGGAAGAGGAAGACCAGGCCTCTGGGACCCGAGACCCTGAACTTTGGAAAAAAAAAACAGCTGTTTTTGGGAAAAATAAACATGGTTGAATATATATGTATATATGGGGAATAGACCTCAAATATATGGTATTTACCCCATATATGGTTGCGTAGACCTCAAAATCTACGAAGAGGATATACGATGTGTGACTTTGTGATGTAATGCTTGTTTCAGGGAAGTATGGGGTTATATAATGGACCTTGAAAACAACCAAAAAGTCATCAGGTCCCATCCTATTCATCAAACTCAGTATACAAGGAGGTTATGATATGTTATGATGTGAGATTGGGGCTGAGGATTAATTTCACCCAATCAATCTCGCGAAAATCTTGCCAGAATCCAAAGGCTATTCCGCTTCGGAGGTCACATTGGAGAGCCGGGTCTAGTTGGCCTCCAAAATTTGTCTGCCCAGAACTGATCATTGCTGATCTTTACCCTCTGATCTCTGGTAAACGAACACTTTGCGAACTGGAAAATCACCATCTTTAAGTTCGGTAAATCAACGATTTCAATGGGCCATGTTCAACAGCCAGATGCTCCATGGTGCTGGAATATTTACCTACATAACTGGGCCATAAAATTGGGGTAAATGTAGGTATATATTCCAGCACCATTCTTTCGCATTTGGGATAGCCATGTTAGTCATTACCAGAGGGTGGCTCCGGCCATCTCCGGCCATCCCTGGCCTATGATCACGTCGAAGTAGGCGTGATATCCTTGGGGAAAACGGCGCTCGGAAACCACGACATCCCACTGGCGGGGGAAACTCAACATCCGACGGAAAGGGATGTTAAGAACCCCTATAAAAATTATAAAACCAGGGAAAAAAGAGTTACCTTTGGGGTTTGTTGCTTCCGTCTCTGGGTTTAATGATTGTTTATCATCAGTAAGAGTCAAATGACCTACACCAACCGCCTTTCTGTGGCGTCAAATGTGGTTCCCTGGACCCTGCGATCATTTGGGATATGCTGAGTCTGGGTCAAAGTCGGGGTGCCCCGAAGAATGGATGGTTTCCAATGGTTTACTGCGAAAACTCTGATCATGGCTGATCCATAGCAGTCTGATATTCCATGATCTTTGCTGCGTTCTTTGATGAACTTGTGCAAAAGACATGTTTTTCCTGGCTGCTCAGCGTTAGATGGATTTATGGACATTATGGAATGACATGTTCCTAAGACATGTTCCCATTTAGATGGATTGATGGCAAACGCTTAAATTAGTGACTACACATCCCTTGGGGGTTGACCACTAAATCCACCATCTCCAAACACACCCAGGGCACGTTGATTTGGCGTCTTCACGAGCTGATGAATCGCCAACATCGCTACCTGCGAAGCAACACAAATCTACCACTTGGGGGGTTCCTGGAAAGGGGATATCCCAACTCAGTTAAATGGATGAGAACCCCCATTTCAGGAAACCTCCATATCAACCAGTTCAAATTGTAGAAACCCGCCACAAAATGGAGAAATTTGACAAATCCCAGTCCAATAGATAGTGCTACGCCTGCTGATTTTTTTCATGATCAATTCACCCCGAGCAATCGCGGCTCGCAGCAAAAATCGGAGGTTGATATGAGTTGATTGAAACCAGCCAGTGGAGATATGGATTTGTCCCAAAAATCCAGCGCCAAATCTTTCCCAAAAGCAAGTTGTTCCCATTGAAGTTGAAGGGCATCCATTCCCAGACCGGCCAAGTGCTGAATTTGAAGCCAAGCAGCCACATAGTACAGGCCCTTAGGTCAGGAACCAAATCTGGTGTCGTTTGAATAGGAAATTCTTGCCCCGACCAACGGCTCCATATATTTCTATACTGTTCATTCCAGCCGAAAAAGGGCAAATTCCACACATGGAATTGACTTTTGGAATTTTCTTTTTGGGCTTGGCCCGTGCGGATTTCAAGAGACTTGAAAATCAGTATCAAAAGCCAACAGCAGCAGATTGTTTAACCGATCTGCCCGGTAAGGACATTTATGATTCTTGGGGATGTTTTCCCAGCTGCTAGGACGTGTACCGGGAAGAAAATCCTTCCGCTTCGCCTCAAACTTTGCTAAAAAACCAATCTTATGGCGATTTTAATATGCAAATCGTGATGAACCGCTGGATTCTTAGAAAAACTATGTATATCCCATTGTATCACCGTTATGTTATGGTTTGCACCCCCTTTTCTATCGGTTATACCTTCATTATATCCACCATTGTTTATTTTTTCCATCAGTTCAACATACCATTTCGGAGGCTTCCAAGTGATGGTCAAATCCAGAAAAACTTCCAAGTGATCCACCATCTTCCAAGTTTCATTGGACTCCCCCAAAATCACCCATGGTTTTTGTCTAACTCTTCCGTCCCATTTGGGATTGAAAAACCCATTGGATTCCAATGGAATCCCGATTGAATCACTCAAATCCTCGCGAAAATGTTGGTGTTGAAAAAATCACCCATTTTGATGAGACTTCAAACCATGTCCTCATAAAATCATGATTCTATCCCCAGCATTTTCAGTTAACATAGTTAAAATGTCCATCATCCATGAAAATCATGGGGACTTTTTTATGGGAATCCCTAAGTCTTCAGGACACGGTGCCCCAGCGCTGTGACAAAAACTTACGCCACGGCTCCGTCAAACTCCAAAGGAAGCCCCGCATCTTGCTGCACTCCGGGACCACGGCTGGGGACAGCATCACCAATCTGCCGCCCACCCGTCGTCGTTTTTTTTTTGGATCAAACGACCACACAGTGTGGATATGATGGATATGATTTTGTGGGAATCAACTGAAATCAGGTTGGAGGAAAATGGATGAAAATATGATGATCTATTGGGATGTGATATATATATATATATATATGTATATATATGTATATACATTGGTAGGTAGGATACAATGATGTGTGTGTCCAACAACATGATTTTGGTTTTCTGAAAATGCTGGGAAACCGCCGAAGTTCTATGGCTTAAAAATTAATGTCCGCGAGCGAATACTTTTTGAGGTTGAATTTAAGTGCTGGGATAAAATAGTGGATTTAAGATCAATGATCTAACATGATTTAATCCAAAAATTGGAAGTTCTTTGATTTTGGCATCAAATAACCATCAAAGAAGGTAGGTTTATATAACTGTGATGTTACCATTGCCATCATGAGTTTTAAACAACAAACAATGTTGCTATAGTGTCATCTTATGAGGATATAATGGGATATGATGGGGTACAATGGGATGTAACCAACAAAATGATATGGATGCGTCTGATAATGGGATATACCCCAAGCTACTTGTAAGTATCAACGTGTTAATAGGAAAATGACACTCACCCAAGGGATTTTGGGGACCCTAGTAGCCCTAGGCCCTATTTTAAGACAAATTCAAATCAGCAAGGCAGTCTGATTGATGGTTTCAAAAATGTGTCGGATGTAATGTTGATATATCAATCTAATCCAATAATTGATATTAGAATTTCCCGGAATTTCAATGTTGAGATGGCTTCCAATGATCTAATGAAACACCAACAAGAAAAGAAAGTGAAACAGTTCGAAACGGTTCAATACAACGTGAACTTCATGGTGGTTGAAATCATCGAGCAACTCAAATTAGATTTTCATAGCCTTGCACTTCAAAATTCGATGTAACATCTGAGATTTTGCAGACTATCCCCCCAAACATGTTGCTGGAATCATGTATATGTGATATACATATATATATATATATATACATTTACAGTATATGTATATATATATATGTTTCTATATTTATACCAGTGAAACATTGGCGGGTCCCAGTTGTGGTGGCACTTGTCGGAGTTTTTGCGATCAGAGGGACGCCATGTCTTTGTTCAGCAGGAAAAAACCAAAGTTTCGGCACCTTGGACAAGAGATGAGCTGAAGTTGACATGGTGTTGGTAACCATGCGGCACCAAAGATTACAGGAAAATATTGGGATAAATGGATGTTAGTACATGATCAATCATACATGTGTATACATACATACATATATATATGTTATACATAATATGTTCTTCCCCTGCAGGCGAAAGCTGTCGCTATGGCGAACAAAACGCTTGCGCTTCGAAGCCTCACCATTTCAGCGCTTCGAAAGGTCTCCGCAGAGCTGAAACAAAACCTATTTCCGCCCTCAGAATTCAACCTATACAAAAATTTCTGGAAAAAACTGAAAGGTCAGAATTCAAGCAACAATAAATGCATTTGTTGCAAATAATAATATACTCTATACATATATATATATAAAAGATAGATATAGGAATAATCATATCTACATTTCGACAATGGCCTGCCCCTCCAATTTTTGTTGCTAAGCTTCTCTGGAATAAGGTCCTTGGTGGGAGCCCGGTGAGGGAGCCCCGGCAAGTTTTGAAGCAAACAGGAAATTCGCAACTCCAGAAAAAAACAACAACAAAGCTTGCAAATGCTGGTTAACAATGATTGAGTACAATGGTTAATGGTTGTTAATCGCTTAAACTGAAGTTATGTTTGTTGGTTTACAAACCCATCCAACTATATATTATATATACATATACATAGTGTGCCATAAACCATCTGGTAGACCTGGCACAATAAATCAGCAAACAAAAAAATAAGGGGCCCAACATTGTACCTGGTACTTCGCCGAAAAATTGGACGCAGTTCCAGGTCTTTTTGATGCTCAAAAGGTGGTGTATCCCCTCCCAGGGAACTACAGGTGAAAAAGCAACCCCAAGCACCCCGTCCCGTAGTCCCAGCATTGGTTTAAGGAAAGATTTGAGGACGCCATATTTGGCTAGTAAAAGCATTTCTTGTAGATAATCCCTTAAACCAACCGAGCGAGGTAGGGATACAGCCATGCGTAGACACTTGAAGGCCCATTGGTGATGGCAATTGATGGTGAATTGCCAGTGATTTCAATGGAAAGACACAATAAATAATTTACCCATGGCTACAAAATATTGGGAAACCATGCTTGCTGCTGAAATTATCATTTAGTATTCATTTAGTCTAAGTTTAACTTCCAGTTGTTGTTAGTTAACATGTGCTTCTTTCTCGTGCCTCTACAATGTGGTTCTCCCCAGGTAGAAGTTGGTTTATAACTATGGCTACAATCATATAAGCCAACTTATGTGATATCATAGCTATAAGTTTATAACCAACTAAGATACCATCTATAACTTATGGTGTCATATATATATTCACATATAAATATGGTTCATCTATAGCTATAGTTCTAAAATCAACGAACAAATAGGGGGCACCAGCTAAACCACCGCCAGTGACGTCGGGCATCTAAGATCTGATCCTCACGTCCGATTCCGCCACAGTTTAAGGCGCGCTCGGCCAGTGAACAATGAGCACCCACGGGGTACATATACCTTGGCTTAATGGATTGAGTTCCCTACGAAGTGAGGTGTCCGGGACACAAAAACACCTTGTGTTTGTTGGTTTATGACCTCATCTACTGGTGTTTTCATGGTGTTTTCATGGCATTTAATAGGCTAAGTTGGTTGATAACCTCACCGAACTAGATCAAGATATCCCACCCCAGTTACAAACCAAGTTATATAGCTATTTTTGGGGGGCAGACGGTGGATCCAAACACTTCCTCACTTGACCACCTGTTCTGAACATGCCGCAAACACTCCCAAAAAGTGTTACCTTTGGATCCATTGGGGTTGAGGACCTGTAATTTTGCCCTCTAATTTCCAGGATTGGGCGAGCTGACCATGGCAAAGCTGAAGTAAAAAATCCTGAAATGACGACCAATCAATGGGCTTGGAATTATATTTAATAACCCTCTAACAGTTAACAACGATATAACAATAACAATGTATTGTATGTATATATATAATATATATACTGTATATACATCAACCAGGGGTTGTTAACTGTTAACATGGCGTTGAATATCATCTAACAGTTAACAAAGATGTTGGACGGGTGAGAACTCTCCACGACCCAGCGTGTTTTTTCGACATCCGCCTTGGACGAACAACTCCAGAAATGTCAGGCCGCCCATGCCATGAACATGTCAGGGGGGGCCATATCAAATACCCCATTACAATAAACCATTACAATAGTTGATGGACTATAGTATTTGATGGACTATGGATTATAGTAGTCGATTCCGATTATAGTGATGTGGGTAAAACAATGCCATAAACCATCCCCCAGTCATCACCATAAATATATAGGTGCTATGGTTACCATTCCCAAATGGATGGTTCATGACAGTGTTTTACCCATATGAATAGTTATAGTCCATCAACAACCCCAGCAAAATCTAGAGGAAACTTGCTCATCTCCTGCAAGGCATCTCTCAGATCAAGTGAACCAAGGTTTGTACGCTCTTCACTCTTGTTTTGACTCATGGATTACCCCTGGATTAACTGTGGGCTATCACTATGGTGGGTAAAATATATCCTTTGACTTCCAGAGTTAATAGCTGGTGCAATAAATTGAAAAATCTCAAACAATTCCCACCAAAAAATCATCAAACCTATTCAAAAACTGAGAATTCCATGCAAAAAAAACATCAAACACATCACAGAAACATGTGTTTTTCGGATATCCATGGATATGCAAAAAAGATCCCATTAAAACGGAGGCGCATCACCCAAATCTTCACGTAGATGATTCCCAGCACCACCTGCGACCGGGAGGAACATTGAACGGGGGGAATCTCACAATTTCATGTATTGATTGAATTGAATTAATTGTTACATTGTGAGAATTAGAATTACAAATTATCAATTATATCATATTATATCATAAGAATTGTATGCATTCATTACATTATCTATAGATTGATAGAACCACATATATAGATTCATTGATACGTGTATATGTATATACATTGAGAAGTGTATATCTGTATATCTATAGATTTGATACATGCTAGTTTTATTACATGGGGATGTAAACGAATGAAGAAGTGGACCCAACCAAGTCTCAAGCATTTGAACCCAAAAACATGGGGACAACAGACCTAAGTTCATAAGCACGGCTTTCGGCCCCCGCAGGCGCACCAAATAGATTCGCCGACGCATGTTGGTGTCCTCCCAAGTCTCGAGATGTTTATGGAGAGTGCCGGGATTTTTCTGCTGGTTTAACGGTTTTAACGTGGCCAAATCAATTGGGGAACAAACATGGGATCATACACCAGATCTATTGGTAATCCCATCCTTTCAAAACAAACCTAGCTGAACCCAGCTGTACAATGGCTGTGACTTCCTCCCAGGTCCAAATCAAACACCCGTTGGGAGCTGAATTTCTGCGTGAAGTCCGATACTATAAATGGATTGAAACGATGGTTATTAGCCACCTGGTTGGTGGTTTTAATCATCTTGAAACATATTAGTCAATGGGAAGGATTATCCCATATATTATGGAAAATAAAAAATGTTTGAAACCACCAACTAGTATGTGTTTCAGTTTGCATTTAGCTGTGCATTTTTTTGGGGTATCACTTTTTCCTTGACCACCTGATACCACTGGTACCCTCACTATGAAAGAAATATGTGGATGCCAAGTCTTGGTGAAATTCAACAAACCAAAACTTTCGATCAGCAAAACAACCAGCTTCCAATAGATCTTCTTACAAAACTATCATATTTCGTATGGGTATTTCGCATGGTCAAGCCATTGGATACAGTTCCAATGATTTCCAGGATCTGCAACAGGTCCTTGTGACTGGTTCCCCAGAAGCAGTAGAACAGCACTGGTACGACCACCAACAAATAGAGCACGTCGACCTCACAAACGTCAGATGTAGCCGCTAAGGAAGTGCTGAGTCCAACTCTTACTTCCAAAATCCTCGAGTTTTCAGCAATTCCAAAATTTCTTCCAACTCAAACCAAACAAAAATCGATATAGTCTATAGTGACACCCACCATTTGCCACGTCCTTTACCCTCTGGTAAACTAACATAGCTACTGAAAATTGCCATTTATAGTGAGTTTTCCCATTGAAAATGGTGACTTTCCATAGCTATGTTAAATTACCAGAGGGTAATGATGGTATAATGTATGGTTACCATTCCAATTTGCCACGTCCTTTAATAAAAAACAACACGGTTAGTCTCCGCGGCCAGCTCTCCGGGCGCCCGGGGAAACGTCAAGTGGCGAGGACTCGGATGAGACCTCCATTGATCTCCACCAGGAGATACACCACGCCGCATCCGTGGTTCGTTTCACCTCACAGATGAAGTTTTTGAAGATTCAAAAGCCCATCAAATGTTGGATACATAATATCATTATCTACATATCCTGATATAAATGATATGCATTCAATATTATTTCTCATATATATATATATATATATATATTATATATATCATGGTATATATATATATATGAATAGTTTGAATATTTTGAATATTATTATACTGCCTAGATACAAATATATTCATGATTTGATGTCTATCATTCATGATACATATATTATGATATATCATATATCATGATATAAATGAATATTATTAGATCCATGATAGACATCAGATATTATGAACGAGACTGCTGGATCAAACTTTGAAACACTAAGATAAAGACTGAATGCATTCCTCTTGCAAAGGACAATCAGGAGAGGTTGTGCTTTCGCTGGTGAACCCCAACCCCAAATGGCAGAACCAAGCGGCAAATTTCATTGCAAGAGTCTGGCTTGTGGAAACTTGCAAGCCTCAATGGCAACCAACCCCCTTTTCTAAACGGACACAGACTGTGCACCACTAATTCAAGTTCTAGCCAAGCTACATCAAAGGACAACTGTTCTTACCCTAAGGATCCATGTATGGAATATTTACCTACATTGGGATTATTTAAAATTACTTTAGGGGTCAATGTAGGTAAATATTCCATACATGGATCCTCTGGGTTAATGTTGTGTCGTTTCCAATAACTGTTACAAGGCTTCGTTACGAAGATCTGGATCACACTAAGTCGGCAATACGAGTGTGACTAAAAAACCAGCGATAGCTGATAGCTGTTCTGCAGAGGACATCGAGAGTGGGTTCCGAACCACTGGATGGTTAATGATGGTTAATAATATATCTATAATGGGATTTTGTTATGGGATAATCAGAAAAATAATGGGATTATATATCATAATAGTGGTTATAATACCCATAATACCTAATAGATAACTGCTTGGTGGTTTCAATCATTTCAATCCCTCTGAAAAATATATGACTTCTTCAGTTGGGATGATGACATTCCCAATATATGGAAACAAAGAGTTCCAAACCACCAGCCAGATAAAGAGATGTCTCAGCGTTGTTCCTATGGCCCAAAGGAAGAGAAGGAGACGGCAGCCAAGCGGCAATATCGCAATAACGACATAGGAAAGAGAAAACGTCGCCTGGGTTCAGCAATTTCTGACGACAGTATTGTTGCCAGCTTCCAAACCCATCTGACTAGTTTTCCGGGTTGCAAAAGAAAATCCGCAGACATATAGTCCAAAAAAAACTAAATGAACGAACCACATTCATGTTGTTTTCAGTGCCATACATTCTTGGGGCTTCGATCACTTTGAACTAGAGGTACATCAGGGTCCAGCCAAGAATGTGTAAACTCGCTTGGTTGATTCGTAGGGGTATGCAACAGTGCAAATCAGCATGTCATGAGCCAAACCCTCTCCCTCCAATCAACTTACATGGCCAGGGCTAAACAAGAAAAACGTAAAATAAAGCCAAAATCTCAAGGAAAAGCAATCTTCAAACAAATCTGGAAGCCCATCTGGGATGTGATTCAGGGAGCTCTACCAACAAAAAAACATTTGTGCATATGTATATATATATATGTATATGCCCAGTAGATCCCCCAGTCATCGTGAATTTACCATTGGGAAAAACAGTTTAAACAAAAAAAACATCGTCTCATCAATCCAAGCAATCTTGGCAGCTGGTATCCTTGCAAGGTGGGGTCCCCCAGTCATGTTTGTTACTTTATAAACCCTATGAATTGTAGGTATATTTGCCATATACCATAGTGAAATTGGACTTATATTCACCAACTTATGGTAGTTATAAATTCAACCTTATCCAGCTCTTGAAATCATGTTCACCAATCCTATGAAAATAGGGGTGTCTCAAATGGGGGATCTCCAAGTCACCATGGTTGTTTCAGTACGAAGTTGTGGTGGTTAATGACTTGGATGACTTGGGGTACCCCGGGAGTACCCCCATTAGGAAAATTCCACCCATCCCCTCTGGCAAACTAAGATAACTATGGAAATCACTTTTTGTTATGTATAGGGTATATCAACTATTTCTATGCTTCGTTTTCAATAGCTTTTTCTATGTTTACCAGGCCGGGTACTACAGTTCTATAAAGCCAGGAGACCAGGTTCAGAGCCAACAGCAGCTTGGCTCCGAGCACAATGTTCCGACGGTCCAACACCTTTTTTTTGCGAAGCCGGTTCTGAACAAAGCTATGTCCTTTTAAGGTAAAAATAAAAAGGGGCCGGTATAATAGTATACCATAGTATACCATCTATCAACCAATGGGAAAAAGGACATCTATGGTGCTGAACAGGTATTGAATCAGGAAATCTTTAACACCAACAATGAGAGAAACATATAGCAGGAAAGAATGACATGAACAATAATAGACAATAAAATGAACAACAACCTCTCCTGACCAATAATCACTGATAACCATAACTTGTTGCAAAAATAGCTGACAAGCAATAAGTTGTGAGAGAACAACGTTAAACGAGATGTGCAACCAACAAGTTAAAACTGGTTGGTCAACATGGATATATTCAGCCATAAGTGGGGAAAACCAACTATGAAGTGGAATTTAACCAAGAATCAAACAAGAATAGACAGAAGTTTAACGGATTAACCAACAAACTTAAAATGGATTATTTTCGGTGGCCAAAACAAGTTACGGAAGACAATGATTGCTGGAAGGGACGCAGGGATGACCATCGTTATATAAGGGACCCTATCTGCCCGTTTTCTCATACCGCATGCCATCCTAAAAAATCCAGACCCCAAGGAGTTGATAAAAACGTGGGACAAAGAGTGAGGCCTTTCACCCAGTGGGGTGTTTCGTGGTGCATCTGTTGAATCTGTTGATCAAAGACAGATACATGTTGATTTTACATCCTCTCTGGTTGGTGGTTGAGCCCTACCCCGCTGAACAATATGAAAGTCAGTTGGGATTATTATTCCCAATATATGGAAGAATAAAACATGTTCCAAACCACCAACCAGATCTGTTTCTACATCTGTCAACGGAATGAATGTATTCCGCCTCGCTTTGGAAGCGGAAACTCTCGGGCATGTGCGACAGCAGCTGGTCGGTGTAGCTGGTGGCAGCCTCATGGGTCAAAATGATGCAACCAAAATCAGGCACCAAAAACCGATGAATATCATTATGTGTTGTTATTCTTCATATCATCATAAATTATCTCAATATATTATAATATATATTCATGTATCATGCCACATCACTATATCAACAAATCAACAACCAAATCCATTTCGGGGTCTTGTGACCCGGAGGTCATGGGTCACATAGGTGGTACCCTGGTACCCTCCAGTTCACCCCCATAAATTTCGCCCAGCGGCGCGGCGGGCATCTCGACTTTGCCAAATGCCCCAGCGCCATGTCCTGGTCGGTTTTATCCTATGAAAAGATGTGGAAAACCCATGGGAAATCCTACTCAAATGATCTACATTCATGGTGGGTAAACTCCACAACTGGTTCGAACCTTTCCAGGAAGGTATCTGATACATTGAAACCATGTGCAGCTTATCGCACTTTGTAGCCTAAACAGATACAAAGAATTGCTGGTCTTGCTGGTCATTTCTCGTAGGTGCTGGGATTCTCCTATTGGTCCCATCAGTTTTGAACAGGAAATGAAGCAGCTTATCACACTGGATAAAAGATGCTGTAATAACACAAGTTTCATCAGCATCTTTCATAATCAATCTATGTCCATCCCTATGATCACATTATTATTATGTTTTACATATTCCCTAGGGCCCTAGGATTTCCCCATAAGTTTGTTTGTTACATTGTATATATAAAAACATATCCATAGAATTCCCCATTGTTGTTTGTTACATGATATATATATAATATATATATTATCATATCCCCAGAATTTTCCACAAGTCATATGATAAATTCTAGGGATATGAGTTTTTGGGCTACTGATAAATTCTATAGGGATATTCCATATCATTCATGGGGAAACGTCGTTGAAACCCCCAAGGAATTTTCGCGAAACGACGGCCGAAACGCTGCCCAAATCCGGGTGCCGCCCACGGCACTGATCCAAGGTCTTCCGGACGGGCTTCGTCAGAGAGTCCGACGAGCCGGAGTCCTCCTGGCGCTGTGCACGACATGAGATGGGAATTTTGTAGATTTTTTTTTCAAAAAAAAAAGGGAATTGTACAGTTAAACTAATAAAACAATGGAAACTAGCAGAAAAATATGAAAATTTAAAATATTTTTTAATGGAAATATGACATTTAACAATAAAACATAGCTATTGAATGGCCTTTTTAAAATAGTTGATTTACCGAACTTCAAGATGGTGGATCTTTCCAGTTCGCAAAGTGTAAACGTTGACCAGGCCGGGTATGGGATTATAAAACACCATGGAATCTGACCATGGGATGAGGATCTAGGGATCTCCGAAATCCGATGTTTTCAGGGCTGCCTATGGCTGTCAACATTGATGACCATCCCCGAGCAATCACGCTTTATGGGGGGGCAAGCAAGTCAGAGAAAAAATGAGGGGGTTATACATGGTTATACTGAGGTGAAACGTCGAATCTATGGACTGGTGGGGTTAACTTGGTTAACTAGCAAATGTCTGGGAAACTCACTGACTCATGAAACTCGGGGTGGAGATACACCCTGGGAAATCAGCAACAAAACATCGTGGAGGGACACTGTAGCACAAGCCGTGTTTTTTTTCCACACTGGAAACTAATATGGACCCTCCCAAACAATCATGACAATCATATATATATATATTGTATATATATATATCAGGATTGCAAACTATGGTCACCAAAGTTTTGATATTTGCGTGACCAAAGCTGGAACATCCACCAACATCAGGAAATAACTTCTCCTCGGCACTGGAAGGTCTCTGAAAACATCACGACGGGAACCCCCGTCCCTCGTCCCTCGTCCTCGCTGGTGCTCTTTTCATCATCACCTGGACGGTGTCCAAACCCAGTGGCAGTCACCCAGAAAAAACTTGGCGACCCAACAGCGGAAGATGCGGGCCATCCAAAAATCACCATCTATGGGATGAAGAACACCATGAGAAGCATGTGTTAGGCAATGTTTTCTGCACATGTTTCAAACCCATCGACATCAAAAATGGAGTTGGAAATCCGTGTTCATTTCATCCACCTCCTCATCATCATCACGATCATCAGCAGCACTTCTTGCTTCTGCCATGGTTTCTGTTCTATTTCCCGGTTTATCATCATTAACCGTATGAAAAATTAACCCATCTTCAAGCACACTCGAAAACATATCAACTTGGAGATCTGGTTAGTTATATCACGATAACTATCATACATATTATATTATACTATACATACATTGGTTAGTCACATCATGAAAGTTATCTACCTGTTATTGTATATGATATACAGTTTATTGTACATTATTGTACATAGACACATAGATGGAGGTTTCAAAATGGAAATACCCCAGTGGATCATCCATTTTAATCTGGTGGTTTCAACCCCTCTGAAAAAATATGCTCGACAAATGGGAGTATATTATTCCCAATAGATGGAAAAAAAGATGTTCCAAAGCACCAACCAGTTATACTATCTATATCTATCTATTGAATACATCCATTGAATTACATCTATTTTTTATGGATGATTATCCATTGGATCATCCATTTATAGAATTTTATAGATGGTATTTTCCATTCAATGGATGATAGTATAGATATGGATGATCATTAAATAGATATGGATGATCTATAAATGGATGATATCATATAATATATCCATGATCATTATATTATCATCCATTTATAGATGGTAAACTAACCATGAACGAACCATTGGATCGATGAGCCACTCTCCGAGGCCGATGAACTCGGTGGGTGCCGGAAGGTCACGATGCCTCGGGGTGGTTGGAACGGGTGGAGGATGAGTTTAATGTTGGTTATGTTAGGGAATGTTAGGGCCTACTTAGTATGAGTTAGTTCTAGTAGATTTGTAATATAGTTTGGTTTGTTAACTCCACTAGCAGCTAGTTAACGAGTTAGTAAATGGATTATGGCAATTGGCAATATAGTGCAAAATCACCCACTTACTAACCAGGAATCGCGTCTTTCCCATGGCCCATCTAAGTGTGTTTTTTAAACCATCTGCTTGATTAGTGGATGTATACAATGGGATCTCCGTCTTTCGGGAAAACATGTACATTTTTTCTGATCAAATAGGGTGGTTTGGGTGTGGCTGAAAAAAAAAACAATCTTATGGCAATCAACATTGGGAAAGTTATGATAACCCATCAATTTTGGAACATTTTGGAACCCTCTTTTCAGACAAACAAACCCCCATCAACTGTTCAGCCGCTGTTCCATATGATTTTTTGGGGATGAAGGCAATCTTAGTATGATTACCCTCTGGTAAACGTTTACAGTTTGCGAACTGGAAAATCACCATCTTTAAGTTCGGTAAATCAACGATTTCAATGGGCCATTTTCAATAGCGAACTGTTAGTCATTACCAGAGGGTAATTTGGGATGAATCAATACCTATGGGACACAAATGATACGCAAAAAAAACACCGAGAGAGAAACTTGTTGTGGTGTATTTCATCCAACTTTGTTTGGGTCACCACCATCCCTGCACATTGTTATAGGTCAAAGATCAAGACCCTGACACCTACAGATCTACATCTGTATTTGATTGCATTTGTATATCTACGGGAATATCTGCATGTGTAACAGTGTAAACATATGTAAACATATTGAATATCACATATAATATACATATGAATATAATTCATATTATCTATCATAGAATGAGATATGTATAAGTCACATCGACTCTATGTATATATATAGATACATGTATTTATTTGATTTACACATTCAACGACTAATTATTGATATTTATTGATATACTATATATATGTTGAATTATATTGGATATTATATATACTATCTATAATGTGAGTAAATTAATAATTCAGCGCCCATGACTGGCAACCATACCACCTATATATTTATGGTGATGACTGGGGAATGGTGCAAATGGCATTGTTTTACCTGTATTATACTATAATGGGAATCGACTACTATAATCCATAGATATCCATAGTCCATCCAATACTATAGTCCATCAACTATTGCAATATTGGAATGGTAGTAGATAGGTGGTATGGTTACCATCCATAGGTATCCATAGTCCATGGATATACCATAGTTTATTGTAGTTTATTGGAATGGTAACCATACATTATACTATCTATAACACTCTGGTAATTTAACATAACTATGGAAAATCACCATAGAAATAGTGAATGTTCCCATTAAGAATGGGGATTTTCCATAGTTCTGTAACAAAAATAACCAGAGGCTACATCTATATACAATATTAAAATCATGTGGGTAAATAATTAAAAAAAGCGCCCATGACTGGGAATGGTAACCATACCACCTATCTATGCTACATCCCATCCATCACAGAGTCACAGATCTCCCCCCACTTGACCATCACGGCACCCGTGGTCGGCACCAGCGACGAACCGTGCATCGTTTTTGAAGCATGGTGGTGAGAGTTCCCCACCGCAGTCGCGTCAGGACGCGTTTTGTGTAAAGAACGAAAGCTGGAGGTCTGAGTGGATGGCTTTTCTCGCACAAAAACTGGTGATTCTTGATGAAATCGAGGTGATATGCCAATGTTTTTTGTGAGTTTCGGTACATTACTACGGAATTCTAAGGCTCTAAGCTTTTCAAACATGCACGTTCGAATGCACGTTCGAATCTGGATTTTGAGAATATCCTGACTTTCCAGGACCGGGGAGTGGGGAGTAGTGATGAGTAGTGGCTGGCGTAAAGACGACTTGAGACTAAAAAACAGCTGTGGAATTGGAGAGGTGGCAACCCAAGGGCTTTCTCATGTTTCTCCAAAGAAAATGGGGGTAAGCCATCTTGAAACTGCTGGTGATGATTCTCCACCCTACTTAGTTGATCAAGATGCAGAGGTTCCAGGGTCTGGTGGTTTCAAGCCTTGCCCAGAAACGTATGGACATATGAGTCAAATGGAATGAGCATCATCATCATCATCATCATCATCATGAATAATAGTAATAGTAATAACAGTAATGGTGATTAAACAATAATAGTAATGGTGATTAAACAACAGTAGTAATATTTGTTGATAACAGTATTACAGTAACAATAATACTAATAATCATATATAATCATCATGATCATGACAGCTAAAATCATGGTCCTTTTGAAAACATGAAAAACCTGCGGTAAAAAAAGTGTCGTCCTCCATCCATCCCCTGCAGGAATGGTCCTCCATTTCCACCATACCTGGAGGGACAACCACCTCGCAGCTGATCAACGGGATGACAGCTTCAGCTGATGGTTAGTATTGGCTGGGAATGCAAATCACAACGGTTAGGAATGCTGAAAACAATGGTTAGATAATGTTGAATAAACTCTGGCTTCCTAAGGTCGATGATTCTGTACGATTATGATATTTAACAAGGATTGATAACGACGAGATAGACATCAACCTTATCAATCTTACTAATCATGGAAACATTATCTTGTTTCCTATTATATGAAACTGGCATTGATATTATCAGTATGACTATTGCAAACTGTGGATGATAAATGATATGGTCCTATATATATATATACATAAACGGCTAATCAAATGGAACCTGGAACTTCACAGTGCTTGGGAGATATATAGTCATGTAATCTCATCCCATTGCTGTTGAATTCATCAATTGGTGGTAAAGTGGTAAACATCTTCATGATTAGATAAGTGTGTATATATACCATATATACCATGAAGTAGCAAGTGGATCATGATTTTCATATGTGGATCAATACCTATATATTAATACAATTTTTAGGGGAATGAACATCCATTTACCAGCTATTTTGATGTTCACCAGGGGTACAAGGTTTTGACACACTGCCATGTGTAAATACAGCGAACATCTCGCACTGTCCCTCCGGATCAGCAAAATCCAAAAATTGCCCAAGCTCTCCAGTTCTGAACCAATCTCTGTCGGATAAATCGAAAAATGGGTGTTTCCCCAAAATGACGTCGTTTTTTGTCATTTTTGGGAAGTACTATGAAGTTCAAGATGGGTAATTTTTCGTGAAAAGCATGTGTCTATCATGAGTGGTACATATCCCTAATCTCCAATATTGGAAGGTATACCGTCTGCGAATCAACCATTACTTTTTTCAATCCCAAAACTATCTTTTCTGAAAATCCAGAGTTTCTATCTTTTCAACTGTTGGAAAATCCAAGCATGGCTGAGGTTTCTAGCTGGGAACTGTTCGTAACTCTGGTAAACGTTTACATAACTATGGAAAATCACCATGCTTTCAATGGGAAAATCCACTATAAATCACCATTTTTTAATGGAAAATCACCATTTTCAATGGGAAAATCCACTATAAATGGCCATTTTCAATAGCTATTTTGACATAACCAGAGGGTAGTAACTATGGGGTGATTTCCCATCTTTTCCATCGCCTGTGCCACCTCTGGGCTGCTTCCAGCGATGGCGATGTCTTTCTTCGGCGACAGGTCCTGGACTGACAGTTCTGGCAAGGACGGCAACCACGGCAAGTTTCGCCATTCAGAAAAGGTTGGGAATGGGGAATCAACAATTTTGGCATTTGTTCTACATCATCATATATATATATATTATACACTAGTATAATAATATATTAGGTATATATATAACATTATATATACACATAACATTATATATATATATAACATTATATTATATATATAACATTATATAACTATATAACTATACATACATTGTTCTGGGAATTAACCCAGAACGATTGGGTCAAAGACCAACACTGATTTTGTTGGGGAACTCTTAAGTGTTCCGGCTAAAATGTTCGCATCTTCCAATCTTGGGCTCTCCCCATTGGACAGAAGAATGAAAGGACCAACAATTTGGGCCAAAGTACCGATTTGGATGGGTTAATGGGGGTAATGGATGGCTTTGGCACATACATACACAGTACACATATATAATATAGATATCAACTTGATGTGTTTTTTTAACAATACCTACCTACAGCCCTTGATTTTCCTTGTGGCAAACCCATCACTATAAGCCTCTGTTTGGGGATGGTTAACAAAACAAAAACTGCTAAGTCATAGGGTGTTCTATGGTTGGGCCTGCAAACTTGTACTTGGTGGTTCATCCCACTTAGTAAGTGGGTTATAACCCCAGTTATACGTGGATTAACCCTACTTATCCCATTTACAACTGGGGTCCACTTACGAGCCGTGGAATGAGCCACCAAGTATGAGAGATTTCGATTTTCAATGGATGCTTCGGGGAATTATCAAAGTTGCTACGGATTCCCATTCACCCTTGTCAAACTGAGACATCCCATGTATCCTTTGCAGTCAAGATTCCGAACCCAGCACGTGTTTTCATCATCTACGAGCTGGGATTGAACAAAAATACTCCGGTCGCCGGTAACCCCAAAACAAATGCCACAAAATGCATTTCATCACTATTCAATTTTCATAGTATAGATGAGTTGATTCTATTCTTCTGGGGATTACTATATATCTGGAATATTAATTAGCCTCCAGATCCTCCAAACATAAAACGACCCTGGATAGCTGGAAGACAAGCTGGCACCTCCTTGCCCGGCGAGGGTGAAGGTTGACCTGGCGGTAATATCCCTATCGATCCCATTGTAGACATTCTAAATGATACCCTCTGGTAAACTAACATAGCTATTGAAAATTGCCATTTATAGTGGATTTACCCATTAAAAATGGTGATTTTCCATAGTTATGTTAAATTACCAGAGGGTATCTGATATCTCATTAGTAGATCCATGGTGTACCAAAAAATATAGTAACTAGCAATTAGATTTCTAATCATGTTTACCAACCAAAAACATAGTAACTAGCAATCATTTTTCATACATGATTGGAAAAATGATTGGTATACCAAAAACATAGTTTCATATGTTTCATAGCAACTAGCAAAATATAGTAACTAGCAATCATTTTTCCAATCATGGCCATCAAATCCCTCTATGGCCATCAGCCTTCTGGCTCGGTGCGTTGCTTCTTGGAAGCGTGGCCGTTGTCGTCCTCGGATCCGGAGAGAAGTTATGACCATGTTTTCTCGCCATGTTATGGCCGATGTTTCAGGAAATGGAAATATTTTGTTTTTTTTTAGCATGGTCATATTTAAAATAGTTTATTTCTATAACCATCTATAACCATTCATTTTAAACCATGAAATATATAGTTTTTTGGTTGTAAATCCCAACCGAAGCATCTGACATCAACACATTTCTGGCTTTCCAAGTGGGATTGGACCTGGTTTGAACCACTGGGATCACCAGCCCAGCGCAGACTCCATGGATCCAAAAAAATGGTTGCTGTCGCGATGTTCCGTATTCTCTTAATTGAGTTACGTTAACAGATGCGAAATGTTTTAATATGTGTTATTTTTATTTTTACATCTATGTTTTACATTTATGTAATATACTTAATATGATGCCTAACATATATTTGTTTTACCATGGTATTCTGATGTATTCAAGTTACGTTTACACCTGCCAGCCATTCACGTTCAGTCTACGTTTGCTAAAAAAACCTGACCTGACATGACCTGTCGAATGACCTTTCTGGTGCGACATGTCTCGTGCTGATAAAAGCGCCAGGTCGCATGCGACACCACTCGACCTGTCACCAGGGGATGGTCATAAAACAATGGATGGATCATGATGGATCAATAGATGGATTCATGGATCGATAGGATCAATAGATGGATTAATATCTAATTTAATTAGATGTATTATGATGTATTAATGGCACACATTTCTCAAGATTTTTAGATATTCTTAGGATCACTAGATTGATGATATAATAAATCAGTTATCGTAGTGTAAAAGTTTTAATGATCTGACAATGATGGATCAACGGATACTTGACATAACTTAACATCTCCTATGGATCCCATTAAAGTTTGGGGTATCATTCAGGTGGCCAGCAGTACCTCAGCTTGTAGCTAGTTGATTCCACAGATTTTTTTGATCCAAAGGGATTCATAGAGATGTTTCCAGCACCATAGCGGGGTTAGCCTCTGGTAAACGTTTACATAGCTATTGAACATCACCATGTTTAAGTTCGGTAAATCAACTATAACTTGGCAATTTTCAATGTCGCGAACTGTTAGTCATTACCAGAGGGTAATAGAAAGGATGAGGAATGATCAACATGCATCAATATCCGAAGAGATTCATCAGCTTCATTTTATCATATTATTTCATCCATGAACTACATGCATCATGATCTGCTGACTATCGATTGATCCACATAGCAACAACAACCAAAGAGAAGTGTGAAAGTCACAGACCAGAATGATGGAGTTTATCAACAAAACAGGAAAGGAATTTAGCGACTGGGGAATGTCATTTTTGAATGGGATCAAACAGGATGGTACTTAGCACAGAATAAGATAATAATATACTTAGCACATCTTAGCACAGCAGTGCTATGTGCGGAAGTGGCATTCCATCTGATCCTCTTGGTATGATTTGAATAACCTCGAAGTAGATGGACTTTGCAACAGTTTTGGATTCGTTATTGGATCAACCTTGAAGCTGATTGGTGAACAAATCATCAAGCGAAAAGATGATCCAGTCATCAGTTCCAGGTATAAAAATCACTGAATAGCCAGAGAGGATCCTAGAGTCCCTTCGAGCATGGTCTGACCAACATAAAGTTGACTCAAACTTGAATGACAAGCCTCCACTGGCATGTTGGTTGAACATGCCCCGAGCCATGTTAATAACAATCACTGAAACAATGATGGAATTCAGTGAACTTTGACCCGCTTAAAAAAAACGGAACATCATCTTGTTTAAGCTGAGTTTGCTGGCTGGATACCCATCAGTTTTGTTGGCTTGGACCACCCAGCGGCGACAGGCCAAGCCACTGGAAGAGCTGGAACAGCAACCCATGACGAAAAGTACGTCACTGCGTCACGTGTCCTATCTACTACGCTACATGTTGAACCAAAATCGTCTGCAACGCATTGCGAACAACTTACGGCTACCAAAAGCCAATCCATGTAGGGAGGATAAAATCATAATGCAGAACCACAGGAATCAAGTGGAGATGCCAACATGAATGGATTCCACACAGAATTCACTTGGAAACTCTTGGTTCGACCATGTTTCATCAATCTAAGTGTGTTCAAACCTATGTCTCTGAAACATCCCCAAGAAGTCCCCAAGTCTTCCAGCAAGATTTGCATATCCACAACGACCCCTTAACGAAGCACCCGAAACGTTGCGCAGCTGCAGAGATCCTGTTTCGATTGCGTGCGGACTCGCATGGAGCATCCCCCCAAAGTCCAACGGATTCCCACAATCTGCCGATGGAAAATAGACACATTATGACACATTCCAAAATCAAAAATCAGGAAAATCCAGGGGAAAAAAACACTTTGCAGAACAAAAACAACTGGTCCAAACATCTCAATATGTTCATATAGATCTTTAGGCCAGCCGGTGGCTGGTGAACCTCTCAGCTCAGCTGAGAAATTTTACGGTGAAACGGTAAGAAACGGTAGATGACACGAATTCCGCTCAAGTTATGATCCGATCTGGATATCACCACTACCCTTCGGTAATTTAACATTAACATAGCTATTGAAAATGGTGATTTAGTTCGTGGATTTACCCATTAAACATGGTGGATCTTTCCATTAAAAAATGGTGATTTATAGTGGATTTGATTTTCCATAGTTATGTAAACGTTTACCAGAGGCTAATCACCACCCAAAACCATGGGACCGATTCGTGGTAAATGTCACGTCCCTTTAATAAAAAAGATCATCCACCGCGGCATCGGGGCCAAAAAATCATCGCAGGTTCCTGGCAGGTTTCTGTTGACCCGGGGCAATGCAAGGAATGGATGAATCGTGGCTACCCTTTGGCAATTTGGCATAGCTATGATATTGTGATTAGCTATGGAAAATAGCCTGAAAATACCATGAACATCCATGAACATTTAAACTATTTCATAAGATAAATGATCTACAACTGGGCAATTTTCCATTGCCTGTGAAATTGCCGGAAAGGGGGGCACTGATTGGCGATACCACAGGGCTCTGAGGACCTCTTCGTGTTCCTTGAGGGGAGCTGAGACATCCGAAAAAGTCTAGTCGCTACCACTGATTCTTTGGACCAGTGGCAAATAGGAATATCTAATCAAGTAATGTAGTGCTTGCAGTAATTATCCAAAATCAATGGATAAAACAAGATTCAATTAATAAGTAATTATCCATAATTCTATTCATAAATCATAATCATGCTTAAACAATGCAATTGAAATGCTATAATTCAAGTTTTTCTCCAACTGCCAAGACCAGAAAAATATAGCAAAGTCAGGGAGGCCTGGAACACGGTCACCCCAGTCCATGAAATCTGCGAAAACAAAGGCTTTGTTTAGCCACGTCTAACATCATTTCTGGATAACAAGTGTTAAACACTGGATAAAGTGATCATTTCATGACGAAACTAAGTGGACTAAACTTAACTTAATAGTCTTAATTAACACTTGAAGTTAAACTGACACTAACAACTTAAAAACGTCATCCTCATGCTGGCCACAAGCATCCAATCCCCTCCAGGAAGCCTAAATTCAGCTATGGTAGTGCTGCGCAATGGTCAAAGTGTGCATGTCTCCGGTGGCCACGGCTCGTACCCGGTACTGCGATAGGGACACCACCTAGGTGGCAACTGGCCATATCCCCGAATGCAAAAATCATAGGACTCTATAAATAGAGTTTTCTAGCCGTCCTGGAAAAGTCCTAATGGTCTACCAGGTATAATCTATAGATATGGGTGTGTTTGAAAATGTTGTGTACCCCTTTTTACCCAATGGTTTGTCTGATCAGACAATCCCTATTAAATGGCTATTTCATTGGGAATATACCCTACATTTTCAGACATACCCATTAACTATAGTTATAAGTACCATAAACCATAGTTATTGGAGTTATAAACCAACTTAGCTATCGAACGGGGGCACCACCTTGTAGATATGTTTCTAGCCATGTTTTCACTATAAACAGGCTGGGAACATCAATGGGCGTCCCGACACGCACAGGCAGCCAGAGCTTCTCGATGCCATTCTCGTAGAGCTGGCAGGACTTTTTGGCGCTAGAAATCCTCAAATTATTGCGATATTGATGAGAATTGATTGATATTAGTGATAACATATGATCAAATAATCATAAGAAATATTGACTATTGATGATATTAGTTATGAAATAATGACATAATATTGATGATAACTGATAAGATTAGTGATAAAATGTGATCAAATAATCATGATGATCAATAATTATAGTTTGATGATATTGTGATGACCAATATTATCAATAATTATCATTCATCAATCATTAAAACAATCAAGGATTCATTATGATGATGATGATGGTGATGATGATGATGACAATGATGATGATGATGATGAGGAGGAGGAGGAGGATGAGGAGGAGGATATTGTGGTGAGCATTGATGATTGATGATTGATGATTGATGATCACACTGTTATCATTCATCATAAAATAAAAACTATCAGACTCTCAATCCTCACCGATGTGATAAAAACAGCCCCGGCTGAGTCACGCCTTTGGCTGATCCATCTCGACCTTGTTCCTTGCCTGCGCGCAGTCAGAAATTGCGAAAATGCCTAGTCAGCTGCTCTTGATCCCTTTAGATCACAATTAATTACATACGATTACACCATATTTGTCGAATTTTGTTGATAATGTTGATATTGCAGGAGACTGATGAAAAATATATCTCAGTCACTCTCCCACCTTTCAACTTCACACGTCAAAAACAGAAGACTCAGAAGACCCAAGCAGCAGTCGCTGCGCAGCGCGTACCTTGGCCCGATCTCTCAGGGCCTTTTGCTGCAGCATCTGGTGTTGCGTCAAAGGATCTCCTCCTAGGACCCCAGATGACCATGGCCCCATGGCCCTATGGAATATCTACAAGTTCCGGGGTGGAATATCGCACAGGTTTTGTTGATTGCACATCTCTCGAAAATTGATGATTGCATCTGCATCATCATCATCATCATCATCATGTTTGTTTCTAGGAAAATATATGAGGGCAGGTACACATTCTGGTTTGGTTAAAAAATAAATAACCATTGATGTCGAAAGGATTACAGCATCCAGAGTTGCTCTCCTTTCAACAGCGGAAACAAAACCGGGCCCTTTCGGTCACCCAAACGATCCCCGACGGATGCGGTCCCTCTTCGGACGCGAACATCTCACTGGCACCTCAGGGCCGACTGGAATGGCATCTCCTATGCAACGCGGGATTTTTTTCCGGGAATAATCTGCTTGAGAAAGAAAAACAACTGCTGTAGCCTGTTGCTGGCTAATATTCCAGGATGACTGACGAGCCATCCTGGATGTGTTAATGGAAATTCCGAACCCAAGCCCCTGGCGATTTCAACTCAATCACCGGGCAAATCGAACAACTATTGTAAATTATTGCAAAAGAGCTAGTCTCACACCTTCAATTAGCAAAATGGCACTTCGACTTAGCCACTCAGGTTGTTTGGATCCAAACAATCGGGCGACAGGGCCGTTGGGAAGTTCCTAATTCTCCAAAGTCTGTTGAGGTCAAGAGTAAACTCCGCTTGTATCCCCAGTTCAATCACCATTTTATGGCTGAATTTCATCACCAGTGGCATAGTTTTTTTGTTTTTTTAGCTGCTTCTGTTGGTAAATTTATCTGTCAGGAATATGTTCATGGGGATTCAACCCACCCATGACCCAACAATTGTTGGGTTTCACGGTTTCACTTCTGTTGGCCCATAGAAATAGATGGTTTACCCTTAAAAATGGTGATTTTCCATGGCAAACTGTTAGTCATAACCAGATGGTATCTGTCAACCCACGACCCAATCGAAAAGCCCAAGGAACTCTTCACGGTGGGGAATCCCAGCTGGCCGTGACCTGGGATGGGTGGGACTCCCAAGTTCTTCAACTCCAAGAACTTCCCAACTTAGGGAATTTCATGTAAATTCACAGCTATCTTAGTAAAGTTCCCACTATTTAGGTATGGTTCTATAGTTGTGTGATGTTTTATGCCCATCATTGTTGATTGATGTCATCATATCCTCACCTTTCATTGTCTGCATCCCCAAACCCAAATCTGGAGGGGCAGAACTTGGTCAAACACTGCTAGCACTTAAAGCCCTTTACCAATTTCACATGGATATGAGTGGGGCTATCATTCCATAAATGGGGTTACAACTGACTTAGACTTATACCTGGTATTTCGGGCCATATCTGAAGAAATCATTAAACAATCATTGAGAAATCTAGGATGGTGTAAAATCTCCCAATTTCTTCCACACAACTCTATTTTTTAAGGATCGCTAAAAAACAATTTTCATCTCCAAGTGGCTGTTCAGGCCGAATGCATAGACTTCACCAGTCGTGGTAAGAGCCTCAGCTGTGAATTCAGCTTGGTTTCACCTTAGATCACGGGTTAGATATGATCGTTTCTATAACTGTTTGCTGATGTAGCCATATATACATATATAATAATTAATAATATATACATATATAGTATGCGTATATATATAATATAATATACATATTATATCATATATATTTTGTATATAATCCTGTATATATATACACAGAGAATTTTAGAATGACATGATATCCCATATCACAATATGGGTCTTAGAATTGTTGCACCCACATTAGCATAATTTTCCTGATGTATCCAATGTGTATGCAGATTATGCAGATTATGCAGATTATTAATATGTTATATACTATGTCTTGAAGTTCACACATGATTTCCTTTCATGTTACACTTAGGGAGGGCCGCGACCCGTCAACCAATCATTTTCAGGAACCGCTTCAGGACTACTTTGGATTTGATGAAACCATCATTTGGTTGACCAACACAACCAATTAATGTGGTACAAAGGCCCAGAAACAGGAATGAATTTATCAATCCAGTGCCTTGATTCACTAAATCTCCCAAAGTTGCTGGATCTCGAAACATGATTATAATTATAAATGTATAGAATCTCTACTCTTCGGTGAACTAACATCGCCATGAAAATCACCAGTTTGTGCATAGGTAAATCATCGAACTAAATGTAAATGGGCCATTTTCCATAGCTATATATAGCTATGCGAGTTTACTGGAGGTTTTTTTGGAGCTCATGGTTAGTTTCCATAGTTTAAATGGGATGTTTTATAAATATCATATCACCCGGTACCCCCCCGGTTGTCCCCACAACGTTTCAACGTTTCTCCGAAAGAACTGAGGCTTCTGCCAGCGAATGGTTGGAGGCAGCGGTCACCTGACGGTGGCAACGACATGGATCTGAAGATGGAGATATTTATGGGAATATCATGGAAATATCAGGTGCATATCCATTATATGGACATATGATTGGGCATATTATAGGAACTATTATGGGACTATTCTGGGAATATCATGGGACTATTCGTTTTATGGGAATATTATGTGAATATCCATTATAGGAAATATCCATTATATAATGTCGTTGCCATGTTTAACTACCAGAAGTTAATTCACAAGTTGCTGGTTTCACAATTTCTTGTTGCGGTTGATCTCGCTTTGTTGAACATGCATGAACATACCTGCTTACGTTTGTTGGTTCTATCCCCGATGTTTGACATCTGAAATCCCTGCAGTTGTGAGACAAAACTCTCCAACACACAAAACACCGCCCGCTAAAAGCTGCTCCCAAGAACACCCTTGGACTACAATGTACAGTAAACATCAGTAAACCCTCCTTAAATTATACAAGTTGGCTATCTATGGCTATCTATGGCTATCTATGGCTATCTATGGCTATGACCCTGGCTAGCTATATGTTCATCAATTCTCTATCAACCATCATTAAAACCATCAATCGGCCATGGAAAAAACATCGCACCTGGCACATCACCATGTCACGGCGATTGCTCAGAGCCTGGACTTTTCAGAAGGGAATCATGGCAAGAAGATCCAGTCATTCAACCAATAAAGATGTTGCGATCATGGAAATATATGGAAATATATTAGAATATTCATAAGATATTAGTGGGACAATAGATCGATTTGCTGTTTTGACATAGATGACATGGTAATCAAAGCATAATTTCTAGTATGGTAATCATAGTATACATGCTTTGATTACCATACATTGCTGATCATAGTTATTTGGACGCCCATCTGTTTCATCAGGGCAGTATCCAAACCAATGCGATAATCATAGTGTAACACATCATAACCAAAACCATCGAACCGGTTTGCTTCAAAGATACTAGGCATCGTTCTACATTGATTGGTACATAGTTGGCTAGCAAAGATGGTCGTGCAACAAGGAATACACTGAATACCATAGCCATGGTGTAGGCTGTACCCAACATTGACCACGTAGGCCATTACTAGGGTAACCACCATCATAACCTATATATATATTGGATATGTTGTTTGTTTTCTGGTCAAACAAACTTATCCAATATTTTGTGGTCAAAATTCATCTCCAATATCTGAAAAATCTCGCTAAATTGCGAGATTTATTGCCCATCAAATTCGCCATCTTTTGGGTAATTTATCAGATTGTCCCATGAAATTATGGCAAACCAGTTTGGTCATGTCCTCAAAATTCCCCATTATTATCCTTTTTGTTGTGCCCATATTTACCCACATGGAGGTTTCCTCAAATATACCTTAAACCATTGGTAACAACCCATTGATAATAACCCATTTTGGATAAACAAAAATTGGGGTACCCTCATGACTTGGGAAACCCGAATCTCTTCCCATTGATCACTATTATCTGTATCTTTATCCTCAGTTTATCACCATTATCTCATGATTGTCAAGTTACCCATATTTTCCAATTCTACTTCCACATTGGAATCTGATTGGAATCTGATTTTGACTTGAATTTCAGGAGCAGCGAGGCTGCTAATGTTGTGATGTGCCTGCACAACAAAAAAACTTCTCCCGCATTTTGAGTCTCAAACATCATCTGAGAGAGTTCGATGATTTTCCTGTGACTTTTCCGACTTTTCCCATTCTTTCTATGATTTACTCATCAAAAAATCCTAGTTTTCTCAATCTTTTCCATATGTCCCACATTTCCCCCATATATTTGACCCTCTGGTTATGTCAAAATAGCTATTGAAAATGGCCATTTATAGTGAGTTTTCCCATTAATAGCATGGTGATGTTCCATAGTTATGTTAGCCCGTTTACCAGAGGGTAATGATGGTATAATGTATGGTTACCATTCCAATTACAATAAACTATGGATATATTTTACCTATATTTTACCGATATTTTATATCCATAGTTAATTGTAATATTACATTGTTTATCCATATTTATCCATTGAATATACATATTTACCTATGAATAAACTACAATAAACTATGGATATATTTTAACTATGGATATATTTACTATCAAAAAATCCCAGTGTTCTCAATCTTTTCCACATTTTCCCCATATATTTTACATTATTCTACCATATGTTCCCGATATTTTCCCATGAAATTCCCACATTTTGCCGCGAAAAACAACCGCCCGAGGCGCCGGGATCAACGAGGGCTTCACCCGCTGCGCGGCGCCGTCGCCGTCCACGCCCACGCCCAGCTGGCCGTGGACGTTGGAGCCCCAGGCCCACACCTGGCGCCATGGGGCCACGGTGGGATATCATGGAGATATCATGGAGATATCATGGAGGGTAATGTTCCCCCATAGATGATGACGAGTTTTCATGCACTTTACTAAATTATGGGGAGATGTATAAATGATAAGCCAATTGTTATATAGGATTAAATAGATTGGGTATACCCTCTGGTTATGTTAACAGTTTGCTATTGAAAATGACCATAGAAATAGTGGATTTTCCCATTAATAGCATGGTGATTTTCCATAGTTATGTTAGCCCGTTTACCAGAGGGTATAAGATGCTTATGATAAATGATAAATGATAGCCATAAGCATCTGGTTGGTGGTGCAATCACCATCTTGAAAAATGATGGAGTTCGTCAATGGGAAGGATGACATCCCATATATTATGGAGAAAAATGTTTGAAACCACCGGCCAGGCATATAAATGACTGATAAATGGTAAAAACATAACTCGTGTGATTATGATATATATTAAATGGATAATGGATCTATATGATGGTTTATCAAAGATTAATGGTAATTATGTTATAATGAACAAGAAGTAACATATGAATATTTACCATTAATGGTTTTCTGAACCACTTTATGATTGGCAATTAATCACCATTAATTTATTGGTCTATGATAACATATAATTTTGATGGTTTTTCATGGTTCATAAGAATGGTTCATAATTCTATCATGATGGGTATATAATCATTAATCTGGGTAAATTATAATATTTCACTAACCTGAAATAAGGTCATTTGGGGATGATTTCCCTTACTAACCATTATTCCCAGTGAGGTCGCAGTGAGGTCGTTATAATTTACCCAGATTAATGGCTAAACTAAACCATGGTCAATACAATGGGTACATCATCGGTATTTCTAATGCCCATCCTGGATCCAATAATAAAGCCGTCAAGCCGAAGGAGTGTTTGGTGCATATTTCAGGCGGTTTTTGGTACCTTCTATTTAGAAGAATTTGGATCCATATGGATAGATAGATATATATATATATACATATATCCATTATATATTGAAGCCATGGTGATGATGTAACCATTTTATGGGGTTGTTTTACTAATTGATTAAACCAAAATGATTCTGAAAAACTGTGGGTGATGACTCTTGTTAGAACTCAAGATAAGTTTCACCCCCAAGGGTAAACTCTGGTTGGTGTGGAATGTCCAAACTTTGCTTCAGAATCCCCAAGGGTTAGAATATGTTAGAACCACCAACACCAGCCACACCGAGGGAAACCCATCATTGGGGATTAGTTGGTTGGTTCTGATTCCAAGAATCTCCAAATAATGCTTTTAGCTAAACCATCACCCTTGGTTAGAGCGTGGGATTTCGAAGAAGTCTAACTAAATACAATCAAGATGTAACCCACAAGAAACCCATCAGGATATAGATTTTAGGTCTATCTAGCAAAAATGAGGAGTTAATTTGTATACCACTGGGGAAGGTTGATAAACACTGGATGAAATATATGCACAGAATATACATGTTAAAATGTGGATAGTATGGTCTAGTGAAGATCAACAACATCTCAAAATATCAGGTAATTATAGATAATTGCCAGGAACATACCAACACATATCAGAACCAAACAAAATCAAATGATATTTGCCATAACACACACACACACTTGCTCAGACACTACAGGCCTTGGCACCGTCGTTGGTAATGGCCTCAGCGATGGTGAAGTCAGCCATTTCATCCATTTTCCATATGGATGACGCCCAAATTCGAAAAAAAAAAATGATCGAAACTGCTGGGTCTGGAGTCTGGAAATTGGTTTTCATGTTTTTTCAACGGAATGTACAGTTCGACAAAATCATGCGAGTCCACCCAACAGCATGGATGACATCAAAATGATTGTGATTTCGCACACTGGTTTGATTGTTGATAATACTGTACCCCCCAGATTTTGATATGTGCATATCACTAGCAAGTTTACTGTATGTTTGTTTTCCATTTATGGCTTAACAATTACCTGACTTCGAGTGAAACCCACCCTGACACACTATTCTGACATAGTTTCTGACATATCATCTGGAAACAAGTAATATATGGCAAACTGGCATTCTTTCTGGCATATACCCTGACATTCTTTCTAGCATTCTATCTGGGATTCCATAGTTATGTAAACGTTTACCAGAGGGTATTCTATCATTCTATCCGGGAATTCTATCTGGCATTCTATCTGACATTCTCTCTGGTATATGAATATGTTCAGGTCGACAAAGCCCAATGTGGCTATGGGTCACAATCTCATCCCCGCAAATCTGAATACTGACACGAAACACTCCATTTGTTGATGCTTTTGATGGGCACAAAAATGGACCAGCCATGCTACCAGTTGCTTCAGCTGCTTGGTTTGCAGCAAACTCCTGAGAACTTCCAAGGTTTGGACAATGGAATGGCAAGCACCGCAGCAAATGGCACCAATCCGAAGCCCGCCTAGGGATGCATATGCGCCGTTTGTCGAGTTCACTTCAAAAAAAGGGGGAACAATGTTGCCAGTAGAAAATCAAGTATCTCAGTATCAAAACGTATCTCAGTATCTATTTTCGTAAAAAGTCTTACCAGTAGAGACTTTCAACACACAAAAAGGGGATGTGACGCACCGCCCAGGTGCTCAGTTGCGGAACGGGCTGTGGCACCATCTGATCCTGAAGTTTCCCCAGCCTCAGCTGCGCTGGCTAGGTCTGGGACAGCGCTTGAGCACAGTAACGGTCATTTCTAGTTGGGAAACATCTGAAAACTTTGGTGTGTGGAAACTCTATGTGGCGATATCGAGATTTCATGCTATGATACGTGGATCCGCTGATGGGATGAACACGTGCAAAGTTGCAAGCAGTGCCTGGTGTGAAACTGCTTGGGGGTTCTGCCATGTGGATTGACGAGTCACAGAAGATAAACTGTTAACCAGCCCTAACATGCTGACACCACCTGACACCACTCAATATTTCTCCTGTGTGGCAAGGGACAATCATATTTGATTCACACTTCTCCCATGCTACGCTTCCAGTGCCACTGCTTAAAGATCTCGGGTCAGCATCCATAATGATCCTATGTTCAAAGTACCCAATCTGGTGAAATCAGCTCGTTCCAACTAAGCAATCATATACCAATCCTTGATACAAACATATATATATATATACATAGATAATATACATATAGATAATATATATATATATATATTTATGTATAATATGAATGTTTCCTACAACGGGGATACCCCCAGTCATCCATTTTTTCATTGGGTGAATTGGATGGAAACCAAGAGGCCCCAATTGGCCATTGGCATTGGCCCCCCAGGTGTAGAGCTGGTCCTCCTGTGGCGCCAAGTTTGGTAAAGCTGGTGGATGAGGAGAATCATTGGATGAACGGTGGATGAACATCGGATATATATATATGCATATGTAATGGGACTATAATGGGATTTAATGGGATTTAAGGGATTTATGGTGGTTTAATGGGATCTAATGGGATTTAATGGGATTTAATGGGATTATAATGGGACTATAATGGGACTATAATGGGATTATAATGGGATTATAATGGGATTATAAATGGGATAATCATCTTTATAATGGGATTGTATAAGAGTGGTTATAATACCTATAGATATAGAACTGGTTGGTGGTTTCAACCCCTCTGAAAAATATTACTGTTTATCACTGTTTCTTGGTTAAATGGGAAAAAACATATTCCCAATATATGGAAAAATGTTCCAAACCACCAATCAGTGATTATTAACCACTATTAACCATTATTAACCATCATTATCCCATATTAGACCAAGCAAATAAGAAACCAGATTCAATTACATAGTCACAAGCATAATATAGAAACTGATTGGGATATATGGGGGTATCACTGGATGATTTTGATAGAAATTGCGTAGTAATCACATAGTCTTACCATGTTAGGCCCTATGATATTCGTATTATGTATTCTTGTGATGATGATGGTGTTGGTGGTGATTATTATGATCATTACGATGGTGATAGGAATGGTGTTCCGGTGATGACAACTAATATCACACCACCGAGCAGTGGCAGGGTGATTCCAATGGAGGGCCCAGATCCCTCAACACTTCTACCCCTCAAATTTCGGGGTTCGCTACAACGTCTCCCCATTCACCAACCATTCACCAACATCTTTTCCATCCAGGACACCAGTCCGTTTTCTCCAGAATTATCCGAGGTCCCAACCGTTCACCAGCCACCCAGCCGCACCTCCGTGACGGCCATGGTGAAACTATCGCCCGCCGCAATGAGCTTCACCTGCACCTGAAAGGCGCTGAAGTGGGGTTGGTTCTTCGGTATCACCGCTTTCAGCTTCATTATATAATATACTTGGTATAGTACCCTCTGGTAAACGTTACATAACTATGGAAAGATCCACCATGCTATTAATGGGAAAATCAACTATTTCTATGGCCATGGCTTCAATAGCGAACTGTTAAATTACCAGAGGGTATATGATATCCAGTATACCAATCACGTATATTTGGAGGCATAGAGTAACAAATTGTTCACCATCTATTCAGTGTATTGTAATTGATAAATTGATAATAGTAGTGATTATTATGTAAATTGACAATAGTAAATTGATAATAGTAATTGATAAATTGATAATAGTAAATTGATAAATTGATAATTTTATGTTAGTCATTGATATCATAGGTATCATATCATAGATATGCATTGTTCATGGGTGGTAAAATAATGTAAAATAGATATCTAGATCTTCTAGATGAATAATGTGGTAAACCCAATGGAATAAGCCTCCGATGTTAAATGGTTTATACCATCTGTACAACCAATTTCTGGCAAGTACTAATATCATCATTCAATCTTACAATTGGGTTTACCACACAATAGATCAATGATTGGTTTTCATAATCCTAACCATGATACTAGGGGATGTTAATATCCCAACGTAATATCTCACCAAAAGATGGAGGGATGGTTACTTATCTTTACAACGTTTGTTAAATAAAGTTAATATTGTTCAGCCAGGACAAATAGGTTGGTGGTATTAATTGGTTCACATGTTTTCTTGCTTAGATAAATCAACATGTTTTTGCATGTTACATCCCTCCGTCCATGGTGTTTTCTCACAAAAAATCGGGGCAACCCATGAAATCATAACGGTCAAATCCCCACACGAAATGGTCAGCAAGAGATGTCCATATCGCCATGAATTGAATAGTTGAAGCCCCAATTCTTGATGAACTATCCAAAAATCAGTACCTTAATTTGATCATGAAAATATATGCGCATCATATTAATCATGAAAATCGCCATGTCTTGAATCATCCATCATCCATTTTCTTGGTGAAATGCCTGCTGATCCCTGCACCTCTTCGTCTCCCAGAGGACCCTCAACTGATCTGGGCCTAGGACGCTGTTTCGGCACATCACTTGGTGGTGTCTGGATATAACAAAACAGTCACTAGTCAATGGGGTTTATAAACCCAAATTTGGGGGAAAACCCCAACTCCCATTCAAACTTCTCACTCTTGCCATTCTTCAATTGCTGAGGATTAATTCCCCAGTTTACACAACAAAAATATCATTCGCCGACCCGGTCGGGGAGGATTTTGTCAAGAGAACCGTCAAATCGGTCCATTGAACCCATTGAGATGACCTAAATTGCCTCCTGCAGTTCTCCCATTCATATTCCATTAATATCTAAAACATATATCCAGTTATTATATAAATGGATCTATGTGCATTAATACTACTCATGGGATATTTATTTGAGTTTACATGTATCCAGAGTTACATCCCCACTTTATCATACTCTGTATTATATTATATTATATAATATTATATAATATATTATATTATATTATATTATATATAATATTATATATATATATTCATCCAGAAATGATGTTTTTCTCAGCGAGCAAAATAATCTGCCATCGGCTGCAGCTTTGGCAGGTCTTGCTTGGTCACGATCAATCGGAGTGCCCCCTTGTTCCTGACAAGAGTCTCCGAAAACGGGCAATAAGTTACTAAACAGGCGATACTAATATGACATTCAATCAATTTCATTGCCAAATTGTCTTTGGGAAATGTATTTACAATACTTTATATGTTCATGTGGATGCAATATATGCAATCGCATACCCGTTTCACAGATATCCAATCAAAAAAAGCTATCGCTCCCTCTCCCAGTGACCCCACCTGCCATTTTCATGTTGACATTATAAGAGATCTTATAAGAGATATACTAAACTATAGGAATTTGATTATCCTATCACTTCGTTTCAAAAAATATATATCGTATCATATATATATAATATGTCACAGACAGTCGTATATAATTGATAAAAACATATTATACCATATATCACATATAATATATCACATACAATCTGTCACATACATTCACATACCATATCACATCATATACACACCAATCCAAAATATGTTCAGACAGACCTACTTGCAAGACGAGTTTCCAGGAAAAAATGTATGCTGTCAGTTCCAAAGTCTCGAAGAAGTCCAGGGTTGTTGCTCGAAGGTCACTGTTTTGCCAGGCGTGCCGCGACTTCCCATAGCCTGTTACCACGATGCACTTCAACCTGTCGCTGACTTCAAGGTGCTTTGTGACAATCATGGACAACCACCACTGCAATGTGAGTCGAGCTGCTCCCTCTGATTGTTCATGGAGGTCTACAATCAGATCTTGAAATGCACCTGATTTCATTAAGATTGGCAGAAAACCCTGCTTGAAAATCCGACCACCAAGACTCTTGCTGCCGCAGATTTCCTTGCAAGCAAGCAAAGCATTGTAGGCTACCCAGTTCGGTTGCACTGTCGAATCAGGCATTGACCCAAACAACAGCAGCGCGTGCTGCCACCGACTACCCTTATCACATGCACTGATTGAAGCGCCATAGCTATAGATATCCGGACTGATCCTTACCTTGGGCATTGCATCAAACAACATCAGCGCTTGCTGCCATTGACCACCCTTCTGACATGCGCTGATGGAGGCATTATAGCTAAGCACACTTGGACTGATCTTTGCCTCGGGTATTGCCTCAAACAACATCAGCGCCTGCTGCCATTGACCACCCTTCTCACATGCACTGATGGAGGCATTATAGCTACGCACACTTGGACTGATCTTTGCCTCGCGCATTTCCTCAAACACCATTAGCGCACGCTGCCATTGACCACCCTTCTCACAAGCACTGATTGAAGCGTTGTAGCTAATGACGTCCTGACGGATCCTTGTCATGGGCATTGCCTCAAACAACATCAGCGCATGTTGCCATTGACCACCTTTCTCACATGAACTGATGGTGGCACTGTAGCTAATTAGGTTCTGACTGATCCTTGCCTTGGGCATTGCCTCAAAGAAGATCAGCGCCTGCGGCCACTCACCACCCTTCTCACATGCACTGATTGAAGCGTTGTAGCTAATGACGTCCGGACTGATCTTTGCCTTCGGCATTGCCTCAAACAACATCAGCGCTTGCTGCCATTGACCACCCTTCTCGCATGCACTGATTGAAGCGTTGTAGCTAATGATGTCCGGACTGATCTTTACCTTCGGCATTGCCTCAAACAACATCAGCGCTTGCTGCCATTGACCACCCTTCTCGCATGCACTGATTAAAGCGTTGTAGCTAATGATGTCCGGACTGATCTTTGCCTTCGGCAGGGCCACAAAGAAGATCAGCGCGTGCGGCCATTGACCACCCTTATTACATGCACTGACTGAAGCGTTGTAGCTAATGATATCCGGACTGATTTTTGCCTCGGGTATTGCATCAAACAACATCAGCGCTTGCTGCCATTGACCACCCTTCTTACATGCACTGATGGAGGCATTGTAGCCAGCCACACTTGGACAGATCCTTGCCTGTGGCATTCCTTCAAGCAAGGTAAATGCAACCTGCCAGATGTTTCTTTTCCCACACAATGAGATTCCTCTTGTGTACTCGCGTTCGTTCGGCAGCAAATTCTGATCAATTGTTGCGAGTTTGTAGGCTTGAGGAATCAACTGGGCTTGATTTTTCCGCACCGGTGTCCTGCGTGTTTTCAGCAAAACATGCACTGAACATGACAAATTATTGGAGGGAAACGATGGATCCTATGCTTACAAACAACGTTAACCATGGCAGCTATGGCAGCTCCAACAGACTGGTTGAATCATAGAAACTCCAATCGGCCCACGATCGGGATATTTTCTCTTAGATAATTGTTTTCATCATCACCCAGCTAAAAAATGGATTCTGATTCTCCCTTCAAAAGCAGCACAGAGACTTTAGAGAATTACCCTCTGGTAATTTAACATAGCTATGGAAAATCACCATTTTTAATGGGAAAACTCACTATAAATGGCCATTTTCAATAGCTTTTTGTATGTTTACCACAGGGTAATTTAAGGTCTCCACATTTTTTGCTGCGTTTTAGTGTCCTCAAGGTCTCCTTGACCTCGTCCGCTCCAGGTGGTAAAATTGCCATGGCCACAGGGTTCGGAACGCGCGCTGCGCTGGCTGAGCCGAAATCTGCAGGAACTGGACTCTAACTAATGTTATAAGTGGCTTTATGGTAGATATAACTATAGTTAATAGGGGTTATAATGGTTTATAAACCCACTTATAATGATTAATAGGGGCCCCATCCTGTAAGGAGTGAGCACATTTAATGACAGTTTGAAAACGTCATGAAGTGACCCAATTTATGCATCAATTGACTGAGATGTAAAGAGCTTGTGGCTGGATGAAGCTTGAGATTGGGCAAATTCTGGATTACAGTGTTACGACAATTTATTCTGAAGAGAAAACACAAGTGCTTTGAGTAAAACATTACAGGACATCCCAACAACTTCGTAGGTCAAATCAAGTTGTATAGTGGTTGCAACACCCTAAAATAGCCACTTCTTTTGGCAGTTCACCCCCATACTAGTCCACTAGATCTTGACCCATATGAAACATTATGAAACCCAGGAAAAAAAACACGAATCTTTGCTGCTTAAACTACGTACATTACACATCATTGAACATGATTTAAGCCCTGGTTGGTGGTTTCAAGTTTCAACCCCTCTGAAAAATATGTCAGTTGGGATGATGACATTCCCAATATATGGAAAAATAAAAAAATGACCCAAAGCACCAACCAGTTCAACCATGTTGACCCCCCTATTTTGGTGAGGTCAACCGGTCAACCGGTCAACCCCGCAAGCAAAATGGTGGTGCCAAGCAACGTATCCACAAAGGAGCCATGAAGCCTTGACTCCATTCCCAGCTGGCCGTGCCTGATCTTTTGATGGCGTTGTGTGGATCAAAAGCATCGTCTGAAATATCCTGATTTGATTGATTTGTGAATGGACCATGATTTGGTGATTTGGCATATCATTCATGGATCAAACAGGGCTTCATGTTTTGTGCGGGTTTGATTCATGGATCATGACTTGTTTGATCATTTTTTGTCAATTTTGCGGGTGTTCGGGTCAAACATTCCAAATTTGGCTGGTAAAACAATGGATTCCTCGTCAAGTTTTTCAGGAGCCGCATGGCTTTTGTTCAAGTTTGGACCCCATTTGGACCCTAACGTTTGGACATTTTTTAACAGAATTTCGTTCCATGGTGACTTCTTCGGCCAGTTTTTTTGGCTGGTCTTCCGCGCAGAGGTATTCCCAGGAACATCCCAGGGTTCCCATAAATCGCTGAAGTCGAAAAACGCCAAGCTACGTATTGTCACCCATGGCAAACAGCCGGCCGCTATCTGTGAGCAGCAAGCTGTGCCTGGCGAATATGATCCACCATGGGGCTTTAATCAACTGATTTCTGATAGCTAAGTTAGCTAAGTTGCATGAAAACTAGATGAACTATTGGGTTAATGGTATTGTTTTAATGAACTTAGCTATCAGTTCTTTATGCAACTTAGCTACCAACTATAGTTGCATTAACCAACATTTCTATTAACTATTGGGTTGATGGTGATTGTAACTATAGTTCGGCGGCTCAATCAACGAACTGGGACCTGGGGGGCACTACCATCATGTTTCCGGGCTACCTTGGTTCCACAGATAGGCTTCTTTAAACGCTGGTTTAACGTCATGCAACTAGAATGGATACCCTCTGGTAAATTAACAGTTCGACCCTGGCAGTCATCGGGGTTGGAAGATTAGTTTCCATTAAAACTAGGCTATTTTCAGGGTCCAACTGTTAATTTACCAGAGGGTGATCATGACAATGTCACTAGGAGCTTAACCTTCTGGAATCGTGCATGCATAAGAAGAATAATGCTGTACGCCCACAAAGCAACAGATCCTGCTACGAGGTGCTCATTGAAGCAACAAACGTGCTTAACAGATGTCCGATTCGCAAAATATCAAAATATCAGACAAACAAGATATTCAGTCAGTCCCTCCATCAAACATCCAAACATATCCAAACATCCAACCATCATCAAAGTCCATCAAACATCCATCCATCCATCTCCATCCCAGTCATCCCACCAAGCAGTTCCACCTGGCTCCGGCAGCAACCATCTTGACAGGCACCTGGGCACTAAAGCGCCTGGCACATCGCACGGCGAACCAAAGAGGCTGAAGCAAAGGGGGTCTAGTCACTCTGAAATTTAAGGGACAACAAAACCATGGATGTATATAATTAACATATTTATTAATGATATATATATATATATATGATATATATGATATATATATATATATACATATATATGATATATATGATATATATGATATATATGATATATATGATATATATGATATATATGTTAATTCTATCATATATATATACCATACCATATTAATTACAACAAATATGATCTATATAATTCTATATATATATATGATATAATTAACCAACACGCACAGAGTTTTAAAGCAACAAGACCTGAGAAAAATTGACCAGCTAACCGACTACTCCATGGACCAATAGACCGAATTTTAGGCTTTGGGACAACCAAAGTGGATGGCTACGCAAAGCTGTCAGATATCACAGATTCACGCTGTTTGCTACCCAAAAAATGCCATGCAATATGTCCACTTAAATTCGAATTTCACGGATGAAAACACTATTCCAAAGCTGCATGGCGAACCATACATAGCTAATCTAACCCCAAAGTCCAAGTTTTCTTACATTTTTGGCTTGGTTAGTTGGTTTGACCTCAATCACTAGATCATCAAACTTGCCAGCAGGACAGCAGCAGCGGTGCGGATTGTCGCACCTAAGAACAAAGACCCGAGACATGGCAAGGGCTAGGGCAACTGAAGGGGTTAACAGTCAAGGTCGAAAATGCAAGCCTCAAATTCCCACTATTGCAATCACCAAATGATACAGAAACATCTAGGTCCTAAAGTTTTATTTATTTAAATTAATTTCAACAAAAATAGCGAAACATCATCAATCTGCCACCAACATCACCAAAGGCATACCACCAAGACCATCAGTATCTGGCAAAAGAATCGGTTGAAACTGGAAAAAAAAAATATCGAAGAACAACTGGAGTCCCACTGAGTTTAGAAATTGAGAAGCAACAAAAAACAAGTTGCAAGAAATTGAGTTTAGGTTCCACTGAGACAGATATCATCAGATTCTGTTCCTTTTGATCCTTCTTTTCGAGGCACATCGGGTCCTTGTCCTAGGGCTCCACAGTTGGAAGCTCCAAAGGTGTGAACCTGTTGCGATTCGCACGGATTTGCTGGGTATTCTTACATGGGAATGGTAGTAGTGGGTGAATTTACCATGTGAGTTATATGGAATTGTCATGAATGGTAGCTGTAATGGGTAGATGTCTAATGGGACTGATCATCTGCTAATTGAGATTGTTTTTAATGCTATATAATTGTACTGGCAGTTAGTATTTGCACTGTTAAATTTCATGGGAACTGTGATGCTACTCTATAATGGTGATGAGAATTTTTAGAGTTTTATATAACTGTATATAACTTATATATTGTTCTCATGGTACTTATGGATACTTATGGTATTCTGGTAGTTTTTCGAACCAACCATTACATTGGTAATGCTACTGACAGTAGATGATGGCACTTGCGCCAACATCGAGGACAAAGGAACCTAAAAAATTGCTATACGTCCAATCATCTATTATTGATATTGCCATATTAGTACCAATCAACAAGCATATGTAATACATAAAGATTAAGCATCCATTAACCATCATTAACATCCATTAACATTAAATTATTATTGATGAGAATGAGAATACATCAATGGTATCACCATATATTAGATTTTGAATTGCTAATGACAGTAAATTTGATTAACATATATATATATACCCTCTGGTAAACTAACATGGCTATTGAAAATTGCCATAGAAATACTGGATGTTCCCATTAAACATGGTGATTTTCCAGTTCGCTATGTTAGTCATTACCAGAGGGTACACATATTTCTACAGGTGACGCCGTGACGCATTGGAACACTTGACCAGGTCTCCGAAACAGCACGCCTCACCGTTGTTGCCCAAGACCAGGGTGTGCGATTGCCCCGAAGTGGAGTTGGCACTGGACACCTGGCGATTCTGGTGCCGAAGTTTGGATCCACTTAGGATCATCCGACATCACCATCATGGGATATCACCATAATGGGATTGGCCATTTCGTTCATCCGAAATTCGCCGCACCGATGTTCAGAATCAGACATGTGTTTTTCTATACATTCACAGTGTGAACGCAAATGAGGCGTTTCATCATGTGTCATATAGATTTTGGGATGATTCATATACCCTCTGGTAATTTAACATAACTATGGAAAATCGCCAGGTTTAATGGGAAAATCCACTATAAATGGTCATTTTCAATAGCTATGTTAAATTACCAGAGGGTAAATGGCTCAATTTGTTTCACCTCATCACCAGCAGCGTCACCTGCACCACATGCACATCCCGCACGCTCTTCATGCGCTGCGCGCTGGCGATTTGCGCCACCTCCTTACGTCCTGCGCGCTGGCGATTCGCGGATGCCACAAGGCCACAAGGTGGGTCCCAGCTGTGGCTATTGGGGGTTTAACGGGTGTAACATTTAAGCCCCAGCTGGTTCATCCATGAAAATATAGAGTTCTATCAAGTTCTATTCCCCCAATCAACCAAGTTGTATCAACTTTGCTATCATCAAAATATCAACCATGAAAAC
>Ga0126342_10000048_pt1 | contig 63062 bp, 51 predicted proteins | sample Cyp1metagenome_FD_92528 | JGI IMG/M metagenome (GOLD analysis project Ga0126342, IMG submission 92528) | Coral microbial communities from Lord Howe Island, Old Settlement Bay, Australia - Cyphastrea 1 metagenome | ecosystem: Host-associated > Invertebrates > Cnidaria > Coral ...
CCAGCGGCGGCCGTGCTTGATCACTATGTGAGGCAGGCGGTTGGAAAAGGGAGTTTTCAAGATTTCTGTTCTTGCGAACAAGTATTCTTGGTCCGACAAAAAAAGTTGGCTTGGACAAAAAAACTTGTCAAGGCCAAGAAAACTTGATCAAACTTGATCATGGATCAAAAGGAACTACATTCGATGGTGCAGGTACCATATATATATAATATACACGTATATATACACCCTCCTGGCAATGGCGGACATAGCTATTGAAAATGGCAACTTATAGTTGATTTAGCCTAAAAAATGGTGATGTTCCATAGTTATGATTAGCTATGATTAGTTCACCAGAGAGTAAATGGGAAAAATGGGAGGTTTGCCTGAGATTCCTACTATCCCCACTATTCCCAGGAATGGAGGTCATCTTTTCACTATATGCAAATGGATGCATATTGGAGGTTAACCACTAAAACCTGGTTAAACAACTGGGATTAGAACACATTTATGGGATGATCCTCCAAGTGGTGAGTTTAAACCATGAACCATGGAAGGTTTTGCTGGAGATAGATATGGAGGATGCATATGGATGCATCTGGGGATGATATGGATGATAAAGGATATAAAGGATAGGATATAAAGGACAAAACATGGGAGGTTAAGCAAACATATTGGCTGTGGGTAAATGATAAAGATCGAACCTCAACTGCAGCCGACCCCGGTCCGGTCAGCCCAAGAGGAGTTCAAATTAATGTTGCTGTATTTGCTCCAGCATGCAACAATGGCATCACTTGTGGTGGTTTCACCAGCCAAACATGGCACAGTTTGTCCCAAAGAAAAAAGGAACCCAGTACTATGAATGGTATAGAAAGGCACTGGAATATTGATGAATATTGGGAATCTTGTGGGCTGAATGCTGAAGGTTTTTGCCTCAAAATTGGGTTGAATTGAAAGGACCCACAGATAATCCAGCCAGAATCTATCCGAAAAGTAGGGCGTTCTAATTGTATAAAGGCACTACATCATTTTAATGTACACGGCCCAGTAATCGGTACATAGCTTTTGAACATGGCCCACTGATGAACATGGTCCACTGATGATGATGATGATGATTATTTACCTAATAAACATGGACATATTCCATACCCTCTGGTATTCAAACAAGGCCTGCTGGACAATCAACCGTTTCTTTCGATACTTTTCACATTGAAAACCCATTGATGTCAGATTTTCCTGCCCCCCGCCATCTTTGATTCGGGTAATATGGGCAACCCAATAATGTGGTTAAAACAATAATAGTCACCACCCCATGTGTGCTGGTCTATACCACCCATAAAAATGGTGATGACTGGGGGATGGTTTATGGCATTGTTACCACATTAATAACATATCATCACCATTTTTATGGGTGGTATAGACCATCAAACATGGGGTGGCTTATTGTTTTAACCACATTGATTACCATTTGAGGATGGTCTATAATGTAGCACCCGTTTCTGGTGATTTTTTACCACACCGTCCGTCGCTCCTGTTGCCCACGGCTGGCGGCCACCCTTAGGTCTTCGTAGACCTGTCGAAGGTGCTGAATTTTTGGCCGAACTCTAGAGATTTTACCAACAAAACATGTAAATTCTACAAGGGTTGTCCAGTTGCAGATGTAACTTGGCGAAAATTGTGGAGATTTGTTTGAGGAAACGACATTTTTTTTAGATTGGAGATGCATGCAGAGTATAGCAGCTGATGATGTGATCACGCGAACAATGGGGTCCCATCCCACATGTTTCAGTGGTGACTTGGACCAGCATAATCCATGGTTCATCGGAAGCTGTATGAGATCTACACCTATTTCAGAGCCAACAAATGAGCCTGGTTGGTGTTGATGGTCCTGGGTGAGGCTCCAAATTTTCGAGCCATTCGAGGTGCCCAAATTGGAGGTACCGAACTGGATGTGAGGCCTACGGAGAGAATATCATCTACCATCATCTACCCAAATACTGTGTGGCCTTGAATAATTCATATCTTGAATAAATTATACAACACAGAGCCGATGTTAAGTCCCTTCATGGGCCCATAGAACCCTTGTAGTGTCTTGGAACACCATTGTGACAAGGGGTTTGGCTCATGTGAATCCCATCAAAGTTGGCCTTCTGGCCTTCTCACTGTCACAAATCATATGTAAATCCCAGCTGTTGTATGGCAACAATATGTTTTAATTCGTCAAGATACTGAACCAATGTTTACATCTAGCATCATAAATGTCTACGCATCCCAAATCTGATGGAATCTCTCTCCGTGAACCTGGCGGTGAAGTGCTGGAGGTTTCTGACCGCACCAGATACCCTTGCGCCTCATGTGGCTTGATGTCAGCTTCAGTGACTGGCTCAGGTGTTATCGCCTCAGCAGCCCAGTTGAGTCATACTCAGCCTACTCAGCCAGTTGAACCATTGGACCATGGCTGGTGAAAATCCACCAGTTGACTGATCTGTTTGGGGTGTTCAATGGCATTGGTTTTACTCTGGCCAAGGACAGATCGGGCCTAAAGAGTCTATATTCTTGGATAGTGCTAGGTGGGCTAGAAATCACTTGCGCATTCTGAAGCAGTAGTGAGAAAATCATTGTGGCACAAAGTGTACCAGAGTTCACTGCCCATCTGAAGCGCTGCAGAACAAACAACCTCTGAAAATGACAATGAACTGCTGCAAGACATGAAAAACAAGTCCTTGGTTCTTGGAACCAAAATAGCTTAATCTGGTAAACCCAATACTAAATATATAATAACATATATATATATATAATAAAATATAAACAATCTCCAAAATCACCATTTTTTCTGGGTTGTCTCAAGATGTCTCAAGTAGCCGTTTCCAGCCGTGCCAGGCCACTGGCGGCGTTTTGTTGCGGCGTTCGGTGCCGGCAAGCATCGAAGGCCTGTCCTCGGCTGGAGGAAGCGGCTGGTGGAAGTGGAATGAGCCACCAAAAACCATAGGAAAACCATGGAAAAACCATAGGAAAATGGTGGTTTAATGGGATTCAATGGTGATTTACTGGTGATTTTATGATGGTTTAATGGGATTTACTGTACCCTCTGGTTATGACTAACATAGCCATGGAAAATGAATGGCCCATAGAAATAGATGGTTTACCGAACTTAAAAATAAAGTGATTTTCCATGGCTATGTTAGTCACAACCAGATGGTAGACATGGGTGAAAATGGTGAAATGATCATCATTCCGTGCTTTGCCTGAACAGATCGCGAAGTGACGAGGACATGATCATCAAATATCATCATTCCATGTTCCATTTTCAGGGCTGGAAGTAGAGTCCAGATCGAGGAACTATTTATCAACGGTATATCAACGGTTGGGTGCCTTCAAGCCAGCGCTTTGGCAACCAGGGTAGATTAAACGTTGCTGAATGATCAGCCACTGTGTTGCTTTGATGGTCTAAGAGCAAACATACTATACATCGTATACATACTACCGATATCCGTAGGTTTGGTAGTCAACTATTGTTCAGAAAGCCGGGTCGCCACGTTCGAATTTTCCAACCAAACAGTGAACGGTGCATGAGTTTGAAGTCAATTTTGCTGAACTGCCTCGCAGTGGAATTTGCAGTGGTTAGCAGAACAACTATATTGATGCATCTTATGGCACAATATGCCCAATCCGAGATATCTTGCACAGAGACCTTTTACTCAAAGCAGGTTATCATATATTTTACATGTATATCAATTGAAATTCAAATATCACAGTCTTAAAGTACAGTTTAGACTATCCATCCAGTTACCCAGATTTTAGGCAGGCGGCATGCCGACGCCAGGGCGTCCCCTGGCACGCAGTTAAGGCCAAGCATCGCTGTCCATCGCTCCGCAGGATTCTAGCGCAGAGACAATCAGCTGATCTAAGTATCTACCTGGGTCCACGAATTCAAACCATCCGAACGAATGACATGCATATTTTGAATAATCGAACATGGCAAGTTAAGGAGGAAAACTGGTGGATGAATGGGATGTAACTATGACATTGAAGAGGTAGACCCAATAATGCTTCATCATCCCCAATTGGTCATTGTTTTTGGGTATACCGTATACCCTTGTACACCTCGGGTGATATCTGCCAGCTCCCAAATGGTTGCTTACTGGGACAAATTGGCTTTACAATATCAACTGGATCATCCTACCCATGGATGAAAAACGATAAATTCTGCAACAATACGTGAAAATACTTGAAATATATTGAACGGATCCAGTATCTCAAATCAGCCAAAAATAACATACAAAAAATGAAATAAACACAAGTCAGAACCCAGATACGGACATCACATCGCTCCATTGGTTGAGCCTCCTCCAGCTTTGGATTGGCTTCCGCAGTGTCTTCCACGTGTGGGTCCAGTTCCTCCTGCTCTGCTGGTTGCTCCAGCAGCGGCAGAGGCAGATGTGGGGGAGCTGCGGATGTGAAGAGCGGCGGCGCGAAGAAATCCAGATCTAGCTCCGAATCCTGGTGCCATGACCCGTCAGCAGGATGGGAAGATTTTCTGGTGAAAAATGTTTTGGAAAATAAACGTACCAAGTCTTCAAGATGGGTTGGCTGAGACTCTAGACTCTAGACCAATTTACAGAGGCACAACTTATCTCCCATTATCGATTACTATCAGTCGGCAACATTGTCAGCATATAAATGGATAGACAATGTTTATCATAATAATATTTGTCAGCAATGTATTATAGTATTTGGATAATTTTTGAGCCACCCTCCAAACACTATCATACAATACGTCTCTGTTGTTGTTCTCTATATCCCCTCTCCTACTACTACTACTACTACTACTACTACTCCTGCTGCTGCTGCTGCTGCTGCTGCCGCCGCTGCTGCCGCTGCTGCTGCTGCTGCTGCCGCGGCTGCTGCTGCTGCTGTTGTTGTTGTTGTGGTTGTGGTTGTGGTTGTTGTTTGTTGTTGTTGTTGTTGTTACCATACTTAAGTTCCCCAATTCAAATCACAAACAGTTGTGAAGGTTTCTTGGTTTTCTACCCCACTTTTACAAGTTACGAGTATATATAGAGTGTTTTCGTGGTTCATCCAAGTTTTAGTGGGCATTCCCCCACTTTTATCCCATTCCAATCTTTATAGATGTTTTACACTGACTTCAGCCTGAGGCACTCGCATTTCTTCCATGTCCAGCTGCTCATCCTCAATTCCACCACGCAGCTCCGCCGACTCCGCTACCCCCTCTGCCTCCTCGATGCTGGTCGCATCCTGCTGCCGAAAAGTGGGTAGCCATTGAACCATTGGTGGCTGGTGGGCCCCAATCCTTTGCCAAGTTGCTGGAAATTTCTAGTTTCACGGTTGGTTTTACGGTAGATGTATCCCACATTATCGCACGTTTGTGTAATGGGGGGTTTAGTGATCCAATAATCGGGTACCCCTGAACTCAATGGTTGCAGGGTTTTGGCCACTTCTGCGCTCATCGTTTTAAACGAATCCAAGGTTTAAACAATGTTTAACCACATAAACATGTGCGTTTAAACATGCTGGCGCCAACCCCCACGTTCGCCCACATCCAAAGAACACACCGAGACAATATCTATCATACACTTGTCACCTGAAGATGAACGAAAACACTCACGATACGCATCGATTTTGACTTTAGGTTTCATAGGGTTTTAGGGCTGTGGGTTTTTGATTTTCGGGATACAAGGTGTATTCTTTAGGGTTTATTATTTTCAGAAACTAAACAGCGCTAGCCCTATGCAGGGATTTGAGCATGTCAAAGGATATGCCGGAGCGGTGGTGGACCAACCCTGTACGGTTGATCGTGGCTCATGGCTACTATTCCAAAAAAGGCCCCTTAAGAGAACCAGAGCTTAACCTGGCCGATCTATTCCAATGATATTAAAACATACTAAAAACATAGAATTGATGATAATCATGGATAAGCCCTATGGTGAAATATGTGAAAAACAAAATGTAGATTTGTTAATGTTCCCAAAATGTCATTTGAACTCACCAACCAACTTCGCCGCTTAGCCCTCAAGTGTTGAACTCGCATCTGTGCCTGAGTCTCGATGGTCGGTCTCAAACTAGGTGGCCTCCAGAGGTGCTCTGCAACTGAAAATGATTTTTTCGTCACAGGGAAACAAAAACATAAATTAATTTAAGGATATTTAAGGGACAAATTATGGGAAATCCAGTTCGATGTCAGAAAAACTGAACACCGTTAAACTGTCCCATGAAGAGAACGGTGTTCTAAGATGTTCAGATGTTCTAACCAGGCATTTGTTCACTTCACAGGTCACCCCGAGCCTTGGGACGACAGCGGCTGTCAACGCTTTCAGGAACCGCCCTTCCTCTGCGCAACGGCTAGCTCTCAAGGCCTGGTGGAATCAAACATGGACGAAATTCCCCAATCAACATCTATAAATGGAGGTTTTTTCCCCGGGATAGCTGGGGAAATCATCTATAAATTTCAGGATTGTCCAGCCGTGATTCTCAGAGGGTAAAGACCGTGACAGCTTGGCAACAACTAAGGTAAGTCATCAGAGATTCCCAGTAGTTCCCAGTCAATGTCAAGCAATAGTTAGGTGTTATTGTTTCATGTCAGGAAAGAGGAAAGATAGTTGGCTTGGCACAAGAAAGTACATCTATGAACTGTTGATCCCCTGCCAAATGCAAAATTGAAAAGGACTCTGTGGGTTGGCCCTATCAAAATTCACCTTAAAACCTGTGGTGATTCGAACACATCTCAAAGTCATGTCAATGTTGATCACCATTCCAAGATATTCCAAGCAGGAAGTACCATCGAACAAAAAAGAAGCATGGCAATGGAAAGTCCATGCTTTATAGAATTAAAACCTCCACTGCGGATATCCCAGCTGGTCATGTTTGATTACCCAGCAAGAGTCTCCTCAGAAAGCATCTCACCCAGTAAATAGTGGCTTATTATGGCTTATTCAAATTAGGGCATGCAATGTTGTTTGACGTTGTGTTTACTCGATATTATATAAATAACGGATTATAAAACATTATGTACCTATATATGTACCTATATGTACCTAAATAACGCGGTGACCAGTTTTTGAATACTTTGTGAGAATTGGTTCCATATTTTTTGGGTAACAAGATTGACGGACGTGCTTTTCTCGGGCCGCGCAGGGTCCCCAAGTCGTGAGCGCTTAGTTGGTTTAGTTCAGTAGCTTGACTATGCCTAAGCTATGGTGATTGAATAACATGAAATAACTATAGTCAGATGGGTTCATAAGATAATGTGACTGGGGGCATAGTCATCTATACTTATCTTAGATAACTTATCTTTACATAGTTACATCCAGGTCTATAAACAAGTTATCTATACTTATCTTATATAATATTTAAGCTACGGATATACGATATTATAACGTCTGGCACCGGGAATTTAGACAAACTTCCAGGCCGGGCCACGATCTTCCCAAATTTCAGGGCGAAGGAGTCCAGGTCGCATTCCAGGCCTCAGCGACGACCAAGGGGGCCATATGGCATGTCGTCTGCGCCATAAGAAAATGAGGATGTATGAAAACATATGAAAACATTACAACACCAACATCTCAATGGAATGTTTAATGTGATTTATTTGTTTATTAAGAGTGTTTGATCCGAATATTATGACCTAAGTATTAGCTATATTTGATCTGAATGCCGCCATATGTGATCTAGTTTCATATATTTATCCTGAAACAAATTCATGATAGGCACAATGATAAAACGAGGATCTGACCCACAACGCCGGCATTCCAAACAAAGTGGGGGTCTGAAGTACCACCTGCAACTAACCCCCCCATCATAATCAGCAACCTAATCCCAAGTGTAAGTGAGTTTTATCCTATAGTATACTCATCCACGTGCATCATTTATTTTTGTAAGATCTCCACGATTCATCCATTTTTGCTGATCTTTCAAGCTCTTTGGCCGTTGATCTCTCCATTTTCCTTGGGTCCATCAGGTCAGGCGAGAAAAAACGAGTGGCGCTTGCGTCGCAGGCGGCGATCAAAGCGCTGCCGGTGCCGAGCGCTTCGCAGGGTCAGCTGTGAACGTTCCTCGTGGAGCACCGTGGGAGGTGGGAGGATCACACGGAAGTTCCCAAGAGAAGGTGGAGAATAACTTACCTAACTTGATGGAATTGATGATTGATAATTCATCTTGACATAAATGTGGGCTAAATGCATAAATCCCAGACTTGGTCTTTTTGGCTTAGGGAAAATCTGCAGTTTTTCGCGAAACCGATCCACTGAATAAACCACCAAACACAACCGAAACCTGTAGATAGAGAAAGCCAACTAAGCATGTTCCAAGATGTTCCAGCCCTAGTATCTTAGATATATTGTACTGGGGATGCACGCGCAGGAACGAAAAGAGTGCTGAGGGGATAGTGGGGTAACAATTAACAATATATTAATCAGAAGTGAAAAAAACATGGGCAATATAGATTTCAAATTAATACAAGTACATACAAGTACAGTGTACGTATCTACCAAACCTGAAGGGTTATGATATCGGTCATGTTCCAAATACGGCAAGCACCAAAGCCAAGCAACTGTCCAAGCCAAAAACCACAACTGTCTATACGTGTAGAGTCGATCATAGTTGTGTAAGTGTAAGGGGTCATTGTGGTTAAACGTATACATCGTATACTGATTACAACTGAACAAATTCGAACATATAGTTTGGAATGCGCAATTGCAATCACAAATCATACATGTAGGGGGGGGGGCTTTACATTCCCACATTTAAGATCCAGAGTAGCGGGACGAGATAGAAATGGATATGTTCCAATATAGAGCAGATTGTTAAGAATCTGATTCCCAATTCATCCCAATTCATTCATTATGATCTAATCTAATCCTCCTTTTTGTATAAGATAATAACCCCTCCTGCACCACTCATCCACCGGCAATCTCTCAGCCGGGCGTCGGAGGAGGTGTCCAAACCTCCTTCTTCCAAGACCCGCAGGATGAAGCCATTGCTGCTGCCAGCGGCGGCAAACAACGCGACTTGCCTTGGAGCGTGAAAGAACTGGAAGGCTACTGTGGTTTTACATCAACAAATGGTGATTTAATGGCCTTTAAATGAGATTTAAATGGGTTTTAATGGGTTTTAATGGGTTTAATGGTTAATGATGGTTAATGATGGTTAATGATGGTTAATGATGATTAATGATGGTTAACAATGATTAATACTATGTACACATGTATATAATTATGGGGGTTTCCATAGTATGGGGGTACCCCAATAGCTGGATGATTTATAATGGAAACTTCATCTACAAATGGATGATTTAGGGGTACCCCCATTTCAGGAGACCTCCATCTGGCCAATATAGAAACATGTTGTCCAATGTTATCCAGAGATATTCAGAGATACTAAAACACCTTTCTGAACACCGGAGCAGATATTTGAAATTTTCGAAAGGCAAAGATGCATGGCCGACATTCGAATGCTTTGTGAACACCGATCGCCAATCTGCGTCTGCAGGGGTCCAGAAAAATTGGGACTCGCTGGTTCCATTCGTTGATTGGTTCCTATAGCTCCATTGGTTTGGTCCGACTAGCTGGTATCCTCATCTTGGTGTTCCAACCAATCCATCCCAATAAAATGGGAGCACAGGAACCTACTCAAACATCATCTCTGGAATCGTAGGAACTGTCCCTACAATTCGCTCAGAACCTTTCAGGATCATTCCAGGAAACGCAGTTGGTTAGGAACCCTTGTGATTGCAAGTCCCCAATTTCTAGGGTTATGTATTCCATGTTTAACTGGGTTCTAACCCTACTAACCTGTGACGAAGCATCATTGGTTCTTCCGGTTAGAACCCCATGAATGATCGCCAGGTGTTATCATACCGACCTTTTCTGGTTAAATCACCATCCATCTGGACATTAGGAGGATGGGATTTCTTCTGGTTATAACGATAAATCCCATAAAATCAACATCAATCACCATACAATGCAGTCAAATCCAATAGAATCACCATTATATATATATATATAAGATATAATGGTGATATTATTGGATTTGACTGCATTGTATGGTGATTTATGTGGATTTTATATATGTATTTCTTAATTCCCATAAAATGCCGATGGAAATCACTATTAAAACATGTGAAAACCCACTAAAATCACCAGTTGTCGCGTTTCTGTCGCCGCTGTCAGGTCGCCCAGATGGCGACTCCAACTCCACCCCTGCCAGCACCAGAAAGTGAAGTGCCTCCATAGAAGACGGGGCGCCAGTTGGTCAATGTGACCCGTTTTTGACTCACAAAAAGTGGTGATTTTAACCAGCGAAAATGGTGGTTTAACCAACAAACACGTGGATTTAACATGATTTAACCACTAAACATGGGGATTAAACATGATTTAACCGAACCAGCAAAATTTGGGACGTGTGATTGATTCAAGTTGGCTGACTTGATTTAGCACTAGTCTAACATGTATAACTGTTGGGTTTATGGTAGATGTATCAAAGTAGTGGGGGCAACATAAACCAACACACACACACACATGTGAGTTTGTCTAAAAATAGGGAATCCCTATCGCTTCTGGCCAATCATGTTCCCTAAAAATTGCAATTTTATGGATATAATATACCCTAATTACCCCATAGACAATTGCTATTGAGGTCCATTTCATGTGGTAATTCCGATATGTGCCAATTGAGGAAAGTCTGATCATTCATCCACATTTTCAGAGGCCCATCATCATCATACTTTGTATACTATGGCATTTCATCCTCAATTGGCCAATGATCCTCAATTACTGTGGTAATTCATGCTCATGCAAACATATGGCAATTGAATGTGTTGAGCTACTGTAATTCTCATCATTCATCTCCGGTGTTTATCGTTCTCCCGAATAAATGGCAGAGCCATTTGGGATCGGGTATGAGTCAAAACACTGGGACCAACAACCGAAAATACATGGTTATATAATGTTATATCATGGATGTTAATTCCAAATATCAATTATATAATATAGCAACGTGCGGCTTCTATCCATCATAAATCATAAACATTATACATGATATATATATATATATAATGATAATAATAATAACAATAGTAATAATAGTAGGCAACATAAATGGCTATCTAATAAATGGCTATATAAATACCCAAGTGGCTGTGTATCATGGATGTTTCAGACATGTATATCATCTCATATCATTGATGTTGGCTTATATCTATAATAGTTACATATATATGTATATACTTATATATATATATATATATGTTTATATAGCCAATCATTGATGTTTATATATCCATATTGGGTATACACTGAGCTAAACGGTTATCTAAATACCAACTATATCTTATGTAAATGGCTATATCAATATACCCACATTGCTATATAAATACCTCTAAATGATTAAATGGTTATCATGGATGTTTAATCCAAATATCGTACTGTTATGGCCCGAAATTCCAGTTATAAGTACTAAGAAAACCCCATGTATAGAATATATGATCCCATAGAAATAACCATTTATAATAACTCATATATGGCCACAACTGTTTTTACATGTGTATATATATAAACATTATTACACATATACAATGAATGTCATATATCTACAACATATATACTGATATATATATATATATATGTATATATATATAATTAAATATATAATTATATATATAATTATATAAATATATAATATATACTGATATCATAAGGTCTGAATCATGAATACATCGCAGTGGCCTCACTTTCCAAATATCGTAAGAGGTTTTGACCCATTCATCGGCCTCCCAGCTGCGGCAGCGCGCCGCTGAGGCCAGCGCCGCTTCGCCGGCGCTGGAGTGGAACTGCGCCATCTGGCCGCGGCGGGGGGGGGGGGGGTCGCTGGTGAAACGTTGGGAAACCGGTGGATAAAACAACATCATGGGTGTTTTTTCCCTGTTTTTTTCTGCTGGAAACTGGATTTCAAGTCGAAATGCTTTTTAAAGTTTCAAAATGTTTCAAAGAACCGTTTTGGGAGAATATTGGAATAATTTTGCCGTAGAAACTGGCAGGGATGATGCGAAACCCTAAGGACAACACTGGAGCACCTTGTCCAGGAGAAGTTGCAACACATGCACATCGTTCTTGGACGCCTGGGCAATCGCCGGTGCTTTGGACAAGGAAAATGATGCCCAAACGTAGGCAGAAAAGGTGTCAAATGGTGTCAGTTCTTTCTTGCACATGGATTCAGATGGATTTTTCTGAGAATGAAGTAAGTGGATGCAAATCCCTCATGCTTGTTTCACATACCCGAATATCATATTGTCGGCTACAAGTTTTATCATCCGAAATCAATATCTACGGTAATATGACTGTACTTTTCTTCCCCTGGTATCCCTTGGATCCCCATTGTCAGTTGGTTATTCATATTTAAAAGGAGACGCGTGACCCAACATGGCACATCCGGCGAGTTGCTGCTGTCTCCATCACCAGGTCTCCTCAGAAAACTGCAATGAATCGTCGATTCCGTGGGTATTTGTTCCAGGAAACACTTGCTCATGGATTTCAATATCGCCTTGACCAGGTTTTTCCCCCCAAACGCTTGCGATTCTGGGATACGATTTTGCCCTGCACCGATTCTGGGATACGATGAAAGGCCAGTCAGTTGTGGGTAGTTGTCCCATTGGTATCTGTTCGTGACTGGCACATACTGGCACGATGTTGCTACCAATACCCAAATACCCAGGGGGCAAATCAGATTCAGGGTAAATAAAGATGTAACAAATATGCGAAACATTGTTTTTTCCCGCCCTTGTGGAAGTAATGTTCAGATACAAATAAGAGGTTGGAACAGCTTCTTTACTGTCAATTCAGGACTCTAGCATCTTCGGATTTAAATGAAGATCTTGCAAGTGTAACTTGAAAAAACCGTTGAAGTGCAATGTTCACAGTAGATCTCTACAGTCTCAGGGTATGAGTCACATATTCACCAGCCAGTAGTTTTTTCTCAGGAAATTTCATCCCAACCCACGACTTCATCCCAATGAATTGATCGTTTACTATAGTGACAAAAAAAACATGATGTGGTAGACCCTAAACCAAAGAACATCCCGAATTTTATTATTTGGGCTGTTTCTACCAATTCTGTTGGTGGCTTTGCCGTGACCAGATATGTTGCTCTTCCAGTGCCTACTGTGAGGCCATGTGTGAGGCTTTGGACCAGAAACCCCACCAAGTAGGTATGCTATGTGTTTAATGCCGAACAACCTAAACCATCCCCAATTTACTTCCATGTTTTGCCATTTGGGCGAGATTCAAAGCATACCAAAGCCATTGATTGAATTTAACACATTTTGATACATGGCGTTGTCTATACCGATACCCGTAAAATTTGGTCGATTTTTTATTCCACACATTTTAAGTTTATACCAGTTAAACAGTTGGTCTAAAATATCCATTCCATTCACTTTTATATGGTATATGTCATTCAAATAAGTTTATACCAGTATGTTTTTACCCATTGATGGGTCAATGCAACTTTTGATCCGTACCCAACTCACTGAATCGCCGTTCTCCGATGGCCCTCCGAGTGTCCGATCTCAGGTCCAAGCTCCAGACCGCTGCGCAGCAGGAAACGCAGCACCTGCTTTGCCCAAAGAACTGGGGATCCAACGGGCAAACAACGGGGATCTGAGCAACAAAAATGGGATATCACATGATCTGGGATATATATATGTATATACATGGGATATCACCTTGATCCTAAACATGATATCCTTGTATATCACCTTGATAGGAATTCCTAAACTTGAGCTGGGCCCATGTTGGAGGGCACTTCCCCGGACTTGCCCTTGCTACAACCACCATTTCTGGTGACTGTGAGCTCGCGAGGTCACTTCAAGGAAAGCCTGGGAAACTGATGAAATTCTTCCACAAAGTGGTGCCTCATAGCTAAGTTGGTATATAAGTCCCATAACTAAGGCTTATGCTGATGAAAATAACTATACTTAGACTTAGATATAGTATATGGTATAGTTAGATCGCTTTATCATCAATGAAACAACTATAGCATACTGTAGTTAGATGCTATAGTTATAGATGGCTTTATCATCTATTTTATGATGGTAATATGTGAAGAAATAACTATATTTTAACCATAGTTACTGTACATGGGCACCATAAATAACTGATTTTTTTCGGCACCTCCATCTGTTCCTTCTCGGCCGCAAGGATCAAGGACTGCTTGGCCGCCTCAGGCGTTGATAGGCGTTGTGAGAAACCACAATCTATGGGAACATAGCTGTGGTTTCTGAGTTTGGTATGGTAAACCTCAAAATGTAACATATTCTATATAGAAACCACAAAATGCTATGTGACATACCATCTATGAGTGATAAATTGTGATAATTCTGTGGTTTAGAGACATATTTTGAGATGGTATGTAACATATTACATATTTCTATATTACCATCTGAGAATTTGAGTAATAATTCTCACACCTGACCTTGTTTATGCCATATGGGCATGGTTCCAACTATAGACTGTCGTAATTTATCCGGACAAATGCGTTTCTGATCTGCGATAAACAGGTGGTCTTCCACGGATAAACCGGGAATCTCTAGAGTCTGTGGGGATACATCCGTGCAACAAAATCAGGGCCTGATGAGTTTTGGATGTCAAACCTACAAGTGGTTATATAACTCTACTGGGTGTTTACATGTTCTATGACATGAACCTAGTTGTACAAGTGAACTGGGTGGTTTACATGTCCCAAACCTAGTGGTTTACTCTGCGTCCGAGCTTCCTACAAGATCCTCACCTTCCGGCCCCAAAGTTGATAATTTCTGCAGGTCAGTGACATGGACTTTGGCCGAAAGTCGAAAATATCCAAATATGTCCACAAAAAAATCATATATTACTATAGACTACATATAATTAATATTACTAAATGCTTATTTGTATTTATATATATATTACTATAGACTGAAATATTTGAAAATTCTATAATTATCTGATTATCTGTGTAATTATTTCAGCATCCAAGAAATCCTTTCCCCAACATGTTGAAATTGTGCTTGGTTAAATTGGCAATAAAATTGTAATGATTCACAACCCCCCAGAATCATGGTTGGCTAAACGCCAATTACCCAACCCTTCGCCCACATGTTTGCTTGGTTCCCTAAGCAAGATTGGTTCATCCAGTATGGTTCTCGCCAGTCGTTCAACCAGTCTAATTAACCGGAATGATAATTTTTACAACAGTAAGCCTAGTTCACCAACTTACCTATCTTGGGGGCCCTCAGTCACATGGCTATGGGTCAAAAGCTTGTACCCCTGGTGAACCTCAAAATAGCTGGTAAATAGATGTTCATCCCACTAAAATTGATAGTAATAGGTTTTGACCCACCCCCACATGAATATCCGCAGTAAAAAAAAACCAGTGAAATCAGCCCGGTCGACATCCTCCCATGGTCGGGCAACCCAGGATGTGAGATCTGCTCGGTTGGACACCTCAGAGCTCGGCAGGGAAGATGTGACCAACGAAGAGGAGGCGACCGTAGCAGAAATGGAGATAGAATATGTTTGGAATAACCCATGTATATATATATAAGATTATAAAAGAACATAATAATGGTTGCTTGATGGAATATGAATTGACAAATTAACATTTATATTCTTATTAACAGTGGTTTCATGGAACTTCACTGGGATTCTTACAAACAATCATGGGAATGCCACCTTCAACCAGGCTTTGAACACTGCTCACATCGATCCAAAGATCGTTGGCATGTCCACATGCACATGTGGATAAGTTCTGTGTAAAAAAACAACTGATTAAGATAGCGGTAGAACAAACTACACACCAAATACTTCAAAACAAACACATTGTTGCCGTTTGTTTCCCAATACAGTAACAATTACTACTATAGGATTGAACAACACATATATATATATAGGAACCGTATCTAAAGGCATCAGCCTTTTGCAACTCTTTGGTACTTCAGCAACTTTTTTTTCAAGGAAGAACAGGTTTGCCTTTCTTTGGCTGGTGCAGATGTTTCTTTGGCATTCTCCGATGAGATCCGTGATATGTACAGAAAGTGATACAGAACAAGGAGAACACAAAGTCATCACTTAGAATCCTAGATCATAGATATCCATAGATATCCTACATGCACATTGTATAATATATTGTGATATTATATGCACCAATAAATCATAAAACACTCTCAGCCACCAGTGGAGTATCTATCCATATGTTTCCCCAGGATTTTGTGGCTCCAATCCCCTGTGTCTATGATTGACATAGCATGTTTGCTTCGAAAAAAAATCCAGATATCTTCCCGCAGTTCTTGGCATTTTTTCTTGATCAAGATCCTATTATGAAAATCCCTATGTTTCCACATGTTTCCACATGTTTTCACATGTTTCCCGTATTTTATGTGGCTCAACCCCCCCCTTCTCAGCTGAACTTTTCTGCGCTCCAAGGGACGAGACATCTCAGAACCAACACGTCTCCAGTTGTGGCGGCTGATAGAAGGGCCTCTCAGATTCACCGACGCGGCCAGTATCGTCTCGGCAGTGGTTATGGCTTAACCTGCACAAAAATGGGAGATATCCCTAAATAATGCTGATTCAGCCGGGAAGATATTTAGATTTCAAGCTGATTCAATCAAATTGTGGATTTGGGAAGATTCAAGCAGCCCAAAAAATGATTCATATTAAAACCATGAACGTGTCTTGATCTTGCTTCTGAAATTTGTGCTCACAAGAGGGAGGATCTGTCATCCTTTTTGCTGCTGGTTTAGTCCATCTTTTTGTTGCTTCTATCCCGCCAGCATTGCCAGGCAACAGTCTTTTGGTGTTTCGTTCTGGAGACTTCGCTGAGCGGGACATGAAAACCCCACTTTCGCCAATTTGCCCATAGCCTTCGTCATTGTTGCCACTTAAGAATTATTAATGATTAATAATGATTATAATATATTTTAATAAATATCAAAATCATTGGAAGAAAACAGACATGTGAGTTTGATTTAAAAATAGTAAAAAACCAATGGTTATGTTATGATGTTCAACCCATTTCCTGGGGATTCAACCATCCCCCTGGCGACATTCCATCGATGGCTGAGATCCGCCAACCCATTTCTGATGTTGGGGTGGTGGTTTATGGATGTTTCTGGTGGCTAAAAAAACACATCATGATCCCGAAGTACGAATATGTTGGATAAGATCCTGCTTAAAAAATCGCAATGGCTTTACCACATGATCATTGTTAAATCACATTTTGCTGCTTAAATCTCTACATAAATCCCTATAGATCCCTCTAAAATCCTCTAAAATCCCGTATCGCAATCCTACAAATCCCCAACGCAACTCCCGTAAAATCCCTATCAATCTCCAAGACATCCGAAGAAAGTTCCCATCAAATCCTAGGCTGAGATAACTCCATGGCCGCCTTCTTGACGCCCCAGGAGTCCACATCAATGCCCTTCAGCAGGAAGCATTGCAGCACCTCCTGGTGGATTTACCCGGTGATTTATCCGTAAAAGTATGGAAAAGTGATAGGAAAATGGGAGATTTACGGATTCAGAATTGAAAGAACCATGGAATATGCAATGTATATATATATATATATAGATGGTGTAGATTAGTGGGATGTATAGTGGAAATTTATGAGTTGACAATTGGAAATGGAATGTACAGTGTAGAATGGGATAGTTGGACATGTGAAAAATGGGACATACAGTGTAGATTATTACCATTTTGCATGAATAATAAGACTCAATTCAGACGAATGATAGACACCCAATCAAGCATACGAGTAACAAGAAAACATATTTGACATATTTGTCTTGGCCTAATGTGTTACCAGCACGGCTAATCATTGAACACAATGTTTGAGTTGTTTTTTTGTGCAATACAAATAGATACCAATAGTATGTTTCTGTCATGTACATAATTATCTCCGCATTTACATCCATGTAAATGCAGTGCAAAGCGATTCATCTATTGAAAAGACAACATCTTTACCTTTCTTTATCCATCTTTTGCCTTCCAAAGCATTTGGTAGTTCATCCAAATTTCACGCCATCCCGTGGGTTTCCCCTTTGTATATCTTGGTCGCATCATCTGCCTGAGATTTTAACATCTTGGACTGCTCAGGACGAGCCCCTGCTGCCTGGGGTTTCCATAGTCATGGGGCTACCCCCATAGCTGGATCCTTTATAATGGAAAATGCTGGATGATTTGGGGGTACCCAGATTTCAGGAAACCTCCCTCCATATGTATATACAGTGTATATATATATATACACTGTACATATATTATACCACAAACCCACCAGTTAACCTACTACCTAAACTAAACCAACCTGGCTAAGGATAGAGGGCCGCAGCTTGTATACAGACCAGCACCATGCGACGGTCTGACTTCAAAATCATCGCTTTAATATAACTATACGTCATTCATGCACACATCGTGGTGTGTCATTCTCTCATAACAACTTCCCCTGTTATTCACTGGTCATTTTGGATCTGAAATCTCCCCCACTTTGATCCAACGCAACGTGGATCATCCTGACCCGTTCCCCGTTACCGCCGCTACCCAGGCTCCACAGACTGCGCTGCGGCCGCCAGAGTGAACGCACGCATGGCGGCATCAGAGGAGAGGTTTGCACCTTGCGCTGATGGCACCCCAATCATGGTACTCTCACAAAGACATCACAAACACATCATATTCATTATGCCATAATCAACCTTCCTTGGTGGTACCCCAACAATCCCAACATACTGACATATGATGTAGAACCCATGTAGAGAATGCAACATGTTAATGCATAGTAATATCTGGTAATACTGCGATTCACATTGGCCCCTAAACAATACAAATCGGCCGTTTAAAGCAATTAAATGAACCAGGTTTTGTTTAGAAAAACATGGATGGTTCAATTGGTGGTTCAGTTCACCATTTTGAACAATCTGTTCTACCATCCTGGCCTCTAAATACCAGTCGTTTCGAGTTTATGATTGGGTCAATGGGGTATAGTTATGGTGTCTGAAAATGCACAGACCTAGACATTGACGATCATTCTCTCTCAAAAAACACATCATGTGTCTGTCACAATATAAGAATAAGGTGATTCCCCCTTAGTGTTTATTGTTGGTTTATGTTACTCAATTTCCATCTAATAGTTATCTCATGACTCGAAACCCAACAGCTGATCTAGTGAACTGAACCATCTTCAACTTTGCCAAGAACCTGGGACACCACTTTGTATCTCTGAGAATTGTCCCAATGAGACAGCTTTGTTACCCCATATCTATCCAAGTCATACCTTCCAACGCCACCCGAAGGCTTGGCGCCTTTCTCCACCAGCATCTGAAGCTTGGACCAATGTCCCCGCAGAGCAGCCGAGACCATTGCGCGCTGCGAGCCGTTCTGCGGAACGGCGGAAGCTGTCCTGAGATGCGAGAAATCGAGGGGGCCCAGGGCCCCCTCCAAAGGTCCCTCCCCAACAAGTGGCATGTGAAGGGTACCAATGTAGCATAGCTATAACCAACCAGGAATGGGAATAGCATAAGAAACACTACTCCTGCGAGGTGGGGGCTGTGGTGCGAATAGGATTTAAGCAACACTAATAGGATATAAAATCGGAATACTCAGCAACCAAAGCAACCAATTGTTGAGGATATACTGGAATATACCTGTTGGACATGAACATCATGAACATCCATCAACCTGCTTACACCACTATTGTTGGGGGGTTACTGTTGGGAACCCAACAAGGGGTGTATGTGGCGCCTCGAGGGCATCAAATCTGGTGGTGTTTGCCTGCACATGAGAAATTAGTGAAAAAAACATATAAACATATATATATATATGCATATATACATACACACACATATATATATATACCAAAATTATCGGGCACTAGGAAAATAGTAAAAATACAAATCTGCATTTGTAGATTGAGTGTCCAGGCCTAGGCATGTCATTAAAAATCAAACGTATATATCAAGATGAATCATGATAAATCATTGAAGCCTGACCAACAAACATGGAGATAGTATGAGATAGTAACCAATTGACCAACAATCATTAAACACCCGAGAGTGGGGGACACTGGAATTTGGAAAGCGGTACGCATGCGTACGCCCATATACTTGGGGAAGGTCCTTGTCAGGCAGTCAAGCACCGTAGTTTTCATTATCTAAATAAATAAATAAATAAATAGTCATCCACCAAGAAAGCAGGTAGGTTTCAAGCCATTAATATCACCGGGCAGGGGATTTGAATGCTTAGACTCACCACCGTGTCCTTTGGCTGCAGAAAGAATGAGATAAAGTTGATTTAGGTGAAACTGCCAAGGGATCTTCTTAAGAGCACATTTCAGAATTTCGGTCTAAAAATTGAAGATTTACCACAGAGTTTGTGGCATGCTCAATCTGGAAAATAACGATCGACTGGAGCTATGGTTGCCCAGTTGTGGGACTGGGATAGCATCTGGTTGAGTCCTCCGAAGCTCAAAGGCAAAGACAAATCATAGAGAGTATATTGAACACATATTATATACCCAGATGCTCCATGTATGGAACATTTACCTACATGTACCACAAAAATTGCCCAAATGCAGGTAAATATTCCATACATAGAGCATCTGGGATATAGATTATAAATCAGTGATTGTCAGATATGATATATATATATATATATATAAATATGATATATATATATATATATGATATATATATATATGTATGATATATATATATATATGATATATATATATGTATAATATATATATATATATATACATATAATATTATATATATAATATTATATATATAATATTATATATATATAAGTCTAAGTGTTTGTTCCAAAGCACCCAGCTGGGCATCCCAAATACTGCGCTGACAAGCATCATTGATGCCATGAGTTGTCATGTCATCGCTAGGATCAACATTCGAGATCCAACCACCCAAGCAACTGGTCATGACTGTTGTGACAGTTTGACCCATCCAATGATTGGTGCATGACCCACATATCATCAAAATTCATTGCTCATGACCCACATTCATGCACTTACATGGGCTCTGAGAAGGGTCATCATTGATGTTACTGATGATGCATTTGAATGGACCTTATCTTCTCGAGCTTGTTTGGAACCAGACATGGTTGAATGGCCAACCAAATGGTAGGAAAGCTTCACATGGAACCAAAACATTGCCAATTCCAACAGCAACATCAACATCTGTACAATGTTTTGCATGTGTCAAATGGTAGGTTTTGCTCAGCCAATTTCTGCCCACATCCTCTGAACATGCTTCGTGCTAGCGAGCAGCGGTGAAACCATTTGGATTTTTTCAAACATGGGCTATACCAGCGTATACCAGGTGACGATCAGCCACTGTGCTTTCCGGTATATTTAGTGCTCTATCCAATCGTATGAAAACAAGAATTTGTGCAACTAAACATGAAACCGGAAGTTCACCAATGATCCCTCAAAAAAAAGGTGAAACCATGTGAAACAACCCTTTCTCTGCAAGCCCCAAGGCCCCCAATTGTTGTCTGGGGCCACCCGGCGCGCTGCGACCTTGGTGATCCCGGAACATGCACCAGTTCTGATTTTGCCATATTTTTTTACCTATCCAAATTGCGAATTGCTTGATTTTACCTATCCAAATTTGATCATATTTGCCCGTCAAGAAATAGCACATGCCAAAGGGAATTAACAGTAACATCAGCAACTGTGAGGGTTTCTTAGATAAGAACAGATATGAAATAGATTGGATATAAATGAATTATATAAATAAGACTTATATATATATACTGTATGTTGTACAAATAAGACCAGATACGAAATGATATGAATAGTGTAAGCATCCCAAACTGCATAGTTATCAGAACCCTTTTCTAGGGAGCCCTCCCACGTTTGCAAACCTGTCCTTGCGTTTTCTGATAGGCTGCCACTGCAATGCCATGGTTTGCACCATCGGTGCCAAGGTCAGAACATCATGGGGAAGCCGCATAGAATTTTTCAGGGTATCATCATGCATTGTTATTCTAGGATATTGTAGATGTATATGTTATAGGTCCAATATGTGTCCTATCTAAAGTCAATGTTTATTGGTACTTTATTAGTACGATCATCTATGTATATATATATATATTAATCATTATAGGTACTTTATTTATTCTAGGTCCAAACTTTTCAGTTCTGAAGTCAATGTCTTTCAACACTCAGCATTTTTCGCTGCTTCCCATGGCACTGGTCCTGGTCCTGGGGCGAGACTCTATACACTCCTACACCATCAAAGTGGAGATCTGCGGAGAGTAGTCGTTGAGCTGTTTCCTTGGCAGAACGCTGGATACTTGGTTAAATCTGGAGTTTATATCATGTATATTTATTCATCATATATACACATATATATGTGTGTGTGTTATATATGTTCTATATGTTGTATGTATATATATATATGTATATGTATATATAAAGACTAGACTATATATATATATTTTTTCTATATGCTATATATAGAACATATTATATATACAAAACATATTATATATATTTTATATTGTATATATACATTATATTATATTTATATTCTATATATAAATATATTCCCTATATATACTATATATATTCTGTATATATATATATTATATTCTATATATATTCTATAAATATGTATTATATTATACTAGCTAAATTATATATTATATATATATGTTCTATATACTCTATATATTCTATAAATATTCTATATATATATTCTATATATTCTATATATATTCTATATATATTCTATATATTCTATATATATATTCTATTTATATTTTATATATTCTATATATATATATATTCTATATATATATTCTATATATATATTCTATATATATTCTATATATATATATATTCTATCTGTCTATTTTTATCTGAGAGTTTTCTAAAATGAGGGTACCCAAAATGGATGGTTTATAAATTTTATAATGGAACCACCATTTCAGGAAATTTCCATATAGATAATACATATTAATATATCATTATTTTGTTGGATTACATCGAGTCGGACCTCTTTTTTGCTCCGGCAAAACGGCAAGACTTCTTGAACGCCCAACTGGCAACTTATAACGAGGGGCGGGACATAAGGCGGATCGGGGGTCTCTCAACAGTTTGGTGAAAACAATGGTTCCATCGTCAATCCAACTGTTTAACCATTGTGGTTGGGAGGTTAATGGTTTAATGGGTTGAGGCTTCGTTTAACCATTGAACCGTTTAAGCACACCCCAACCAGACTCCCAACCATGACCCAAAAGTCAAGTGACATCTCAGCATCGCTGAGCTCAAAGTCAAAGAGCTGCAGGTCGCTCTTCAAGTGATCCAAACCTGGAAGGGTGCCCCTCAGCTAAAGCTACGTTAGGTGGTTCTCCAGGGAGCTAAACCGCGAAGTTGGACTGTTGGGTTTATGGTAGGCATACCCTTTATTTCAACCTATAGGTATATCTACCATAAATATCCATAAATCATAAACAGCAACTACAGTTTACACCTATAGTCTATAGTTAGCGATATACTCTGGTTTACGGTTATAGCTACGGTGATAACATAAACTACCGTACATAACTGGGGGGTACCACCTCGCACGAATGGCTGTGGCGACCACCCACAGTGGTGACACAGAAACATCGTTGACAAAATGGGGGGGATATTTGCAGTAAGCAACAATTATATTGGTTAGATGCTCCATGGTGCTGGAATATTTACCTACATTTGGGCCATTCTTGTGGTAAATGTAGGTAAATATTCCAGCACCATGGAGCATCTGGGTTAAAGGATGGGCCCCTCAAATTGCACAATCATTGAAACTGGAGATACAACCTGGCTGAAACTGACGATAGGAAAATCAGCCTGGGGACCTTCAAGGTCATTGCAACTTGTGCCCGACCGCTAGCTCTACATGCTCGTCATGTGTGAGCAACAAATGCTTTGCTTGAACAAACCGTAACAAACCGAGGGCTCACCATCAACATGAACATGGCAGTCAGTCAACAAAGTTGAGCGCAGAAAAGTATAAGATTTCACATGAATTTGTTCAAACACCAACCACCTTCAATAAATGCGATAAGGTACGTGTTGTTTGCTTCCGATTAATATGCGTAAGCATTCAACCCTTCTGGATTAAACAAAGATAAATCGTTATGAATCCCCAATCCTAATTTAAGGCATTGGAATTGCTGGATTACTATTTGAACAATTTTGAACACACAAATCTCATCAGGAAGATAGTGTTTCTACATCTTCATAGTTGGATCAGTAACATTGATTCATATTCATTCTGTTACACCCATCTATTGATCAGGATAAATCTGGGAATCTGTAACTTCCAACCATAAATTTCCCCGTTTTCTGTGACGAGGCACTGGTGGATTGCGTGGCGATCGCAACACCAAGCTGCAGAATCCATTTCAAGGCCACCTGGGGATGATCTCATGGCAAAAAACGGCTCTTAGATGCCCTGATTTTGTTGAAAAGCCAGTTTTATCTTAACCCAGATGCTCCATGGTGCTGGAATATTGACCTACATTTGGGCCATGTTTGTGGTAAATGTATAGGTAAATATTCCAGCACCATGGAGCATCTGGGTAAGATATACCATCCTCATTTATAGGTGCCCTCTGGTTATTTGTTACATAGCCATGGTATAGATGGCCCACAGAAATAGATGATTTTCCCAGCTATAAACTATAAACCTCCATTTATGGTTGGGATTTTCCATGGCAAACTGTTAGTCATAACCAGATGGTATTGGTATTTCTGGCAAAAGATTCAAGTGCTCGATTCAGTGGCGACGTAGCAAAACTCCGTTGGTCGATCAGATCGGCGGGTCATCAACCGATGGACGGACATCCGGTAGCTCTGGTGTCAGCAAAAAACAGCCGCCCCAGCCCCAAGAAACTGCAATCAAAACTGGCTGGTGGTTGAGCCCTACCCCTCTGAAAAATGATGCAGTTCGTCAATTGGGATGATGACATTCCCAGTGTATGGAAAAATAAAATTCATGTTCCGAACCACCAACCAGAAAATTAAGCATCGCACAATAGTTGAAGGATGGATCGCTTGTTGTCTTGCACCAAACCAGACATAAAGCATACCTCGTGCTTACAACAGGTCGCGTTCAGATTTGCTCACTGAACAGCTTCCCTGACCGGACCTGAACGGCACTCTTTCCGTGGGCTTCACCAATTTTGGAACACAAAGGATCCTTGGCCAGCTTGCCTTTTGCCAGGGGCGAATACGCCTGCGGAACAAGGTTGACCAGGTTGACCACCGACAGGACATGATGACATGGTGGTCCACAATTTTCAGAACATCCCATTTCCAAAAGTGACCATCGATTGGTACCCCTCAGAAAAAGGGGCCGTTACTTGGAATTCCATGTTTTGTTAAATGTCAATCGGCTGACCCAAATGCAACACATTCTGCACGGTTGCTGGTTTCAGCCCCCCGGAAAAATATTGCTCAATTGGTATCATCAGGCCAAATAGGTTTGAACATTCACGCGCACTTTGAACATCTTTGAACCCCCAGGCCAGTCAAATGTTCGTGAAGATCCAGATTTTATGGCGGTTTAGCCCCCATGTGCTTTGCTTCAATATTTACATGGGATTGGTACACGGGTTGGTCATAAAGTTCACCGCCAGATGGACTAGTAGCCTGACCAGATGGAGTTGGTCATAGATCTTTATTGTTGGTTATGTATCACCCACTAAATCACATCTTTCCCCAAATAATTGCTGCTTAAATCCATGTTTTGGTGCCAACTTGGATATAGTTGCTTAGTTGCATCATTCCCACTATATGCCTATATTGACGTATTATGTAATTATATATAAATATAATATCATGTATATGATTCTTTATGATCATATACTTATATCCTATGAAATAATACAAGTACCAAGGTTGAATGATTGAAGAACCAGCCCTCTTTCACCATCCAGCATCCACCATCCACCCCACCTGCACCGCAACTCCCAAGTCGTGATCCTCTTGGACCACAGGGTCTTTCCCATGCCCCACAGCAAAGCGCATCTGATTCACCGCAGGAGTCGTGCTGTTGGTGGCTTTGAGACAATGCCTCAGGCATGTTGAGAGGGAATTTAATGGGAATTGAAAAACGAACCGAAACTAGTTGGATGTGTCTGAAAATGGAGTCCTCCCCAATTTCTGGTGATGTTTATGGATGGAATGGGGCTCGATCACAAACTTGCCCAAGGCCAACCATGAATCCATGAATCCTTCTACCCTTCTACCCTTCTACCCTTCTACCCCCTTCAACATCTTCAACACTCCAAAAAGGGTTGCACTTCACCGGGCCAACGGTAAGCCGACCCAGGTCGAGCGGCAATTGCTGTAGGTTGAAGTTGCCTCAGTTGGTCTGTGACAGTTGGGAATTTCAGGGAGAATGAGGATCCCAAAAAGATGGCAGTGCTATGGAACATAGTAGAAACTTCATTAAATTAAAACCACCAAGCAGTGATATGTGCGGTTGGCTAAGACATGCCCAAAATACAGTGGTTTCGCATCCGAGTACTTGATGCTGAAACCAACTTTGTACCCAATAGATAGATATAGGAACATCATCTAAATAAGACATGGACATTGGGGAACATCCAATGTACACTCCCGAATAAATCAATTGTTGAATATGAGTTTAAACAATATTTAACAATTCCAAAGAAGAATCTAAGAAAGAACGCTTAACATCCTACAAACATAGCGATCAAAATACATGTCAGTTGTTTTGGGAGTGGTACTCTGTATATCTCTTTTGATCCGCCTCCCCGTTAGCAAGCTCAACACCAAGCGTCTCACCGCAATGCTGCGAACGCGCTTCGCAGCATAGACTTCCTATGTAGCTACCCAGGTCTACACAAAAAAACAACATTGAAGTTACATTCCAGTTGTAATCCCATCCCCCTAGTCTTAAACTCTATTAACATCTATGAACCACACCATAAATGGAATTCAAAGTGTAAATTCCCGCACTTTCTTTCATATAGTTTCTGCTTTTTTAAATATGAACGGGGGGAAGGATTATATATATCGACAATATATTGACTTCTGATCCAGCAAGCTGATGCCAAAATTCACCAAGTGGAATATCCGTGAGTGTACTCTTACCCTATGGATACAAGTGCATTCGCAGGGAGTATGAGGGGTATGATTTTGGGGCTTAAGGACCTGCTAGGTATTTGGATCCAGGGAACAAAACCCAAGGCAACCCCGTTTGGGAGAGAATCAGTCGTCACTATTTCCCTACTGGTCGCAAACGGGGTTAACCTCACTGCCAATTAACCAACCGAAAAGGACATCTATGCATGACATCCCAAGATTTGTAAAGAATGTCAAGTGAAGTGGTATCCCAAGATGCCCAAACAACTGTATCTTAATTTCCTAAGGTCCAAAAATTGTATCTTAAATTCCCCAAAGGTGTACCGTAAATCTTGAGTTGACATGGTGGTTTCCTGAAACAGGGGTACCCCCTAAGTCATTCATTTAAATTGTATTTTCCATCCATCATAAACCATCCGGTACCCCCATTTCTGGAAACCCCCAAATCTGGAGTTGACACCCCAGGCTTTCCCCCACCTGGTTAAGCTTCGCGCCTCTAAGGCTCTCCACTGTCCGCGGATGCTGTCGCAGTTGGCATCTGCTGGATAGTCCAACATCAACATGTCCAACCTGGGCAGTACCCTCTGGTAATTTAACATAGCTATTGAAAAAAGCCATTTATAGTGGATTTTCCCATTAAAAATGGTGATTTTCAATAGCTATGTTAAATTACCAGAGGGTATCTCAACACCAGTGGGGAGCCATTCGCCGCTTCAAGCCAGCAGAATGGCAGGTTCACTTAGAATGATCCAAAATGGTAGGTTTGAGGCAACAAACATTGAGGGGTTATCAACAATGAGAAGGTTTTTAGCAACAAACACTGGGAGTTGTTTGTGGTTTAAGTTACCCTCTGGTAAACTAACATAACATAACATAACTATGGAAAATCCACTATAAATGGCCATTTTCAATAGCTATGTTAAATTACCAGAGGGTAAACTGAATGAAACAAAATAATACAAATTAGCAATACTTGGTGCTTCATCCCTCCTACGTCGCGAGAAAACTGGTTGTGACCAGGGCAAGTAGGTTGAGTTTCACCAAGTACCGCGGCTACAGGGTGAGGAAGTGTGCTCCTAAAAATATGTCTCGAATGCTCCCAACAGTTATCTCTGTGTGAAACCAAAGTAAATCATGAAAACAAAGTAAAACCATAGTAAAACCATATAAGATCATGTATAGTGGTTTCACTAACTTCGAGTCTTGAGTCTCTGGGGTTGCAATAATCCATTCATAATCCATTCCGCACCCTGGTGCAGCTGCCCATCCTGTCCACCGAGCAGCTGCTTTTCAGCCAGAAGGGTAAACTGTTTCTCGGCGCCAACCCTGGGTCTGGCTCGTGGTTGAGCCAACCATACCATGAAAATACGTGAGTGTACATACACATGTATACATAAACTATACATGTACACATATATACATCGATTATAGCATATCCACCAGCCAAATGTAGTAAATCATCTGATTTTGCATATGTCACTGATGTTGGTGCCATTTGACACCAAAGAACGTAGCACAATCATCCCAGCTATTGATCCCTTGAAATCTCTTGCAGAGTCCGAACATGGGATGTTCAGCTCAGCGGCTTTGTTTGCGCATAGCAGTCTTCAAAACCGGAGCACTTGGGGTCATTCACCGTACCTGCAGGGGCAGTGGCACTGCGATGAACCAAGCATAGAAAAATCCTGGAGTAGATAGAACATGGAAATTTCATAAAATGTCATGACATTCCAACAAATCCTGACGAATGGGAATATGTTGGAAAATCCCTGAAAATCCAGCTATACTATCTACTCCAGGGAGATTCTCTATGATATTTATCAATTAATCACATAGCCAACATTTAATGCGACCGTTTTTGTTGCCTTCAAATGGACTCACCACATCTCGCTGCCTGCGATGAAAAGCTCATTTCGCTGAAGCTGTGACTCCTGGCGAGCCAAGGGGGCAGCCCGTCAGCAGTGCCTAATAACCTAATAGCCTGGAGACACGTGGACAAACATGGAATGACTGCACAATAATGGGAATCTAAGCACGTCATTTTGGATCAAGGTGCTTTTAACATGTTCCAACTGACAAAGATGCCACCTTGCCAGACAACATCATTAAATATGTTGCCTCAACGGGAGTTTAGAAAACAAATATCAAATCCGGGTTGAACAAGCAAAAGGCAAACAATATCAACCACTGAATAAAACAAATATAAAAGTATGATTCAAACTACCTGGCCTACTGAACCCCCAAGCATGGAGAATATGTATAATGAGTGTACCACGCCAGACTGCTATGGGTTGCGCCCCAAATCAACTCTGGTTTGAGGTTTCATTTGTTCAGTAGGAAGCAACTTCTCTGATCTTCAATAGTTGCTGGATGTTGGTCTATGTTGCCTTTTGTTTAAACTGATCATCTCTATCCCCCAGTAAACTAACATGACTACGGACAATTGCTCATTCACAAATGATATACCTATGAAAAATGGTGATGTTCAATAGCTTTTTATATGTTTACCAAAGGGTGGTCTATACCAATATTCCATGAATATTCCATTTTGATCCATGAATATTCCATTACAAGTACCGTATATACCGTTATATTAATGTTCGATTAGAAGAGGGTACAATCAATTAATATTCCATAAAATCCTCATATAAAATCACATATTAATATCCTCATATTAATATTCCATAAAAATCCTCAATCAGTTAATATCCTCATATTAATATTCCATTAAATCACCTCCATCCCCATGTGTTGCTTGCTGCAGCTCACCCCTGCTCCACCTTGATGGCTTCCTGCTGCGCCTTCTGACAATCATCACCGACCTCAACGAGGACATCCCATAGGTCTATGGTTTTCTCATACTTTATTGAGTGTGTATTGCCCAGATGCTCCATGTATGGTATATTTACCTACATTTGGGTGATTTATGGGGTAAATGTTGGTAAATATTCCATACATGGAGCATATGGGTTGGGATAGTTACCCACCGGTAATTTAACATAGCTATTGAACATATGGTACTTTTATAGCAAGAAATTTGGGTTTCCTCTATTTTCAGACACGTCCAGGACTCGAGATTTCTGCTTGGTAGTCACATTAGACTATGGCCAAGGCGCCGAACTGATGGATCAACACTTTGTTCATTGAAAGCGGCTAAGCGGCGCATCTTTTCATGGCTAACCCTAGATATCTTGGAAAATCTTGTATATACCATATATATATATACTTATATAGATATACCATAGATATACCCTGGTTTTTAAGGTACTGTCTTGCTGTGGCTAATCGTTGACTTCTCTCACCAGTTGCTTTACCTAGTGGAGTCCAGGCAGGCTGGCAGGCTGGCAGGCTACTGTAGCAGGTTGTTTCAATCAATTGGGATCTTGGGGGCCACAAATGATCCAAGATCTTTCCAGCCATCTTCCGCGCATTCATCATTTCAGGGTCGCAACAAAAAAGAAAACGCGCCAGGTTCTTTTGCTCTTTGGTCAAACCTCCCACCTTGCTAATCAAACCCTGCATTGATGGCCAGTCGAAAGACCAGTGGACCCTGAATTGATTCTGAGCTGCCAAGGTTGAAGACCAAACGAATCGAAACCCTGCGTCCAGTGCTTTGGCCGTGGCCGTTTTGCATGTGGTGGGGTCCCAGACCTGTTGGCAACAGGGCGAAGGGTTCTTTGATGTCACCCATGCGGGCTTTATTGATTTACTGTTACACCATGTATATCCATGTATGACCATGTTACTTGGCAAAACTACTGGCAAAACTATATTTTAACAGCAACATATGTGTATATATATATATATATACAAATACATAAAAATATATTATAGTTAGAATATGTTATTATCATTTGTTATAATTTGGGTACGCCCAATGTACCGTAAACAAAAACAAAAAGGTTTAGCCACATCAATATCATTTGATATTCCCACTGGAATGGCATTCTCCCGCCTCAGCGGCAAAGGCCAGCACTGGCATCTCGACCCCATTATTCAACTTCACAGTGGGAATGTCCGCCGCTGCAGCAAAGCTCAGCGCCAAGGAGCGCAGAAAAAGTGCCATGATCGACGCAAGGAAGCCGTATCCAAAAGAAAAAGGAAGGTTTGTCGGGGACCTAAGGGAAAATCTTCAATAAAATAACCAAATAATATCTGCCTTGACGCAAGAGTATTGAGCGGATCGATGCCGAAGATTGCACAAAAACATACAAAAACAAGGTGTCTGTCCAAATCAGAAGTATTCAAGAATTATACATATATATATATATACTTGACTGCCAGAATGTAAACACATTAACGTGTCTTGTAGCGATGTTAGCTCAGCAGCAAACTGGACCGCAGGACATGTTGTAATGCGACCTGGGGATACGGAGTCAAGTACATTTCACCTTCAAGTAGCAACTTGTTCACAGTGGTACCGTAGTCACAAGCTCCTTCTTTTTTGGATACGGGTCCTGGCCAGTGACCCACTCTGGACAAGGGTACAGTAATATGTATGTAATATGTATTAATATGTAATTATGCCAGCAACCTATCAGAGAAGTCAAGGGAAAAGGTCAGAAATATGCAGCTGGTGTCACCATGATCCAGGGCTAGTTTTATTGGGGCTGTCCCATCCCCCGAATCTGAAACAGCCAAAAAATATGGTCCCCAATAAAGAATATAGATCCAATACAAAACCAGAGTTTCGTTTGGGGCTATGGAAATGTAATTGAATATGATTGGGGGACGGAATTTGTCCATCGCAAACTGCCCGAGCGCTTTTTTGAGCGCCAGGAACTTTGCCACTTGCGTTGGGAGGCAGTGGATGGCAGGCATTGTTTTTTTCGCATTGCCAGTGCCAGTCACATGTCTGAAGTGTGAACAACGATTGAACAACCAGTCAAGCGGATGGTCTTGTGTCTATAGCGATTTGGCTTGGATTGATCTGGATTGATTGAACATGACCTCTGGTGGCAGTGGAGAGCTGACTCAAACTGCCATAGCACATAGATGACCGAAGGGTCCCTCCATTTGGCGAAAACATGCCACAATGGGAAAACCAACCATCACCATGCACCTTACTGTGTCTGAGATATCCTTTCATTTGACAGGCATATGTGCAAAAACTGGCAGCGAAAGAAACCAGCAGCCAGCTTGTCCTCCTGAAAGCTGAGCATGCCATGCATTGTAGCGTGTCCAGCTTGCGGTGCATTATCACCCACACGCAATTGATTGCGCCTTGCAGGTTGTTTCAACGATTGCGCTCAGCTTTTGATCAGCACATGGATTTCTTGTGCTGAACTTCAACGTACCACAAGATGGGACTCCCATACGATTCCACAGTTGCCTTCTCGCTATCAAAGATCTCATGCCTGGTGGGCCCTGGTTCACATTTGTTCAGATTGCTTGTCATCAATTCCAGGTCAATCTTGTCAACCCAGGAAAAACCATCCCATGATCTTAGACTTTGACGTTCAAAATTTGAATGAGTGTTATTCAATGTTATTCAATTGTCCCCATGTTTCTTTCCCAAATTACATATTAGTCACCATTGTCCACATTCCCACAACAAGGGCAATAGGGGTGCTCCCTTGTTATAAGTAGTTATATGATGTTCTATGTTTGATCATAACCCCCGTTAACAGTTAACAATAGGTATATCTACCAGAAATCAAATTTAACATAGTTAACTTATGTTAACTTATGTTAATTTACTTAGAAACCAAGTTGGCCAACTGACTACAGTAGGGCAATAGGGGGGCCCAACTTGCACTTGCCATCGCCATGGGTCAGCCTCAGTCATGTGCGAAGAACTTTGCCGCACGGTTGGTCTTCACAGCGTGGCGGGCAGCATCTTCCCTGTGATCGTCGTAGACGCGTCCCCATTGAGAGCCTTCAGAAGGACATGGGGAAATGTCCAATGTTTGAAAACATGTGTATATAATTTCCTACCATTGGTTTCTCAATGTTTGGACATGGGTTTCTCTGAACATTGTGGAGAACAGCAAATCCATCCGCTGGTTTATCATAATTTTCCCAACATCAAAATGGATCAGAATGGCAAATTTGGACAAAGAGTCTTCCCCACGATGAATTCCGGGGGGGCTCCAAACCAAATGGAAAGGCAAATTTGGAGGCACATATCCACCATTATCATTTCCAGATCCCACATGAATCATTCTGGATTCACGCTCCGGATGCAGGGTTTTGAGTCGATGAACAATAGACTGCTGGTGGCTATAATCTATCCCTGAATCATGAGTACGTGAATGGGGGTCAGTATCTTTTTCTCAGGATGGAAATCAAAAAAACAAACATCTCAAATAGAACAGTATAGAATAGTATATATATATATATATATTTCTATAATATATGAAACACCAAATCTACCAACCACTGGCATACAGAAATACATCTATTTGGGTATGGCTCAAAATATGGCAGATTATCGAGCTTTTCACTTTTGGGGTATCCCGGATATCCCCCCTAATTGACAAAACAGCAATAACCAGGGTGTATGAATCCTGGGTTGCCATAACTCTGATATACGTCGAGGAGCCACCACTAAAGGTCTTTTGCAGCACCAGTTGCCTGGGAAGCAGGGTACGTGAGCAAAGCCACTCAGGGTCCCACATGCATGGGCCAAATCAAATATCACTGATTCCCCAAGCTATCTGTGGCTTTGGTACCTGTGTTGCTTGATCTTCATTGTCCGCCTCACAATTATCTAAACAGTGAACAGTGCAATGGCAAATTTCATCAAAAAACGAAACAAGTATAAAATGTTATGATAGTGGATAATAGTGGCTATAATAGTGTTTGTAATGGTTATAGTGGTATAAACATGTATAAACCATTGGCCATTGCCGAATCCGAGCTTCAAATTTCTGCGCCAGCTCTCTCTTGCACAGTCATCCAGAAATCGGATGTCCACCTGTTCAAGCCGCAGGGTGGTGCTTTGGAGTTTTGGGAGGGACTTTAATATACTTTGGATATCAGAATCGCCAACAAACAATGAGCTGCTCTGTATGTGTAAGTCCCTGCTCCCACTCAACCAGCATGTCCTCAACTCGAAAACATGGACTTCCGGGACGATCCTATTTCTATCTGATTGGTGGTTGACCTACTCTGAAAAATGATGGACGAATCGTCAGTTGGGATGAAATGACATTCCCAACTGAATGGAAAGTCATGAAATTCCATGGTTCCAGTCACGACCAACCAGCTATGGTTTGTCATTTTCCTTTCACGTCTTTGCCATTGTGTGCTGATCAAATCTCCATGTTTTTCTTGATTAATCTTGCTGATTTTCTTGATCCATCTTGCTGATACATCTCCAGATGTTACGCTTGTTGTATCCCTCTGTTGGAGTCGCAACAACTCATTACATCTTTCCATGGTCAATCTTCCACAAAAAAAACACAAAATTGCTGGTGATGATTATTTTATGTCATTGCCAACTGTTAAACAAATCCACTGGTGATGGTTAGTTTATGTTATTTTCAATTTTGATGGTGATGGTGAAAACAACAAATTCATCGGATTCGTTTTCTACCCATCCAGTGAATCCTGCTTGGGCATCACCCGGAACTCGCACCTGCTCTTCGCGACCATGGTCTGGTTGAAAGGTCAGGTGCAAGATGGGAATAGGTCCTGGCCAGAACCAAACACCAGCATTTTCTACTGCGGGGGGGCCCACAGCTAAGTTGGTTTATGACTAATACCGGGTATAACTAGCTTCTATTGTAGATATTATAATTGATGTGAATGAACTTTACAAACTTCCCAAAACACAGTGGTCCTATATGTTTCGATAGTTTATAGCGATCTCCAAAACGATAGACACATATGAACACAATATAATATATTAATATAATGACCGTGATCATCAAATATATATATATATATATATATATATGTTTATATTATATATATATATATTATAAGGGGTTCCTTGGGGGATCACAAGGTACTTGGTCGTTCCCCTCAGTAAGTGGGTTATTAGTTCTCCAAAAATACAACTAGACAAACCCTACCCTACTTCTAGCTAGGGCTACAACCCACTGACTGAAAGGGTGAAACACCAAGAGTATAACCCAGATTGATGAAGTTGTTTGCGTGGTCGCAACGGCTATTTTCTTGGTTGTTGTGGATGGGCTGGTCATGTCTGACATTCAGCAAAGAACCTTCGGCCGGTCCCAAGGTTCTTTCGAATACATGGAAAACAGTCGTGAAACGGTTGTGACAATAGATCGGTCATGTCCTTTTGAAAAACACCTGATGTGAAACACAAGAAAATCATCCCAAATCGTCCCAGCTTGTGCCTGGATCAAAGCTCACAGACCTGACAGACTCAAAATGTTTGGGTTACGATGGTGACATGGGCATGAATGGCGGCTATTATACCGGTGATCATGATTTCATGTTCGAAGAATTCTATAACATAATATTATATAATATTATATATATAATTGAATTAACATGATATAAATTAAGTTATCATGGTATAATGGGAACATACCTTGGAATGACTTACAGTGGCAACTCCATTTCCAGTGAATTCACTTAAAGGTCGACTTCAATTCGGATTGTCGTCCTAAAACTCCCAGCAAAGGTGGCCCCTGAGCTATGAGCGGCATCAAAAACTGGGCTGCGGCCCAGCGGCTTCAGATTTCGGATGGGACATTTGAAGAGTTGCGTCAAGATCGCCTGAGCAATTTCGCATTCGTCTTGACGGGTCCAAATGCCACCCATGTATAATCATATATACATCTACCTAGCAAGATCTGAATCTATATATATATATATAGATAGATAATGATAATTAATGATAGATCGATGGGGTCACATTCGTCCATGACTCATAAGTGGTACCTAATCATTGATATTCTAAGTGATACTGGGGAATCTAACTTATCATTACCCCTGATTGGTTGGGAAGTTCCAGGCAAAACAGAGCCAAAAACAGAGGTATGTGAAGCTGAGGGAGGTGTCAAAAGGAGAAGGGCTGCAACATGTAGATTATGGTAGGCCCAAAAAACAAGTAGACTACGCATTAGTCATCTTATCATCACATTCATATTCTTCAATCTCTATCTCTTACATGACATGATGAATGCAAACTACCAGCTGATGCAACTGTTATTGTATCATATTGTATCTTTCCAACCCTGAAACTCGCTGTTTGCCGAACCTTCCGCTTGTCTTTCATGACCTCAGTGACTGATGCAAGGTCCCAGGTCCCCCGATGTGAAGGATGGAGTCATCGGCGAGATCCCCCAAAAGATAGCCATACACTGTCTACACTTGGAAGTCCACAGTACCACCCAAGTAAAGGTCATGTACGGTTCCAACCAAACTTGGCTGAAATGAATCTAACTCTCCGGAAATGTGTCATATCATATCACCTGCAAAATGGTGATCGACCAAAAACTGAGATAACAATTTAGATGGACAGTGCGAACTGGGAAACTTCTGGGAACTATCCAGCCATTTCACAAAAATCCTGGAAATCTTGGAAACCGCCCCTTTACCAATCCCACGAGCCACAGATATTTTTGCTGCCACGTCACTTGATGCCTGAGCAGGAGGCATGTTTCACAACAGTCATGGCAAGGAGGCTTGAAGTGCTGATGACCAATGTCTGGTTTTGTGGTCGACCCGTTTGGACAATTGTTTGGGATGTGTCAAAACCCGGAACCACTGTAGTTGGTTGAGACAGATTATGACAATTCCTAATCTATGGTGTAACAAAATTTCATAACTCCCTATATAAAAATCCATTACTGTAGCCATTAATTATATTATCCCTTACATAAAGTTTTTAAGGGTTAAACCTGCACAATGCAATTATTTAATTCCCCATTCATGTCATCCCCGCATTAAACCCTGGTAAATTAGGGAAGTAAGTTACCACCAAGTAGTGATACTCTGCTATTTTGGAATGGTACAGTAATACAGTACCACCCAATGATCAATGGCCCAGGGGAAAAAATAGTCCGGGATCCGAGACTGACATCCAATCCAACAAATCACCCATCATGTATATGCCAGCGGGGGCAAAACTGCGCCATTAGTCGCGCACATTTTGAAACACGCAAATGCTACGTCACGCCAGGGTTTGGGGTATCAGGGGGGGTGTTATCGTTCATGTCAACTTGCCGCGCACGCGCATGCCTTCAGGGTTTGGGGTGTCAGGGGGGATGTTATCGTTCATGTCAACTTGACGCGCACGCACATGCTACATCACGCCAGGGTTTGCAGCCTGGTTTGGGGTGTCAGGGGGGGTGTTATCGTTCATGTCAACTTGACGCGCACGCACATGCTACATCACGCCAGGGTTTGGGGTGTCAGGGGGGGTGTTATCGTTCATGTCAACTTGCCGCACACGCACATGCGACGTCACGCCAGGGTCGATGCAATGTGACGGTCAAAATCGGCCATTCCATGTAGTCTTGCGGCCAGAGTCAATAGTTAAGTGAATTAAAAGTTAATGCCAAGCATCAGGGTCTGGCAATGGCGTTGGATGAACTCCAAAGCAAAAAACCTTTTGGAGATCACTGGTTGCTCTTTGCAGAAGCGCATGGCCATGTGAAAGGAGGAAAACACCGCGCGAGTTTGGCAAAGCAGATTTCCTGTAAATTGCAGGAGTTGATCAAGAATTCAATGAAAATTCCCGGAAAATGTTAGTCGCTTTTTCTGGAATAGATCAATAGTTTCGCTATGGCGAAAACAACATTTTTTTCAACACGCTCACAACCGCTGGCGCGGTTTTCCCCCCGACCGGATGTATATCATATCTCCATAGTTCTAGTCCTTCAACCCCCTGTATAAATGCTGAAACAATATCTTAAAATATTGAAAGCCCTCTCACCAAGTCACCCAGGATCAACTGGTCACTCCGAGGATCATTCCACTACAGTGTTAAGTTACAGTGAGTTCGAGTTAGTAACCCTGGTCAAGAAATCCACTAAATGGTAATTCTCCTGCGTATCACTGGGTGAACTAACCCCCCAGTGCCACTGAGCTGCGCCGAATACTATGTTGTTCCATCTCATTACAGTATCTCATTACAGTATATTGGTTAGCAAATATTCCCAGTATGGGTTAGTTTCCCCAATAAACCAGTTAGCATAACCCCCTATACTAATCCATCAAAATTGTTTAATTAATTCATATATTAGTTCCATTGATTTCGATTGATGAAATATCAATTCCATGGCATTTTTACCCATGTTTAACTTAACCATCTTAACCCATCAACAGAGGTATTTAAGCCATTAACCCCATACTATATGTTACTATTACTTTCCCCTATGCTAACCCATTTAACCATTTGAATAGTATTTAAATCCATTTAACCCATCACTTACCCCATTTTCCCCATGTTACTATACTTTTTCATGGCACAGCTCGCCCAGGGACATGTGTTTGATCTCCCTCTCCCGTGACGCGCCAGGCACTTCGAAGAGCTCCTGCTCTGTGAGCTCCAGGCCTTGACTTCGATCCTCGATGACCAAACCATTGGAACCATTGGGTTTTAATGGGGAGATCTCGGAGATGTAAACCAATCTGGGATATATATATATATAATACACTTATGTGTATGGGATATAGATTTCACATATATGTTTATCCAAACCATTGGGCTAAAATGGGGGATTTCCATAAATGAGGGATCCCCAAAATGGTTGGTTTATAATGGAAGATCCATCCATAAATGGATGATTTAGGGGTACCCCCATTTCAGGAATCCTTATGAAACCTCCAAATGGGGAGATGTAATTAATGAATCCACATCTGGGATATAGATTTATAATGATTTATATATGCCAAGAAGTGGCCATGGAAATGGAAAGGAACAGCATTTGCAAATCAGACATATTTCATTGACATGCCTAGGTGACATGTGACACAAAACTTGATAAACCAAACATATAAAACAAGCAAGGCGACTGTCCACCAAACATGGCAGCCGTCCTTCTTGATCTGCTGGATCTCGGCTTCGGGCAAATACTTCCAGAGCGTGTCCTTGGCTTTTACCCTTCTAAAATCGGTCTGGAAAATTCCCCCGGGAACTTCGAGAACTTCGACTTCTTCGAAGGCTTGCCAGGGTTGCCACATCTATTTCAGGGGCGGTAACAGCGAGTAAATGGCTCCTGAAACCTATGACTAGCATCATCCATCATCAATAGGTTGATGAATTCATGCTGGATCAATCCGTTATAATTTATAATTCATTTACTCCAGGCATCAACTATCATCAACTTAATGATTAGTTGCTGCTTCGGGCCTTGGGGCCCAGCAGCTTGGAATCCTAAGGCTAGAACAAAACCCTGATCACTTGTGCTTGCAAAGGATATGCCAGCACTGGGGTGAAGACCTCTCGCCACATCTGCTGTTAAACTCCTGATCTGGTACTTTGATTGAGCTCCTGCCGAACCAATTGATATTGAAGAAGCACCTGTTTAAGTGTGGCTTAGATCCGCGAAAAACATTCTTGAATCCGAATCCTGTCCTATCAGTTGAATCTATACAATAACAATGACATTTGTTGATTTATCTATCTTTGTTGGTAGAATTCATAATGAAACCTCTTGGCAACATTTGAAAACGACGATTTAGACACATTCTTGTGGTCAAAACGATACTGGCACATCCAAGAAGTCATCAAAATCATCAAGCTATACATGGAGGTGTTTCTTAAACTGGGGGATCCCCAAAACAATAGGTTTTAATCCGAAGTCATGGTCAGCCATGACGACTGGATGATAACTTGGAGTACCCCATGACTTTGGTGAAAAACCTCTACGACTTTTGAACTAATCGGGGTATTCCAAACATACGGGGCACCTCCTTGCAGGACTAATAATTGGGTACGGCATGAGTCAGAATTGGGCACCCCATTGGTTGGTTGATTCGAAACATGGACTCAAATCTGTGGTCCCCCCCAGGGAAAAGTCATTTTGACCCATAGCCGTTGGAATCTGACCACCGGTTCTTGCCGAGTTGAGCGTCGGAGACGGCCTTTTCGGTGGCGATGCCGTCCAGGAGCCATTTGTTGGGCGGATCCTGATACTCCAAAACCATGAAGACATGGATGGGTTTTGATGGGGATTTCACGGGAATTCATGCTATTACATAGGCATCTATAGAGGGAATTTTGATGTGGATTTTTAGCATGATAACAGGTGAACAATGATGAAAAATGCCTGGGACATGGGGATCCAACCTGTGATTTAATGGTGATTTCATGGGGAAGTCATTGAGAGAACCGTGAATTGTCCCTAGTATCGTGTGGTGCGAAAATGTCATTCGTAGCCCCGAGGGGCTCCCCAGCCGAGCATATGAGGGGTACCACAGACTCTGAGGGAAAAGAGCATGTTCATTGGTTTTTATATGTTTTTTATACGGAAACAAAACATGTTCTAATACAATAGCGTAGGTCACCAGACCCACTCCCCATAGATAATGAAAATTAATGAAATGTGTTTTTTTCCTCAGGGAAAACCTTCAATCAAAGATTTGTTTGCCATAAGTTTTGTTTCTTCTTTGGGGGATGGATTCACACCAGTGTCTTCCTACCTATTGTTTTAACTTTTGATGTATTTTCTTTTGTGAGGGAATAAGGTCCATAGAAATGACCAAAATGTGAAAACCGAGGGTTCACTGGGCTCATAAAATATCTTGAGACGATGTTGAATCTGTAAACAGGTATTTTTTCACCACCCAAATTAGGCTCTAAACCACTGACCAACTGAGAGTATACTCACTCTGAGTGGGAATTTTACCAAGAGTGTGGTCCCATTTATAAGATAGCATATAGATCCATAATTGAAGACGAGCAACATGTTGGTTGATTTGCGGTAACGATACACTCATGAGTACTCATGTATATTGCAGGTAAGTAGAGAGAGAGAGAGAGAGACCAACAATCATATACGGTGTGGGGCCAACAGTTGTTTTTTTCTGAACAAGTACTGTGCAAATGACTCCCGGATTTCCTGTTTCTTTCCCGCACGCCAAACGGCGGCCCCACCTGATATCTGCGTTCTTGTCGCTCGCTCTGCCGCAGCAGCAGGATGGGTTCTTCTTGTTCGCGCCTGACCAACAGAAATGCAGATTTCACCGAGCAAAACGATGCTTTTTGCAGCACGATTCTCTCTATAGTCGTCCACACTCATGAACATCAAACCTTTATGGGGAGTTCTTTCAAAGCCATGAAGTAAGTTGAACACCGGATAGGAAAATGTAAGGACCACTGGGTGAGGACTCCTGAAATTCCATCCGATCATCCCAGAGATAAATCCCAATCCTCATGATTTGTTACTTGAATTCCACGTAAATGCACCATGTTTCTTACCTTCACTGACTTTGCTCCGGGAATGAAACAGTTTGCACTTCTTCAAATCCTCATTTCGTCGGATTTTCCCAGCTATTTCTAGCCAGGTTTGGTCTCCGGTCTCCCACCATCCACCTCTCATGACTAAATTTCGATGTTCTGGCGTCTTTGGCCGCTTTCGCCATTGCCTGGTGCCGGTTACGGTAAAGCCACTGACACGGTGAACCTGATTACCCCCCCTAAGAAAGTGGCTTTCCTACAAGTACCAGAGGGTATTTTCAGCACCCTTTGTGGCCACAAGCCAAACCCAAGAAAGGCGACCGTTCCAACGAATAGCCCATATGATTCATTTTCTGTGACAACCAAAAGCTCCGACCCATTTGCATGTCGATGTGCCCGAAGATAGATAAATAGCATTGAAGGTTATTCTCCTCAGTGCTGCTTTTGATCTTTATTGTTGCAAAGATCCATACCATGTTTTTTTCTTTTCACAACGTGTATATACATAGATTCTGACATAGATATATGTGCAACGCCGACCCAACGCAGGCTTTTTGTGGCGCAAATGGTGAGCCAAATCCAATTGCCAAGGATCCCATCCCTAATGATCAACAACTGGTGGGTTTCCCAAATATACATTACATATATATTATTGAATTATGTGTATATATATATATACATAATCATTGCTTTACTGGAGAGCATTGTTGGTGCATGCCCCATGTTTCTTTTTTTTCGGATAAAACCACACTTTTGCCGGACATCCAGCTGGAGATGGTCAGAATCCATTCAGTTCCAGGTGCTTTGGAAAAGTCCGAGGCCTTTGTGAACCTTGGAAAAGTGACGGCTTCGGTTGACTTAACGCACTGGAGCATCACCGTTTGACAAATGATAGATATGCACGCACATGTATATATATATATATATATATATAATTTTATGTGTATATATACACATACATTATATTATAAACAATAATATATGTATATACATATATATATATGATATCACTAGAATGTGGAGCTCCCAGAACATCATTGATGTCAAACACATTCTAATGAATGTATGTATTTCCATGTAGGTCTGTCATAATGTAAGTACAAACGTCAGTTTAGTTCATTCCAAATGGGATTATACCCGCAAACAACTCCAAAATTGGACAATTTGATTATTACTATTCCTTAGTGATTCAGTTTTTCCATGCTACCAGTATCGCACAATTCTCCATGAGCACACTTCTCGCCGGACAATGTATGATCATGTCATAGATTTAGCCGACTGGACAGTGCCTGGATCATTAATAGAAATAGTCACAACATGTGGTGAACCCACTCATGAACCATCCCTGTAAGAACCCATAAACATTAAAGGAACCGTCATTTTACATCATCCCAAAGGCAATTGTTACCTCCAAAAAGAAGTCCCGAAGAAATGGCTGGTTTGACTATCCATCCACAAGTTTCACCAACATTTGGACCATCCATCCCCAAACTACATGGAGGTTTCGCTAAATAGCCATTTTCCAGCAAGCCATGATGGCCATCTTTGATATTCCATTATATTCCCATGTCTTGCCCCATATTCCATTCTATTCCCATGAGTAGATATGGCAGTGTGTCAAAACCTTGTGCCCCTGGTGAACATCAAAATAGCTGGTAAATGGATGTTCATCCCCCTAAAAATGGTATGTATAGGTATTGATCCATACCCATATGAATAGTCCATTGATATTCCCATTAGATCACCATTCATAGAGGCCAAAACCCAGCAATTTTCTCCGAGGAACTCCTGTGCTTCCTCGTCGCGCTCCCCACCGTCGTACTCGTTGTCGCTGCCGTAGGCTTTCTCTTCCGTGACCTCGTTGCAGCCCATGGTGACATCGGGATATGGAATATATGGGAATATATGGGAGTCCATTGTGGCAATCTCTGGAAAATGAGGGATACAGTGGAAATCATCAAAATGGGGATGTTCTTACGACCTAAATCGTGATTTAGCCATGAAAACTCTGGATTTAAGCAGCAGTAATGAGAGAAACAGTGGATATCTTATCTGGACACAATGGGGCTACAAAGTGGTATATGTTTAACTTGTTGAAATTATGTATTTGTTTACAGTTAATTCTTGGAGGCTAATTTGTGTATATTAATGATGGTGAAACCCCAAGCATTGGGCACCACCTCGCAGAAGTCTTCGTCATGGGGGATCCCCGGTCCTGACCCTGCTGTTTTTCAATACTAAGTCATGGTCAAAGACTCAACAATTTAAGGATGATTTGGAGATACACCCCCATGTTTAGACACACCTATGAAAGATATTCCACACATGATACTAATAATGGCTTTCTGAAATTGGCTTCCAGCATCCCAAATGGGGTCTGGGTTAAAACCATTGGGATACCCTAAGAATCGATCGTCAACACGGAAACGTGGATCAAAGATGGATCGATGATCAAACATGAAGCTTCATTGAAGTTTGACCTCAATTCTGAATCAATGGAGGTGTCCAAGTCATCAGGCTACCCAAATCATCCAGTCCTCGACCATTAGTGACTTGAAACAACCATGACTTAGGCCTTTTATGGCCCTGTGTCGTGTTCTGTCACTGAAAAACCACATGACTTGCCGCGGCATCCAAGCTGCTGAGTTGGGGATCCACAGACTGAAATTCGCTTGAAACTCGAAGAAGTTCAGCTCCGTGAGCAGGAAGAGTGACAGCCTTTCACCTTGATTTCTTGGCTGAGGGGCGGAAAAGCTCAGCATGAAATGCCTTCAAAAAAAATGCTATAAATCTCTATAAATCTGAATTTGTATGGAAACTATGGCATTTCGATATGGGATTTATGTTGATAAGGAGGACTCGCTGGGATAATTTCTGGCTTTTCACCATGGTGAAACCATGTTGGAAGTCATTGATGTTGGTATTGGATAGCAACTAAGTGTATCTGACTGTGAGTGATGGTAAGGATTTGCTGACACGATCCACGGGATGCTGATGGTGACAATCAGAAAACAATAATGTGAAGAGATGCAAAAAACTATGACGCGGACATAAACACCACAAAACGGCGGAGTTCATCCACCTAAATGGTGATTTAATCATTAGACCTCCGAAACATGGGGAAGTAATGGAGATGTATTGAAATGGGAATAAACCTATAAAATGGTATTATATAACTAAATCATACTAAAACATACTAAAACTATTTCTGGTTGTTGGTTTCACCCTTTCGCAAGAATACTAAGCAATCAAAGTCATCATGGCAGGAAAGGATGGAAACTATACGTATGATTCAAACAACCAACCAGAAAACGAGCAGGATCCTCTCCAAGCAAACATGCCAGCACTTCGGCTTCTACCGCCTAGTCAACCTTTGATCCCAGGTAGGGGTGAACTTTGAAAGATACCTTTCACAGTTGTTGGTGATCCTCATTTTTCCAGAAGTCCAGTGCATGTTGGAGACCATATGCCATTATATTACTTTTCACCAATGCGTCATGGCCAATCTTAGATACCGGATTTAAAAAAGTGAGTTTTAGTCTGTCATGTTTAGAGACTCTTAGTAGCTCCTTGGCTTTCCACTCATACCAAATAGTAGATGGAACCTCGTAGCTTCCTAGCTCCTTCCGAACCCTGAAGAGTATATAGTGTATTCCTCCATTTATGTGGCTAAAACCAACCTATTCACCTTTCTGTAGAATCCAATACATCCAGTGCTTGAGAACCTCCTCGTCCACATACCCATCATACCCATGGTCATAACATGAGGTACCCTCTGGTAATCAAATATGGCGTGCTGGAAAATCCTTCATTGAAATTCAGTTCGAAAAATTCCCAGCCCGCCCAGTTTGATTACCAGAAACCATGAACGAATCAACAAATATCCGATTCACAGATCCCCAGTAATTCCACCATTTGTGTTGGGGAAATCCCCATTAATTTCCAATCCCATATGCTCCATGGTGCTGGAATATTTACCAACATTTGCCCAGCATAAATCATCCAGTTATGTAGGTAAATATACCATACATGGAGCATATGGCAATTATGTGTGTAATCTATGGATATCTAAAATAGATTAAAATATACACCTTGAATCATATCCATATCACTTATCCCATAAATTTCCAATTGCCATGTTTGATTCCCAGCTCTATCCTCTGTCGACTTGGCACCTTCTTCGCTCTGTCGAAAGCCCCAGGTGGTCCGCGCGATGCGCGACGCCGTCTTCGACTTGGCGGCACGGTTCACCTCGCAGTGGGTCCGACCGGTCCGACCCGGGGCATATTTTTTTGTGGCAAGAAACATCAAGAAACCATGAGGCCATGAGGTTTAACCGGTTTAAGCCATAATAACTGTTACAACTGCAATCATTTTACCTAATCATCATATGTTACTATAATCATTGATGGAGGTTTATGGTTGAATTAAATGGCAGATTCCGAGTTTCATGATGATCAGATCCTCATAATTGTAGATTAAACAAGTTTCGACCCATCCCTATTCCACTACAGTTTGCTAACAGTGACCACATTTTGGGATGGGTAAACACTTAAGTTGGTAATTTTGTTGCGTCTAGTGTCTACTGGTATATCCCTTTTAAGAGGCCATATCGATGTTCAACACATACGGGGGACATCATGAACAAACATGAGGGTTTACCAGTAAGTTTCCCAGGTGTTGACCCAGATGACTGGATAATTCATGAAGTTGGATGCTCAGTAGCTGTGTTCCCTTCTGGCTGTAACTAGTATACCATCCCAGATACAAGCAGGGGTTAAAATACTGAACAAAAACATCATAAATAACTGTGATTCTCCAAATATTTAATTTAAGAGAATCCTGCAAGACCATTGAACTGACCCCATTCTAGCAACAAAATGCTTTGGAACATAGCACAATATCTTTGGGGTCAGTGCTGTGTTCGCCACATCATCCACATCGCCAAGGGACCAACATCTCTTGGTGAAGTTTGATGCGCATCAAGGGGTCCAAGCCACTCAAGACCATTAAGCCTCAGGGCACACGGAACCGTGTGAAGAACCAAGAACCTCGTCCCGTATACGTTTGTGAAGAACGGATGTCCCAGCTTATGGATTGTGATAATCTCCAATATATATATATATACATTAGATGGAAAATAATACTATGTATAATATGTATATACATAAATATCCAACATCCAAAAGGTCAATCCCAGCTAATCCATGCTGATCCTATATCCAGTGAGTACAAATCCATATCATTATGAACCAACCATCATTTATCAACTATATATACATATATATCAAACCAATTTCCCATAGTTTCATGGTAAAATTCCCTCTTACATCACTAAAACTATTTTAATCTCATCATATACATACATATGTATATATAAATATATAAACATAGGGAAACAAACCCATCATAATCATCAAAATAATATGCATATATATATAATGTTCATTCATACATAGTTAGTTATAAGCAATTAAATCATTCATCAACTATATCCCTATTGAATCACTATAATCAACATCAGATGAATCAAAAATCATGATCGCAACCCCATCACCAGGCATGTAATAAATCCCTATTAAATCCCTGTTCATGTTTAACATTCCTATTCCAACTCCTATTAAGTCACTAATCCTGCTACAATCACTATAAATCCTTAATAGGTCACCATTGATTCCCATGACAACCTCATCATCCATCCATCCTCGATGAACAATTCCACACCTAGCAGCGTTCTTTGAACTCCCGCTGTGCATCTACCTGATGGAAGATGAACATGTCGAACTTCTCTGCAGTCACCTGGCAGATCGTTGGACATTAGATATAGGGATTATATAGGTGACATATATATATATATATGGATCGTTATAGGGATTATATACGGTGACGGGGATTGTATGGGGATTATATGGATTATATGGATTACATGGAATATATTCATTATATGGATATTCTCTGGATATTATATGGACATATATATATATGGATTATATGGTGATGCTATGAGGATCATTATATGATTATAAGTATAATGCTGTACATTGGGATTATATGGGTCTGTCTGAAAATGGTGTATACCTTCTAACCCTTATGGTAGGTAAATCTGTATAGTTACTATGCTAGATATAAATATCTGTAATTGCACTATCCTTATGGACCCTTCTGGGAATGATGGTTAATAAGGGTACAATGTGGGCCCCCCAAACGATAGCCAAGTTGGTGAACATAAATACGAAAGATGATGGTTTATGCTACTTAGAACTATAGCTAATGGGATGTATAAACCAACTAATCACTGGGGTGGGGAGCCCAAACATGTAGGGATTATATGGGTTATACATATAGGGATCGTTATAGAGATTATATATATATACGTATAAATTACGTATATATGTATTGTATATGGGGATCATATGGGAATATATGGGTATGGGGGATTATAGATGATTATATTGAGATTTATATAGGGGAATGCTCGACATTGGGATAGGGAATATCTGAGGAACATATGGGGTGCATATGAGATCTTGCTATGATCTAAAACAACCATAGGTTCTTTATAGATTGGTTTAAGGGAAAATATAGAGGAAACCATTGGTTTGTACCAGGTACTATAGGGGGTACACTTACCGTACGGGAAACAGTTTTAAGACTTTCACCACTACATATTTTTCCCTTGAAGCAGTTCTGAAACACCGTTACAATTCTGAAAGCTGATGATGGAACGCTCATCGATCACCTGGAAATGTTCGTTACTGGAAAAACAATCCCAACCTTAGTTCCCTGTCACTTGCCAGAATTTTTTATGTTTGGGAAATCAAATAGACATTGACATTGACCATCATTGTCTTGGAATGTCGTGGATTTGCTTAAGAGCCACAAGAAAAACATAGTAATCCCCGATAATCCCAGTCGATTCCCCATTTTTGGTGGACTGAGCAGCTGGAAAATAAGACATCCTACTCCAATTATTCCCATTATTGTTTTTATTTCCAATTCCAGTTATTATTATCCAATTATTGGGTGAAGCTACTGGGATTCTCCACGCTTCACCAATGGGAACATTCCAGGACCATCGCCTCGCGGTTTCTGCGCTCGGTCCGCCCCAGGATCAGAAGCTACGCATCGGAGGAGTAGATCCGGGTGAGATCCTGGGATCGCTCGGGTGTGTTGAAAACCTCTGGAAAAAAAAACGAGAAATATACCATCCCTATGGATCCAAACACTGTCTGAGAAGGTACTTAAGCCTCCAAATCATAGTAAATTATACCACAAACACTTCCTAAGAAGGTACTTGGATCCATAGGGCATGATTATCCATGATTCCGGAGGGTTTTCCGGTCGTTCCGAAGGCTTTTTTTTCATCAAGAACCATCACTTGGGAGTTAACCACCACCTGTAATAATCGATGGATTCTTGTGAGTGGACTGATTTGTTACCAGAAACCCTACGGACATGGGGATTGCACCAACAAACATCCGGATTCATCAGGAATAACAGTGTTGATATTCCATGGGTTGATCTACAGTAAGGGAAAATATCTACTGACTAATGAGGGTTAAACTGGGGATAGATTTGGGAACATCAACCCACAAATTGAAACTGGGGATACTAACCAAAACCATATGCTTCATGTATTCAATGGATTGGTTTTGTGGGGAAAACCTACAGTTGAAATTGAAACCAGCGTTTTTAAGCCACAATTCACAATTCCTGTAACTGTTCCCTTCATGCAATTCTGAGAGCGCATCATGGGAAGATGTTTCGTATATATCTTGGGAAAAAGTATGGGGACTTGAAACTAGTGGACCGAATAGTGGAGACGTGGATGTCTTTAGTTGATGGCGTTTATTCTAATAGCTATATTTATATATTCCATATTTTTGGGGATGCAATGGGGACAGTGTGGATTCTATGATTCCGTATACAGTGGGTATAGCATGTCGGGTATTTTTGGCAACTGAGTATATTATCCGCAGCGAATAAGAAGCATCAACAAATGAGTTTCTCTGAAAATGGTACTCTTTGTTCCAATGGATTATGTATAAGTGTTCACATTGCCCTAAGTTTAGACACACCCAAATGGAAACCACAAAAACATGTAGAATTGCTTCCAGTTCCCACGCATTTTTTTTTGCCTCACAAAATTTTGCCACAGGCACTGCGTAGGAATAGGACTTGAAAATCTCTGGACCAATAGGACAGAAACTCTCCGGAGGACAAAGACCGCAAGGCCTTTTTGCCTCGGAAGCGCAGGTGCAGCTGTTGAAGTCCTCATGAATGTTTCCTGCGGGGAATATTCCCAGTAGATGTTCGTACGATCCCACTGCACTCAAATGGATATCCTCATGTTGTTTGTTGGTTTTTCTTATTTCAATTTGGTTGTTGCCTAAACCTTCATTTTGTGGTGAAATCCACAGTTTTGTTGGTTCTCCCCACTGTTTCCCCAGAAGATAAAAAAAACACAGTTTTTCCGCAGTGACACCTCCATTTTGGGTTTGTCGAAATAGGATAGGCCATATTTCAAGGCTACCTGTGGGTATCCCCTATGTTCAGACACAGCCAAATAGTTTTGGTTGGTTCATATATATATATATACAGTATATCCCTCAATCTTCCCAGTAGATCATACAAGTAAGTCACCAATGGTTGGCGATCACATTCCCGAAAAACAAATCAGTGATATCTCCAAATACCAAGTGGATTTAATTTCATTGGTTGATGGTTATATATCCAATGGTTTATGGTTAATCCCAATTCGAATATTGATGACATGTCAACCCCAGTGGTTCATGACGTATATATATATATATATACATATATATATATATATATATATATATATATATTTGTAGAATCAATTATAGTATGATATATGATATGCCGATATTTAATCATATATATATATTACTATTTAGATCAGTGTAAATCATGATATACCTATATATGATATTAAACCACATATATACAATTGATCACATATTGATACTATATTATTAAACTAAATGATATGCCATATCATAATAATGATATCCATAGACTCTATATATATATATATAACTTTTCAAACCTTTCCCAATTTCACCAAACATATATGAAATAGGTGGTATGGTTGCCAAGTGGGAAATTAATGATAACCATATATCTAAATAGGTGGTTTGATGATAACTAGATATTATCCTTTTCTTAAACAATGGATTATGGATATATAGTTAAAATAATCATTATCCCAAATGGGCAATAAGCATGATATCATTATATAACCATCTATAGTTAACAATAGTTATATATGGATGGATATATAATTATAGTTAGTTGTACAACTATATAGTTAGTTGTATAACTATATAGTTAGTTGTATAACTATAAAGTTAGTTGTATAACTATTCGTTGTATAGTATAACTATATAGTTATTTGTATAACCATATACTTAGTTGTATAACTACTATATAACCATCCATTTAACTACTTTTGGATTCCCAAATAGGTGGTTGATGATTGTTTTACCCCATCGCCCAGGCGCCGCTCCATGTCGCGACTGTCCCAGGATGATCAAGCGATGCGTCGTCAGGGCCACCAGCCGCGCGCCACCCGTCCTCCACGAAGCACCAGCGATGGCCCAAAGCCGAGCAAAGATGTGGATCAAACTATGACAAAATGTGGGTTTCACCAGCAAAAAATGCTCAGATCACTTCTTCAAAAGGTGACTTAGCCAGCAACATGTGGATTGAACCATCAGAACATATGATTTAAGCAAAGAAACTGTCGAGTTAACATTAGGAACATGTGATTTCAGCATGAAAACTTGTCATTTTACCATCAACAATGGTGGTTGGGAGCCAATAAAAAAGGTGATTTTATCAGCCGGTTAGTACATAGCCCCACTTGCAGAAAAGATTAATGTGCTAAAGTAGCCATCCAAGGTTAACATGGTGGTTGGTGGTTTCAACTTACACAAATGGGGGTAATTACATTGTATGATATAATATGATTGTTGATTGTTTGTTGATTATTTTTGTTGTATAGGCATAAACAATCCACAGTCATCATGGCAGGTGGTTTCAGCTCATTCAAAAACGTGTTACATAGTCAGTCAATCAGGGGCGAGTATCTCATGTTGTAGGGATAGAACATAAACATAACAACCACCATCCAGTGACTTGCAGATTGGTTCTACTGGTTTGTTTTTTCGTGGTTTCTATTGAGGAACAGATCTGATCAACACTTCTAAATCACATAGCACCAGTAGTAGAACCTGCACCAGTAGTAGAATTACGAGAGTTTTGTCCACTGCTCAACCGCATGCTAGTATCATAGAATTGGATGATGGGAAAATTTACAGGAAAGCCCAACCAATTTGATGGTAAAAACCCATGGGTTTCCTGTAATTTTTCCCTTAAACCAATCCAGTGATAGTAGCATCCCTTGCCATGGCTTTATGGAACTTGGCTGTGTGAGTAATCATCCCAAATCCCAAATCATCTGCGCTATGGACATGTCCAACTCTGGCCAGGCTCCCCAACCGGGGGCCACCCCAAATACCATGTTTGGCGAGGAAAATGGATATTATCATACTATATATTATCATATGAGCTCCCGTCAAAATCCTTTGCATCTGAGTAGTTGCTACTGCTATGGTTATCGCTTTTGGGGGGGGCACTATCGCTTTCCAGGGTTTTGTGGGAATCAGCATATTCGAGATCCAACATGAAGCCAAAATCCATTCCTAAAGAAGCTCGGAAATGGATCGAGGAGTTGTTTTGTTGGTTTCAGGTGCTTCGGCAACACTTCATGTTCCTTTCATGTTGCATTCATTTGTATGCATTTTCCTTCATTTTGCAGTAATTTCCTTTCATTATCCTTTCATGTTCCTTTCATTTGTGTTCATTTCCATTCTTTTTCATTTCATGTACTCCTTTCATTTTGATTCCAACGTGCATTCATGTCCTTTCATATTCCTTTCATTTGCATGCATGTTCGTTTCATGTTGCATTCATGTCCTTTCATTTCTTTCTAAAGTTATGGACATGGCTCTATGGCTTGGCCAGGGAACCGAGTGCAAGAAATGGTTATCGCTAAGTTATTGCTAAGGTTATCGCTAAACAACCCCTCCAACGTATGCCATTGTTCAAAGGAAATTTGCCACAAAAACGACAGAGAGAGAGAGAGAGAGAGAGAGAGAAAAGAGAGCGAGCGAGTTGGATGCCAATGGATATGGCTATCCCTTTACAATGTTTTGTGCGCATCTCTGACAAAAAAACTCCTGCACTACTACAGTGGTCTATTATCCCCATTCACTATTGTTTTTTGGATATAGAGTAATGTCCCTATTCTAAAGCCCAGCAGTTTAAGGAGTTTAAACATCGATTCCCACGGAAAAACGGCTATCATGTACCGAAAACTCACCGTCTAGAGCCTGTCCTCACCAAGCCCATAGCCATGGAGAAGAAACTCTTGGCACCTTCCTGTCAGATAGAAAGGCAACTGGGTGGGAAACCTTTGGGAATGATAAGTTTTCGGCAACGGCGTATGAACGGGGTCATGGTGGTAACATGTTTTTTTTCTTAATAGGGATATAAATGGTATCTTAATGGGATATTAATGAAATACCTGGATTATGTTCCTCTAAGCAAATATTGCTGACTGGGAAATCCCCGAACTAGATGGAAGTGCTGCAATATCACCGAAGAAAATTGAGGATTCTCCCGAAAAAACAATGTTTGAGCAAACCGGATGGTATCTGGAAAATAGAGGAGCAATATAGGGTAATTATATAAATGTAATTAAACATCCGGGTAATCACACATTTTTTTCCACAATTTGTTGGTTTATATTGTTGGAAAATGGGTAATTACCTAAATTCAATGGTGTATCAACAATTTCCTACACACAGCTAGAAATTGGGGGTATGTACGCCATTTCCAGACACACCCTGGTCTACCAATCGAAACACAAAAGCCTGGTCATCGGAAGGATGCATTAGACAACCCAAGTGCAATCCTTGCTTGCTTATAATCAATATTTCCATATTTTATGATGTGTGATATGAACAATTATGTCCGATTCTTGTTGCATATATCTTCACTATTCGTGTGCTTGCCAGCCTTGGGCCACACTTATACACTCTGGTAATCAAACATGGCAATGCGCAATCCGCCATTTGTGGATGATTTCCGCATTGAACCATCTTCCAGCTCTCCATGTTTGATGACAAAGGGGTACACCCCATTTTGAAAGAAACTTAGCCACAATTCGGGTCGAAAAACTGTCTTTTCCACGCGCACCTCGGGCATTTCGGCCCAGGCAAGTTGTAAGACCTCAACGCGTTCAGCGGGAGTCCGCTGGTGCTGGTAGCTGCTGCTGCTGCTGCTGCTGATGATGATGATGATGATGACCATGGCAATTTAGTTCATTGATTGATATTGTATATATGTTTCTATATGTTTCTATATATATATATATTATACATATATGTAAATATTGTACATTGGATTTGGATTCCCTGATCCGATTTGGCTATTCCTTGGAATGTTCCCTCGAAGTACAATCCAGAAAGATTGCACGTGTCACGGTGTTTCTTGTGCAAGAAATACTTTATGGGTTTTACGGTCATTGATGGTATCTCGATGTATCTCAGGTATATCATGCTGTCAGTTGTTCTTTGGGATTCCAAAAGCTATCCTGGATCCTGCTGACTCCCAGCAACGCGTCCTTGTCCAAAACCAGCGTTTTACAAATTATCCGGTAGTCAAACATGGCTAGCTGGAAAATCCGTCATTTGGTTCGATGTTTTTTCCAGCTAAAAACCTCCATTCATAGGGGACTCCCATTTCCACGTTTGATTACAGAAGGGTAGAAGGAAAAATAAATGCAATTTTGAACAGAATGAAATATAGAACTAGGATACTAAAGGAACAATTGGAGATGTCCAAAATACTGAGATGAACTAAGGTACTAAGGTAATTTACCATTTTCAATTTTACCTTGGTCCTCTTTATTTTCAAAACTCATTCCCAATGTATATAGTTCACCTACGGATTCAGTTTTACATTGAGGCGAATCATCTATAGCTGGGTTTGTCTGAACTTCGGTGCAGCAAAGAAAATGATGGTTGATCATCGTCTAATCTATGTATACCAAAATTATCATAAATTTACAGAAATAGACATACAGTGTATACATGAACATACATTTTATATTGCATATATATATATATATCATATATCATGTTCAATTGAACAAAGTCAACGGGCGTTTCTTACCGGTCCAAAGAGTCCGTTAAACCCCAACCAGGCCGCCCTCTCGTTGGGTTGGTAGTGTTCGAGCTCCGGCAAAAGCCTCGAATCGGACATGCTCCGAAGCCAATTCTGGACACAATGCCAGCATTGTCATAATCAATGACTATGTTGGGACCTTGGGATAGTTGATACATATATATATATATATATATATTACATATATATATATATATATACATAACTAAAATATTCATATCTTTATAGCATTTTATAATATATTCAGTCAATCAAAGGTATGTGATGGATAAATTGGATGGACTTCTGAATAATGATTCGATTCATGGATCCATGGATGAATGGGTCTTGACTCTTGACCAATCCAAACATGATCATCTTCTAGTGATTTCCCCAAAAAACTCTGGTTCTGATGACCTGAAAAATCATAATTCATCCACTTTACATATCTACAAAATCAATCAATTCATCCACTTTACACATCAAAGATAATTCATTTTCAAACATATCTCTGGGTTTCCCAAAAAAATCTCTGGTTCATCCAAATCATGACCAACCCAGCTCTTCCTCAGCCCAGGGAGCAAATCGAAGGCGCGGACCAAGCGGTGCATCTCCGAACGATCCAACAGATCGGAGATGAAGGAGGTGTGCAACTGGCCGTGGCCACGATTCTCAGTGAGAATCCCTACAAACATCCATGATACACAGCAATTGTTTATCCACAAATAGTGATTATATATATATATATATCATCCAAAAACATACCCTACATAGCAATTGAACATCCCCTATAAAGGGAGGCGAAAAAAACGGCACATCAACTATAAATGGTGGGAATGTTCATTGCCATGTTTGGTTACCAGAGGGTAATCATGAACCAACAGTGATTTTGAACACTGGGGTTAAGAACCAGTATTAATCATTATAATCACAATAAATCATTATTACTCATTATTAACGTTTGATGACACCAAATGGCCTGTTCCATTTTATTTCACATAAGATCACAATTGCAGTATATACCTATAAATCCCTATAAGTCCCTTTAGATAAGGGTACAAGTATATCCATGAATATATACCTTATGGCAATAAGACATTAGGATATAAAATGTATACCTTATGGATTAATATGTACCTTGCGTCTTATCTTTAGATAGGGTCTTTAGACAAGTCCCTTTAGATTAGATCCACTAATATCAACAGGGGTATCCCATAAAATCATAAATCTTAGTAGGACTTTCCATTATAAACCATTCATTTTGGGGTACCATGTAGGGAACCCCCCATATCTCATTAATTATTTTTGTTGTCGAGTCCCGTCACCTGACGTCCGGCTGTCCCACCTGCTTGTGTCCTAAGACCTTGTGGCGATTCATCAACTCCACAGCCTCCAAAAAAAAGCTGAAACATCGCTGATTTCATGGCCTAATGTCATTGGTAAAATATGGGAAACATATGGGAAAACTACAGTCAAAACTCGAAATACCAGCAATAAACGGTTATTCCTATGGGGATGATGTTTACTTATTTTTTTAGATTTTAGGCGACATTTTGCAATAAACATCAGTGAACACAAGTAAACCATGTTTTTTGTCCATTCCATCAACTATGAGGGTTGTTGCAAATCCTCTGAAAATTCCTTAAGCCATCCAAATGATGGTATAAGTGAACTGCTAAGAATCTGAAAATTTGAGGTTTGCACATGTTTGCACCCTCTAGACTCTAGTTCCAACACTTGGCTTTCAGGCATCCAAAGACTTTGTCAAAGGATCCATGTGCGAATACACTAGACCGTGAATAGCCTCCCAATCCGGGTCGATGACTCTTTGAAACTACTCACTGCAGATGAAGGGAACTTTGGGCAAACACTTCCGGCCCTGATGGCCGGAAAACACTGTTCCGGCGTGTCTGGTTCCTGAACACACACACATTTAAAATTTATATATATATATATAATATAATTATATAACATATAATTATATATATATTTAAAATATTTAATAAACAAATAAATATCCTACAATGTTGTATGAATATGTATTAAAATATATTTGAATTCTGTTTCTATGTTGTACCATGTTGTACCACCGTTGCCAACTGTGACGTCACCCATCCTCGTAGCGGATGCTCGGCGCCAGGTGCATCAGCTGCGATAAGGTCTCGGAGCAGAGGCCATGCAGCTCCTGCCTCGGTATGCCGCAATGGGATGCCGTTGGATAGCACGGAGATGCTGGTAGAAAATTGTATATACACATAGTATAACGTATATATATATATATATATATTGTTTGACATATTGCTTATTTACATATATATATATATATATATATTTAATGCTTTTTTAGTTTACATAGGTATATTCATTTATTTGTTTATTTGTTTATTTGTTTATTTGTTTCTGTATGTATATATATATAGTGTGTGGGATATTCTGATATATATATATATATACATAATAGATACTGTGGGATATTATTATATGGAGATGTAAACGTGCTCCACGGGGATAGTATATGAATACCTACATCACTGGGTTATTTTTGGGGTAAATGTTGGCAACCGTTCAATACATGGATATCGGATCACGTATATTCTGTGATTTTAAATTTGTATCATTTTGTATCACAGTATTAATACAGTGTTATACACAGTACTTCATGGTGAAGACAGGCAAACAACAACTGCAAACATCATGTCTTGCCATACAACTGAGCTTGGGGTCACCGCTCAGTAACCATGGGTTTTGTCTGATATGGTACCTCTAAATCCCCCTGGTCATGATTTTCTCATTAACATAGCGCCCTGCTGGGGTATATCACAGTTTCAGACACCCGTGCCTCCTTTCGGGCATGGAACATCAACAAACACTTAGGACTTAGCAGGGAGATGGCAACCCCTCCAGCTGCTCCAAGGCGAGAGCCTTTGAACATGTCGGGGAGATTGTCGCATGATAGTACTATACAGATATGATGCTGATGCACATAAGAACATCAAACATAAGGGGATTTAATCACCAAGAGTAATGGGGATCTCATGGGATCTTGATGTGATTTGCTCATATTATATATGTGTATTATCCCCCAAAGGATAGGTTGCTGTTGCTTTTTGAGTAGGCCGGATTTATGGTCACTTTAGTTCGATCAACTTACAGCTGGGTCATTTCATCGAAAGGGGCGGAATACAGAAACACACAGGCACTCAGTGCATGGCGAAAAATGCTCAATTTTTTGTCCGCTTCACTGGGCAGAGCAATGGATTCCAAGTTATGGATCCCATTACCCTCTGGTCTCTCTGGTTATTTAACATAGCCATGGAAACCATGGCCCATTTATAGATGATTTTCCCATTAAAACCTTCACATATAAGGGATTTTCCATGGCAAACTGTTACATGACCAGAGGGTAGATGCAAAGCTCTGAGAAATCCATTCATCCCCCAAGACCCCAAGATGATCGAATTTCCAGTCGAGGCTCCACCGGAGATTGCGACAGGCCGCATCCTTGCTGCCCTGAACATTGGCGGCCACCTAGACGGACAAAACAGATCCCAGGCCCGGACTCATGGACCCAGAAAAGTAACATGAAATAATGCGATCCTAAACTATTGTGATAAATTTTGTGATATATTTGATAATATTGCTCAACAAATAAAACTACCTATTGTGATAAATATTGCTCAATCTATTGTATGACTGTGTCAAGTTGTTGTTATCACGTCGACTATCCGTTCTTGGTGCTATGTGTTACAGCAAATCATGTAATTAATTTTGTTTTACCACCCGATTTAGAGGTCCTGTAACTCGTCCCATCCAAGTCTGGCAGTGCAAAAGCCACGTCATCGCCTGCATGTCGTAGAGCAAAATCATCACAATGACCTTGCCACGGCGTTCACGGCTCACCAGCGTCACTGGGCTAAACGAGAAAAAACACAAAACCATCGTGATACCATCATAATGTTACCAAGATCACCGATTGTTTTCTCCATGATGGTTTCTGACAAAGATAGTTTACTGGTTGGTGGTTTTAACCAACTTGAAAAATATTAGTCAATGGAAGGATTATCCCATATATTATGGATAATAAAACATGTTTGAAAACAACAACAAGTTATACATTTTAAAAATCCATAAGGTGATCCCTTAAATCACGCCGGGAAATATCTGGATACCCGTCCCTTTTTCACAGACTAATCTCATCATTTTCATGCCCACGCAGTGAATCAGCCGTAACTAATGTACACCATGTTTTTTTTTGTTACTTGAAAGTTGTGTTTATTTGTTTTTTTTACCTTAGCTAAATTAAACATATGAAAGAACAACTATTGATAATGATATAAAACCATTGTTTAAGTGATAATACTGGTCAGTATAATATATATATACACAAATTTTGTTCTGGAATAGTTTTACCTCTATACTGTCAGTTGCTCATCTAGTAGCGAAGTAGGCAAACTGCAAACCCCTCGAATTGGCAGTACCCAGACCCCCAGACCGAGAACCTAGTGGGGAATAGCCCAGCCTTCATCGTCGGCATGGGGATGAGGTCCAAGACCATCACCTGAGTTTGGAGAAAAACGCGGTCAACATATACTTTGCAGGAGTCCTTTGACTTTGACATTTCCCGATTAGTGCCAAACAGCAAACAAGTAAAAGTGTGTTCATGCACGCAGACGGTTGAATAACGCCTAGAATAAAAAGTATTGACCCAAACAAGACAGATCCACGAGGCAACAAGCATACAATTACAGCCCTTTCTAGATGTTTGTGCTTTGACAAATGGTCTTCCCACTTCCATGTTGCTTTTCAGACGAGGCTCTTAGCTAAAGCATGGTAAATCATATCCCCTCCCCCTTCTTTTCAGAGTTTTTGGTTGGGTGCTGGTTACCTCAAGCAAATATCTATATGTGTGTATATATATATATGAGTGGCGGACAAAATACGTACTACTCGCAATGGACATGTCCAAAGTGGGTTGTCCCCTATCGGATGTGAAGGTTTGTACTTCCATGTTATGTGTAAAAATAGGCATCGGCAAGTGGGTTGAAGGTTTTCACACAAATTTGAACATCCCAAGTCCACTCCCTACTACTTTAGTCTTCGGCTAATTTTGCCGGTTATTCATACACTAGTACAACCCACCAATTCCCAGCTGCTTTGCCACCCGCCTCGAGGGCATGTTTCTGAAGCTCCAGGGTCTGTGAGAAATGAATGCGACTCACCTCGCTTAGCAGGTGCGGCGTTTGAGTAATTTGATGGTTTATATAACTGTAGGGTTACATTTTGTTTAATGGATCTTTATGGTGGATATTAATTATTTATTCTTGATTATTATACTCAGATTATATACTATAGATTATAAATACTTGATTATTATTTATTACTACTATGATATCTATAGATTATTATACTCAGACATCAAATGGATTGATAAACCAACTTCTTGGCTGCAGCGGCCACATTGCATGCATCATCCGCAGGAGGCACCCGGGCCACATGATCCTCCCATGGCACCGTCGAAACCAAGTGGCAGTAGATGTGATGGTTTGAACCAACCGCACCTTGGCGTCACACAGGCGATATGCAGCTGGACCCAAAACACAACCTGTCTGGTGGTGAAAAACCCCTGAAGCAGTCTAGGAATTATCGGATCATCATTCCAAATAAGTTCACAACTATTAGTTCTGTATCTATTTCCAAGAATGAAGTGACCTGCAAAAAATGATTGAAACATGGGAGCTTCAAGCATGTCAGCCACTCATCTCAACTACCGGCTTTCGCAGCTTGGCTTTCTGGCGGCTTCGCGGGCAAGGACGAGGTGCGAATATTCCAGCTCAAAGCCTCATTTGTGTCGGCAGGATCGAGTTTATTTGCAGAAAGATTTGATTTTGAGTGCATCAACAACAAACAAAATACAGTAGATTTATTGAGATGTTCATATATAAAAATTATAAGCCCAAAAAACATACAACATTCTTCAGCGAAACAATTTTCAGTGTATCTAATTGTATCTACAGCAAGAAGAACAACAGCAACATCAATGCCGCCAGCACAGTCCGGGCCTCGGCCCAAATGCTTCAACAAAGGCTCCAAGAGCTGCAAAACCTCGGGTGTTTTTTGGAGCCAAAGTTTAGGAGCCATGGATGGTCAAGAAACTATGATCTGACTATGGTTGGGAAAAATCTATGGAGTTTGTATAACATGTATAAACTTGTTCTAAATTTCTAGACTATGTTTTCAATTCTATGGTAAACATATGCAACGGTGGTCATTCACGTTTTTAGGGAGTTATATATGGGTGTGGGTGAAACAGCCTGTACCCCTGGATGACATCAACATAGCTGGCAAAACATGGTGTCTTCATTGCCCTAAAAAAAGGTATCGGTATTGATCCATATCAGATTATCAGGAGGTTTCCATGTCATTCCATGTCCATGTCTTTCCTATTTCAATTGATCTCCATGGATTTCCATGCTCATGGAACTATAGAAAAATGATGATCTCTATTTGTTGATCTCCATTTCCATTTTCTCATGGGAAACTATTATAGTACTATTTCATCCATTTTCCAATTCCTAAAATAGTGGTACAAAAAAGAGATCATCCAATCAATGGATTGTTTTTTTGTTGGGAAAATCTTCAACGGAAAGCATCGATGTTCCCATGAAGATCATGGGGCGCCATCCGGTTTCTCCCAAGAAAACCAAACCATTGATCCAAGTCATCAGATCATCTGGTTGGTGGTTGACCTATCCCCTCTGAAAAATATGAGTTCGTCAGTTGGGATTATTTTTCCTAATATGTGGAAACATAAACCATGTTCCAAACCACCAATCATATATATATATATCTAATATATCTAATATATATATAGGGGGTTGATCTAACCATCCAAATATAGGCGCTTAACCATCCGTTCATTTTATTGAAACCGGTTTTCTGACTGGGCTACCCAATCAACACCCAGTAACTCGCCCGGCCAACCCTGCTGCAATGACTAGGCCGATGCAGTGCTGCCACTCGTTCTCCTGGCACGTCATTGTTAAATGAATCCTGGCCCCATGTAATTGGGTAATTATGGTGGTTTAATGGGATTTAATGGGATTTAATGGGATTTAATGGGATATACCCTCTGGTAATTTAACATAGCTATGGAAAATGGCTATAGAAATAGTGGATTTACCCATTGAAAATGGTGGATCTTTCCATAGTTATGTTAACGTTTACCGGTAACCATCGGGATTTCTATGCTTCAAAAATGAGGATTTGCCAACTCATACCAACACCTTATTTGATTTTCAATGGATTGATTTACGTAAAGGGATTGCACAGGACACCTAGATAAAAATTGTTGAAATTGGTGGATTCAAGCAGCAACACCACTGATGTATATGGATAATACATGATAATACCCAGTTTTGGCGAACAAAAACGTCATGTAACGAACAATGATAAGGCTAATTGTTTAAAGATGTTTAAAGACTATCGTCATCTTAGATGAGCAAACAAAAATCCAAGACTCGAGTCGGATTTCCCAAGGTGTACCCTCAAATCATCCAATAGATCATCAAAATATAGTAATGTGAACACTACCAAGTGGATTTTTTGACACAGACATGATCTTATATTTTCTACTTCTCCAACAGTCAATATATTTTCTACTTATCTTATAGGTAACAATCGTATACCTCATATATTTTCTACTTATCCAAGAGTCAATAGTCAGTTTTTCATGGCCTCCGGTCTGAGGCTGGACTCGTCCGGATGTAGGCGCAAGACCATGGACAGGATACGCATCCTGGATCGGCATCAAAGCATGAAGAGTACTTGGGTGACATGCGGGATAATGTATATTATATTATATAATATTACTACACATACATATTATATACATATATTATATATATATACACACATAATGTATCATAATATGTAACATGTTTAACATATTACTATTACTAGTTAAATATTTTTTTTGAAAAAAAACGCATACGCCATTGTCGTTGTTTAGAGTATCCCCAGTTAGTCGATATGCATGTAATGATTTATCATTTATCTCACTAGATCTCACTAGATAAAACGACAAAACAACCGATACTGATTAAAAGTGTTCACGTCTTTTGACAGCACAAACATTGCATCCGCCTAACTTTTGCTACAAACCAATAAGCTGCTCTTGGACTGCAGTGCTGTCACCACCGCAGTCAGGATCTCCCCATGTCACCACGGTTCCATCGGACAAGATTGCAGCAAAAGCACCGCTCGTAGCATGAACCTGCTGAACGTTTCTGAGTTGATCTTGGACTGCAGTGCTGTTCCCACCGCCGCAAGAGTATCCCCATGTCAC
>Ga0126342_10000049_pt1 | contig 63035 bp, 65 predicted proteins | sample Cyp1metagenome_FD_92528 | JGI IMG/M metagenome (GOLD analysis project Ga0126342, IMG submission 92528) | Coral microbial communities from Lord Howe Island, Old Settlement Bay, Australia - Cyphastrea 1 metagenome | ecosystem: Host-associated > Invertebrates > Cnidaria > Coral ...
AAGGATGACAAGGAGGACGAGGAGGACGAGGAGGAGAGGAGGAGGAGGAGGAGGACGAGGCAGGAGGAGGCAACTGACATAAAATCTAACAACCCTCACCTGGCAGGTGGGGAAAAATGAACATCATAACATCATATGTATGTATATATACTGTATGTATATATATATATGTATATATAATATATATCGTGCATTTTACTTCTCCAGCTTTTCTTTTCGGCATTTTCCAGTACCTTCGGGAGTTTCCCAAGCTGTCAATTTTGAGGTGGCGGCCATTGGCAGCACTTTGAACACGGCGACCTTTGTTGGTTCATTTTTGGCCGGCCACGCACTTAGATGATGGGAAAACCGGCAGTTTTATGGTGATCTTAGTGATATTCATTGCGACAGTGCGACAAGCGCCAGTGGCTTAAAGGCTGATCATCACGGAATTCGGGTGCCCGCGGGTGTCATGTGAGGCATCACTATTCCGCAGAGAGCGGGGCATGCTTCTGTGGCCCTAATTGGTGCAATAGGAGTTTCTATTGGTCTTGCTTCTCTCTCGATGGTGGCTTGGCCCTGTTCATTTTGATACGAAAATCTAGGGTTTTTCATTTTGTTGCGATGATTTTGACCCCCAAACATGAGGGAAATCTAGGGCTTCTCGTGCTTCATTCCCTCAAGTTTTCACACAAAAACCATGCAGAGTTGTACGAGCCGAGCCCAGGACAACTCCTGCTTTTGATGTGATATGTTTTCAATATGTTCACAGACAGAATCATGAAGATACAATATTTTACAATCTTACAGGTGTTGGTATTGATTCCGTAGACGTGTTTGGTAGACTAGTAGATGATTGATATGTTTCTTTCAGTGCTTTGATGGATTCGTAGATCGATAGACCAATTCATTGATTCGGCCTATCATGTCATGAGACGAGACCATGTCGAGACCGCTAAGATTGAGAAATCCTTTGCGGCCTATGCAGCGGTGCTCTTGGCAGGCAACGGATGTTTCCACAGCTTTCTTTTTGTGGCCAGATATGGCCAGATATTGCTTGCAAAGTGCATGGTTTGCTTGGTTTGATTTCACTGAAGGCTTTAGACTACCCTGATTTGCATTTGCTGATAGTAACATTAGTAACATTGGTAACATATTGATAACATGCTCGAATCGTCGGGCGGCTAAATCCGGTCTGGCAATGCAAATGAACTCGATACCACAATGGAAGAAGGCATGTTGGTCGGACTCCCTGAAATTGTCGGAGAAATATATGAAGTATGGCCAAAGTCTGAGTCATCTACTGTATATCCAACCATGTTTTGTGCCTAGGGTGTTTCTATTTTTTGCCTATTAAACCTGCAGGTTTGGGTTTGGGTTCCACCAACTTGGCTGGCTTGGTTGCCCTCAACGCCACGGTGGCTGCGAAGAAACGGGCCACCTTCGTGGGCTTTGCATCCTGCCCCTTGGACTTTCATGAATGTGCCATTTGTGTGCTGAGATTTCTTCAGATATAATCTATAGATATCTATAGTCTAATGTAATCTTAGTAAAACGTTTCATTATACATGTTTACACCACCGATGTATGGTAAAAGTAGGGATTCTTTACTAGCATTGATACATATAGAATTGCATTGACTTGTACATAATATACAGATACTTTTCCAGATTTATGTGTGCACATAAGCAAAAAAAATAGTAGATGTAAACGGTTCCAACATCGGTCTCTTACAGGGATCAAGCATGAATACAGGTTTGGTATGGTTTGGTAATTTCAAATAGTGTTCATCTAATTATATAAATCATATACAGTAATCTAGCATAGGCATACATAGTTTCAAATCAGGCTGAATGGTTTTGTTTTTTATGCCTCTCCACTCGTGGACTAGCTAGACATAGCCATGAATGTCGAAGCACCTGGCAACCCCATAGTCAGATACCCCATCATCATAGTGTAATCGGGGATGATGCACTGCATCTGAGGCGGCACAAGTGTGGGCACCATGCTCCTGCCACATTTCTACACGCTGCTCACAGGCGACGAATACGAAAGCAGCGTTGCTGCTGAGACCATTTGTTTGGATCAAGTGGTGCACTCGTGTCATATCTATCTAGTCTATACATAATTATATAATTATGCTGTTTGAATTTTATTTATGTATTTATTGATTGATTGATTTAAGTATGTCTGTATTTATGTTTTTTTATTTATTATTTGTTATTTATTTATTTATTTATGTATTTATGTATTTATTTATTTATGTATTTATGTATTTATTTATTTATTTATGCGTTTATTTATTTATTTATGTATTTATTTATTTATTTATGTATTTATGTATTTATTTATTTATTTATTTATGTGTTTATTTATTTATTTATGTATTTATTTATTTATTTATGTGTTTATTTATTTATTTATTTATGTGTTTATGTTGTCATTTATGTTTATGTATATATTTATGCATTCACGTGTTTCTGTTTTTATCATGCATACAGAACACACAATCTATATATACACACAATAATATGTATTATGTATAATAGCATAGTTTATTCGGCACTAGTTAGTTAGTTAGTTGATCAGTTGATAATGAACCCATCAGCCTAGGAATACCGTACCCTTCATTGCGAGAAGCAAACTTTGGGTGATTGTTCAGTAATCAGTAATGTCAACCCCAGATTAAACCCTGGTTGATTCTGACCATCAACTGGGCTAATTCATATACATAGGGGTTGGCTGTGTTTACAGTAATTAGGCTGAACTATTACACTGATCCCTATGAAACAGCCCAGGGATCCTCATTCAACTGGGTTTGCGTCCTCTTTGCCCTGAGAAGCGATGGACTGGCGATGGGCGATGCGCATCAACTCTGCTGTCTCTTGCGTTTTCCTGGCTGCAGCTGCCCCCTTTTTCCGGGTGCAGGAGAACCAGGCCCGTGCAAAAGATGTTGGAAGCTGCTCAGGTGAGGTGTCCCAGGTTGTGGCATCAGTAAGATGAACGGCCTTGGACAAACCTTTCACAAACAGCTTTGAACAACGCACAAAAGCAGCAGGGACTGTTGGCATCTCCCACCAGCACCCGCACCTTGACTGGCAAGAGAGATGCGCAGCATGTCAAGGCTGTGTTGATGTTCAGAATGGAACTTTGTCGCTTCCACATGCTCTGGCGGGTCAACCTTACCCCCAAAGATTTGTGTTTCTCAATCAAAGAAAGTGAACATGCCAAAAAGATCCAAAAAGTGATAAAGACATGGCTATGGATCAATATCTATTGATACCATTTTTAGTGGGTTATTCACATCCATTTACCAGCTATTTTGGGGTTCACTACATGGATCCATTGGCCTTCAATTTTCACCTGTTGTCATTCCTTCAAGCACTGCGACTCTGCGACTTTCTGCGACGTCTTGGACGCTTCTTTTTTCACGCTTCTTAGGCCAAGTCGGGGCCAATCTTGGCATCCAGGAGCCGGAAGATGTGGCTCACCACACATCATAGTACAATGTGGGGCCCCCCAGTGATGTTAGTTGGTTTATAAACCCCCATAACTATAGTTATAAGATGTTATAAGTACCATAAACCATAGTTATTAGAGTTATAAACCAACTTAGCTATCTTGGGGGCCCCACATTGTACCAATATATACCAATATTTGATAATATTTGATATGATAGTACCATCATGATCATGATAGTACCATCATGATACCTTGACAAAGTATCATCATGGTCATGTACCATCCAACTACAACTGCTAGTCACAAAGGTCACAACACAACCCTCCATGGATTTGCATTATGTTGTACTCGCTTTCAAGGGTTGTTGGACTAAATGTCTGACTGCCGTAGCTCGAAGTGCAGTAAGTCGACTGTGTCCTACTGAAGGGTTGGGTGACTGGAGCCGCATAAGCGAGCTCAAGCGTATGAGCCAATGCAGCTTGCCGGATCACCAGCCCAGGCACCTGTAACTGGCATGTCTTTTGTCCCAAAAAATTAGAGAGTTGTGCATTAGCAGCAAGGGGAGAGACCCTTTCGCGCAAAAACTTCCAAGATCTTCACTGGCGGCCAGGAGGTGATGCGAGATCCACGATTTCTTTGTTGGTGGCTGAATATGTTTCTATGTTCCTTGCGGCAGATGATGCGGCAGATGATGCTGTGGATCATCGTTTTTTTGTTGCTGTGATGCTCGTGGAAGATTCACTTGTAGCAGACATAGCACCAGCAGATTTACAACTTAATTGAGAGAAGATTCGGATTTATGTTGATAATGTTTCTATGACCACGTGTCACCACTGTGTATTATCACAATATATATATATATGTATATATATATATACACAGATAATTATATGAAATTGAATGTGTGCTAAGCAATTTGCCACGTTTGCGTAGCTAAGAAATGTGATAATTATAGCATTTGGCCTTTCAACAAAACAACATGTAGCAGTTCACAGCAGCTGATCTTTTTCTGCCAATGAGTTGCAAGAGGGTGTAGCAGTTGCAGCTCAGGTTTCTTGGGATTCTATTTACCGCCTACATTGTTGGCTGAGTTTGCAAGAAATGAGCTGCATTTGTCAGCAAATCTGACCGCCGTTTGCTACTCACTCATTGGTAGCTTGGCAGCGATTTAAGTTAACAAATATGTGCTCCTATGGGCTAGTTTTGGTCAAATAAGTGGGGTTCACGTCCCCAAGTTAGGAGTGTGTCACATTCCAGAACCACGATTTATTTTAAATATTTAAACATTCAAACATCTACGGGTAAAAAGACCATGCGCTGGTCAATTGAACCGGGTGAAACGTACTTCAAATACACGGAACTCAGAAATCTTGAGTTGTCAATCGCGGATAGTTGTTTTCACAGAAAATTGTTCCAGGTCATTGGACAGATTATACATATTTGATATACCCTCTGGTAAACATACAAAGAGCTATTGAAAATGGCCATTTATAATGGATTTTCCCATTAAAACTGGTGATTTTCCATAGTTATGTTAAATTACCAGAGGGTATATCAAATAATCTTGTCCAGCTCATTGTAGTTCTCTTCCTTTCCCTCGTTTTCTTTCCGAATGAGTCGTGGCTGAGGAGTGAGCGGGCTCTTTACACGGCTGTCGTTGGGATGTCTCACCCACCTTCTTGGAGGGCCACGTTGCTTGGCTCATCAATGGATACCCCTGGATACCCCCCAAATATCCCCAACTACAGGAAAGTTTCTGGGAAAAATGATTAACATTGATTAACCTGTAGCATGCTATGGGGTACCAATATGTTAAATAACCCCCCCCCCACAGGGAAAGGAGGTTAAATAAACCAAGCAGCACTCGATGCATGAGCTAATGAGCTATTTGTTCGTATGTGACACAAGCGTATGACCATGAAGAAAGGCACGAGCCAGCGCATGTTTCCTGTGTTCGATCGTGCCGAACTGGAACATGCAGAACAGTAGAGATACTGCAGACTCTCAATCAAGCCCTTGACATACTGATTCCCGATGATACTGTTGGGTACAGCAAAACAAGAGCTAGCATTGGAGCACAAGTTTTGCCCAGTGTTCTGGAGGTTGCACCCAGCGCGATCCAAGGACGTCTTTTTTTCATGGCGCAACTCCTGGTGGGTGCGTTGGCATGCTGTTTGCCATTTTGTCGGATGCTTGGGCTTGCAAGATCCTTTCAAGAGCCGATAGATTGCTGTGGACCACAAAGAAAGGTGTGGGATGCGCAGCACAGGCATTGAGAAAGAAGATGTAAGAACTTGATGTTGTGTTTTGTTTTTTGATATTTTGCATTTAGTATCATTTAGTATTATTTTGATTTATTTCGTATGTTTGCATGGAAATGCATGGAAATGCGAACTCATGCTTCCAGTTGAAATTTTGACGGAGTTAAGGCAGTGTCAAATGTCCACTTGTCCAGAAAACATGGTCTCCAGGTCCAGCACAGAAGGGTTTTCTGCAAGAAATTCTTCAGGAACGCAGAATCTTTGCTTGTTTGGAGTGCAGTCTATGGCGACTTGGGTGCAATGCGCAGTCTACGGCCGCTGTGTAAGTCACGTGAAGCTGTCAGAGTTTGAAAGTTGTTGACCTGTACAATCTCCCCAAGCAAGAACATGCAAGAACTGTGAGCACTAACACACTTTTTACCATTCCCCCCTGGCAGTTTCATTTTCCATCATTTTCCCATGTGTTTTTTCCACCCAAAGGGCGGTTCAGCTATGTTCAGCTGCTTCAGCCATGGCTCGAGGTAGCAGCATTGGTCCAATCATCGCCCTGGTCTCCGTTGTACTGAGCGACCTCTTTGGGACCAAGGTGAGGGATGTGCCGGATGTGCCTGTGATATCCTGTGATCGGAGTATTCCAAATCATGCTAAGATTGATATTGGGAGTGACAAGCCTGCAATTTAAATATATTTAAATCAATTGAAGTGTCGGTCTTGATGTCACTTTGGTCGTGGTGGCCGTGGTAGTCTACAGCTACAGTAGTACATCCTACCGTTTGGGACTCATATGGCGCTCATGTCGTTCCATTCGTCACGAGGATTTGGCCCTGTACCATGGCTGCTCACGCACTGGTGTGGGAGTCGGCAACCTGCTGGGCATTCCACTTTTAAGCGCACGGCTCAGTAGTGGATCACTTGTGGACACGGGAATGACAGTCCAACCCCGTGTTGGCCCGTGGCAAAACGGGAAGCTTTGCAACCAGCCGGGCCCAAAACAAGGAAACTGTAGGAAAATGTCAGCTGATGCATTGAAATTGAAACGTAGCCAGAACTTGATCTCACAACTTGAGCTGCCAGAGTCCACTGCCCTTACGGACACGACTGCAAGGTCTGCTGGCAGAGCAGCAGGGCTTCACTGTTGCCCTAATCTTATCAGGCCGAGGGCAAAGTAGTGCTCCAGCTTCAATGGGGACGCAAATGGATAGGGCATGACGTGGCAATATGGTCATTTCTGTTCCATAACAGTTGCCTCCACTACGGTAGATATTCCCTGCATTTTGATTTTCCCCATGTTTCACAGGAAAATCATCCAAGAGGATTTTTCCATGGCTAGAATATCATGACTCATGACCATCATGGGTAGGTTGTCTTTGAAAGTTTCATTGCATGCCTGTCGACACAGGCGCTTTGGTGAGCTTCAGCACTGTCTTCCTGATCGTTTTAGAGCTCCTGCACAGAAAGAAACTGCGGGATGAGGCTGGGAACCTGATACGACCTCTCCTGTCGTTCCTGTCTTTGTGCACATCGTGGCAAATCAGGGACAGCTTGAATTCATGAAAGTGTTAGTTTTGATAGTTTGGGAGTGACACACAACGTAGTGTCAGATTATTTTCGTCAACAGCACAATCACAGACTGCGATGAATGCCGGAACTTCCAGTGGCAATGGCGGGTGTCGCAACACCACTTAACTTCATGTTTCATCTCACAAGCCAGTAGGTGTAGTTGCACATCATGCTCATAGTGTCATATTACAATATATACATGTATAATCTATATTATATCACTATTATATATAATATGTATGTATATAATGTGTATATATATAGTACTATATATATATTACTATATGTATTACTATATGTATTACTATATGTATTACTATATGTATTACTATATGTATTACTATATGTATTACTATATGTATTACTATATGTATTTATGCTATATGTATTACTAAAAATGTATTACGATATATATATATATATATATATTAACCTATATATATATATTAACATATATATATATATATATTACTATATATGTATGTTACAATATACATATACAAATGTACGTATAAATATTTATATGTATTAGTATACATGTATTAATATATTGCTATATATATACCCACATACATACATACATACATATATATATATATATGTATACGTATGACTTGTATAATGGCAGTGCCATGGCGGGGCCCACGGGTATTGATCAACCTATCTTCGGCAAACTTAAAAAAAAAAAACATCTGCTTCGCATCTACAGTTTGATGATGTTTGATTGGTCTATGAGTCCATTTGCATTTTCTGCCAGAAGAGAAAAAGATATCGTTGCACTGAACAAGCATTCTCCGTGTTCGCCACAGGTTCAAGAAGGCACATGCTGAATGAGTGGCACAAAACTGTGCCAGGGTCTGGCTGGGAACAAAGTTTCTCGGATAAAAGATCGGAGTGGACACCATTGATTTTGAGGGTATGCCAATCAAATCCATGAAACACACAAGTATGTTCAAGGCCATATGCTGCAATATGTTGTTGTTGTGTGTATATGTTTATGTGTATATATGTATTATATCTGTTTATACCGGCCACGATGATTGGTACACGCTGCAAAAGGCTCGTAGAGTAAGTCAGTTGCCTTCGGTGGAGTGAGGTAAAGGAGTCCGTCGTATGGTCATGGCGACCCAAAATTTGGATGGCAATGGACCCAGAAATGGTCAGTCTGGCTGCCAGTCATTCTGAGGACATGTCGGACCTGAAACCATCCGGATTTATGCTGGTGGCTTCACCGTTGGTCACAGCTGTCCTGTCATCATGGTCTTTGAGTTGCCACATGTTTGAAGTACAAGAGATGTGGAGTTTGCAAATGCCATGTCACTTTTGTTGCCATTTCAGCATCAACCAGGTTAGACAGATCAACGAACATTGCAACATTTAGCAGCCAGTCAAACAATCAGTGCCTAGAAGGTCTGAACGTGTGAGATTCAAGACGGTCAAAATCGCGACCAAGAACAACCCAGAAAGATACAGAAAAAGTCAGTACGTTGTCTCAGTTTTATAAGACCATCTCAGGTACATGCGAGAAGTATGGAAGATGATGGAAGATGTGTCCATATGTGTCCTATTTTTCCAGCCCTTCTGTAAAGGGCGAGATCGCAAGTTTCTACAAGTTCACATTGCCAACTGACTGTGCTATGGATGAAAATCTGGGGTGTTGCTCCATCCCGGCGTTCCACTGCGTCCACTGCGGCTGTCCCCAGGCATCCTAAAGTTTTTGCTCCGCTGAAACTTTGCTGATTTCCTACACAAGAAACCTGGCCACTTCATGTTTCAACATGACAAATCCAGGGACGGCAGTGGATTTTTATTGCTCAAAAAACTCAAGTAGACAAGTTGGAGATAGACCGGCGACTTGTTTGTCGCGACTCAGGCAAAACATCACCACCACACATGCCGGACAAATTCTTGAAACATAGGTTGAACATGAATCTCAAGAAAGCTGCAGTGTTTTGGCGGACCCTGCCTTGCACATGGTGGTTATATGTGGTTGTGGTATGTTGTGGTTTGGTTCAGTTGCCTGTAGCACCAAGAAATTCTCAATGCCCACCTTCAGCTCGCTTTTTGCGTTGCAACGCAGCGATTTGCCGCCATGGCCACCCGGAATCGAAGCCGGGCAATTGCCTTGGCTACCCGGGTATCAAAACATGGTGGGGTTGTCTGAAAGTACGGTGCCAGTTTGATGGCTGATCAATGCTGATCATAGATTTCCCATTATGGTTTCCCTATTTGATATGTCATTCTGGGATATCCCCCCGTTGACCCATGTTGACCATTTGATTTGTGTCATGGTTTGGCGGGATGACATACCGTACAGCTCGTAAGGCTCTCTTTATCTTTGGCGGTTGCTTCATCACTCCCTATCCTCGACAAAATGGTCGTGTCAAAAGCTCCGTCACGCGACGGGCGGAAATGGAGGCCGAGGATTGAAACCACCAAGCAACTGATTGTCACCCAATTATTGTTGTTTCATGTTGGCTCACAGTTCATATCCCCATTTTCTTGGTTCAATTTTGATTTCTGAATATTTGTTGTTGAAACTTGTTCCCTGTTTTGCCTGTAACTGTGCAGTTGAGCAGCTGTTTTTCTTGTAAGACCAAACCGACATTCTCGCCAAGGTGTGAAGGGCAGAGATTGACTTCGGTCTCTGTGTTTTTTCGTGGTCAGGCATGAAATTCGGAAAAACACGATGGGAAACTCAAGCTTTTGAAATGGCTAAAAGATGCTTTCAAATTTCAAAGTGTGAACTGTTTTACAGTATTTATGGGGGGATTCTTGTGGTGTTTCTTCAAACTGTCCACAACATTTGAAGCAAAAAAGTCGGAGAAGGTGGTCCCAGTCGTCAGGCGCTGGCTGGCGGTCCACCTTTACGTATCGGCGATAAGGGCTTGGAGTTCGAACTCGGCAAAGGTGCAGAAGGCAGGTCAGTCATGGCTAGAGTCGGCTAGAGATGGGATTACCCCATTTGGCAAAGGAAGAGTTTGCTATGGAAAGATTGGAAAGCCATCATTTTTCAGAGATTTTGTGGCTGCCATAGCTAATTATGTTAGTTTATTGGAGGCGATCTATAAAAAGAGTGTGGGAAATCCATGGTTTTGGCTGGTTTCCCAAGGATGGCCAGCACGTCCCTGAAACCACCAACCAGCTGGGTGAATTTGAGCGACCTCACTGTAATGATGCTTGATAAGGGAATTTATCCCCATATAGCCTTATTATTGATTATTATTGCCTTATTTCAGGTTAGTGATGTTTTAAAATTTTACCCAGAAGCAGCATATGATGTCATCCGAGCAGCCAGAGATGTGTTGAGATCAATTGGAGGCTCCAGTGTGAAGTGGGGCCTGCTCAAGGACCGGAGTCCAGGGGGAGTGAAGCCAAAATCTCCAAGTCCTTGAGACCGAAAAAACGTCCAAGATGTCCCCGACCCACTGATCTTACTGGGCGGTTCATAAAGAAAGAGTGGTGCCCCATATGTTTAACGCCTATAGATCCTATAGCCTATAGAATCTATAGATTTCAATGATGTACCAGTTGTTTTCTTTTCAGGACACAACATCAAATTGATCGTGCAGGTCCCCAGAGATTTCCACTTGGGAGGTGTCTGCCATGAGACCATCAGGATCAGGGATGAAGCGGTTTACACAAGAAGCGTAGCTGTTTTGATGGCAGGGCATCACCAAATAAGTTTTCTGAAAATGGGGAATCGGAAAAGCCAACATGGCAATTTAAGTTACCCTCTGGTAAACTAACATAGCCATGGAAAATCACCATTTTTTATAGGTAAACCATCTATAAATGGGCCATTTTCCATGGCTATGTTAAATTACCAGAGGGTATATAGGAAAAATGATGATCCACCGTCGGGTCAGGGTGATCTTCGGGAATTGTGCAGCTACCGCCCCCAAAATGGGGCGCCATAGCATGCCATAGCTATTGAAGGGCTTGTCCAAAGATGGGATAGCTAAAATCCACTGGTGTATCATCATTTCGATCATTTCCCCGGTTGAAATATGGCCAGAACTTGGGGTGTAACCACCATGTGTGGACAAACCATGTCAATTATGCTGGTTCGCTTGCACGTTTGAAGGTGTTGTCATTCTCTGTCATGTTTAGTAAGTTTAGTATCAAAAATCCTTAGTATGCCCCATTCCTAGATGCCATGTTCTATAGACTCTGTAGTTTGTTGGCACATGAGTCCCCAAAAAAATGGGGGGGTCCCCAATGATTTGACAGATTCATTCGCCATCACTGATTAAATTCCCAGTGTTAGACAATTTGGGCCGGTGAAATCCACCAGAAATGGGTAAAAAACCAGGTTGTGCCGTGCCTCAACGGCCATGGTACGGTGTCAATTCATGTCAGATGATTCGCCGGCAGATAACCTCCGGTCCGTGGCATTTTTTATTTTCAAAACAGGGGAAACTATGAAAATCCATGGAAAACCAAGGGAAAATGATCATGAGCCATTGGAAAACTGCGGCGTTTCCCACATGTTTCCCCCGTCAGGAGAGGACACCTGAGGTGGACCAATCCGCAAAAGCGCGAGAACAGCGTGCAGAGCTTCGCGCCAAAGCGGCGCGAGACTTGGTCCCTTGGAAGATCTGCGCGTTTCCAAAGGCAATGATGGGAGAAAATTATAGAAATTTCAGATTTGGAGGTTTATAGCTGGGATCATCTATAGATGATGGATTTTCCAAGCCATGTTTGATTTTACCCAGAGATTGAGCTGAAAATAATTGGCTAACTCATAAGATTGAATTTCGATCAGGAAATGTGCGATGTTTCACCACCCAAAATGGGTCTTTTGCCTATAAAGATGTGGGATGAAGTCACTAAAAAGGGTCTGTCACCACCAAAAAAACAAATTATATAAAAGGAAAAAAAAATGGATTGATCCTGGAATTGGATAAAGATTGTACCGATACCACCGCACATTTCTGGTTGGTGCGTTCACATAATATGTTTCATTGATTTACGCCTTAAAATGGGATGATGTTAAAAATCGACAGAAGCAAACAGTTTGGCACAGTTTGGACTCTTAGTTTCCTTTTCAGGTCAACATTGACGATGAAGAGCGGGAAAGACGACGTGCACCATGGCAATGAATCTTGCAAGCTTGCTGATGAAATCACCCATGAAGGCTTTAGTTGGGGCTTTAACTAACCTTTTGAATCTATGTGACGGGGATGTTTTCTAGGTGGGGGAGTCGTTTACAATGTTTTACACTTACAGTAGATATTCTACTCCAGGACGGGCAGAGTTTCAGAGAAAAGTACTGGGTTGAGGTTGCAAGCTATGCCTTCGCAGCATTTGCTGCACTTCTTGCACTGCGGCTTGGCATCATGGAACCTGGAAATGTCCTGAAGAGATTCGGCTGGAAGTTCTTGGTGAATGATAGTGAATGTTTGTTGATTTGTCCTACAAATCATTGTTGATTTGTTGGCTATTCCTGAAAATGAGTGATTTCCCAGTAGCCGAATGGTTTTGGTAGATTTTTTGGTGAAAGTTTCCAGGAGGTTCTTAGAGGTCAGGGAACTCATCGGCTTGACAATGCCCGACATCAAGGTACCTGCTTTGGAGTAATGCTCCATGGTATAGCCGCGGGGCGTTGTTTCCTGTGGTTGCTCTTGCATGGGGCAGCTCGGCACGGGAAAATCTTCCCAGAGAAACTGAAGATGGGGATTTCCAGCCACGCGTGACTACGGAGGGTATGTGAAGGGAGCAGCTCTAATATGGTGGAACCAGCAGACTTGCGACGTGATTATGTTGTAACATTTGTGTATTTGAGCGCGTGGGGGGAAGGAGCAAGACAAAGAAGAACAGGGCTTTCAAATGTGTTTGGACTGGCAGGCGTCCCAATCTTGAGACCCCATAGGACCATCAATCCGAATTTCCCCCAACGTTTGCCCATAAGGATACAATCTCTCAGCAAAGGAGGGACTCTGAAATATCGGGCAAGCTGATCTCTGGGATGTGGATGGAACTGGCATGCAAAAGATTGAAGACAAAGAACTGGCCCGGTCTCTTGGAGGTGACAGCTGTCTCGACACCACTGGGCCGTTGGGTTTTTCAATGTGTTGAAAGTGCTGAAAAGTCCGGGGAGATCCAGGGGAGCCTCTTTTACTGGTTCCAGGATGGTTCCAGATGGTTCCTTCTTTTTCTATAATTTTCTCATTTGGCCCTCGTGCAGCCTGTTTCGTTGTTTGCATCTCGGTGCCCAAAAGAATCCGAAAGATGTGGAAGTAGCAGTTTGGCGCAACTTTGCTTCAGATGTTTGACGTGTTTCTTTATTTGTCAACAACACAACTGAAGATGACAGGCAATCAAAGTCACTGCTCCCACGACAAAAGTCCGCGGCAAAAATAGAAATGCAACTCAGGAAACTACGTGAAAAAGTCAATGACTTCAACAAGTCCTCAGCCGCCCTTCCTGCAAGCATCACAGTCGCCTTCATGGCATTACCAGAATTGTTTCGACAAGTTTTCGGCTAGAGTCAGAGGCTTGGACTACATGGTCCTCCAGCCTAGATGATGCAGGCCCTGGATTGTTTAGAGAATTTCGTGTTGAAAAGTAATATAGCGGAAGGCGCGGCAGCACCTTACAAAGGATCATGATGAAGAAAGTTAAGTGTTTCAGAGGGAAGACAATCATTCACGTCATCCACGTGTTCACCCTCAAATACTGGGTTTGACACGTGTTCAACTTATTTAAACGCACAGCCGCAGACGGGGCCAGTGATTCTGAGCAGGGTTGTGCGCTTGCAGCAACAATGCCTCAGATTGTTCAACATGGCTTTGAGTCCAAAAAATTGGATGGTCTAGTAAAGTGCTATTGATCCAAAATTATCCAAATCTCTCTCACCGTGGCTACTGAAAGTTGCTTCCAGCGCACGGCACACAACCTGACCAGTTGAGATGCCTCGAAAGCTGGCCGCGGAAGAGGTGACGTACGGAGCACTGGAGCAGCAGCTGGTCTCCGAATTGTCTTTTTCTGGAGCATCTTGATGCGTTGATAATTTTTGATATGGTTTGATGATTTGGCTATCTAAGTTTATGTACGTAATATATATATATATATAATGTAATTATATATCCATTATATAATTTATATATATATATACATATACCTTGTCTAATGTTGTATATAATTATGAACATATCTACACGGTGTATATATATAGATATAGATATAGTGTAGATGTCTATCCAAATGATTTTGATGTTGATTCATTGTTGTGTGAAAGCATTGATGTGCTTCTGAATTGACTCAGAGAAGCTCCATGCCTCACCCACGCTGCCGGCGGCTTCCGCAAAAGCAGAGGTTGCAAAATTGAACGGGGTCCTGAAGACAGAAGCTGCTGATTTTTGTGCAGCAACTAGTAATCTCAACAAGACTTGCACTAATTTCAGCAATCTCTGTGAATGTTGGTGCATATTTTTCGGCCGCACCGTCCCTTAGATTGCGATGAGTTTAGGCGAGACTGACTTCTTGACGGCATTGGCGTTGGCAGATGCAGATGATTTGGTTGCAACTTTGCAAGTAGCCCAACGCTGGAACCAGAGTGCTCTGGGGTCGACAGATATCCCGAATGGCCTCGAGCAACGCGTTTTGTGTGGTGACTTATTGCTGAAGGATGCAAACAAGACATCCAGCCTTCACTTCGCAGGATGGTGCCTGCCAAGTTTTCTGATACCGCTGATACCGGTACCCGGAGCAAAAGCTGATGCATTGGTTTGATGAAAATAGGGTATACCACCTGGTGAAAAGGCCATTTGAATGGGGAGAATGTGAATAATCCATTTGGATTAGGTAGGGATACCCTATTGTTAGGCCAAACCCAGCTAGATCCAGCTAGGAGGCCTATGGATCATTCACTCTTAGCATTTTCACTTTGCAACAAGCTCAAGGGTTCCTCTGTCCGATGCAGATCAACTAGGAGCAGGTTTCTTGAGCCTTTGTTTCCACAGGGGGTCTCACTCGTGTTCTGAAACGAACTCTGCCACTTCGAATCTTTGACTTCTGACCATCTCAGCATTCGCTCAACTGCAAGACTGTGGATCCCGCGTCTTTTTCTTTTCCTCATCCAATTTGAATTGCAAAAGATAGCATGAACGTCAGGGTAGTCCTCCGCAGATAGTGCAAAATGCTACTAGCACTGAAAGCTCAGCTTTTGCCAAGAGTTTTCCAACTTCTCTGTGGGAGAGTGGGACAGTGAACATACGCAGAGTTTCAGGATAGATATGTCTCAAAACTGTGCGCCTCCCAAAATCCATCCAAAATCTATCAAAATCTATGATATGTTTATGATTTATGATAGATTAATCCATCAAAATGTTCATGGTTTATGATATCATTTCATGTATGTCATAGGTTTCAATAAATATCCCCCCTTCATCCAACCTTGCTATTTTGGGGGCCCCCATGAACACCAGGCGCGATGCGTCGCACCAGAAGAGCGACAGGCCGCAGCCTCAATGGAGGGAAATCATGTGTGAATGGGACTTAAAATTCATCTACCATCATCTACCAATGATAAATCATGGAAAGATCATGAAAGATCATCTTTGGATATTGTGACGCATCATCTACCAGTGGGGTCAAATCATCTGAACAACGGCAATGATGGCAGAGGCCAGAAGACGTCCCGCCGCCGCCAGATCCACCACGACCCAGGACCGAGAGGCTGGGCATGTCATGGTCAAGGATCAACAAATGGGGATCCCAATGGATGAGTGTTCCCTTCAAACTGCCCATTTATAGATGGTTTACCTATTAAAAATGGGGATTGTCTATTCCTCCCCATGGTTTTTGGCGCCACCCCAAGCGGGTTCAAACAAGGCCTGTGTCATCTGCCGGACTTCGAGTTTTAGCTCGCTTGCGCAGAGAGGCGGGTTGGTGGTCCCCAATGACTGCTGAGCCATATTTTCCCCGAAACCAGCAGTTTGGAGATGTTTGGAGGGTTTTGTATTCTGAAAAGGTGTGATCTGAGATTTCAAAGGCTGATGGTCCCAGGAGACTTAAAGCTTCTGTTGAGGTTCCAGTAGACCTTCGCTTGGACAACCAAGAACTGCGCTGTGCAGAAGATATTCGTGCTGTGGTGGAGGCAGCGAGCATGGCGGTAGCACCCCACACACATTTTGATCTCACGCCATTATATGTCTGAAAATTACTTATGAGATCTTACCAGTAGTACCGCACAAGGCGGTGGCGGAAGTTTCAAAAATAGGAAACCTAAAGAGATTGGTTGTTGTGAGTCACGGATGCTCTTTCTCTCTTTTTCTCTCTCTTACTCTCTCTTTCTCTCTCTTTCTCTGACTACCTACCTACCTACCTACCTAGCTATCTATCTATCTACCTATCTATGTATCTATCTATCGATCGATCGATCTATCTAGTATTATCCTATCGTATATTATATTATCTTATCTTGTCTTATCTTATCTTGTCTTATCTTATCTTTCTATCTATCTACATATCAATCAATCAAACAATCAATCTATCTATCTATCTATCCATCTATCTATCTATCTATCTATCTATCTATCTATTTATCTATTTATCTATCTACAGTATCTATCTATCTATCTATCTATCTATCTATCTATCTATCTATCTATCTATCTACAGTATCTAAAGTATCTACAGTATCTACAGTATCTACAGTATCTACAGTATCTACAGTATCTACAGTATCTACAGTATCTACAGTATCTATCTATCTATCTATCTATCGATCGTAAGATCTATTAAGGATGATAAGATGATTTAAAATGACCATTTGACCATTTGGGCAGGCCTGCGCCGCAGAGGCCCAAAGGCGTGGGCAGCCACCGCCCAAGACGCTTACCTTGGGCCCATGGGGACCGCGGGGATTCGGAGATACAGGTGGATGAAACAGGATGGATACCCTGTAGAGAACCCATGAAAACCATGCCCCCAAAAGATTCCTCTACAAAATCAGGACCCCTAGGGGTCCATTGCAGCTCTATGTCCCTGCAAGGATGTGCAGTGTTGTGTGTGTGTGTGAGTTTTTTTTGGGTAGTTTTTAATAATGTTTTGGATGCCCTGAGGTTTAAACGCTCTTAAATTGAGTGCAATCAGCGACTACAAATCAGAAATGTTGGCCAAGAGCTTCTAAAAAATCAGGAACAAGGGCAAAAGAGCGCTGAAGAGCCTGCCTCTACAAAATCAGAGACATAGGCCTACGGCCACTTAAAGCTTGTTCAGGAGCGGCTACAAAATCAGAAACACCGGCCAAGAGCCAATGAAGAGCAAATTGATTGGCCCCTGGTGCTGGGGAAAGGCTGCCTACATATCCATCACATTTCATCGCCCCAAAAAGAAGTAGTTGACTAAAGTGTGCAGTTTTAGGCTTTGGCCTAGTTGAGCATGGGTTTGTTGCAATTTGACAATTTGAATGGTTGATAGTCAGCAACGCAGCTAGACGCGAGTCAGACCAAACCGAATTCCACCGACAAGAGGAGAGAAATTGGAACAGCAGCAGTTGCCTCTACAAAATGGAATTTTGTGCCTGTCAGTGTTTTAAGGGTAGACCGGGTAGACCAAAGTTTTTTCACATATTTTTGATTATTTTTGAGGGCCTTCCCTGTTCCAAGTAGCTATTCTGCTCAAATGTGTGCTCATGCCTTGACATGTTGCATTGTCACTGAGTTTGTAGGGTCAGCTTGGCTACCGTGTTCCGACCCATTTGATCGCTTCGTATTTATTCAGCTGCGGCGACCGCATCATTCAATCTTACCCGCCAGTGAAAACCCGAGCTGACTCATTTCGAAAAAGCAATGAATCAGAACACACGCATTCGAGGTCCTGCTTAGCTCGGGGGTGTTCGGGGGTGATATATAGCGCTGAAGGCGCGTGCGGCTTGTCACCCCACCGTTCCTGGACCATCGTGCGGAAACAAGAGGTGCCCACGAGCATCCGTGCAGGGGGCCAGTCTGGCAATCCAATTTGAATGCAAGTCAACGTGTATCCCACGGCCGCAGACCCCTAGAGGGCCAAGCCCTGTGGAAGGCAAGGTCCAGTTAAAGCGGTGCCAAGGCTTCAAGGGGAAGAAGAAGGAGATAAAGAGGAAGAAGAAGGAGAAGGAGAAGGAAGGAGAAGGAAGACGGAAGAAGGAAGACGGAAGGCGGAAGAAGGAAGAAGGAAGAAGGGAGAAGGTAGAAGATAACCAGCCATCTTGACTAGAAAAAGGAAAAGAAGAAGAAGGAGAAGGAGAAGAAGAAGGAGGAAGATAGCGGAGAAGCCGGCAGGTTGCCATCATCTGATGGCAAATGCCCTCACTGTGCAACCTGCGGTTTCACAGCGGCTTGCGCACATTTCTTTACTTGTCTCCCACTTTGTCTCCCAGGTTCCCCACTTTTGTAGAGGCAATTGGTTCTTATAATCCTGAAGGTGCACCAAAAATGGAGGGGTTGGGTGCCCTGATTTTGTAGAGGCAACCTCTTGCTACATTTGGAGCAGGTTCCCCATTCTGTAGAGGCTTGGGGCCCTCTAAACTAGGTTTGTGCCTACAAAATGTGACCCCCCAGCCCCCCCAGGTCATTTTTGGGGTGATTGAAAACCCATGGTTCCCTTAGGAAAGTGCATCTATTTTAATTTACAGGAGATTACAGGAGGCCATCTCATAGGACAAGGTATCATGTCAAGTGTTTTCATCGGCAAAACTGCCTGCCGGACTGGGGACACTGGGAAATTCGGCCAGGACATGACTTTGGATGCTCGTGCCATGTTGGCGTTTCCGATGTGGCAGTGCTTCCAAGGGAGACAAAATGTGATGCAGTTGAATCTGCTATCGAGGTGCAGAATAGCGCAGACTTTTGCATTTATATAACTGATCTTAATCTGCGCAAGAGCTTGCACATAGAGATCAGAGTTTTGAATGAATTTTCATGGAGGGTCAGATTCCAACATATTCGAACTGCAGCACCACAAGCACAATTATCCCCGCAGTTCCAGTTTTGATGCGATTCGCAGGTTTGTTCCGTTGTGCAGCTGAGAAAGACTTGCGCAGGCGTTTCTGTCCACTTGCGCCATTTGGCGACACTGGCCGCTGCGGAGCATCTGTCTCAGCGAGCTGCGGGTGAGTGACAGCGCGGTGCTGGGGAAAGCGCTTTCTTCAGCAGCGCCGAAAGTACTGCGTGTCAGAGCGGCACGTTGGGTCTCGGGAGAGTCAAGGAAATTTGAGCTGAAATCATAACATCGTAAATGATGACAGACCCGGTTTTCGGCAGAATGATGGAAAATTCATGGAAACTACATTTAAAAAAATACATAAAAATTGAACGAACCCATTTCTGCAATTTGTACATTGTTAGTGTTGCTCCTACACCGCTTGAACCTTACACTCAGGTCGTGCACGTGTCCAAGCGTGTTGGATTTTTATTGATTTGTATTGATTGTTTCAAGCGTTGAACTTTGACAACTACTGATAGTCCTTCCAACATCATGTAGGGACACCAGGGGTCTGATCTAGTTGAATATGAATTTGTCTGACATGATGTGCCCAAAAAAACGATGATGATAATTTGTTTCGCATGTCAAGGGCAATTTGGTATCAATTGGGGATATACAGAGTATAACATAGTATAACCCATGTCGGGCCAAACCCTAATATTTGTGAAGCTGCTGTTGTTTGGTCCCACAATCCCAGGTTTACAGCACTTGGCTTTGAGGAGTGCAGCGGCATCCTTGCTGCAGGCATTTGCGGGTCATGAACTGGAGCTTTTGGATTTGCGCCTCGGCTGCAGGTTCTTGGTTTTTTTCAAACATCCACACTGATCAACTGGCCAACTGAAAAGAACTGATTCTTGCTAGGAAATTTTGGCGGGTTTTGCATTGCTGTGGTGAAACACATCGTGTTTCATTGCCTTGAGGAGTGGAAACAATCTTAGCGAAGACGATTTTGACCTGTTGCTCAAAGTTGCAGGTGCTGGGTAAATCTGCTGTCATCGAATCCGGTATCCGGCAAAAGGGTTGCTATTAAACGGAAATGATTCACACTAAAGTCTAAATTGAAGAGAAGCAAAAAAATACATAGATAAAAAAATATGACAAAACTAGTAACTAATATAAATAGATATTTATAGATATTTATAGTACTTATTGGTACTGAGAACCACGACATGTTGGATATTGCAGTCACGTGGCGTAGGCGCTTTGAAGCTGCATGGCCTGGTATTGAGCCGGCTCCTGAGTCGCCGGTTATCCGTGTCGTTCGTTTACCTGGTGCAGTTGTTAAAGGAACCATGGTTCATTAATTAGTTAAATCTATTATAATTATAATATATTATTATATGATTGGTAAAATTATATAGTTATTTTATGTTATTTATAATTATAATAGTGATAAATTGATAAATTGATATAAATTGGATTATAGTAGTGATGATTAGTAAATTACCTACTGCAAAAAGTTGAATGATAATAGATGATAATAGTGAAATCAGTGAAATTGATTTATAGTGATCAATTGGATTATAAAGTACTTCCCATATGGTGATATCTGTGACCATTTGATACTTAAATGGTAACCCCCCTCCAATGAAACAGCCCTTTGGTGTTTATTAATCCAGGGTGTTTTTCGATTTTGACCTGGCCGAGGCTGCAATCCGAACATCAGCCAGGCTCGTTGGACATGAGTCGGCAACCTCATAGTTGACCTCATCATGACATGGGGACTTAAAAGAAAAGACATTGGGGATTTAAACATGCATTTTGTCTTGAGGCGTTCATATATATATAGAGAGAGAGAGTCTATTTGTTCAAGATGTTGTTTACAAAAGTGAAAATCCTCCAGTCTTGGGATTCAAAAATCCGAAAGGTGGGATTTATATTCGAGTGATCCATTTCATTCCATTTCCATCGCAGGTCTGCTTGCAGCAACTCTTGTCTTCCCCCTGGGCGAAGCAGTTGCAGTTGTTGGACCTTTCTGAATGCAGTGTGAAGCCTGGATCGTCTTGGATCATCTTGGATCATCGTGGATCACTGAACTGGGTCAGTTCTCCCCATTTTATCCACTGAAAGGTTGGCACCAAAATGCTGAAAAGTGGATGGAAATGGAGGATCACGAAACAAAGTTTTTTTCACATCATGGAATTGGGATTCAAAAATCAGTCTTTCATCATTTCATGGAGATCTGATGAGATATGACCCTGGAATCCATTCATTTTCACCCCCAAAAAAGCTATAGCTGGGTATCGGATGCCAAGGCATTGGTCCAGCTGGGGCGATGCTTCTGGAAAGCTTCCTACAAAGCTCAGAGTGCTGCTTGCGGGACCCGATGGAACCCGCTTTGCTGCAAGTCCAAGCAAAATGGTGCCCGAGATCCAAGCATCTCGCAACGGGAGAAGCAGTCTCTTCTTTTATCTATTTTTATCATTTTCTATCTTCATTTCTTGGTTTTCCATCAAGTAGAAATGATCTGCCTGAAACCCAAGCTGAAATGCAGCACGGTCCCGAGTCATCAACCCTCCCGGTTCCTCAGCATTGTTTCTCACGGCGTAGGATCTATGTCTCTACCGCACGGGCATTGGATCTGATGGTGTGTCAGCAACCCAGCATGTGCAATTTTGATCAATTTTCATTGGCCAACCCTCTACTATGTAGAATTATGTAGATATATTTCAAATTTGACCCCTTTTGAATCCTTTTGATAGAACCGTATCGAGAACCTTCTACCCAAGATATGCTATGGACTGACTCTGACGAGAAACCTTCCACTCAGATATGATTTTGATTGACCCTGCGCTTAAAGATAGAACAAACATGAACAAACACGAACAAACCTTCTGATCCTTCTGCTCTGAGATGGTTTTGGTTTATCCCTCCAATTGTAGCATGTTGTGGCCGCATGGAACCAGCCATACAGGAAGCAACGGTTTCTCTTTCATAGATGCGTTTTCTTTTCCTTGGCTGTGGCGCCGAGCGATAACCGGAAAGACAATCAAGGGCAAAGGCCCTACCAATACGTATGCTAGAAACATCGACAAACACCAAGGCGAAGATCTGAAATAAGAATGCTCATCAGCCGATGCTGAATATTAGCCCATATCTCTGCGTTTCCCAGATGTTCCGAACCTGTTTCTGAGACCAAAGTTGTTTTTGGGTTCAATTCCTACATTGGACACGACCGATCACCCGCTCAAAACAAGAGGTTGTTTTTTATGGTTTCTGCCCAGGTTTTTGACATCCATCAGTTCAGCCATCCTTTGCCCATGAATGTCAGTTCGGCCCTTGTTTCAATAGCCAAGGTAGCCTTTTTTGAAATCAAACCAGTCCACTTCAAGGGGATTTCCCATTGCCCTTTTTTTCGTGGGAATGTTTTTGTATGTTTCTGTCCCAGGCGCCGCTTGGTTGCAGCTGCAGTGCCCACCTTACGTTCCCTGGACATCACAGCGAATGCCCAGCATGGCGATGACTGGATGGAGGTGCTGGGATGGCATCGGGGTACCCCACCAACCAATGGGTAGCCTCTGGTAAACATGCAAAAAACTATGGAAAATCACAATTGTTAATGGGTAAATCCACTATAACATCTATAAATGGTGATTTTCAATAGCTATGTTAGTTTACCAGTGGGTAAAAAGAAGTAAAATGAATTAAATAGAAAAACTCTATGAAAAGCCAATGGGACGGACTGCCAAATTTCTCCAAAAAGAACATCATTGGGGAGTGTTTCCACGGCTTTTGTAGGCCACATGTTGACCGTATTTCTTGGCTTAGGGGCTCACAATCAACTGCTCAGTGGTCACAATGGTAACGCTGGCACCTAGTTGTGTCAGGCACTTGGAAAGCCTTTGGCCACCTGCCTTGCACAGCCCAAATCGCTCAAGATTCTGACCTTGTCGTGCCCAGAACGTCAGTTGAAGGCACGGTCCACTGAGTGCTGCTCTGCGGCTCCAAAGTGAAGAAGCCATCTTGAACCCATGAAGCTCATGTTTCTCAGGCTGCAGAGATCTTTCAGTCCCTGCCCTTGCGGGTGATCTTGATCCCCAACGAGCAGAACAACTACAACAGGCAAGTCATAGCATGCCATGGCTGTGAGGAGATTCGCCATGTCGGAACGCCAGGCCAATGTTTCTTGGGCATGCCGACTGACTCGAACCGAAGTGGAAGAAAGATCACCTGCGCGCTGAAAACAGGCCTGCTATCCCATGCATCATAGTAGGTTGTTTGCCATTGTTGAGCTGCAACACTACTCATCATTCATCATCATTCATCATCATCATCATCATCATCATCATCATCATCATTCTGTATGGTATCGCCATGTATCACCGTGTTATCAAATGCAGATACATAATGATACATCCCGATACTCGATCTGCAACTACCAAGGGAATTTCTAAGATCTTCTTGAATGCTGAACAGCCAGACCGGCTACGCGTTTGCGATCCGCAGTCGTTGCTCATCGCCCGCGGTCGAGGGTGGGTGGAAGCCATGTTTCGACCTGGGGGCAAAGGTGGCGTCAACTATGGCTAGGGGCCTAGATTTGGCAGTTTCGCAAATTTCTCATCCTAGCAATAAACAAACCCCTCAATGATCCTAAATGGGATCCGAAACGAAGTGGTTCACCAATATTTGGAAAGGGATTGCTTCTGCTTTCGAAAGAATTTGGAATAGATTGTGCTGAAATTTGCAGTTTGCCATATGCAAAATTGCGAATGGTTGAGAATCCTGTGATCTTTAACATCACCCTAAGGTGGGTCTTGGGGGTGTTCGTAGTGATTCCCCCCCAAAGGGTGATTGCCTTCGCCAAAGTTGCAAGGTGACATACCGCCAAACCAGACGCTCTATGTGATCCTTGCGCTGTCTTGGTTCGGGGCAACGCAGAATGGCCAGTTTTGATCAACTCTTTCAGATTCAACCTGAATGAACCTGGTCTACCAGGCAGCCAGGCACAAGCGCATTGAGTCGCCTGACTCTTGAGATTTTTGTTTTTTCCATGCCAGGTGAACAACTTGAACGAGAAGATCAAAATTTCAGAGTTGAAGAATTGCCTTCTTGAGCTCTTTTCCAGTTATGGGGAGGCCGGCCCTCCCTCGATGTCTGTTTGATGTTCCCTCCAGCACTGCACCTTTGGTCCTTCGCCCATTGAGGTCATTGACATTGTTGCGGCTGGAAGTATGGCCAAGAAGGGCCAGGCCATAGAGTCCATAGAGCCATTTTTTTTTTCCGTTTCTGTTACCGGCTGCGGAATGAAGGCAGAATTCATAGGACTTCATCTATGTTATTCATATATATTCATATCTAATTAATTCTAATTATCTAATTCAATTCTAATTCATACATAGCCGTATACGTGTGTCTGGACACGCGGGAGTCAGCCATTTCTTGAAGTTGGATTGCAGAGGGTGTACCATGACTCCATGTTTCTCCATGTTTCAAGGCCTTTGTGGTCTTTAGGGATATTTCCTGCGCGACCAATGCGTCCTGGATCTCAGAGCGCAGACACTGGCAGACACTGTTGCGCACCGCAGACTGATCGTTTGAGACTGATACAAGATAAACATAAACATATATGAACGGATCATATATACATATTATAATATACATATGCATTTAAGCATGACAGATATTTATGTACAGTATTGTATAGTGTATTCATGATGTGAAGCATGCTATGTAAAGTTCATGAAGTGGAACTCTCAGCCGGGACAAGGTGGACCCAGGAGTGGACTCAGCAGATCATCCTTGGTCCTAGACCATCTATGTTTTGACTGCGTGAATTCATGTGATTGTCCATTTATTTCGTATCCCCATCAGTTGGATTATATATATATACGTATATATAAGTTATAAGCCTCATATAATCCTCTTTTTTGATGTAATGAATTCTAGGGATACCTGCGGACTTGACACCGTCCTTTGGCGCATCGTTGAGTTTCGCAAGGCTACGAGCGCTGAATGGCTTCACCTTTCTGGATAAGCCAATGAAGATCAACTATTGCAGGAGCTGAAGATCAAATGTCTAGACATTTTATTTGGCAGAGCTCAACTCCTGGGCTTTTTAATCTTTTCGTTTGGAGTACTACCATGTTGATAGCAGGTTATAACATTGATAATATTTGGGGGTACCCCCAGTGAATCAAGCATAAGTTCTGTGGCCATGCCAGATCCGTCCAGGACCAAGTCAGACGTCGTAGCACACGAGGACGACTCAAGTGTCGAATTTGCAGACAGTCCCAGAATTGGACGATGGGAAAGTGTTCAGGAAAACCATGGAAAACCCCATGTTTGATGGTAAAAAGATGTAAAAACCATGGTTTCCTCTATTAGATGTCCCTTCAATCCATCGATTGAGACAGATTCAGCAAGAATTGATCGAATCGCAGCTACTGTATGAGAATCTGAGAAGCGATGACGGCCAGCAAGATGCAAGATATTGAACCATATTGAACCAGTATCATGGCATTGCGCGGTGCAAACAGATCATGAATCATCGGTAGTGCCAGGCTTTGTGCCAGTTGTTGAAGTTAACCTCAGCTGCAGGATGGAACGTGGAAGCCTCGTGCAAAGCTAGAGGCGCAAAAGGAAGAAGCAAAGAGGACCGGCCGTCGGAATGGGTCAATCCATTGGATTCCCCTCTGGAAAACATACCAAAAACATACAAAAAACTATAGAAAATCACCATGTTCAATGGGTAAATCCACTATTTCTATCACCATTTTCAATAGCTATAGCAGCTATGTTAGTCATTACCAGAGGATACCAATGGACCCACAAACTTGCTGAGCGGAGGGTACAGGTTGGACCAAGCAAGTTGGATGGTGGGCCCATGACCTACCAGGCCCAAGACCACCCCAGCTCTTGTGCCTCCCAAGAATGCCGCGCTTGGGGCTAAGCATCAAAGGTTGATTCCGACATTGCCAATCTTAGAGATTTAATGACATGTATTAACTATATTATCATGTATTCAAATCTATGTTTGATGTTGTTTGTAGACATGACCAAGTAGACAGAGTCACTGTGCAGAATTGGGGAACATAGTCCGTGCCTGATGAATTTTCAAGGCCAAAGGCGGCTGCACATCCTGCTGGGTGCGGCCCCTACTTCTTGCACGTTCCTGGCCGTATCCCCATGGTGTGAAAAAGCCTTAAATGTGTCTGTGTGATTAAGATTGATTAAGAATGAAGACAGAAAGTGGAGTGGATGTCCGTTGGTAGGGGCTCTAGTTTCTTGAAATGGGAACCAGATCATTATTAGCCACCAAACAGGTTGTATCGTTTGTAGATCATATGTGCCAAGGCTGCCCAGCATGGTTTATGTTCCCACAAAAGGGGGTCATGAAGTCATCAATCCATATCAATCATATCAATCCATCTTCTGGGTCGATCGACCCAGAAGGAATCCCATTCATTAACCATCATTAACCCATTCATTAACTGGTTGGTGGTTTGGAACATGTTTTTCCATTCAGTTGGGAATGTCATCATCCCAACTGACTTACTCCATCATTTTTCAGAGGGGTAGGCTTGAAACCATACCACCAACCAGATGATTATTAACCATCATCAACCATCATCATTAACCATTATTAACCAGATATTAATCATTAACCATATATAACCAGATCATTAACCCATTCATTAAGCCATACATGGCATGACTACACCCCATGACGCCATGAAATTTGACGCCGCCCCAGGGGTGATCCGGATGGCAACGCGTCCAACGTGCTATTCGTGGAGAATTTGCCTGCAGAGGCGTTTTTTTTCTGTGCAGAAAACCTGGATTTCATGGGGGTCTTGTGGGATTTCATGAAATTTAATGGGATTTAAGTGTGATTCAATGGAATTTCATTGGATTTGATGGTGATTTAACAGGATTTAAGTGTGATTTAATGGAATTGAAGTGGATTTTATGGAATTGAATGGGATTTAATGGTGAGTTAAAAACGATGGTTGATTTAATGATGGTTTAATGAGTTACTTAACATCAATCAATGGGAAACATATGGAATTTGTGGGGATTTGATGGTGATTTGATGGGATGTTGTGGTGATGCATGGGAAGTTGACCAACAAAAAAATTGAGATCATGATGATCTGACCTGGGATGTGATGGGATATATAGCACCGGCAATTGCGGAATTGTGGTTTGTCTAAAAATGGTGAATAACCCCAAAACAGCTATGTCATTGGTGAAACTGATGATAAACCAGAAAATGTCGGGATAGCCCATTTTCAGAGAACACACATGGCTATAAACATAGCTAGCAGTGTGAAGTCTTAAACAATATCTCTCAAACATTCTTAAACCATCCATGTTGCAAAGGTTTTACCATCTATGTTTGTCGAATCCTATGTGATTCCAATCTTTGAAGCCATCCCCTGCGGAGCGTGTCAGGTCAATGAGCTCATGTTGACGATGCTCTTCAGACAATATCCCGGCTTCCAGGAGGTGACTATGCGACGTGAGATGCCTACCAAATACTTGGATAAATGACTACACTAATTATGAAATAGTATTATACATCGTAATGACTCATTCTTTATAGTAATTTATTCTCATTGTGACTATCCAATGATTACAAAATGACTATATATATACATATATTTATACATATAATATGTTTGGAGAATGTTTGATATTCTTATAGATATGTTTTTGGAGATGGGATGAAACATGGTAGATTTCAGATGTTTTATTTGGAGATGGGATGGAAAATGATGAAACCACCAATCGGATTGTGGAGATTGTTGCTGATGTGTTACCCTGGCTTCGTGCTCTCCAGGCACGCCTCATCAAGGGCCGGAACGTCGCCTTCATTGAATACGCGGACGAGCTTCAGGCTGGGTTGAAACCCCAAGATTTCTTGCAGCTGTTAAAATTTCAGGTACCCTAGGATAAAGTAACGTAGATGTGAAAAGCCCATGGTTTCCCTAGGAGAGTGATCTACAAATGGTGGGTTTCCACATCTATGTTCTGGAATGGCAAAGAAGAGTTGAAGCAAAAGCTTTGGAAAGTCTTGTCTCAACCGCTTTCCAGATTCCAGCAATCCTGTCTGTTCCCATTGGTATCTAAGAGGGCCCAACCTACTCCAAAAACCAAGATAAAATACCATTAAATATCGCGGCTATAATCTGCTATAATCATCTATAATCCAGTATAGAGTATAGATTGAGATTTCCAGTGGTGACACCAAGAAGTGTCGTGACAAAAGTGACTGATTTTTGAGGCTGGGATTGCCAAGCATGGCCTCCAAGGTTTCATGGTGCCTCGGCGTGGGGGAATGTTGGGATATGTTGATGTTTGGCAATGGGGATTCTAAGGATTCCTATGCTAAATTGCGTGAAAGGTACAGCACAACTACAACTTTCAAGAATTGTGACTGTTGAAAAGATTGAAAAGTCCTTCCTTTGGCTTGTATTAATGATCCTATGTTTGTAGCTGAGAGTGGATACATGATCCTTTTGTAAACTTTTGTATGGCCCATGGTCACATGTCTTACGACAAACAGCGGGGATCAGATGTTTTTGAGCAGTCACTAAAAATTGACTTCATTGAGGTGACACCAGAGATGGCCTTAAAGATTGCCTTCGCGAAGCAGTGATGGCATGATTCCTCTGCAAAAATTTCGGAGCACCTCACTATGTGTGTATTTCAGCTGTGATGGGAGCCCCCCAGTCAGGGGGGGTAGCCGAAAATCGTCCTGCAAAATGGGCACCGCCACTGCTGGTTGATGATATGCTGGGAAGAACAGGCTGGTTGTCAATGCCTGAAATGTCCGGCTTCATCCTAAGGTAGATCCCAAAAATGTGTCTTGAAACTTTACAGGAAAGTGTTTGCACCTGTGGTGCGCAAAGCCCATGTTAGAATGGCAGGACATCACAGCAACTGTCTGGGAAGCGGCGTGTCACGATTTGGTAGTTGAGAGGAGAAAATGCAACAAATCGTGTGGGCATTTCTTTGTTGTCTTATGATGGGACATGATGGAACATAGAAAATCAATGCAATAAACTGACCAATGCAAATGAGCAAACTTGAGTGATCAGCTTATTTCGTCCGTTGGTCTAAGTCAATTTCCCAAGCTCCCTCAGACCCATCAATGTCCAGAGGAAGCCTCCATGAAACAACAATCCAACAGTTTGAGGATGTTAGAGGATATGAACCAACATCAAAATGGTGATTTCATTCACTGAAATAGGAATTCGGCAGAAGGACCTGCGGAGAGGATGTTCCGACCTCCTTCCACCGCTCTCTTTCTTCAAGTGCAACTGGGTCTTTGTGGGCAATCTACAAGGACAGAGATGCACTGAGTCAACGACAATGAGCTAGAACAATCACGAATCATCAAGAATCTCCCTATGCCCATATGCCCCTAAAATGGGGGTACCCCACTATGGATGGTTTATAATGGAAAATCCTATTAAAGTGGATGATTTGGGCATACCCCTATTTTAGGAAACCCCCATCTATGCTCCAGCCTCAATTGCGTGGCGAAGACCTGAAAAGATCAGCTGTCATCTACAGCTATTCTTGGGACCCTTCAACAATACTGCAACGATTTCCTGGTCGACGCTTAAAACCTGGGACCTCACCTCTTGACTCTTGCTTCATGTGCGGACGCGGAGCGTCCGGGGACATAGTGACATAGTGCTGGTTTCAAGCGTCCATGTCATAGAAAGTCATGCTGAAGCTGGATTCAACACTGCTAAAGTGAGTTCTAGTCTGCCGGAAACCTGGGGATACTTTAATTAAGGTGTGCCCTTCTGTTTCGATTGCAGGCAATCTCTCCATCATCTTCATTCATTCTGCAAAGTTTGGTCAGGTTAACCCTCTCTGGCGACAAGTGCCGGCGGATCGCAGGGGGTGTGCAGAAACCCAGGAAGGGGCCGACCAGGGAGGAAAATGCCCAGGTGAATGGTTTCGGCTATTTGTTTGGCATTTGAAACGCGCATCTTTTACTCCTGATACAACTTGATACCCTTGAATCATGAAACAGGGCTATCTGGAAAACATTGGAAAACTCTAGAAATGTCCCCTGTTTTTCCCCTGGTTCCCATGACATTTTGAGGCCCGTAGAGGTGGTGTTACAAAAGTCCGCAATGCTGAGAAACTGAAGACCAAGTGCCCAAGAGCCGGCTGCGAAGATGGTTGGTTTACTGCACTCCTTCAAAGGGTATGGTGCAACTTTTCAAAGAATACTTCATATTTTGTTTGGATATTGTCCCTGCAAAAACACACTGCATTGCCTCAAAGGAAGATTACTCTTCTTCAGAAGGGTGTGTTTGTTTTGAATACTGCATTTGTTGGCAGGTATGGGGATGTTTTAATTATGGTGAAGTCATCTAGCATATTCTGCAGAAATTGTGTTTTGTTGAAGAGACGCTGTAGTAGCATTTATCTAAGGTAGAGTGAACACCTGGACACTTCTTCAAGCAATACATACTCTCTAGTGGACATGAACACAGCTTCAGTTGTAGCTTAAGTTTTATCATCCACTACAGTTTTGAAAATAACAATAAACAAGTGCACTCTCACAGCGTCCTGCTCTCTTATGAAACCGGTACCAACGAGGAAAGAATCTACTGCAAAAGCACAGCGACTTTCCATGTCGGTCCAGAGGTACAATCTCGGACCAATGAACTATGTCCCAGTGGTGCGGTCTGTTGAGGGAAGCCGCGAACTTATACTACACTTCCTCTAGAAGGTGCACCTATTGCGAAGTTGCTTGAAATATCTTGAAATACATAGAATATCATAGATTCTTGATGAATATTGATTGGTGTGTAAATATCTTGGAATACATGGTTGAATAGTTGAATACATGTAATTTTGAATATTGGTAAATCCAAAGCATATTGAACGACGTTGGAGCACCGGCGTGTTGAAGTCAGTTTCGTTACAGCCGCTTCCGTTCAACGATGAGGTGGACCCTATGCGAATTTTGATCGCGAGGCCGAAGACTTGCTTGCGGGATTGGCAACGATGGGAAGTTGTGAGTTTGAAATTGCCTCAAAATCGCCCAATCCAAACCTATCTCAATTATCCATCCATTCTCTTCAGCTCGTAGTTTTTGTTGATCTATTTCTCCGAAAGCGCGGCAAGAAATCCGTCAGGTTTGCGCCATGAGATGGGGTCTGGTGCCTTCCTTTGCCAAGAATGAGGAGGAGTACAATGCCTTCAAGGGTGGCAATTCCACTTTCAATGCACGGATAGAAGGTGCAATTGGCTCGGAAGTGTGTGCGCTTTGTCGCTGCAGCTTGATTTGACCATGCCATGCTCGATATGAAAAACAGTCCAGTCTTCTCCGTTTGGAACGGTTGGAAAGGTGCTGAAACCCGAAATCTCTGGAGACGGCTTCTGGACAAGCGCCGCTGCATCGTACTCTTTGATGGCTTCTATGAATGGAAGGCTTGAATGAAACAGTGTTGTTAAATAGATTTAAATAGCTACGTAGTCTAGAAAGGTAGAAAGCATGTCTAGGTTCTGGATGGAAGATGATGGAAGCCTGTAAACATATTATCATAGAAGATGAGATGTGGATGTGCTATGACGGCTATGATGTTCTCTGGGCTGATTGGACAGGGCTCACAAACCCCCCCTTCTGTCATGGAATATGCAATGTGTGTTTGGTTTGATAGACTTGATATGTGTAGTCAGTCAAATTGTATGGGGTGCAAAAGAATGGATAAGCCTGCATCTTTAGTTTGATCATGAAATGCAGGGCAGAGTTTCGGTTTCCAGCGAATTACAAAGTGAAAGTGAGCTTATATGAGATGTGGCCTGGGAATAGTTGTTTAGTTTGCCTCTGCATCTTGATGACCCCAGCCTTAGAATAAACTCAAAAAAATAGTCAAAAGCACATATAATAAAGAACGAATTATAGATGTTTTTTTACCTAGTTGCATTATATATATATATGTGTGTGTGTGTCGTTTTCAGTGCCATATGCCGATGAGGCCCTAATCAGTTCTCACAACTGTCAGCCCGGAAAGGCCCACATGGACGGGAAGACGAAGATCCCGATGTTCATCCGAAACAAAGACGAGTGCAGCCTCACGTCCATGGTGATAAATTATAGTTCCATAATTAGATCAATGTCATATCAGATATCATAGAGTGATTATGAATACCGTGTTAGATTCGAATTAGGGGATAATATCATAATATCATGATATCATATGATATCATATTCAGCCATAATTCATCCAGAATACCATCATTCCATGTTATTTTTTCCAGAATGCGTAGCAAGGGTTCCCGTTTCACTCTGGGGGTCTGGGGGTTGAGGGTGTGTTCGCTCGACGTTGCGTTTACGTCCGCAGCCGTCCGCAACCGTTCGCAACCGTCCGCAACCGTCCGCGCGAGGGCCGTATGGCCATGCCTATGGTAAGTTCTGCAAAAGGGGTCACTTTTGGAGGTTTCAAACATCGCGTTGCTTCGTTTCGCGTGGCAGGCGTGGCGCTTTGTGACGTTCAGACGTGTTTCGCTCATGTGTCTGGAAGCGTGTCGAAAGTCATTTTGTCTGGCAGACGCAATACTCCACACTTTACACTTTACACTCCACACTTTGCACTTTACACTCCACACTCCACACTCTACGCTTTACACTCCACACTTGGCACTTTACATTCCACATTACATTCCACACTCCACACTTTACACTCTACACTCCACTCTTCTGCATTCCACAGTCTACAGTGCGCTGGCACGGTAACAGGGGAAACATGCACAAGATTGTTCAATTAATATGTTTCACAAAAGTGTTCTACGTGACTGCATTCGGGTTCGTGGGCTGCATGTTGTTGTTATGCAATTTATAGAGGCCTGAAAGGATCATCCAGGATGAGCTCACCACAGGTACGATGGCCACGTGATTCCATGGCCCAAAGAAGAGGTCCTGTCCTGGGTCCCGGAGCGGGAGGAAAGCGATTCATTGGGAAAGAGACACCTTGAAGAACCATGAAAAGATATGAAAAAATATGAAAAGATATGGATACATTTGTTTCCCTTAAATCGATTTAAATCGTTCCACTATGTTCCACTGACCTTTTGCCCCGACTCAAGCTGACAGAAAGTGAAGTGATATGCGCGTTTTCAGTTCTCGTCCTGCAAGGCAGAAGAAGATGAGAAGCGCTGAGCCAAGTCTGGGGTGAGAAAGAAAAACCAAAATCAACCTGAGACGAAAAATAATCTAAGATGGTATTATCTAAGATGGTGATGGAATATGATGGAATATGGTGGTAGAGTCTAGATAGGATATTACTCCGACATCAGATTGTTGATTGTTATCACTTATTATCCCATTAAATTCCATTACTATCCCATTATTAAGTAATATCCCCATCAAGAAACATGGTCTATTTCATCCCTATTCATAAATCCCATTATCTCATAAACATATTTAACATCCCCGTATGTAGTAATTTTAGCAAATGTTCGTTGAAAAAACATGTGATGCCCCGTTTTCCCTAGGCGAGATGGCCACGCTCCGCTACTGCTGGCTGGTCTGTACGACACTTGGCAGGTGCAAGCGCCAAGAAGCTGAATTTCGACGGGATTGGAAACATCAGAACTGTGTGGGGTTGTTGGAAAAGTATATGGATTTATATTGGCAAATTGGATTGATGTGTAATGATGTGTAATGATTTGATTTATAATGATAAATAATATAGCATTATCTTGTGAGTATTCAACATAGTATGTATATAGAATAGTAGGAATATAAAATTAGCAAAATCCCAACGCAGGATTTCTTTTTGATTCGTCCCGGTGCTGCCGCCCCATCGCCAGGATGACTCCAAAGAGCTCTTGGAATCGGTCACCATTCTGACCATGGATCCGCAGCACACGGCCATGGAGAAGGTTTCAAGATGTGAATCTGACAATCTCAGGATTTTTTAATGGATGTGTGGTGTTTTTGTTCATTCATGTTACAATTTGTGTATACATGTATGTACAAGAGGAATCAAAAATAGATGTACGGCTACATGTGCGTACATACAGCAAGTGTGCCTTTTTGTAGTGAAGCAACTGTGCCCAATTCATCGCGTGCGGAGGTTCACGATCGGATGCCCGTCTTTCTCACACCCGAGTCAGCGCCGCGCCACTCCATGAGCTTCGTTCATAGACCTGAGTCTTTCATTCCATAGCTGCCACTGTGCCAAATAGATGGAAGTGGGGAAGAACATACTTGATCCTTCTAATCCTTCTGCACTCTTTCATAATTCGCGTATTCGCAAGGAATGTCGAGCGGGGCAATATAGCTGGTGAGAACGAGTGACAGAAGTGTTTGTGTCCAAAAATGTGGTAGCCTACGATTCAAAGGGTTATCAAAATTGTCCCAATCAAAATTGCCATTGTGGATTGTTGGGTACCGTGGGTACTGCATTTTCAGCCTGGCTACAGTAACCATATCATGTCCCGTAGCCTGTGGGCTTGGGCATCTAGCATGCTTCAAGACATGCAGATCAGTACGCAGTCATTCTACTTGGTTGCCTTCAACAACCTATTGGAGCGACGCAGTTTTGATGAACAATTCTACAAACTTGATAAATTCCGAATCAAAATGCAACAGAGACATAAACAACAGTAGCCTTCTGTGGCAAGCCACTGCTATTCCATTTTACATTTGAGAACAGCAGCAACAACAACAATGGCGCAGCAGCAGCGGCAGAGCACCAGACTATTGTTGATAGCAGAGCCCATGGCGCGGCCTGTGTCCCAAACCTGCGGTCAGTGGCTGAGAAACAAAGAAGTGAGCCCAGTGAAATACGGATGTGATACGATTTGCTGATGCTTAGTACTGCTTAGTATTGCTTACTGATGTTGTACTAACGGCATCTAACGGCTATGTTTACTTGGTAAGGCAGTGCATTAAACCCACCAGGCTCTTGTTCAGCTACAGAAATGATTACAAGTAATGGAAAGGCCATGTTTGGTGGAGGAGATCATCTAGGGTCAGCTGGTTTGAGTGTGACAGGCTTCCTGAAGCAATCTGAAATGCTTTGAATCCAAGTATGGCCATATTTGGCCAGTCAAGATCCAGGGCAGCCTGTGCTTGTCATGCATCTTTGTACATCACATTACAAATCATTACAATACAGTACATTACATCACCCAGGCAATTTCTCATGCACCAAAGCACACAAGGCGCACAAGACTCAACAAGACTCAACTATGACCAGCAGCTTCACCAACAATCTTTTGCCATGAAATATCTCCCACCAGGATCCACCAGGTACATATATATATAATTCATTGAAATCATATTTGTAGAATTTTGTAGATATCTACAGTAGTTCATACTTTGAAGAAGATGTGCCGTTCCTTCAAACTGCAGCTATGAGACATTTTCACAGCCAGAGAGACCTCTGTTGGCGGAGACGCCATGAGTGCGCCGCCGTCATGTATGCTTCCCATCATCTCAAGCCAATTCTGCGGCCTTTTGGCTATTTTCTCTCTGCTGACCCGAAAGAAGGCTACACCAAAACAGGACTGACATGGACCTAGATGGACTGACAACCACCAGGTCTGCATCTTCATGGCCAAATTTGCACGCTGCTACAGGAGCTTTCTGCAAGGGAACGCTGCGAGAATTGGTTTTTGCTCTACGGAGTTTTTTGGATCAGCTGCTTTACTGTACCTTGGATGCATTGGATGCATGCCTCAAACATCTTCAAACCACACCATGATGCGCCATGATGGCCCATTTCAACCCTGTATTTTTAATGATTCTGAGGCCATTGTGGCCTTTGGCTTGTATGAACAAATGGACAAGTGGGGATACCTGTTGGTCTGTGGCGGTTTGGCAGCTCCCTTGCTCTTGCAACCAGCCTTGCTGCCGTCGTTGACCAAAGAATCTTCACTTCCATTGCTGCAGCGGTTCTGCACCAAAGCGAACGTGTGGATCGCCATCTTTTCGTTTTTAGGTGCGGCAGCAAAGCGCAAACACGGGTGTAGGGTGTTGAGAAGTTACATTATGACTTTATTGGATCTCTTGGTGAGTAGCGAACTCTCAGGAACACAGGTTCGCTTTGCCCTATTAATTGACCGATCGTTCCAGAGCACGGGCGGTTCAATGATGTTCAAAGGGATGACTACAGGGAACAGAATGAAAAGACCTTGGTGAGAATTGCAGATGGATCAGATTGTTGAGGGCCCGTAGTGCAGTTGGATCGCTTGGAAGTAGATGTTGCAATAGCTTACAATGTGTTCTTCTCGCCTGAGCTTTCTCAGATGCCAGAAAGATCCAAAACGGGTTTCAGACACCACGCACGGCCTGACTAGCTATGTGAGGAAACTATTGGGGCACGCACTATTTCTATTGTGTTCTCAAAGCGACGCTCACTTCAAGCTTATACATGCTTATACTGTATCATATATGCACACACCAGTGGTCCTTGTGGGTGTGTGGTTTTGAGTGTAAGGAGAAATACCATGAAATACGATGAAGTCCAGCACCATGCGCTTTGCAGTTCTTGGAAACATCATTTCTTCATGCAAAGCATTATGGCACAAGTTGATGCTTAAATGAAGTATGTCAACAGGGACTGGGTGGATGGGTTCCCATGGCACCATGGACTCTGAGATCAGGAAATACACTCTTCCTTTCTTGCCGTCACACCAACTGAACGGAGTACCTATTAGCATGTGCCTTGGAGGCACACATCATGGCTGGAAATGTTGATGGACCGATATGGATTGTGTCTCAAAATGATCCACTCTTAGCTGATTTGGAGAGAGGCATATATATATATAACTATTATATATTACAATATATTACTATTATATATATATTAATATATATATATATACATATATCATCAGCTGAAGGGAACGCATTTGAGGTACCTTGCGACGCACTTCTACTTCTGTAGCATGGCTGCCATGGAGCTTGGGATCCCAAAAATGATGGGCCATCCCTTGAAAAAGCAAACTGTTCGCTTGTTGGAGGGGAACCAAAGCTGGGAAAATGATGTCTATTTTTTTTTTATATCGTGGTTTGCTATGTGGTTTCCGAAATTGTCCAAATGAATTTTGGAGCGGTGAACTGAGGCTTCTACCATGCACTTGGGAGCAAGGTTCTGCGCTGGGTCAGTAGAAGCTTCGAGCCGACCATTTGGCGAAAGATTTTTTATGTTTCGACTGTGCCACGGCTTCGAGGAATGCCTCCAGTATTCAATCATGGGCAACGGGGACTCCCCTAGAAATGAAGATCTTTTTATAGGGGAATCATCTATAAATGGAGGATTTTCCCCTGCCAGCCTCAGAAGATCACTGGTTGTAATGGAGGAATTTCTTGCCTGTTTGTCCATTGTTTATACCTATGAAACATGGTGAGGGCGAATAAATATTACAAATTACCAGAGGGATCCAGAGGGTATGTTTCACAAGCACCGCTGCTGTTGCCAAAAGGCTGCAACACGAGTTGCTCCAAGGTGTGCGTGATGTCGTACACCGTTGCCTTTATGGAGACGTTCACCATCTCAGCATTCCCTTACTACACATTCGAGAATCGAAGCCAGGCCTATACCGTTGGTTGCTTGACTAAACTATGAATGATTGGATGATTGGATGATTGGATGATTGAATCATGTTTAACATTGTTTAACCATGTTTTAACCGTTGAAGCTTTTGTCTAACATCATTTAAGCAGTTGTTCATGTTTATATATCCCCCTGTTGTGGATTATTGGATGATGCGGTAAAAGATTTAACAAAGGTTCTGAACAGAGATGTCTAGGGGTCTATCTTGTGGGAGTTGTGCCTTTTTTTAAAATGCCAGTTTCAGTGTGGCCACTGGAGCAGCAGTTGGATACCCTTTGGATTCAGAGAACTCAGGCTCGGCCTTCTATGCAATTTATTTGGTGGTTTCGTTGCCCCTCTTCGCTCGTTTGGACGAAATGCCGGGTCAGAGCCCCAAGCTTTGCAAGCATTCTGGAAAGTCCACAAGTCCACTAGCTGCATCGTGACATATCGTGACACATAAGAAGCGCAGACTGTAAGAAAAGGGAGGATTTGAAAAGATGTGTAAAGATGCGTAAAGTGTGTATGTACACTAATATGCATCTCCCATGAGTACATATGTACATAGACATATATCAGTACTTAAATAGAAATTACTCGTATCAGTACATACTGGTATGTACCTATAGACATACAGACATGGAGGTTTCCCAAAAAACAGGGGTAGCCCCAAATCATCCATTTCAAATCATTTCAATAGGATGTTCCATTTTTTGGGTACCCCCACATATGTTTTTGCAACAATCGCCATCCAGGTGGTCATTCCTGTTCAGAAACGGCTCTGAATTCCTTGGGTGCTTGGGCGGCCGTGCACACCATGTTGGACATAGCGCTTTGGTGAAGCAAAGTGGTGATGCAAAATGGTGATTTCGTGGGAAAAACTGGGGGGGTTAGTGGTGATTGAATGAAATCTTATAGGGATCTATTAAGGGTGTAAACACCCTCAATGGCCATCTTGATGAGAAAGTGATACTGTAACTATTTGTAACTAATCCATGGGAATTGGAGATACCCTATTTTCAAACACTGCCACCTTGAGATTCAGACTCTGTTGGAGTGCTTGGATGTAAATTCTTATTTCTGTGCGAAGAATTTTCCTTGCTTTCCCTTTCCCTGCATTCAGATTCAATGTGTTCCTCCCAACGTGCACAATGATGAGCCTGGACACTTTAGGGCCAGTTCCAGAACAAACTTGTGTGTTTTGAAAGAAAACCAAAATCACAGCTTGTTCATTTTCGTTGTGACTGCCATTCTTACTTGAGGTTCGTTTGTTCCTGGGAATCGAACTTCGCATCGCTTGAGAAAAAGCTGCAAGCGAGGTCTTGTGCTGGTAGAATGTGCGACCTAAATCAACTGTTGTAATGGCATGTGTACTTGCAAAACTATCAACCCCTGCAAATGGATGGTTACATACTATTAGACTATATTGACTATATTGATACTTCTGATGGGCTTGATGGTTTTCCCACTTGAGGTTGAGGGGAGAAGTGATCTCAAGAGGCTTTTCCCAAATAATCACATTACCTGACGATATTCGATATGAGAACTGATTGAGAACTGATGTGATATCTCGGACACGGTGAGAACCGGAAGCCACGTCGACGTCGCGTCAGCTCGGCAATGCTTTGAGGCTCACCAGCCAGGGCCAGTGAGGCCCGCGAACACCAGATCAGTCAGGGCCGTCAACGCTTTGCGAATCACATCAGAATCACTTTACTTTACATCAGTCATTTTGTTGGGGATGGTAAGGATAATGTAAGGGTGGTAAGCTGGATCTCATGTGATTTGACCAGTTTTTTTTGCCTCTGAAAGACCATGTTTGACCATGTTTAACCCATCTGAAAGCTGGTGTGATCTCGGCTCCAAGGTTTGACAGACTGGCTGCAAGGCAGCCGCTTGTTGCGACGCTTCTTCCTGAGCTTCAGCGATCCTTCCTGGGCCGATGACCCCAGAAATCACAGCTTCATCCAGTTCCCAAGTCTGTTGCTTCCCAAGTTTGGGCGAGTTGAACCAATGGTGCAAGGCTGTTTCATTGATTCAGAGAAATTCGAAAGAGGTTCCAATTCCAATGTTTCATTGTTTAACTGGTTTATATTTCAGAAATGTTCCAACAATTCAGTGAAATCTGAAACTGTGGGTGTTTAACAGTGTTTAACGATGTTTAACGCCTAGAGGAGGTTCCTACAGCCATGTTTTCGCCGTGTTTTCAGGCCGAGGTGGCGAAGAACCTCTGCGTTTTGGGGGTTTTGTCCTTGCAACACCTCGCACCTGAGAATGCCTGGTCCGAGATCCCAGGTGTCTGAGAATATCTGTGAAGGGTCGTATTCTAGTGGGGAGATATATGGAAAATTCATGAAAATTCATGAAAATGATGAATGAGATATGATGAAATATGGGGATGAAATGATGAAATCTGGGGAAATATCGGGGAAATATAGGGAAATCTGGTGATAAATCATCATATTCATCATGAATCATGAGAAACGATGATCAACCGTCAGGTCCGGCGATGACTTGGCCGAATTGGTTGAGCCAGTTGGCCCCGGTACAGATCAATGGAGGGATTCATGGGGTTTTTAGCGAAATGGGAAACGGTGGTTGAATGGGTATTTAATGGGGATATAATGATAGAACCAACTGAAATAGTGGTTTAATGTGGTTTAATGATATTTAAATATATTTAATACATATTGAATTGGCTTATATAACCAACTATATCCAAGTTGGTGTCTGAATCGGGTATATCCCGAAAAATGGCAATTCTAATAGAGAAAATGATGATGAACATAGATTGATAGTGATTGGCCTGTGGATTTTGGGGTTCTCTATTTTCCGACAAACCCATGTTCCACCATGGGCTTGGGTTGTTTTTGTTGCAGCACCCTGCAGTCCATTGGTTTCAGTTCGCAAAACGACAAAACGCTGATGTGTTTTACAACCAAACTTTGTTGTAAATCCCTTCCCCCTAATATAAAAAAGCCCTCAAAAAACCATGGTTTCGTAGGGGATTTTGGGACATTTTGGGACCATATGGGAAGCTTGCGGCAACATGCAATATAGACAGCCAAGTTCATTCTGAGAGTATTTCCATAGCAACAGAAAAGAAGATTGATCCAAAGTTTGGATTTGTGCACAGACATGTACAGACAGGTGAAATCAGGTGAATATGTAACATGCACATGTGTCGATGATCGATGGTTGCAAGAGGACATAGGTACATAGTTGCACAGAGTTTGTGACACGACGCAAAGCATTTGAGTTTCGAGGTTGGTCCAACGTGAAGGATGGCCAGAAGTGGCCACAAAGCAATCACAGGTTCCTTCTGATTTTATTGGTGGTTCTGGGGTTCTGGTGAGTTCCTCTGCATCGAAATCATCGAAGTAAACTGCAGAGTTTTAGGGGAAGAGGGGTCCATAGACTGAGAAGTAGAAAAATTTCGAAAAGTGGTACCAGTTTTGCCACTCTACATGCGAGAATCCTTTGTGCATGTAGGACTGGTTGCCACCATGGGGACGACGGCGGAAGGTGAGATGACTTCAGGAAATGGTGGGGTAAAATGGGCTGAAAATGCAAGGAGGTTGAGCTACAGACTCAGCTTTGGAATCTATCTCTGTTTCTGTGACTGATATTTCTGTAGCCATGGATTGTGCTCGGTGACACATAGATGCTTGAGATTTACAGTAGGAGAAATCATGCCAATTAACTCGTCAATTTTAGGATAGATCAGGCTTAATGGGATGCAGTCCGGAGGGTACTAGGTAAAGGGAGGCCTATGGCAGTAGGCCAAACAAGAAGAATCTCTGAAATTCTTCAACTACAGTATCTTGGGATATCTAAATAGATCTTAGGTATCTAATCTACAAGCAAAAAGTGTGCCTGGTTGTATCATGTTGTATCATGTTGTATCTATGTACAGCTTGTTTCAACATCGTTCATGATCTGGCACGAATAAGCTGCATTCCACACATACCGTAGACTGGGCTTCTGCAGGTCTTTGCGAAGCCTTCTGGGCGCTGGCGAACTGGCAGGCTTTGGTCTTTAACAACGAACTGCTTCCATTTTGCTGGCAAATCGACAAGCTTGTGTAGGGTTGCTGCCAAAGGTAAGAAAGATATGTGACTAGCGACTAGTATCGACTAGTGTGTTTTTCCAGACTTCACTTTTGGCTTCTTTATCCTGTGCAGCTACATCAAGTACACTTGAAATATAATCCGTGAAATCGTGTCAATATGTTTCTCGGATCATGAGTCGCATGGCCGTGATGTGAGATATATGCTTAGTATATACGTATATATAAATAAAATTAAATAAAGATATATATATATATATATAATGTATATATGATGTATATATATACACATGATATTAGAAACATGTTTAATGTGCATGTACTGCACACAGTTGCGAACCAGAGCACTCCACGTCCCAAAAACCGCTGCAATTCACGGGAGCCCCGCAGCTCGGAACCTCTTCACCGAGTGATGGACATGACACAGTTGGGCCGCAATCCCAGCGCTTAGTGGGTTTCAGGCTGAAAATGTTTAGATCCAAAAAGATGAACAAGAACTCAAAAGATTGAGTGGGTGAATCACTGACATTTTGATGATTGATGGTGATTGATGGTGATGATCAACTGATTCGAAGATATTTTCGCGAGGTGAAACTCCAAGTCCGCCAAGCTCACCGCGCAGGCACGAAGCGGAGCTGGTCTCGAGGGTTTTCCCTTTTCAGAGAGACTGGTCGTATGACTCGGAAAAAAGGAGGAGAAAATGACCAGAATTGAGAAAAGTTTGAAAACGCTAGATAGATCTTCCTTTTTTTGGATGTTGAAAGTTCTTGAAAGTTGACTGGGTTGAAACAAATGAAAAGACGACATATGACAACATGATTTGTTCCAAATTGGAAGCCAATGCGCCAGCTTCACTGGGGCAATTATGGCTCTGGTTTGCAGGTAAGTTGTCACATAAGCTGCAGCACGTAGATTGAAACTACTACTGTACCTGACTTAAACCTCAGGCCATTTGACTCATTTTATAATAGTTTATACACTTTCTTTGAAGATGATTTGGAATGTCTTTCCTCGCTGGTCTCATCAGAAGATAGTTTTCAAAACATACTTGAAAAGACATCGCATGAAAATGCATGAAGGACTTGATGTTTTTTAATAGACAATGAGCTTTGCAAAACACAACTGGACGTCACAGAAATTTGGTAAAACCATCCACTGAAAAGTTTGATCCGTCCCCAATCCTTGAGCCCTTGGAGCGTGTTGGGGGGTCGCAGCGGAAAAAAATGTCGCTTGGCTTTCCAGCAGTAGCAATGGATCGAGAAATTGCTTGATTGAATGATTGGGTGATATTCATATATATATACATAATTATAGTGGTACATGCATGTGGTGATCCTCAAAAAAACTGAGTTCATCACTTTTGCGCCAAGTGGTTTTCTTTGTCGCTGAGGTCAGGACCTTCAAATTCCCCCCAGTTTGCTTCCCTGTATGTCGGGGATTTACATCCAGATGTCACAGAGGCCGCGCAGCCAGCAGACAATGTGTGGTGGCATTGAAGGTGCCAGACATTTAGGATGATTCATGAGAATTCAAGATATGTAGTATCTGAAAAGAATTTAATATAAGACACAATCATGGTATTTCATATGACTGATATGTCATATGTCAAACATAGTACTTAGTTTAATGATATATATAATTATTGATATCAGTCATGGTTTTTCATACTATGATAGTTCATATAGTTCATAGAATGTCTATATCTAATATTATATCATTGTCAAGGTAAAACACCACATGTTTTCATGTTTCAACACTGTCAGTTGTCGTGGTCCCGGTACGAGGCGATGCTCTATGAGATCTTCAATGCCGTCGGACCTGTGGCCTCCATCCGAGTTTGTTTGGGGCCCCGATGGGCTTCAAAATCCGGGACTCGAAGCGGTTTTCACCAGTTGTGGATGGAAAATACTTACAGTTGCAACATGAAAAAAAAAGCTGAAAAAAACAGGGTTGGTTGGACCTTTTTTTTCGGGAATTCATAGATGGTGGAACATGATGGAACCAGCTATTAGTGGTAAAGTATGACCAAACAACACTGCAAATGTTTGCCCGTAGTCCATTCCTGCATGTCCTTCGACATGCTCAAATCCCTGCGTAGGGCTAGCGTTTATCTTAACAAAATTTAAAACCCTAAAACCCTAAACTCTAAAAGCCTAATCCTGAAAGCCTAAAGTCAAAATTGCTGCGTATAGCCAGTGTTTTCTTTCATCCTCTGGTGACAAGTATATGGGGGGATACAGTATGATGAGCATGGGCGAATGTGGGGTCTGGAGGCGACAAATTATCGAAGGAAGTTTAGAAGTCAAACTTCCGACAATATGGACAGATGAAAAGCAGAGATAGGAAGAGTCAGCGAAGAGAAGAGAAGAGGAAAGAAGATCAAAAAAGAGAAAGTCTCAAAAGAAAGAAGATCCAGGTGCGCGAAAAGGTAGGAAAGTCGCGAAACACTGTGTTTTTCAATTATGTGTGGCTCCGGAGGGTCAAAAAGTAGGCTCGCTAAAGCGGCGGGTGCGGAGCCCGCTGGGCAAATGAGAGATGAAAAATTGCACGCCGTTGTGGCGCGAAGCACATTTCGAAGTCAAAATGTACAAAAACGCACCAAGCCCGGACCACTTTTGGAAGTTGAGATGTCGAAAAAGTGCATGCCGTTGTGGCGCGAAGCACGTTTGCCAGTGAAAAAGGTAAAAACACCTCACGTTCGGAGCACTTTTCGAAGTTGCGAGGTCGGAAAAGTGCACGCCGTTGTGGCGCGAAGTACAAAACACACCAGGTCCGGACCACTTTTGGAAGTTGAGATGTCAAAAAAAGTGCACGCTGTTGTGGCGCGAAGCACATTTCGAAGTCAAAATGTGAAAAACACCACATGCTCGGACCACTTTTGGACGTTCAGATGTCATTTCGCATGGCAGGCGCAAGGGAATGCGCACCTTGTCAAAAGTGAGCAAATCGTGAGGGTTAGTGTAGTATAGTGTAATTAGTGTTGTGTAATGTAGCGTAACGAGTTTATTTGTATTTGTAGCTGTGGTAGTAGTGTCGTGTAGTGGTAGTGGTTGTTGTATTTGTAGTTGTAGCTGTAGCTGTAGCTGTCTATCTATCTATCTGTCTGTCTGTCTGTCTGTCTATCTGTCTGTTTGTCTGTCTATCTGTCTATCTGTCTATCTGCAAGCTCGAAAATGCAGCTATTTTGCGACATTTCCTCAAATTTTGAACTTGTCAACATCCAAAACGAAGCAATTCTGCGAGACTTCCTTCAAAAATGGAAAGTTGAGTGCAGAGCTGACGGCCTCGTGCCAATGCGTTTTGCGATTTTTCCACTCCACCTGTCTAAAGTACTGCGCCTGTCACGCAAAATCATCTTCCCCAAACTGAAGATCTGATGCTCCAAAATGCAACCCATCTCAGGAAATCAGCGCCCTGACCTCCTAACATCTCTGATGAACATGCCTCTTGTACTGCGCCTGCCACGCGAAATGCATCTTTGCAGATCCTCTTCAAATGCCCCACGCCTGCCAGATCCTACAAAACTACACTAATTACATCTAATTACGCTACACTACATTAGTACATTGCAGTACACTACAACTACAAATACAAGTGCAACTACAACTACACTACATTGCACAACACTACACTACACTACACTAATTACACTGCAGCACGCTACAAATACAAATGCAACTGCAACTACACTACATTGTACTACACTACATTGCACTACACTACACTACACTAATTACATTACATTACGCTACAACTACAACTGCAACTACAATTGTGACCACCACTAAACTACACTACACGACACTACACCAATTACACCACACCACATCACAACTACAACTACACTACCTTACACTATACCACACTACAGTACACAACACTACAGTACACTACAATACGGTACACTACAATGCACTACACTAATTACACCACGCCACAACTACAACTACAACTGCACCTGCAACTACACTACACTTTTTACACATTACAACTACAACTCCACTACACCACACTACAACTACAACTGCACTACACCACACTATATCCAGCAGTTGTGGCAAGGTGACCACTGCAATCACTGCAACCATTGCAACCACTCCAAAAAACACAACTCCAACCACCTGTCAGTCCATCAGTGGATTCGCTCTGCCATCCGTGATTCACAACAACCAACCTCTCCTATAGGTTTCCTATTTTTGAAACTTCCGCCACCGCCTTGTGCGGTACTACTGGCAACTACAGTTTCTACAGTTACTCGAAAAGAATCCGTTCTTGATGATCGTCATAGCCCATGATGGATTAAGACTACTGAGTTATGGTTCTGCTCAATCATAAATACAGGTACTATTGATAGCCCATGATTCACATGTGAATCCTCCAATCCACAGTCAGAATGTAGGGCTCTCACAACTGAAGGCCGAGATGCCGTGACGCGCAAGTCGTTGAGTTATGGCTATGTGAACTTCCACAGTCACTGGGACCTGTGTTTGACCACCATTTTGGCGAGCAAAAATGGGCATTTAACATGATTTAACGAGCATTAAGAAACCGAAAATCAAGATAATCAAGTTTTGCCAGGTTTGGTTTTTCTTTCAAAGGTACTGTCATAGATCGACCCGTGCAATTGTCATGGACACAAAGATGGAAATCCTGCAGTAAGTTTTGCTCCTGTGTCACGTTCTGTTTGTCATGTTTGTCGTGTGTTGTGATTTCAAGATAATTCAATATATTTCACGTATATACAATCAATACAGGTACAATATAGTATATAATTATATATCATGTGTGTATGTATTATGTATGTATATATAATTACATAATAAGTAGATTCAAATGACTGAGTCCAAAGTTTGAATAATTTGGGGACAAAATCCCATGTACAATTACATAGAGTGAGACGATGTATATAGAAAGTCAAAAAGGCCTCCAGATGGACATGACTGACTGAGTTTATATTTCCGGAAGATGTGTGTAAAAAATTCACAACCCCAAGCCCTTCAGCCCAACTTCGTATGCATAAGTTACTGGAATGGATATGAACATGTCATGCCTCTGCACCTGTGATAAATTCACCCAGGATCGGACAAGACGATTTTCTTCCCAACATCCGTTCTAAAATGGAAAGAAATGATGGATCAGCATATTGCTGCAGAATTTCAGTATGGGAATCCATGGAGTCCCATGGATGCCGTGAGCACCGCCGGCGAGTTTTCTGCCAAGGTGTTCCAGATGCTGAGCGAGCCTTGGACACGCTGAATTATTCGAGCATTCGAGGGCGTTCGCAGCTCGATGAAATGGCGGAAGATGCGGAAGCGTTGGTCGTAGGGGTTTTGGTGATGTTTAAAAAAGAAACGATGGTGAGAAGACACTGAAAATATCTCTGAGATCTCTAGATCTCCAGTCTCAAAACTTCTGGTTTCAAGGACGTTCTGTGTTTCGAAACCAATAAATAGTGAAAATACAGGTGAGAATGCGAGAAGACAGTGGTCCGAACTGCAACACGGCTCCCAACCTCCCCTGCAGTTTCCAGCAGATAGTTTTTAGCTCTTTGAATCTATTTGGAACTCGTTTTTTTGACTCATCTTGGGGCCTGCTTTCTATATCCAAACTCAAATATTTATGGAGCTAGTCGTAAGTTTTCGCTCCAATCGAAGGCTCATTTCTGACCCGATTCACGCTCTAGTTTGTTGTACTAGTACTGTAGTTTCTCTTTTCATGGCCGGTGTCCCCCTTATTCCAGAACCTGCGGAAAGATACGCCATTGGCCATTTGCATCCATTTGGCTTGTTTGAAACGCGGTACCGCAAAATTTCATTGTTATCATCATTCCCCATCATTCCCCTATTGTTGTAGAAATGGCGACTTTAGATATCCTCAGATATTTGGACAAACTGCCTCAGACAAGAATCCGCACCGTTCCAAGCTCGCATTCTTCGCATGTCAGGTGCCGAATCATGTGGTGCCAACGTCTCTTGACAAGAATCATGTTGCTGTCATAGCAGCAACTTTGTGTCCTCAGACATCCGCCGCAGAGCGTGACATTTATAATATAAATGCCTTTGATAAGATTGGAATTCGGCTTTGTTTGTCACACCCATAGAGATACAGTATACGTAGATATAATATGATATAATATATAATTATATAGATATTATATTGTTATATAACTTTATATATATATATATATACATATATATATACATCTACATCTACATCTACATCTACATATTACATGTACATATACATATACATATGATGCGATGTATGCTGTTTGATTTATTTTGCCTTCGCTGTGTTGGGTGCCTGCGCTGCCAGTTCTCAGAAAGCCGAGGTGACCCCACTTTGCGCAAGTCACTTGCTTCAGCCATTAGCAAAGGGTGATTTCAAGTAGGTGGACCCATTGACCGTCATGACTATACCATTACTATACCATGACTATACCATGACTATACCATGACTATACCATGACTATACCATGACTATACCATGACTATACCATGACTATACCATGACTATACCATGACTATACCATGGCTATACCATGGCTATACCATGGCTATACCATGGCTATACCATGGCTATACCATGGCTATACCATGGCTATACCATGGCTATACCATGGCTATACCATGGCTATACCATGGCTATACCATGACTGTACCATGACTGTACCATGACTGTACCATGACTGTACCATGACTGTACCATGACTGTACCATGACTATACCATGACTAATGTCCGTCATGTTCAACTGTGTTTGGTCACCCAAGGACAGGCGCTGGGAACATCTACGTCAGCAATCTTGACCCTAACATTGATAACAAGGTGAGTGTGCTGTGACGTTACTCTGGGGCGATGCTGGCTCTGTTCCGTTGGTGATGGTGGGATCATTTTGGCCAGGCTTTGTATGACACCTTTAGCCTGTTTGGCAATATCCTGTCCTGCAAAGTGGCTTCCGATAGTTCTGGAAAGCCAAGCCCTCAGCCGTGTTTTCAGCTGTGTTTCGAGCTACTAGCTACATCTAGCTACCGTAAGGCTGCAGAATAAATACTTTCATTACATGCAATGTCAGGCAACTGCTTTCATGACAATCATGTGCAAAGTTGCAGACAATGAAAACGACTCTCTCAACCCTGGCATGAGTTTGTTTGTTGCGTTTTGAGAGGTCCCACGGCTATGGATTTGTGCATTACGAATTCGAGGATGCAGCACGGCAGGTGCTAATTGAACTTGACTCGCCAGCTCGACCATGCCACTGACTACACTCTGGCTCCGGACAGGCAATTGAAAGGGTCAACGGCATGATGATTGGAGACAAAGCAGTAACGGCCTCTCGACATGGATTCCCTGGTCTTTGTTGCGTTCGTGTTTGGATTTCCACTTTGCAATTCTTTGCTCCATGGGTCCACAACGAGATATGCGAAGGGGCGTTAAATGATGTTGAATGATGACATGAAAATCTATCAAATCTGAAGACTACATTCAATAAACTGTTGACCAAGTCGCACAAGCTGTTTGTTGGAAACCCAAAGTTTTCCTGAAGAGCCAGTCTTCTCGCCACCTAGTCACACTGAACGGGCTGATCGACTATTTGAGTATGGGGATAGGTACAGTGTCCAGCTCAGGTATGTTTGTTCCAGAAGCGGGACAAGGCCGAAGAACCAGTGATGTGTCATGCAGCTGCCGAGAGTTGTTGAAGAATGATGTTGATGATGTATTCAGGATTGTCTCAAATGATGGTAATCTGGGGTAATCCATTGAATGGCCATTCGAGAATGGGGGAAGTGATCATAAATCATGGGAGCTTGGAGTTTGGGTTGCAAAAAAAAAAGTTTCCGAATTCTTCAGACAACACCATTTTAGCATATTTTAAAGCCCTTGGCTGACGTTACTCCGGCATTTTTGTGTCATGGCTGTTTCTGCCTGAATTCACCAAGGATGCTGAAAAGCAAAACTTCACAAATCTCTATGTTTCTTGCCATGTGCTGCACATGCTCAATGGATCCCCTAATAGGGGGCTGTCCGATCTTGGTGTCGCCGGCTGTGGTTCCAAAATGTTCCAAACTGTCTAGAGAGAGTGACACACTTCGTGAGTATGACTATTCCAAGATGAGTCATCAGATGTTGCATGACTTTAACGCTTTTGAAAGCATTTCTGTACTTGAAGGGCGCCATTTGAAATGCTGAGGTTAAGTACTACCCACAAGACTGGGACGAAGCAAAGCTCATGGAGTTCTTTAGTCAGTGTGGCCCTGTTACCGCTGCTGCTGTGAAGATAGACGAAAAAGGACGAAAATTTGCGTTTGTGCCTTGACTATCTTGACTTAAGCATCACTTGAAAGTAAAAGAGAAGGAGGCAGAAGGAGACAGAAGGAGAGCGTGTAGAGAAAAGAACTGCTTTGGTGCTTTGGGTTCCATGACCACAACAAGCCTGAGGAAGCCCGATTTTGTTTTCATGTTATACAACGGTGGCTGTTTCAATAGCGGTGTCAAACAACGCATGGCAGTATCAAGGTGAACTATGAGAGTAGCGACGATGCCAAGAGATGCGTGGAAGAATTGCATGGCATGGACTCTCGGGTAGACAGCTGTGGATCCAACAGGGTCATCCAACAGGGTCATCCAGGTGTTCCCATAGGCCCAATAGGTACTGACCCTAACTATATCCCCATGCTTGTTTGTTGAAATCCCATGTACTTTCTGGTGAGTGAGATGAATACATATTGTTGATGTTGTTGCTTAGACTGAAAATAATTTGTATATATATATATATGTGCGTATATACGTATGTGTATATATATATATATACATTGGTTTTGTTTATCCATTTCTGGCAATTGAAACTGCTTGCACTGTGAAGAGCCCATGTCGTAGTCGTAGGGTGAATCTCCGCTGAATATCTGAAGGACCTGCGAGAAGACAAGGAAGCACCCGAGGAGTTGGGTCCTGATGGGCATCCAGTGCGGCGCTGAGGTCGTTTTTGGGGCACGGTGATGGTTCCAGCAGACAAAAAAGGGGAATGGTCGAGACCATCAGAAGTTGAGTAGCTGGGTGTTCAACCATGTTAAACCAGGTCACCGTATTACCATACAAAAACTTGGGATTCGACGCGATTCAACCATCAGAAATGGGGATTTTTCACCAAAACCTGGGTCCCTTCAGCCAGCAAGAGTTGGGTCCCTTAACCAACATCAGCGTGGGGGGAATATGCCATGATATGGTGGGTCAAAAGCCAATGGTGGGCCAATCATAAGTTTGGGGATGAGGATCCAAAGCCAAGTACCATGTTGTCGATCCATTGCCAAATGGGGATCCTTCAACCACGATCGTCATTTGCGCTGCTTCAAATTTCAAACATCCTGCTATGTAGTTTCCCTGCTATATTGGATGAGGATCCGCAAATTGCCAATATGTTCTCAAGGCTGAAACCAGGTGCATGCGAGGCGTTCCATCCAGTTTCTCCCAAATGACCCAGAGAGCCTTGCCGTCGATGGCAAATCTAGGTTGGTCACCTCTACGTTCAGCGGGCGCAGACCAAAAAGGAACGACAGGCCAGGAATTCTGTCGCAACGCACAGGCCGAAGTTCTCCCTCGCCGGATTGTGTCCCTCACGAGGCAGAGTTGCGATCTCAATTCTCAGACAACCGACCTCAGAACAAGGCCGTGAATCTCTACGCCACTCGGCTTTTTCGAAGCCACGTCTCGACACGCTTGAGACTGATGTGTTTCTCAAGCCTTGATAGATAATTTGAGCTCCTCACCTTGTTTTTCACAGGTTAAAAATTTGGACACGACTGTGGAAGATGCTGATTTGAGCCTCGGCCGTTCAATGGAATATGGAATGGATTTTGATGGATTTTGCACATGTTTGGATTATGTTAAACATGTGTTTCCACTGTTTGCAAGGCACGATTGTGTTCGATGTTTAATCTTGTTTAATAAGATATTTCTAATTATATTTCTTGTCCACCATGTCATTTGAGCAAGTCTGCAAGTGGTGGCAAGTGACCGCAGTAACCTAGAAGCTAAAAAAGTCGAGCCACCTTGGTCATCCGCAGGCGTCATGAGGACAGATATTCTGTATGTCAGATACTTCGATAGATTGATGATGGCTAATATATGCTAATATGTGCCATCTAATTCCAGCAAATTGCAACAATGCTGACATCTTGATACATCTCGATAGATGTTGTTGGTCAGTTCTTACAGAATGTTCATGGCCCCTGCAATACTTGGGGCCCCATTCGGCCGCCCTCTGCACCATGAAAGTGTTTTTTTTGGTTGCCGTACTCCCACAATTTCCAGTTCAATTTTCTTGCTGGGTGTTTAAGAATCTTTGCGCATCTTGGACAGTTCCATGTATGGGTAAAGTGAATGTGTTTACGCATGTGTATATATATATATATGTATGTGTGTGTGAGGCTGTCTGAACATGAACTTGGCTGAGTAAAGTTATTTTGCAATTGAATACAAGATCGTGAGCACTGAAGTTTCTCGCTGCCTTGCAGCATGTCTTGGTTCTTTTAACCAAGGAGGGAGTGGTTTGAGCCATTTGGCAAGGCACACGCGTTGTCGCATTTGGAAACTCGTTCGAGGGCTGCTCCACTCCATTCCACTCCCCCATATCTGAAGCTTCAAGACAAGACAGACAGTTTTGCAGCCGCGACCCAGACCCTTTTCCATCGCTCGCCCATTTTACAAACTCCAACAGGAACCATGTTCTCAGCGGCCAAGTTTGAAGCCTATTGCAGTGTGATCCCATTTTGCTGCGGGCAGGTTACCTCAGCATCAGTTGCAAAGGATGCCACTGGCAAGTGTAGAGGCAGGAACGTCGAGCACGTGTTTCATGTCTTTTAAAAAAAAAAGATCCAATCATAGGGTTGATAAAGAGAGTCCTCGCAACAAGTAACCATTCGCTTACGCAGATGTTTACATCTACAACATCATAAAGCCTTGGATAATTTTGCCCATTTTAGCATCATTTTGCTAGATCTTGATTGCATCTCTAAGCCCACCACTGACTTGGAAAAAGATGGCAAGAAAGATGGCTAAAAGATTGCTGTGTTGCCACATGTTACCAGGTGTTGCCACGTGTTGCCACTGTGTGGCTTTCCCTTTCAGGATTTGGCTTCGTTTGCTTGAGCGCACCCGAGGATGCCACGAAGGCCGTGACAGAGATGCACCTCCAGGCCGATGGGATGGGATAGCCTATGGCATCTATGGCATCCCTACATCCTGTGGCCGCCTGTGGCCTAGACCCAACTTGAAATTGACTTTGATGGAGGTTTTTCTGGCTCTTGTTGATTTAGTTTGGTATTGTGAACTTGTATATCTTGTATTGAGCTCAACACCACTTCAATGAAACATCAGTGATTGGGATTTGTCAGGGTTTCTTAATCCTGTTTGGTTGGTGTTGATTACGTTGATGTGGTTGCTTGATCTTGCTTCTTGTCTCAGGTGATGGCAGATTAAGAGGGGTTCATTGCAACATATTGCTGGTACAACCTGAACATGTAGCCGACCCTTTATTCATGGGCATGGTTCAGCCATGTTCAGCCAATGATTCTCTCTCCTCTCCATGCAGCCAGCTGAGAACTCATAGCATGGGCCAGCAATATGACATAGTCAGCATAGCAGCAGATAGACAGTCGTGCAAAGAATCTTAGGTGCCAGGTACAGATGGTACAGTAATATCAACAATTGCCCCTATAGTTGATTTACCCATTAAAAATGGTGATTTTCCATAGCTATCCATAGCTATGTTAGTTTTGCATAGTTTTGCCAGAGGCTATTTCCCCATCCATCGTTTCAGATTGTGATGGGTCAAAGAAATAGCCATCGCCCAGATCGCCCAGATCACCCAGGTGGTGAAGGGCAAGCCTCTGTACGTCGGCTTGGCTGAAAAAAAGGAGGCAGGATGGTCGGATGGTAAATCCGGAAATTTTGGCAAATGGCTATGGATCAATACCTATTAATACCATTTTTAGTGGGATGAACATCCATTTACCAGCTATTTTGATGTTCACCAGGGGTACCAGGGTTTTGACCCATCCCCAAATGGCTTTGCTCAACAGTGGCTTTGCTCAACGATGCATCCCTGTGGAAATGTCCAAACGGTTTCGTGGGCAGGCGAGGAATGTTGGACACCAATCAGTTGAATCCCATGAACATGGCGAGGCAAGACAAGAGCGGCTCCGCCAGCGATTTACGCAGCCCGGCAACTATAGGAACTACGGTGGCTACAACAGCTATGGAGGCTGTCGATGCTGTCGTGTTCCCATAAAATGATGGTCACAGAAAGCATAGAAAGCCTGGTCCAGGCGGAAAAGGGAAGAAGGGCAAAGGCAAAGGTGGCCCCTCGGCTTCATTTTGAGGCAGACCCAAATTGGAGTTGGTGAAATATCCGTTGAAAGATCCATGAAAAAACCATTAAAAAAGTCATATGAATCCAGCATTTTTGTTGGTTAAACCATGGTAAACCTATTTATATCCATTTTTGATCACTTTTGTGTGCCGTTGTTTGACCTCATTGTAGTCCATTTATTCGGGTCAGCTATGGTCAGCATTGGGATTCGCCCAGATCTCTTGTGGCGGCCATGAAAGTGGGTACAAATCCCAAATCATGGATACAGTACAGTACATTATCTCCATTTTGATAGGTACTTGGAGGCTCTATGTGTGTTTTTTTGCCTGTAGTTTCCAAAGTCTGGTGCAAGTTGCAGCTCTTACAATCCAGGTATTCAGTCTGTGTCCATCTCGTTCTTTTTCACAGCTATCAGAGCAAAAACACTGCCATGATGACAAAGAAAAGGTTTGCCTTGGTAAACCTTGGTACATTCTGTGGCCGGCATGCAATTCTTGCCTCTAAGGATATGGCAAGGAGCGGGGTGAAATTTCATGAAATAGGAGACAGGCCAGTAGTTTCTATTGTTTGATTTTGATTGTAATGGTTTTGATCTGGTTTGATTGTCTTGATGGTGTTCTATCCCCACAAACAAAACCACTATCAGAACTTCTATGGGACTGGGATGGCTTGAAATAACCAACCCGCTGTCACTTGCAGGACATGGACAGTGCGGACATGATGGGACCCCAGCAAGGGATGAATCTTGGCAGCACGGCCAAGAAATGGCATTAATGTTGGTAAAGCAATAGTAAACAATCCCCAAATTCACCATAAATGGGTGGTATAAACCATCAAAATATGGGTGGTTGATTATTGCTTTTCTAACATTACAACAAGACCCTATGGTTTGCCCGCAAGGTTAGAATGGAGTTCAAATATTATCCTTCGGCATGCTCAAAAACCTGCGCAGGGCCGGTGTTTTGGTAATTACCAGACGACGAACCCTAAACCCTGAAACCCTAAGCTCCAAAACCCTGAAAACTCTGAATCCGAAAGCAGAAAACACTGCGCAGACGCAGTATTTTCTGCAATTTCTCTTCTCATCTTCAACGACAGGGAATCCTCAATGTTGCAGTCCGGGCAAAATTACGGGATTTGTGCATAGCATTAGGTGAGAGCACCTTGAGGATAGAACAGACGACCCGACGGAGTTGCATCCGCCCAGTAGATTGCAGCGGCATGGGGTCTTTGGACAATGCGAAGTCTCATCACACTTCATCACACTTCATTTTATCAATTTTATCACTCATTAATTCTCATGTTCATTCATTTTCGGTACATTTCGGTACTAACCAACCTCAATAGTTCTGAAAACCTTCCCGCATCTGTGCTGACGACTTGTTTGGGAGTACTTTTTTTTTGGGACAAACCCATAGAGCTGAGAACTGCCACAGCAAGTTTCAAAGTTGCGCCAAAAAGGCTATCAAAAAGACGTGCTATAAAATGGTGAACAATGTCTGTGCAAGTTTAAGCACTCCATTATATAAAGATATATAAAGGATTATAAAGGATTATTTATTTATATATATAATGTGTAGTTAAGCATTCCGTTTATTTATATACTATGTATATATATTATACAAATGCAATAGAATGTGCAGCCGACAAACGGATTTCATAAAGACCACAGGGTTTGACAAATGGTTGTGGACACGTGTTGAAGGAAAGCTACGTGTCCCTGATGTGAAATCTTTTGCTGATTGTAGAGCTTTGCACTTTGTTCATTTGCCAAGGATGATGAACAACATGAATATGCCTGGAATGGGAATGCCAAACATGGGAGGCATGATGAGGCAGAGAGAGGGAGTCTCCTTTGCGCATGCGCACACACTTTTATTTTGGATGTTAGTGAAACAATGCGTTGAGAATGAGCAGGCCACCGCAGATGATGGGCATGATGCAACCTCCAATGTATCTTGGATGAAGATGTGCAGAAATTTTAGGTGGATGGGTGTGGATACTACTTTTGTGTTTCATTCATGATTCTGCAAGAAACCACTTGGTCCTGGGTTCCTAGATAAGACTATAAGTTTTGGATAGAAGACAAGTACAATCACATGCACCTGCAATCGCTCAGAATGTGATGAATTTTGAGCCCTTAGGATGTGCAAAGGAGGTGGACAAAGTGCCGGCAACATGAAGGGCGGCATGCCTTGCATGGGAAAGGGCCTGATGCCTCCAATGGGACCAGGTGCGGCAGCTTAGCACGGACCTCGTGGCCTTTGTGCCGTTTGTGGCGTCGGCCGTTGTGAGGAGCGATGAACCCAATGATGGGCATGCGGCCAAACATGCCGATGCCGGAAGCCCTGTGTCGAGGGAACTAAAGGTAGCGCATGGTAGCACTTAGCTTGTGGAGACTAGCTGTTGCAGAGTGTTGGAAACAGCACATCTAGTGGAATCCATTTTTTCCCACAGGATTAATTGGACAGCGAGAGCAAGTGTCCACAATTTACAATGTCATGATATCATAGATTATCATAGATTATCAATATGTCGTTAAGTCATGCCAACCTACGATTTCTATGTTATCACAACTTATCACATAACATACACTATCTATCTAGATCTATCTATTATCTATATATCATGAATCTATACATAGGTATATATATATACAACACTTTGTTGATCTCAAAGTGCCCCGTGGCCTTGACCAAGGCCACCCATGATGAGGCCACCGGTGAATCCGCAGCAGGTCGTGCCACTCGTCTACTTTTTAGGGGATCTAATGGAGGTTCCCCCCATGTATGGAAACCCAGATACATATACATAGGCATATGTATATATATATACACATACTGGTTACGTATATTATATTATATTATATTATATTATATTATATTATATATGATTGATTGAGGGGTGTTATTGAGGTATTAATCAACCGATATAGTATAAAAACCATTTGATATAGATAATCATTGAAGGGATACGGTACCCAAGAAATTTGATACATACATACATACATACATACATACATATACATACATACATACATACATACATACATATATATATATATATATTGTATTATATGGTTAGTATCAACCAATAGAGCCAATACTAGCATAATTATTGGGAGTACTCAATTTTGACCCATAGCCATGTGATGAAATAAACCCTAGTAAAGCATGGTTTCTGGGGGCAAGGTAAGTCAGGGTTCCTGAGCACTAGTGGTTGGGATAGCGACATGACGGACCACTAAGGGCGCCTCCAATCCAGATGAGTGGACCAGTTGCTTGGCAAGTCCGGTGAAGTTGTTGGGTCGCAATGGCTCCGGCTTTGTGCATCTTCCCGCTGAGATGCAGAAACAGATGCTGGGCGAGAAGCTATACCCAATGGTCGCCAAGTACCAGCCGGAGTTGGCCGCTCGCTGAGTTGTGAAGGGAGAGTGACATGTCTGGTCATTCCAGTGGAATCAGCTGGGGGATGTTTCTGAGGCTGGAAAGATCACAGGCATGATGCTGGAAATGGACAACAACGAGCTGATGCGTTTGTTGGAGTCAAAAGCTCAGCAATTTCACCATGTAGATCAGAAATGATTAGAAATGATTAGAAAGCATTCAGAACTTCATGGAGTTTTGGAGATCCCAGTGAAGTCCCAAAACAATGTGGGGGGAGACAAGTTGGTGGGCTTTTGGAGCTACTTCACGATAAAAGATTCTAGAATCTGTCAGAAGCTTAGCATAAGTCATGCCCACGTATGTTTCTTCCATGCCCCTTTGCTGCCTAGTTCCGAGCAGCAAGTTCGGAACAAGGTCGATGAGGCCGGGGATTTGTGTCATCGAAATGGCTATAGGATACCCCAAAACCCTCACAGCTTCCAGCAGCATGCCTTTGATAGTGACTATAGGCTCTGCGTGTGATCCAACAAGCTGGCCGTTACAATTGAAAGGCTGGGAAGGGGCTGCAGACATCGCAAATTTCAGAGGTAGCAACAAGTTCGCAGCAGCAAAGAAGATGTCATAGGAGCCGAAGCAAAGGAAGCAAGTGCAGTTTTTTATGTTTCTTTTCAGTGAAGATCAAAACATCTCAAAACCGTTGGACAAATGTCAAGGATCCTATGACTTTTGATCAAGAGTGCCAGTTACTTTGCAATGGAAAACCCACCAGTAGGAGGCGTCAGAAGGGTGACTTTGGTCCTGAGACTACCAGGCACTATTTTGCGAGGGAAGTGCGCAACGCATAGCACTTGAAGCATCTTGAAGCGTCAGAACAGTCTGGTCGAACCAGCCAGGAAAAGACAATGCGGGAGAAACACCCAAAGTTTCGATCAATGAATTTTCTGTACTGTTCTTGTGCCGGGTGTCCGGAGTTGGTGGAACATCCAGCAATTCTCTTGCTGAGATTTTTAGTCAGCTCTTACGAGAATGCCTGACATAACAGCTTCCGAGCTCGTTTGGATCACCATGGATGATCTATAAATATCTATAAATTAAATGTATTTGGGATTTTGGGGTTCAGCATTTCCTCGCACGTGTCACAGACTCCCTTGAATGGGTTGAAAGCTTTGCTGCGCCAAATGAGCTGGTGTTTGGATTTGCTTGTCTTCCTCAGGGACAGAAGGATTGCGATCGGATGAACTGATGTGCGTCTTTCTGATTTTTTATTCCCAAAAGCAGGCGAAGTCTGCTCTTGATTCTTCGACGATGGCTGCGCAGTCTAAAAAGGTTTTACGATTTGAACGTCTTTGACTGGTGTTTCACCAGGAATCTGTGGATGCAACTGGGATCAAGTAGGTAGATGCTGTTTGAAAGTTGGTTTAATCACTGTAAAACCAAAAGCAAGGTGAGTGATCACTGCTTCTTGGAGGTGGTTTCTCTGTCATGCCCTCTTGGAAAGGACGCAGAGAGTGTTTCGAAGCACATCGGGTATAGGTGTAGATGATGCCTGTTCCATATAGTCTGTAAAGAAGGAAGATATGTGCGATAAAAAGACTGAGCAGATCCTTCCCAGGCGGAAACAACAAAGAAGACATGTTGGTGAATGTTCGTTAGACCGTTGGATGTTGATTCAATCTGAAGCATAGTCCTACCGCAGGCAAAGAACCCGAGACATCGAGCGTCGAGACACAGCAGAGCGACGGAAGAGTAGTGCTGACAAGGCAACGGGAAGCATCCCATGACATCCCAAGCCTCTTCAAATCTTATGTGCTCAGGCTGCTGAGGGTTCTTGTGACAAAGGAATTCAAGAGTACTTTTTGTAGAATTTTGTAGAAAAATAGTTTGTAGCATCTTCTAGCACTGCCAATTGGATTCTGCTTTGAAGTGTGACATTGACTTTTGAAAGGGAAATAAGGGATTCACTCAGCTCAATACATCTACCAGATCCATCATTGTGTTGGGATATGTTGGGATTGTTGGCTGTGGGGGCAAAAAAGTCACAGAAAACCCGTGTTCACATGTTTTCACCATGAAATCGTGTTGCCACTGGTAGCTGGAGGAAGCGCCAGTGCCATCAACCTCGGCTGAGTCCAGGTGCAGCTACTGTGACTTGGCATCCCCCTGGGGCCGAAGTGGCATTGAAATGGAGGCTTCTTCCTAAGTGGTACCCAAAAATGAATGAATTCTAATGGAAAATATTGAAAATCCCATCAAAATGGATGATAAATGGGGTACCAGATTTATATGGAAACATTGGAAACCCTCAAATGTGTCCAACATTGGATGAGGTGATTATAGACTTGTTCCGGATGCGAGATTCTGTCCCAAGTGTGGCCGCCTTCGTTCACGGCTTGAGGCGCAAACAATGAAGATTGGAGTTGTGATCTGAATTTCATTGAATTTCCATGAACCTTGCGTGTGCAGGCTTTTCAATGGCCTGCAAGCAACGAAGGTCCGAATCAGGAATTGACCAGTTGTTACCATTGTCAGGAAGTCACTACACAACGAACATGCCAGGCTTGTTTGGTCCAAAGATTCGATTCTGTGTTCTTTTTGTTTTCATCTTGGAGGTTGGACCGTACGCACTTCCCGCTTGGAGCGTGGTGGTTGGGCTGGTGAGGTCGATTTGGGAAAGGCGGGGACCGCACCAAAAGAGATGAGTCAGTCGTAAGCAAAGAACTTGTGAAGTATTGGCCGCCAAACAACTTTTGAAGGCGCAAGAGATGAACGCTCTCCGGGAGGCACCAGAGATGAACACTTCTGGTTGCCAACAGCTCCACTTTCTGCCTCGTTTTTGCCGTTGGCTCTTCGCTTTGTGTCAATCTAGTTGGGTGCACAGGTGCTGAACAAAGGCTGGGAGCATCCCGTTGATCCCATTGGCATCGGGCCATTCCAGTTTCTGTGGAGCCGCGACAGGTGCCTACCGGACTCCATCACCGAGGACAAGACTCGATGGTTGGACGATCTGATCGAAATCGGAAGATGCAGGGACAGTGATTGCTCCAAAGAAGAGCTTTAAATAATTTAAAATACAAGTCCTGGATCTACCAGCCTTAGTGGCGAAAAAAGAATCCAATTCGCACATTGTTGTGGAGTACCCTTGGTGCTGCACCTCCTTTTCTATCCTTTGCCAAGTGTGGCAAGTACCATCATCGAAAGTCAAGCTGACAGTAGCGCAAATATATGCTTGTTGTCTGAAAATCTCTTAAGGGTTCTCAGACAAAACTCCTGAGTCAGGTTTCCAACTTTCATCACACACATCTCGAGATACCCATCGTCTTTTCGTTTGTTTGCACAAGTGGAAGGTATTCTCTGCGATTAATTGCATAGCTCTCTTGGTCTGTCCCTATTGTGCATAATCCCGACAAATTCGCAAATGATCGCATGCAAGAAAAAGTCGCAGCAAGTGTTTCTTCACTCTTGTTCAAACTGCCTGTCCGGCTTCGTTTTGCATGTTTTCTTCCTAAATCATGATGGCAATGGGTGGAAATGGATGGCAATGGCAATGGTGGTCAGGGTGATGGATGGTGATGGATGGTGATGGGATGCACCCGCGGTCGCCACGCAGATCTGCCTTGATGTGGTTGGACTTGCGCTTGCCCTTCACTGAAATTGTGGGCTCCGTGTTGAAAGCAGCCCAGGCCCAGTACTGACAGCATCGGACACCCAGTCATTCTATGTCTAACATGTGGAACAGTCTTTCAATCCCAGTCATTTGGGCAGTTGTACCACCCATTCAACATATATCGACATATTTCAACATAGTTCAACACATTTCAACATGTTCATTTTCTATTCCAGTCACTAAAGATCGGGTGAAAGCTCTGCTGTTTGGTGAAGGCTCACGCACAATCACAGCTGCTTCTTTACGAGGCCTGGCATCATGTGTCTTTCATAAGATGTGGGCACCATCTCATGGCATAGGTCACTGAAAGGGGCTTACCAATGAACCAAAGTGGATCACATCGGTCTATCTTCGGATCAAACCATCCATGCTGTACATCATTTTGACATATTTTGACCAGCGAAGAAAGCGAGAGTCAAAAGCTGGCCTCAAGGTGATGTGTCCAGCATTCCTGGGAGCATGCTGTTTTCTTTTGATTTGTTGTCCTGATACCGCATCTCACACTAGTTTTCTGCTGCGCCTTTTCTACGGCTTTGTGTTGTCCACACACCAGTCCGCCTGCTGTACTCTTTGTTGAGAAAGATGGATCTGAGCAAAAGCATTGAAAAAGAGTTTAGTTGATACTGTCCTTGTGGCATCTCTCGTTCATCAACTTTTATGTGTATTGATGTGTCTTTTTTTGTGTGGAGCTGACTTGAGCTTGTGTCAAATACCTTGGAGGTGTCTTCACTGGTGTCAAACATCAAGAACGAGTCACCAGATTGCATTTTATCCAAGAAAGAGTGCGCCCTCCAAGACGCACAGCTGGACATCAAACTTTGGATCCACCATCCCTTGATCCGCAGGTACAGTGCCAAGCAGCTAACCAAAGGCATTGGCCGTTTCTTCAAGAGCAAGAACGAAGGCACCTTGATGATTGGATTTGCAGGGTTGTGGTATGTTGTAGTACATTGTAGTTTCATGGCCATTTGGCATGAAGGACTCAATACTCCAGCGCGCGTCGGGATTGAATTATTGCCGTCCCAAGCATACTTTAGCAAAGAATCTTTGATCCAGCTCTGAATTCACACCTGAAGCAATTTCGAATCAGGTAGGTAGAAGCCTTTCCCGCCCGCTGGATTAATGGAGAGGTATATAACATTATATAACCACATTGAACAACCATAAACTAGATATACAAAGATCAATGGCGTACCCAGCTTGCCTGGTAATTGGCACCGCAACCAGAGGTGCCAAGCAACAGGAGAAGGAGGGAAAGGACCGTTGTGCAAGCCCAAATAATTGCAATGAAATTGAAGGTCTTATGTTCAGGTCAAGAAAATGAACCTTCGTAAGTTAAAGCAACGGTCTTCTTGCAGTCATAGGATAGGGAGGCAATCTCTTGTTTGCGCCATACATATGTTCATCATCTTGTGGCCAATGCAGGAAGAAAATTATGAGGTACCCACGAAGATTGTGAATCTAGATTGACATTTGAACATCACCTAGAACATAAAAAATAAAATTCTTGAACAATACCGATTTAACACATATTTTAAAATATAAAAATATTATATTTAAAATTTTGAAAATACATTTTCGATACAATATGTTATTCTGTTATATATTTTTGTATTATAATATAGTTAATTAATATAAATATCAAATTATTTAAATATTATGAAAAAATAAGAATATATATTTAAGGGCTGCCGCCCCTGCCGCCGACCCCGGAAAAATTGGACCTCGATTTTTTGATCCTCCACCTTGTTTCTTTGACCCCCCACCTTGCCTTTTCGAGGCGCTTGCTACAATAG